>Ga0224557_1002590_pt1 | contig 15176 bp, 14 predicted proteins | sample 714S31014metaG_FD_180677 | JGI IMG/M metagenome (GOLD analysis project Ga0224557, IMG submission 180677) | Peat soil microbial communities from Stordalen Mire, Sweden - 717 S3 10-14 | ecosystem: Environmental > Terrestrial > Soil > Wetlands > Peat | place: Sweden: Norrbotten County, Stordalen...
AAGCTGACCGCGCCCTCGGAGAGCTTGCCCTCGATATCGAAGCGCTCACGCAGAGCCTCGATCGTCGCGTCGTTGTCGTCGGTCTGGATCGTTACGCGGTCGGTGCCGATGCCCGCCTTGAGCGCCTCGGGCGTGTCGAGCGCCACGATCTGGCCGCTGTCCATGATCGCGATCCGGTCGCACCATTCGGCCTCGTCCATGTAGTGCGTGGTCATGAAGATCGTGATCTCCTCACGCTGCTGCAGCTCGCGGGTATAGCCCCAGATCGAGCGCCGCGTCTGCGGATCAAGACCGATCGTCGGCTCGTCCAGGAACAGCACGCGCGGAGAGTGCATCAGCCCGCGCGCGATCTCCAGCCGGCGGCGCATGCCACCGGAGAACGACAAAACGGTGCCGTCCTTGCGGTCCCAGAGGCCGACCATCTTGAGCACCTGCTCCATGCGTGGTGCGACCAGGTTGGAGGGAACTCCGTACAGCTCTGCATGGAGCTTCAGGTTCTGTGCGGCCGTCAGGTAGCCGTCGAGCGTGGGGTCCTGAAAGACCAGGCCGATGTGACGGCGCACATCGTCACGCTCACGCACCACGTCGTAGCCGGCGACCGTCGCCATGCCCGAGGTGGGCTTGAGCAGCGTGCACAGCATGTTGATCGTCGTGCTCTTGCCGGCGCCGTTCGGGCCAAGGAAGCCGAAGACCTCGGCTTGCCCGACCTCGAACTCAACTCCCTTGACGGCCTCGAAGTCGCCGAACCGCTTGACGAGCTTCGAGACCGAGATGGCGGCTGGTTTGAATCCAGCTTGGTGCTATTTGCCATTGACAGGCAGCTTACGACTGGGGGTCGCTGGGCTCGTTATCAGTTGTGGTCTGATCGTCTCCGGCGAGCAGCCGGTAGATCTTGCGGCGTGCGTCATCGAGGATCTTTACGGCCTCCTCAATCTGTGTCGGGGTGCCGTCCTGCGCAACATGCCAGGCGGCCCGGCCGATCGAGATGACTCCGTTGCGGACCGCGATGCGGGGGTTTTCGGCCTCAGCATCCTCTGGCTCCCACGGGGCCTTGATCTCGCCGAGTTTGGCGACATGCTCGGCGCCGGTGTCGGTCAGCTCGAACGTGCGTCCGGACTCTCCCTCCACCTGCGTACCGCGGATCAGGCCTTCATCTTCGAGCTGCGCGAGCGCCGGATAGACCGAGCCGGGGCTTGGCCGCCAGCGACCGTCACTGCGCTCGTCGAGGCCTTGCATCAGCTGGTAGCCGTTGCGGGGACCGTCGAGCTTGAGCAGCATCAGCAGCGCGAGGCGAACGTCGCCACGCCGCCGTCGTCCGCGACCGCGCGGGCCAGGGCCGCCGCGACCGAATGCCGGCCCGCGACCAAATCCCGGGCCAAATGGGCCAGGGCCGCCCTCGGGTCCGAACGGACCGGGCCCACCTTCGGGTCCGAATCCGCCACGGCCTCCCTGGCGGAACTTCATGTGTGCGAATTCGCTGTTCTGACGAAATCTTTTATCTCGCATCTTTGTTCTCCTATCTATCGAGATAGGTCAAAGATATATCGTTACCTATCGCTTGTCAAGTGGACGGCATGCGTCGAGCCTCGGCCGAGGATCGCTCTAGTGACACCTCTAACCACAAAAACTCCCCCGGCCGTGCAGGCCTTTCGCGAGCCGGGGGAATTGGGTGGCTCAGGGCAGCAGAATCCCCCCGGCTCCATCCGGACAGTCACGCGCGGGGGGATTGTTCGGGTCCGGGCGCGGGTCCGGTTCCGGGTCCGGGTCCGGGTCCGGGTCCGGGCGCGGATCGCGGCGCTGGGCCAGCGCGCGTCAGGGCGCGGAAGCAGCCGCAGCTCAGACCGCAGAAGCGACAGCACGGGCTCGCAGAGCGGCCTCGATGCGGCCCAGCGTGAAGCCCACGGTCTCGATCTGAGCCGTAGTCAGCTCGCCGCGCAGGGCAGCTGTGGCGGCGCCCGTGGCGCTTTCGAGTTGTGCAGCCAGCTCAGCGGTCCGCGCGGCCATATCACGGGCCATCTGCGGTTGGAGCTCGCTCAGCGCCGCATCGAGTGTGATCGTCAGCTGCAGCGCGGCGGAGCGCGGACGGCCTGCATCCAGGTCGGATCGTGCGCGTAGGACAAGGTCCTCGCAGAGCAGCACGGGGGTGCGCTGGCCGAGCGCCGCCGCCAGCCGAGCCTGTGGCTCGAGCACCTTTGAGCGCTTCTGCCTCGGCGCCGCCACCAGCAGTTCACGGGCATCGGTCCACTGGCCGTATGCCACCTGCTCGCCCTCTCCGAACCCGATCCTGGCAACCAGCAGCTCTTCGCGCCCGGGCGCGCGCACGTGAGCGTCGGCGGCCACCGCCGCGAACGTGTGCAGCACGCTCTCGAGCGTCAGCAGATCGCCGGCGAGCTCGTCCTCGCCTGCGTCACTGAGCCAGTGTTTGGCCGCGGCCTCGTCGTTGAACTGGCCGGCGGCGTCGATCACGGTCACGCGCTGGATCGGCACGGCTGTCGCGGCCGGCTCGGGTGTAGCGACGCGTTGGCGTGCGGAGCGGCGGCTTCGCCGCCGCTCCGCACTGACAGTCGCGAACAACAGGACATGCGTCGGCTCGGGTTTCGCCTCAGCCACGACCCGCCAAGCTCCGTCACCGGCGCGCCGCATCAGGTAGCGGCCGTCCGGCGGCCCCAGCAACCACGGCACTTCCACTTGGCTGAAACGGAAGATCGGCAGAACCGGAACGATAAGGGCCTATCCCAACCGGGATAGGCCTTAAGCTCCTTGTGTGCCCGCGGACGACAAGAACCTGCACGGCCAGGTGGTCCACCAGAGCCAGGACGTGATCGGGCGGCTCGCTCAGGATCTGATCAAGCTGCCGGTCGTAAGTAGCGCCCTGACGACGCTCTTCGACGCGCGCGAGCGAGCGGTTCGTGCGCAGGAGTTGGCGATGAGCGCGCTCAGCCTGCCCTCAACGGCCGACGTCGAGCGGCTGACTCGCCGCCTGCGCTCGGTCTCGCAGCGGCTCGAGGGTCTTGAGGACGGGATCGACAGCATCGTCGACAAGCTCGACAAGCGCGCCACCCCTGATCCCGCGGCCCCTGACCTCGATGCCCGCCTCTCCAAGTTGGAAGCGGCGCTGGACCGCATCGAGTCGGCGCTCAGCGCGCGCTAGCGGCTCACCCCCGTCCCCGGTCCGTGCCGACGGCACCCTGCTCGAGATCTTTACCGACTCCGCGGAGCGCTGGCCCGAGCGCACGGCCCTGAAAGCCCCAGACGGCGACTACACGTACGCGGAACTCGCATCCGCCGCATCAGAGCTCGCTGGGCGCCTGCGGTCAGAGGGCCTCGGTCGCGGGGACCGCGTGGTCGTGCATGTCGCGAGCGGCACCGCGGAGCTCTACATCGCCATTCTCGGCGCGCTCAGCGCCGGCGCCGCATACGTGCCGATCGACCGCGACGACCCGCCGGCACGGGTCGCGGACGTGACGGCCCGACGGCGTCTCAGGCCGCTGGCGGGGAGAACAGCTCGACGTGCCCAATGGATACGTCGCCTGGCTCGTGTGGCGCGGCTAAACCGCGAAGGCTGCGACGGCCAGCTGGCCGAGCGCCAGCTCGGCCTCATGCAGGTCGTGCTCGTCAATCCGCTGGAAGCCGTCGTAGAGCGTGTCGGAGACCAGCAGCGCGCAGCCCGCCTCAACGCCCTTGCGAGCGGCGATCGTGAAGATCGTCGCCGCCTCCATTTCAACGGCCAGTGCGCCGGCGCTGACCCAGCCCGGGTGACGGTCGGCGGCGTCGTAGAAGAGATCGGTCGAGACCACCGGGCCGTCAGCGATGTCGTCGTGCGCCGGACTGCGCCGCGCCGCCTCGCGCAGCGAGCGCAGCAGCTCCGGCGTCGCGGACACCTGAGCAAGCCGGCCGTGACCCGCGAGTGCCTGGCTCGTACCGTCGTCGCTGAGCGCTTCGCCGGTGATCACCAGCTGTCCGAGTCTCAGGTCGCGACGCAGGCCGCCGCAGGTGCCGACGCGCAGCAATCGCCTGGCCCCGATCTCGATCAACTCGTGCGTGACGATCGCCGCGCTCGGCCCGCCCATACCGGTGCTCTGGATGCTCAGCAGGGCGCCGTCGGCGGCGGTTCCGGTGTAGCCCCAGAGGCCGCGGTTGTGGTTCAGCATCTTGGGCTCGTCGAGCAGCCGCTGCGCCATTCGCATCGCTCGTCCGGGGTCTCCGGGCAACAGCACGCGTTCAGCGAGCTCGGCCGTCTGATGGATGTGGATCACGGCGGCCATGGTTTCAGGTCGCGCCGATGGTGCGCTACTCAGATCCGGCGCCGCCATCCAGGTACGCCCGTTGTGGGCCAGCTTCTTAGACTCCACCCAAATGAACGTGGACAAGGCGGCGGTGGCTGTCGGCGAGGGACCGGAAACTCTGCGCGACTGGGTCACTCAGGGCGTCGTACCTGAGTACACGGGCGAATGGACGCGCGCCGCCATCGGTAAGGCGCGGCTCGTCAAACGGATCCTCGAACGCGGGTACTCGCTCCAGCAGGTGCGCGAAGCGACGGAGCAGGGCAGGCTGCTCTCCGTCCAACTCGTGGAGCTGTTCGGCGTCGGCGACGAGACCTACTCAAAGGCTCAGGTGGCCACGGAGTTTGGCCTCGAGCCGACCGTCGTGGATCGCGTCGCCGCGATGCTCGGGGTGGGGGCGGGGGACGAGCTCGGTGAGCCGGACCGTCATCTCCTGCGGTACATCGCCAAGGCCCTGGACGCGGGACTGCCGCTCGACGCGATGCTGCAGCTCACCCGCGTCTATATCCGGGCGATCAGCCAGGTCGCGGATGCCGAGGTGCGGCTCATGCACCTGTACGTGCACGAGCCGCTGATGCGATCGGGCGCGAGCGCGGAGGCGCTGGGCCAGGAGATGCTGACGCTCACAGAGGACCTGGTGCCGCTTGCCGGGCCGCTCTTGGAGCAGCTCCACTGGCGCATGCTCTCGCACTTCATCGAGCAGGACGTGGTCGGGCACATGGAGGCAGAGATTACGCAGGACGCCGCTGACGTCGGGCTGATGCTGGTGGCGATCGCGTTCGCGGATCTGGCCGGCTACACGCAGCTCACCGAACGCGAGGGCGACCTGCACGCGATGGATGTGGTCGACCGCTTCCTGCACGAGGTCGATATGACGTTGCCGGACCACGCGCGCGTGGTCAAGACGATCGGTGACGAGGTGATGATCGTCGGCCCAGATCCGGAGGCACTCACAGCGTGGGCGGTGGCCCTGCGGGCGCGGCTCGCGGACGAGCCGCGCCCACGCATCGCCGTCCACTACGGCTACGTCCGCTACCGCGACGGCGATTACTACGGCCGCGAGGTCAACCTCGCGGCTCGTGTCTCGGCTGAATCCGGGGCCGGCGAGGTGCTGGTCACGCGTGCGGTCGTGGAGGCTTCAGGTCCGCATCTGCATTTCGAACCGATCGCCGACGTTCAGCTTCGTGGTTTCACCGACTCCACCGAGATCTTCCTGGCGTCTGCGGAGGCAGAGGCCGGCGGATGAGCGCTCCCGCGGCCGACGTTGATGGCGATCGCGATGGGGATCGCGATCGCGACGGGATCGTCGCGGCGGTCACCGCCGCAGGCCTGATCGAGCGCGGCCGGCCCGTGCTGGTGATGCTCTCGGGCGGCCGTGACTCCGTCTGCCTGTTGGATGTCGCGGTGCGGGTTGCCGGTCGGGACGCGGTCAGCGTCCTGCATGTCAACTACGGCCTGCGAGAGAGCGCCGCCGGCGACGAGCAGCACTGCCGGCGGCTATGTGAGTCGCTCGGCGTTGAGCTGGTGGTGCGCAAGCCCGGGGCGCCGACGCTCGGAAACTTGCAGGCGTGGGCGCGCGATGCGCGCTATGGCGCCGCCGCCGAGATAACGATCCAACGCGGCGGAGTGGTCGCCGTGGGCCACACCGCCACTGACCAGGTTGAGACGATCCTCTACCGGCTCGCGTCCTCGCCGAGCCGCCGGGCGCTGCTCGGGATGCGCGCCCGTGACGGCGCGCTGGTGCGGCCGCTGCTCGACTTCACGCGCGAGCAGACCGCCGACTACTGCCTGGCTCACGATCTCGGCTGGCGCGACGACGAGACCAACGAGACCGACAAGTACGCACGCGGGCGAGTCCGCCACGGACTGGTTCCGGCGTTGCGTGACGTGCATCCCGGCGCCGAGCGCAACGTGCTTGCGCTGGTGGAGATCCTGCGCGACGAGGCGGTCGTGCTTGATCGGCTCGTCGATGACGTCTTGCGCGGCAAGACCAGCGTGACGCTGGCAACACTGCGCGAACAACCCGCGGCCTTGGCGCGCTTGGTGGTGCAGCGACTCGCTGACGGCGCGCAGGGCCGTCCGGCGCCGGGCTGCGCCCGGCGCCTCACCGACATCCTCGCGCTCAGCGATTCGGGCACAGCGCATCTGGATCTCCCGAACGGCATCCGCGCCACGGCCGTGGACGGCGTACTCGCGTTCGGCCTCACACCCATACACTGACGACTCGTGAGCAAAGACGAAGTGATCGGGGAGGTCCTTATCCCCGCTGACGTTCTCGCCAACCGGGTCCGTGAGCTCGCCGCGGAGGTCTCTCGGGACTATGTCGACAAGGACGTCGTCCTGGTCGGAGTGCTCAAGGGGGCCGTGTTCTTCGTCGCGGACCTGATGCGCGCCCTCGACATTCAGTGCGAGGTCGACTTCATGGCGGTTGCCTCATACGGCTCGGCGATGAAGTCCTCAGGCGTCGTGCGGATCCTCAAGGACCTTGACGCGCTGATCCGCGACCGTCATGTGCTGATCATCGAGGACATCGTCGACTCGGGGCTGACGCTCCAGTACCTATTGCGCAATCTCAACGCGCGCGAACCGGCCTCGCTTGAGGTCTGCGCGCTGCTGATCAAACCCGGTCGTCGCAAGGTCGATCTGAAGCTGCGGTACGTCGGCTTTGAGATCCCCGACCGGTTCGTGATCGGTTATGGCCTGGACCACGCGGAGCGCTACCGCAACCTGCCTTACGTTGCCGCCCTGGATGCTTGACCGCGCACCTCAAAGCCGCGGTGAAATCTGCGGTTCGGCGCCAATAAGGTCTGAGGCCTCGGTGCTACGCTTGGCCGTCCCCACCTTTACACCCAGTAGCCACGGTGGCGTGAAAGGGACGCGAGGAGCCCGTATATGAGCCGTTTCTTCAAGAGCGCAGCGTTTCCGATCCTGATCGTTGTCGTGCTCGCGTTCTTCGCGTCGAATCTCGTCGACCAGTCGACGAGCGCGAAGCCCTATACATTCGGCGAGCTTGTGTCCGACATCAACTCGGGTCAGGTCAAGCAGCTCACGCTCGACCAGAAGAACAACAGCGCCACCGTTGTTCTGACTCACAACGACGGCACGTTCACAACCGGCTACCCGGACAACTACAGCACTACGCTGATCAACGACACGATCAAGCACGAGGGCGGTCCGGCCCTGAACGTTCAGAGCAAGTCGTCCAGCGCCTGGCTCTCGCTACTGACTTACCTGCTTCCGTTGGCGCTCTTCCTGGGCTTCTGGCTGTTCATCATGAACCAGGTCCAGGGCGGCGGCTCAAAGGTCATGTCGTTCGGGAAGTCACGCGCCAAACGCATGTCCGTGGACTCGCCGAAGATCAGCTTCCGTGACGTCGCCGGCGTCGATGAGGCGGTTGAGGAGCTCCATGAGATCAAGGAGTTCCTGGAGAACCCGAAGAAGTTCCAGGCGCTCGGCGCCCGCATCCCCAAGGGCGTGCTGCTCTACGGCCCTCCAGGCACAGGTAAGACGCTGCTCGCGCGCGCTGTCGCAGGCGAGGCCGGCGTGCCGTTCTTCTCGATCTCCGGCTCTGACTTCGTCGAGATGTTCGTCGGTGTTGGCGCCTCGCGCGTGCGTGATCTGTTCGAGCAGGCCAAGCAGAACTCGCCATGCATCATCTTCATGGACGAGATCGACGCTGTCGGCCGCCACCGTGGCGCCGGAATGGGCGGCGGCCACGATGAGCGCGAGCAGACCCTGAACCAGCTTCTGGTTGAGATGGATGGCTTCGAGATGAAGGACAACGTGATCTTGATCGCGGCCACGAACCGCCCCGACATTCTTGATCCGGCGCTGCTGCGTCCGGGGCGCTTCGACCGTCAGATCGTCGTCGACCGCCCCGACCGGATCGGCCGCAAGAAGATCCTTGAGGTCCACACTCGCGGTAAGCCGCTGGCGCGTGAGATCGACATCGACACGCTGGCAGGACAGACCCCGGGCTTCACCGGCGCTGACCTCTCGAACCTCGTCAACGAAGCGGCACTGCTCGCTGCCCGTGACGGCAAGCGTGAGATCACTCAGGTTGAGCTTGAAGAGGGGATCATGCGCGTGATCGCCGGCCCGGAGAAGAAGACCCGGGTGATGAGCGTGCAGGAGCGCAAGATCACCGCGTACCACGAGATGGGTCACGCGATCGTCGGTCACTTCCTGCCCAACAGCGACCCGATCCACAAGATCTCGGTGATCTCCCGCGGCCAGGCGCTCGGGTACACGATCTCCCTGCCTGGTGAGGATAGGTTCCTGACCACGCGCTCAGAGCTGCTCGACACGATGGCGATGACGCTCGGCGGCCGCGCCGCGGAGGAGGTCGTCTTCGGTGAGATCACCACCGGCGCTTCCAATGACCTGGAGAAGGTCACCACCTCCGCCAAGCAGATGGTGATGCGCTTCGGTATGTCCGAGAAGCTCGGCCCGCGCGTCTTCGGCCATGATCACGGTCAGCCGTTCCTCGGCCGTGAGTTCCACGCTGAGCCCGACTACTCCGATGAGATCGCGCGTGAGATCGACCTTGAAATCCGCCGCATCGTCGAGTCGGCACACCAGCAGGCTCGCGACATTCTCGGCAGCCATCGTGAGCAGCTGGAGCGGATCTCAGAGATCCTGCTCAAGCGTGAGACGATCGAGGCGGACCAGTTCGTCGCGCTGCTCGACGGGCGCGGCGAAGAAGAGGTCTTCGGCAGCGCAGCTCCGCCGCCGCCGCCACTTCCGACGCCGCCCACCTCAGGTAACGAGCGCACAGCCGGCGCTGAGTCGCCCGGTACGTTCTTCCCGCGCCCTGGGCTCGCGGGCGGAACCGCGGAATAACTAGTCCTTCAGTAAGCCCCTGCCCAGCCAGTCGTGCTTGTCACGCACGCCCGGCAGCGTGAAGAAGGGTGAAGGCAGGGCTCGCGGTCCCGCCGACGTGACCAAAGGCCATGCCGTCGATCTCGCCGCCAGGCGCTCCGAAGGCGCCGTAGGCGCCGTGATCACTGCGAAGCGGCAGCAAAGGCGCGGCAGGGCGTAACGTTGACGCAGATGAATAATTCTGTGACCCGGGCCGACACCAAGCACGGTAGCGAGGTGCCGCGCGTGCTTCTGATCTTCATACGTGTCGTGCTGCCGGTCACGATCTTCCTGATCGGGGTGGGACTCGTGATCATGGGCCACGGCCACTACACCTCGGTGTTTGCCAACCGTGACTCGCTGCTCTCGGCCACCGGCGTCGGCTTCTGGCTAATCGCCGCCTGTATCTGGATGCTGAACTGGCTGATGCAGATGAACGTCGATGATGCCGACGACCGTCAGAAGGAAAACGACGCTCGCGCGTACTTCGTCAGTCACGGTTACTGGCCGGGCGAGGGCCCAGCCAACTAGGGCCCAGCCAACTAGGCCCCAGGAGTTCCGGCCGGCGGTACCAACCCGGCCGCGGTGCATTCCTGTATGCCAGGTTCCATGGCCGGCGCGGCGGCGAGCTTCGGCGGCTTCAGGAAGGCCGGTGTCTTGAAATCGAAGTAGTCGGTCATCGGGTGCGCGTTGGCGTCGCGCAGAGTCAGCGCAGGCAGGTTCCACTTCTGCTCGACGAACGCCAGGATCGATGTGTGGTCCTGGACGATGCGTGAGACATAGTTCGCCTTCGCCCACGGCGAAACGACAAACAGCGGCACGCGGAACCCGTAGCGGTTGTATCCACCTGGGACCAGCGTCTCGTCCGCGAGCGCCTGGCTCGGCGCGATGCCATCCGGGGCGATCGCCGGCGGCGGCGGAACGTGGTCGTAGTAACCGCCGTGCTCGTCATACATCAGGAACAGCGCTGACTTCGACCACTGGGGCGAGTGCATCAGCGAGTTCACGATCCCCGCAACGAACTCTTCACCGGCCTGGATGTCCTGGGGATTCTCCTCAGAGGCCGTGTTGTAGTTCGGGTCGATGAACGAGAACGACGGCAGGGTGCCGCTCTTGGCATCCGAATGGAACTTGCTGATCGGCACGATCCGGTTGGTGCAGGCGACCGACCGGCTGAATTCCGGCACGATCAGGACGCTTGACTCGAGCGTTCCCTGGGTCGGCTGCACGTAGTTGAGCCAGCTGATGTTGTGCTCCAGAAGCTGGTTGAAGATCGTGCCGTTGGCCGCCGGCGTCTGGAACGCCACGTCCGTCGTGGCCGTGAGCCCTGAGGCGGTGCCGCAGAACAGGAAGCGACGGTTCGGATAGGTCTGCGCCAGCACCGAGCAGAAGTAACGCTCCCCAATCGGGAAGTACTGCGCCATCGAGTACGTGAACGGCAGGGTGCTGTCATCCCAGTACTCCAACGCCTGAGCGGTGCACTCCTGCACAAAGCCGTTGTTGGCGCCGTGATTCCACGACAACTGCGAGGCATTCCAGGCCTGCGAGACGTTGTTCCCCTGGCAGGGAGAGGTGGCAAGGCGCGCGTACACATCCGGGCCGGTGATGCTCGGAGTGGCCGTCGTCGGGTTCGAGTTGATCGGCTTGCCATGCATGCCGAACTTGAACCCGTCGACCCCGTGGCGTCCCGGCACCCGGTGCGGGACCATCCCGAGCAGGTTGTCGAAGGAGTGGTTCTCCATCATCAGCACCACCACGTGCTCGATCTCCTCGAGCTCGGGCGTCGGATGGCCCGCCGGAAGGTGGGGGAATGGCCGCGAGCCGGGCTGGCGCAGAGCGGCCGCTCTGGCCACCGGCTTTGCCCAGGCCGGGACGCTCGCATACGTCAGTGCTGTCGCGCCACCTACGGCGCCGGCTGCCGCGCCGGCCAGCAGCGTGCGGCGGGTGATGGGTGTCGTGTTCTCCATGGCCCTTTCGTTATACAACCAGCGCCAGAAGTTCACGCCGTCTTCACAGCGTCTGTCAGTACCGTCCAGGCCAGCATGACCGGCCAGCCACCATCGACGCGACCCACCCCAACGACGTTCGAGGTGATGGGGATCGTCAACGTCACCCCTGACTCGTTCAGCGACGGCGGGCGGTACCTGGAGGCGCGTAGCGCCCTCATACACGCGCTGGAACTGGCGCGGGAGGGCGCGGCGATCCTCGATCTCGGCGGTGAGTCCACACGCCCGGGCGCCGACCCTGTCCCTGCTGATGAGGAGTGCCGGCGCGTGATCCCGGTCATCGAGGGCCTGGTCGCGGCAGGCGTCAACGCCAGGATTTCAGTCGACACCTCCAAGGCAGAGGTGGCGGAGCGCGCGCTCGCGGCCGGCGCGACCGTCGTCAACGACGTGACCGCGTTGCGCGCCGCGCCTCAGATCGCGGAGCTGGTGGCGCAGGCCGGCGCTCAGCTCTGCCTGATGCACATGGTCGGCACGCCGCGCACGATGCAGGCGGACCCGCATTACGAGGACGTCGTCTCCGAGGTCAAGCGCTTCCTAGAGGAGCGGATGAAGTTCGCGACCAGCCACGGCGTGGCCGAGCAGCGGATCATCCTGGACCCGGGGATCGGCTTCGGTAAGACCGTCGCCCACAACCTGGAGTTGATCCGACGGCTCCCTGAGTTGGTCACGCTGGGACGGCCCGTGCTCATCGGCACCAGTCGCAAGTCCTTTCTCGGTCAGCTCACCGGGCGCGAGGTCGATGACCGCCTGCCGGGCACGATCGCCGCAAACGTTTTGGCCTACGAGCGCGGCGCCACGATCTTCCGTGTTCACGATGTCGCGCCGCTGGTCGACGCGCTGACCGTCGCGGCTGCCACCATCACCCCGTAACCCCGTAACCCCGTAACCCTTTAGAGTCGGACTCATGGCAGAGGAACACGAAGAGCCGGAGCCGGAGCCGACCGAGCCGAGCGACGCAGACGTCAATCCCGAGCAGCTCGGGTTTGACCCCAACGAACTGAACGAGCTTGGCGCCGACGACCTCGAAGAGGACGACGAGGAAGAAGACCTCGAAGAGGACGACGACGAAGAAGAAGGTCACCCCGAGCCTGAGGTGACGATCGAGGTCAGCGGTCTCTCGCTTTACACGCACATGGGCGTCAGCGAAGCGGAGCGTCAGCTCGGCCAGCGCCTGATCGTCGATGTCCGACTCGATATCGGCGAGTCCGATGCGACCGTCACCGACCGGATCGAAGACACCGTCGATTACGGCGAGGTCTGCGAGACCATCAACCTTGTCGCCCAGCAGCGCAACTACAAGACGCTCGAGCGCTTCTGCGCCGCGGTCGCGGACCGCCTGATCGAGCGTTACGAGATCCACGCCGTCTGGGTGAAGGCCGCTAAGCCCGAGCCGCCGATCGCCCTACCCGTCAGTGAGGTCTCGGTAGAGATCTGGCGCGAAGCGTGAACCGTCGCAGGCATCAACCGTGAGCCGGCGTGGGTACCTGGGCCTCGGCTCCAACGTCGGTGACCGCCGCGCCAACCTCCAGGCGGTGGTGCAGCGGCTGCCCCGTCATGGCGTCACGGTCATGCGGTGTTCTTCCGTGTATGACACCGAGCCGGTTGGGCTGGTGCTCGACCAGCCCGAGTTTCTCAACGCCTGCATCGAGATTCAGACCGAGCACGAGCCCGCGGAGCTGCTGGCGGCCTGCAAGAAGGTTGAGCAGGAGGTTGGCCGGCATTCCGGGGGGCCGCGCCACGGCCCCCGTGTGATCGATGTTGACGTGCTGCTGCTCGCTGATCTCGTCTACGAGTCCGAGCGCCTTACGCTGCCGCACAGAGAGGTCACAAGCCGCCGCTTCGTGCTGGTGCCGTTGCTGGAACTTGACCTGGAGCTGGCGCTACCCACCGGCGAGCGGCTCGCGGGCTCGCTCGACGCGCTCGGCGGCGGCCAGGACGTGCGCCTCGCCGGCGCCCCGCTCCCCATATAGTCACCGCCCATGGCTGTGCCAGTGCCGCCACTCGCCGATACCACCTCCACCGACACCAAGCTCTTGGCGGTCGATGTCGGGAACACGCAGACGCACTTTGGGCTGTTTGAGAACGGCGGCGTGACCGTCATCGAGCAGTGGCGTTTCGCGACCGTGCGCGAGTCCACCTCAGACGAGTTGGCCGCCGCCCTCTCCAACCTGCTGGGGCTGCGTGGCTTCGGCTTCAACGACGTTGGCAGCTCGATCGTGTCTTCCACGGTGCCGCAGCTCTCCGAGCAGTGGCGCGAGATGTCCAGCAGCTACCTGGGCCATGAGATGCTCGTGGTTGGCCCGGCGATCAAGATCGGCATGCCGATCAGGATCGATAACCCACGTGAGGTTGGCGCCGACCGCCTGGTCAACGCCGTCGCCGCGTACGACCGTTTCCAGACAACCTGCGTAGTGGTGGACTTTGGTACCGCGGTCACCTACGACGCCATCTCGGCGGAGGGGGAGTATCTCGGTGGGATCATCACACCCGGTGTCGAGATCTCGCTTGAGGCCCTGGCTGACCGTGCCGCCAAGCTGCCAACGATCGAGATGGTCGAGCCGCGCGCTGTTATCGGCAAGTCAACCGTGGAGGCGATCCGCAGCGGCGTGGCCTACGGCTTCGCCGGACAGGTCGAGGGGATCGTGCGCCGCATGCGGGGCGAGCTGGACGAGCCGGTGCGCGTGATCGCGACCGGTGGCTTGTCCAAGGTCATGCTCCCCTTCATCCGCGACTCGATTGACGACGTGGACGAGTTCCTGACGCTCACCGGGCTACGCCTGATCTGGGAGCGCAACCAGCGCTGATCCGGCTCTTCTCGCCTGGCCCGCTTGGCCAGGCTTCTGACCGGTTCACGGAATCTGCGGCAGCGGGACGTCCGGCGTACGCGCCACGACTGCCGCCAGAATCAGCAGCAGCATGGGCCCGCGGTCTTCGGGGTCGACCGCCGCTGCCGCTTCCTCAAAAGTGTCGAACAGCCAGCGCAGCACGCTGAACGCGGGCGCGTCGTCGATCGAGTCGGGGACGTCCAAAGCGAGCCGCGCCAGCGCGAGCACCTCAGTGCTGTCACCGCCGCGAAAGCGCACGTAGAGCGCCATCTGGGTGAGTTCGGCCACCCGGTCAAGCAGGACGTGTTCGGCGCGCTCGCTTTCGCCCGGAGCCGGCCCGGCGACCGCGAGCGGATCGCCTGCGGCGATCCGCTCGGACTGCCCACCCGCAAACACCCTGACCTGATCCGCGCTCAAACCCGCCTGCAGCGCCAACCTCACCTGGAAGGCAGCTGACAGCGACGTGTTTCCGTAGGGCGCGTCTGACGCGAACAGGATCTGAGCCGGCGGCACCAGCTTGAACAGCGCGAGCAGGTCAGCGGTGATCCACCAGGAGCTGTCAAACAGCAGATTCGGCAGGTCCGCGGCGGCGCGCCAGATCCAGCCGAGGTCGCAGACGCCGGCGTGAGCGAGGATCACGCGCGCCCCCGGGAACTCACCGGCAAGCTGGACCGCGTGCCGTCCGAGCGCGGGGATGCCGCGTCCAGCGTGAATCAGGACCGGCAGCGAGCGCTCGTCTGCGAGCGCGAACAGCTTGCGGATCTCCGGATGATCGAGTTCGAACTGCTCGGCACGCGGATGCAGCTTTATCCCCCGCGCCCCGGCCTCGAGCGCGCGCTCGGCCTCTTTGAGTGCGCCAGCTACTGGATCGACGCGGCAGAACGGCACCATCAATCCACCCGACTGCTCCGCCATCGCGATCACGCTGTCGTTGGCGTCGCGATATCCGCTGAGCTCGTGCATCGGGAACACGAAGCAGCCGCGTGCGCCGGCGCTGCGCAATATCCGTGTGAGCTCGTCCGGGGTCTGCTTGAAGCCGTCTGGGTCGTTCTGACCCAGATGCGTGTGAGCGTCGAACAGCTCAAGGCCCGGAACCAGGACTCGGGCCGCGTCGAGCCACAGAGAGATCGCGTCGCTGATGTCCATACGTTGATTCGTACCATGAACGTAATGGTCAGATCGCTCACCGACCCCTGGACGCT
>Ga0224557_1002593_pt1 | contig 15170 bp, 16 predicted proteins | sample 714S31014metaG_FD_180677 | JGI IMG/M metagenome (GOLD analysis project Ga0224557, IMG submission 180677) | Peat soil microbial communities from Stordalen Mire, Sweden - 717 S3 10-14 | ecosystem: Environmental > Terrestrial > Soil > Wetlands > Peat | place: Sweden: Norrbotten County, Stordalen...
GAGACGATGTCGGTCTCCTCGCCCACGCCGCGAGCAAAAAGCGCCGTGTCCTCGAAGACAGGTGTGCGAATCTCGCCGAAGTTGTAGCGGGCGAATACGTCTCGCGCGGTGGCTTCGATGCGGTTCCAAAGCGCGGTTTCCGGCGGCAACAGGTCGCGCGTGCCGCGAATGGCTTTCAGGGTCTGGCTCATGAGTGATAACCTTTGTGTCAACTTCTTAGGATACAAGGTGAGAGCCATGATCCTCCATGTTGCCTCGATCGCCGCATTTTTCATTCAACAAAATCCGCAAACCCAATGCGTGGTTCAGTGTGAGGCGCAAAGCTCGATCTGGATGCGACTGCTCGTCTCTGCCTTTCCGTCACTCCTCGCACTTGGAGTCGCTTGGTTTGCCTTTTGGCTGAACAGTAGATGGAATCGTAAGCAGTGGATTCTCGATCAGAAAAAGGCCGAATGGAGTGCTTTATTGCGCAGCGTCGCGAATGTTTTTCATATCGCGAATTTCAACACGTTAAATGGATGGAATGGAAACAAAGCAAACAGAATCGCCACTGGACTAGGACAAGCTCTCGAAGAAATATCGATAGCATGCGCAAATTGTATTTTTCTTGATAATTTTCGCCAAAATAGAGACGGTGACAAAAAGATTAAAGAATTTATCAAGAAAACAGAATTACAGGCACAAAAGCTCAAAGGAAATCTTGGCCTATCCGAAAGTCTTATCGATAAAATTCATAATGAAGGTTCCGAGACCGACAAAAATAACGACGTCAAAAGCTTCGATAGAAATCGTACGATCATTTCAAATATGATTTCCGATCTTGCCGAGCAATCACGAACCTTATTGGATTGGCTTCAGAATGAAGCTGCACTCGATCTTTGTGGCACAGCAAAAGGTAAAGAACACCAAACCGCAAGGAGATGGACGAAGCTATTCAACTTCACAAGGAAGAAAACAGGTGTATAGCGAAGGCCCGGCTTTGAGCGTCGTTATGCGCTGCGCTTGATAGACTCCATCAAAGTCGAATCAATCCGCGTCTGCCAGCCGGGGCCGGTGGCTTTGAAGTGGTCGATCACTTCGGGCGAGAGGCGCAGCGAGACCAGCTTCTTTGTCGGAGCTTTTTGCGGGCCGCGCCTTCCTCGGCGCACGACCTTGCCATGGCGGATCAGGTCGGCCTGGGCGAGCCATGCGCGGGCTGCTTCAGCATCATTCGGGTCGTAAGGGCCATCCTCCGGCTCGTAGGGGATTGCGTCTCCCTCTTTGAAGGCCAGCACGCGCTCCCAATCAGTTTCACTCTTTGTCGCGTTCATATTGTTCGCGCTCCTCTCGGGATGCGGGCCGGAATGAGATCACCCGCACATCGTTGCCGCGTTCGGTATAAATCAGCGCCAGCAGCTTGCCGTGGATGACGGCCAGGGCCAAGTCCATCAAACGGAGTTCGCCTTCCCGGCTGGAATCGTAGGTACACTTGTCCGGGTTGTCGTAAACGAGATGAGCGTCGTTGAAGTCGAGTCCATGCTTGCTCAGATTCGACTTTCTCTTTGCCTCATCCCAGACGAACATAATGTAATTGTAGCTACAATATAAAGAATACGCAAGTGAATTCGTTTTCTAGCTCGCCAGCTTTTCCTCGCGCTCCAGCCCTTCGTGAATCAGCATCTTGATATAGGTTTGATAGCGTAGTCCGCGGCGTTCAGCCAGTGTGCGGGCGCGGGAGATGTCTTCCGGGGCGAGGCGAATCGTTGTCGGAGGCGTGACGCCGCGCTGCTTCAACGTGCCTTGCCGGACACGCCCCTCCTGCACAGCCTCATGAAACGCTGCAGACAACCTCTCGCGGTTCTCGTAGAGCCAATTGGCTTCGTCGGTTTCGTTCTCAAACTTCGGAATCGTCAATGCTTCCATAACGCCGCCTCATCTCAGCCAGATAGTCCAGCTTGGATTGCCGAGGTGCATCCCACGCCGAGAGAATTCGAGCTTTTCCACCGCGCCACGTTGACACAAGCTCCAAAATCCGTCCTTTGCACGTTTCCCCGACGTGTAATATCCGCTCTTCTCCGCCGCTACCCTCCGCAGTTTGCAGTTCGATGTCGAGGGGGTCTCCAAGAACAACTTCCTCGGCCTCTTGCGGAGTCACTTTGTGTCGGGCCAAATGCCGCTGGTTGGCCTCGTCCCAATCAAAAATCAGCAGTTGCTCGTTCATATACGCTCCCAAATATAGGCCACGCGATGGGCTTCTGTCTCGGAGCGTCAATTGTATTTACAGTGTATGCTGTTTCCTGCCTTTGTCAAGACACTCCGCGCTTGATCGAATCCAGCAGCGCTCCATCAATCCGCGTCTGCCAGCCGGGGCCGGTAGCTTTGAAGTGCTCGATCACTTCGGGCGAGAAGCGCAGCGAGACCAGTTTCTTTGTCGGGGCTTTTTGCGGGCCGCGCTTGCCTCGGCGCACGATCTTGCCGTTGCGGGTCAGGTCGGCCTGGGTGAGCCATGCGCGCGCCGCATCAGCATCGTTCGGGTTGTAGGGGCCGTCCTCCGGCTCGTAGGGAATCGCGGCTCCCTCTTTGAAGGCTCGCACGCGCTCCCAATCAGTTTCACTCTTTGTCGCCTTATCCCTAACGAACATCATTTAATTGTATCTACAATATAAGTAAATTGAAAGCGGATGCGCTACGGATATCCATGAAGCGAACAGGCTGCGGAAAAAATCGGGATTTCGAGTGAAATTGGCGGAAAACATCCCTCCGGGACTAAAGCCCGCATTGATTTTGCTGGCTTTATGCGGGGGTTGAAACCCCGCCTCCCTCCGTTTTGAGTTTTTCCGCAAGCTGTAAAGTCGTGCCCTTTTAAAACACAAGCGGCCATCTGCGTGGCGGACTACGCTAGCCGGGCTTGGTGGCGAAATAGTCGGCGACTTGCTGCCAGTTATCTACGCGTAAAAAGCCGGTGGCTGTGAGGTTGTGGGGGGCTGTGTAGAGCAGGCCCTGGCCCTCAAAGCGGAGAAGATTCTTGGGCAGGTCGTCGATGAGATAGTCGGCGCGGAGGATGGATTTGTCGCCGCAGAAGATGTATTGCGTGGGCGGGATGAAGGGAAAGTGGCGCTGCAGCCAGCGGTATTTGGAGCCGAGTGAGTTGGGGACGGCCATGGCCTGAGTGGCGATGAAGATTTCGAAGCGTGCTGAGAGCTGCTCGAGCACGGCTTGCGCGCCGGGCATGAGGTCCAGGTCCTCGAAGAAATCCTCCGCGTCGAGGAAGGCGCGAAGCTGTTGCCGGCGGTCGACGGGCGTAATCTCAAATAGGCCCTTGCCGGCCAGATCCTGAGGGGTAACAGCCTCGTCGAAGGTCTGGTTGTAGCGGCGAAGGTGCTCGGCGAGAGTGTCCGCCATGACCTCATCCATGTCCACACAGATGCGCTTCACGAGCTGCTCCCAGGTTGCGGCCGTTCAGGATTGCTACCGCTAAAGAAAAGGTTAGCAGGGACGGCGTGGCCGCTCTAGTCCTCTGACCGTATGAATTCGTCCTTTGGCATTTGTGGTATCCCACCCTTTCGCCAGGAAAAAGGCGAAAGGATGGGGCACGGAGTTGGTACAAAATCAAGCGGTCAGAGACCTAGTCCTCTGGCGCCGGAGGCTTCGCGGTCTTACGTTTGGGCTTGGCGTCCGGCTGTTGCGCTGGAGCGGGGGCCATCGACGGGTCCCAGTAGAGCAGGCGGTTGCAACTGTCGCAGGTGAGCAGCTCGCCTTCGCGAAGCTGGTTCCACATCTGGGGCCGGACGCCCATGCGGCAACCGGTGCATTGCTGATTTTCAACGCGGGCGAGACCAGTGCCGCGGGAGGCGCAGAGTCGATCAAAGCGCATGATCCACTCGGTCTCGATAAGCGGCCGGATGGCTTCGCGCTCGGCGGTGAGGGTGGCCTGCTGGCGGGCGACTTCGGCCTGGCGAAGACTGATGCGTTCGCGGGTATTGTCGAGTGCGGCGGCAAGCGACTCGACCCGGGCACGGGCGGCGGCCAGCGCGGCTTCCTGGGCTTCGGTGCGTTCCAGGCTGGCGAACTCTTCGTTTTCCAGGCGCTCGGCCTCGGCCTCGGCAAAGTGGAGTTCGTGTTCGACGGCGTCTGCCTGAGCGGAAGTTGTGAGGGAGTCTTGCTGGGCGCGATAACGGACGACCTTCTGGCGGTGGGCGCCGATCTCGCGATCGAGGCGGCTGCGGAGCGATTCTTCGCGGCTGAGGGCGGCTGAAGCCTCCGCGGCCAGGCGTTCAGCGGCGGTGAGGGCAGCCTGAGCCTCGGCGATTTCCGCCGGCAGGGCGCGGGCAACCTGGGCCAGGCGGGTTCGTTCCAGCTCCACCGCTTGCAGCTTTACGAGGTTTTCAATGTGCTCTTGCATCCGTTCATTGAAGTCTACGGCATTTGCCATGCATTCAGAAAATGGGGGCGGCGGAATCCTGCGACAATAGAAGCCAATTGGGAGGCGGGTTTGGCAGAGGTGCGGAGATCGTTCTGGCGCAGGCACAGGTGGGCAAAGTGGGTTGGGGGCGGGTTGCTGCTCACGCTGGCCGGTGCGGCTGTGGTTGTGGACGTGGCGCTGCATCGGGCGGAGCCGTTCTTGCGCGCGCGCATTGTGGACGGGCTTGCGGATCGCTTCCACGCCCGGGTGGAGCTGGACAGCTTTCACGTGTCGCTGGCGAATGGGCTTTGGGCCGAGGGCAAGGGGCTGCGCATCTGGCCGCCTGCGCGGGTGGAGGGCGTGGCAGTTGCGGCGGGCCAAGAGGGAGCGAAAGAGGCTGAGCCGCTGATCCGGCTTGCGGAGTTTCGCTTTCATGCGCCGCTCGAATACCGGCCGGGCAAACCAATTCACATTTCTGTGGTGGAGTTGAAGGGGTTGAACGTTCATCTGCCGCCGAAATCGCACTTTGAGCATGGGGCGGCGAGGGATACGGGCAGATCCGAATCCGCCGGCAAACCCAGGGGTGCGGCGGGGCTGGTGCGTTTTGAGGTGGAGACGATGGAGTGCACCGGCGCCGAGCTGGTGCTGGAAACCAGCAAGCCGGGCAAGCTGCCGCTGAAATTTGCGATTGCGCACCTGAGGCTGACCAACATTGCTTCTGGAGGGGCAATGGGGTTTGACGCCGAGCTGACCAACCCGAAGCCCGTGGGGACGATTCATGCGACGGGGAGCTTTGGGCCGTGGCAGACGGCCGACCCTGGCGAATCGCCGCTTGCCGGCGATTACCGCTTCGAGCACGCGGATCTGGCCAGCTTCAAGGGGATTGCGGGGATTCTCTCGTCGACCGGGCACTACCAGGGCACGCTGCGCGACCTGACCGTGGATGGGCAGACCCAGACGCCGGATTTCCGGCTGACGCACTTCGGGGCTGCGATGCCGCTCACCACGCGCTTCCACGCACGGGTGGACGGGACCAACGGGGACACATGGCTGGAGCCTGTGGATGCGACGCTGGGCCACTCGCACTTTTCCGCGCGGGGGCAGATTGTGCGCGTGCCGGGACCGGTCGTGGAGGGCGCGCAGCAGTACGGCGGCCATGATATTGCGCTCACGGTCAACGTGGACAGGGCTCGGATCGAGGATTTTCTGCGGCTTGCCAGCCGCTCGGGCAAAGTGCTGCTGACCGGCGATGTGACGATGAAGACCAGTTTGCATATTCCGCCGGGTCCTGCGCCTGTACATGAGCGGCTGGTGCTTAACGGCAGCTTTGTGCTGGACAAGGCGCGGTTTGCGAGCGCGAAGATTCAGGGGCGCATCACGGAGCTGAGCCTGCGCGGGCAGGGGCGGCCAGGAGATGTGAAGACCACCGATCCAGCGAGCATTTTGTCGCACATGCAAAGCAGCTTCCAGTTGGCGGGCGGGGTGATTACGCTACCGGCGCTGGACTACACCGTGCCGGGAGCGCAGATTCAACTCAAAGGCACGTATGGCCTGGAGGGCGGCGCGCTGAACTTTGAGGGCACGGCGAAGATGGAGGCTTCGGTGTCGAGAATGGTTGGCGGGTGGAAGGGGTTGCTGCTCACGCCGGCCGACCGCCACTTCAAGAAAGAAGGAGCGGGGACCGAGGTTCCCATCCACATCGAAGGAACGCGCGAGCAGCCGAAGTTCGCGATCGGTCTCAACCGGATGAAGCCGGACGAGAAGCGGTAGGGCCGGGGCGGCCGGCCGAGAACTGATTTCATACGTTACACCGTTGCGAATCCATGAGCAGCGGAGGCGAGTCGAGGAGTTGTCAATGCACTGGAATAAAGTCATCGCAAGCGGCGCCATAGCCCTGTTTCTGGGGGCTGCGGCGCTATCCGCAGGCGGGCAGAGTGCGCCCGTCCCACCCGCACCGCAATCCGTCGGCACAATCCAGAGCAGCGCGCGGGACTGGTGGAAGAACGCCGTAATTTACCAGATCTACCCACGCAGCTTTCAGGACTCGAACGGGGACGGCATCGGCGATCTGAACGGCATCACTCAGCGGCTGGACTACCTGAAAGAGCTGGGTGTGGATGCCATTTGGCTGACGCCCGTTTACCCATCGCCGCAGGTGGATTTCGGCTACGACATCTCGGACTATAAGAGCATTGACCCGCAATATGGCACGCTGGCCGACTTTGACCGCCTGGTGGCCGAGGCCGGGAAGCGGCATATTCGCATCGTCATGGACATGGTGATGAACCACACATCGGACAAGCATGAGTGGTTCATTCAATCGCGCTCGTCGCGCTCCAATCCCTATCGCGACTGGTATATGTGGCGCGACGGGAAGGGTGAAACAGCAACCGATAAGGGCGCGCCGCCCAATAACTGGCAGTCGGAGTTTGGCCACTCGGCGTGGCAGTGGGACGAAAAGACGCGCCAGTACTACTATCACAAGTTCTATATCCAGCAGCCGGACCTGAATTGGTACAACCCCAAGGTGCATGAGGCATTCAGAGATATCATCAGCTTCTGGCTGAAGCGCGGCGTGGGCGGTTTCCGGTTCGACGCCATTACCACCTTGTTTGAGGACCCCAATCTGGCCGACGAAAACATCGTCAAAGACAGGGACGGCAACCCGATAATCAATGCCTTCGGCGAACCGCAACTGGATGGCTCGAAGACTGAATTCCTGCCTGGCTTGCATGCGGTGATGCAAGAGATGCGGGCCACGGCGGACACCTTCAACTCCAACAAATTTCCGGGCACGCGGGTTCTGATCGGCGAAACTTATCTGCCTGACATCACCGGGCTGACCAAGATGTACGGGCCGCCGGACAAGCCGGAGTTCGAGCTGCCCATGGACACACAAGTGGGCTTTATCGACAAACTGGACGTGGTCCAGTTCCGTGCAAAATTGACCGAAGCGGAGACCGGACTGGGCGGCCATGTGCCGTTGCTGGTCTTCGACAACCACGACAACCCGCGCCTGGACGCGCGCTATGGCGACGGCGTTCACGACACAGACATTCAGCGCGTACTTTCGGCGGTGCTGTTTTTGAGCCGCGGAGCGGCGCTGTTCTATTACGGCGACGAAGTTGGAATGAAGACGACCCCGCCGGTCCGCAAAGAAGACGTAAAGGATCCAATGGGCGTGACCGGCTGGCCAAAGGAAAAGGGCCGCGACGGGGAGCGTACGCCGATGCAGTGGGACGCGAGCGCAAATGCGGGATTCACGACAGCCGGGGCCACGCCCTGGCTGCCTGTTCCGCCCAGCGCCGCCACCATCAATGTGAAGGCGGAAGAGAGCGATACGGACTCGCTGCTTGCGTGGTACCAGAGCGTCATCCATCTCAAGAAAACTAATCTGGCCTTTGCGCGCGGCGATAACACCATGCTGGATGCAAGTAACACCAAAGTCCTGAGCTGGCTGCGGAAGGCGCCGGGAGCGCCGCCGGTGGTGGTCTCAGCTAACTTCACCGCCGAGCCGCAAACGGTGAGCCTCAGTGTTCCCGGCTTCGGCGGCAAAGTGAAAACCCTGCTGAAAACTCCCGGCGCGGCCGATCCCACCTCGCTTGGGCAAATCCAGCTCGGTCCATTCGGGGTTTATGTTGGGGAAATACAGTAACTATCCGAATGTTACTTGCCTGAAACAAATCGGGCGGCTCCCGTAGTAATGCGAGCCGCCGATTGTCACTGGATTGCGCGCTTTTACCCGCTTCACAGTGCATCTATCGCGCTCCTGTATAATTCTCCGTTGCTTCAAAATGAAGCAGCGGAGGAACTGAATGGACGTCATGTGGCTGATTCCGTTGGGGGCACTGGCTCTCATTTTCCTTATTGTGATTCTGAGCAGCTTCTTTACCGTGAACACGGCTGAAGTAGCCGTGATTACACGCTTCGGCAAGTTTCTTCGCGCCGCCGATCCGGGCTTGAACTGGAAGCGTCCGTTCTTCGACACGGTTGCCGGCATGGTAAGTCTGCGCGTAAATCAGATTTCGCTGACCATGGAGACCAAGACAAAGGACAATGTCTTCGTCACCATTCCGATTTCGGTGCAGAATCGCGTGCGCCCGGAGAAGGTTTACGATGCGTTTTATAAGTTGTCCGACCCGACGGCGCAGATCAAAAGCTATGTCGAGCAGGTGATTCTGGGCCACGTGCCGGGGATGACGCTGGATGAGGTCTTTGCCTCGCAATCGTCAATCGCCGCGGCGGTCAAGCAGGAACTCGATGCGGACATGGCGACCTTTGGCTTCGAGATTGTGAATGTACTGGTGACGGATATCGTTCCCGATCAGAAAGTTAAATCGGCCATGAACGACATTAACGCGGCGCAGCGCGAACAGGTTGCGGCCAACGCGCGAGGCGAGGCGGAAAAGATTCTGGTGGTCAAGAAGGCCGAAGCCGAGGCAGAGAGCAAGGCTCTGCAAGGCCAGGGCATAGCCAATCAGCGCAAGGCGATCATTGAAGGGTTGCAGACTTCAATCGAACAGTTCCAGAAGGTGGTGGATGGGGCGTCATCGCGGGATGTCATGCAGTTAGTGCTGGTGACACAGTACTTTGACACGCTTAAGTCCATTGGCGAAAGCGACAAGACCAACACGCTGTTTTTGTCCCACACGCCTTCGGCTGTAAAGGAAGTTTCGGATCAGATTCTTGAGTCCATGCTGGTGGCGCAGCAAGCAAAGAACTGAAGCTGGAGTTGGGGTTTCTGCCTTTTCGCCGGTCTTTTCTAGAAAGGCCGGCGAAAAGGACGGGAGCTTGCCCGCAGACCGATTGCATTTGATTCTGATAAAGGCGGTTGGATTAACTGACTTGGCTTTGCGCAGAGTGCATCGGCCCTGCAACTGACCGCAGAGTCTGCGAGAGAATTGTCCAGAGCGGAACGCCTTATATTAGGAGGCCGTTTTGGCCGATGCTGCTTTGAGCAGTTCCTTTTCCGCTCGCAGCCAGTCCTGCTCCGCGTATCCATCCAGGCGGCCGCGCGCCGCCCAATAACTTTTCGCAAGCCGTTCGATCTCTTCGCGAGTAGGCTTCGAGCTTATAGCGGCATTCGCTTTCTTTGTCGTGGTTTTTGTTGTTGCTGAGCGTGGTTTAGCGGTTATCTTTGTCTTCTTCGTTGTATCTGCCATTCGAATTTCCTCCGTTGGATCCGCCGTAAACGTACGAGGCATCCCTTTCAGAATACAAAAACTCCCCTTTGAACGCGAATGAATTCGTTCCGGAGTACCCTTTTGTTCAACAATCTGGATGCGGTGGCGTTCACAGTTTCACAGTCTCACAGGAAATAGGAAGGGGATAGGGGTGACTGGTGTGGGGGTACGGACCGTTCACATCCCTGACAAGAAACAGGATTCTCATCGTTCTGCAAATTGAGGAATATAGAAGAAAACGGCAGCGAAGGGTTTCCTGTCAAATGCGGCTAGTTGGCCCCCGCTGCGCGAGGTTGGCAGGTTGGCAAGTTGGCGGGCGGCGTCGATTGAATCGAGTTTCAGCCTTCTTGCCCGTGCCCCGCCCGGCGTGTTTGACTAGGTTCCGAAGGTAGACGACAGACAATGGCTTACATCCTTGCACTGGACCAGGGGACAACCAGTTCCCGCGCGATTCTTTTTGACGAGGCGGGCACGATTGCCGCCGTGGCGCAGCATGAGTTTGAGCAATTCTTTCCGCAGGCAGGCTGGGTGGAACACGATCCAATGGAGATTTTGACCAGCCAACTTGCCTGCGCAATCGAGGTGCTTGGCAAGGTGGGCGCGCGGCCCCGTGACGTGGCGGCCATCGGCATCACCAACCAGCGCGAGACGGTGATTGTGTGGGAGCGCGCGACGGGCAAGCCGATTCATCGGGCTATTGTGTGGCAGGATCGCCGCACGGCCGCGCGGTGCAAGGAGTTGGAGGAGAGCGGGGTCGGGGAGACAGTCTCGAATAAAACCGGGCTGGTTCTGGACCCGTATTTTTCCGCCACAAAAGTGGGCTGGATTCTGGACCATGTGCCGGGCGCGCGGGCGCGGGCCGAGCGGGGCGAATTGGCCTTTGGCACCGTGGATAGTTGGTTGATCTGGCACCTGACCAGCGGGCAGCGGCACGTGACGGACGTGACCAATGCCTCGCGGACGCTGCTCTTCAATATCGTGAAGGGCGAGTGGGATGCAGAGCTGCTGCGCGTTTTCGGCGTTCCCGAGAGCATGTTGCCGAAGGTGGTGTGGTCGAGCGAGCGAGTGGGCGAGGTGACCACGACTCTGGGCCTGGGCGGCGTGGAAATTGCGGGCATCGCAGGGGATCAGCAGGCGGCTCTGTTTGGACAATTGTGCTGGAAGGCGGGCGAAGCCAAGAACACTTATGGGACAGGCTGCTTCCTGTTGCAAAATATCGGCACGGGACGCGACGGCAACGGGACGGGATTTGTGCGCTCGAAGCACCGGCTGATTACCACGCTGGCGGCTAGCGCGCAGCATCGCCTGGAGTATGCGCTGGAGGGCAGCATCTTCATCGGCGGCGCGGTGGTGCAGTGGCTGCGCGACAATTTGAAACTGATTGGCTCGTCGGCAGAGGTTGAGGCGTTGGCAGCGGGCGTGCCGGATTCGGGTGGGGTAGTGCTGGTGCCGGCGTTTGTAGGACTGGGCGCGCCGCATTGGGACCCGCACGCTTCCGGATTGCTCATCGGCTTGAACCGCGGAACGACGCCGGGACACATTGCGCGGGCGGCTCTGGAGAGCATCGCCTTCCAAGTAGCCGACGTGCTGGAGGCCGTACAGAGCGAGACCGGCACACCGCTGGCGGCGCTCAGAGTGGATGGCGGCGCGGCGGTGAACAATCTTTTGATGCAATTCCAGGCCGACGTGCTGGGTGTGCCGGTGGTGCGTCCGCAGGTGACTGAGACGACCGCTCTGGGCGCCGCGTATCTTGCGGGGCTGGCCACGGGATTCTGGGCGGGACCTGAGGATTTGCGCGCCAAGCGGCAGGGCGACGTGCGATTTGAACCCGAGATGGATGCAGGTGAGCGAGCCGAACGGCGTGGACGTTGGCAACGTGCCGTGGAGCGGGCCAAAGGCTGGAGCGAGTGATCAGCCGGGCAAACCAATTCCGGGCCTATCCGGCAATGACAGCTTTGAAAGCCTCGCGGGCGGCGGCAACGGTAGCGGCAATCTCTTCAGCGCCGTGCGCTGTGCTCAGGAAGGCCGCTTCAAATTGCGAGGGCGGGAGCCAGACGCCGCAATTGAGCATCGCGCGGTGGAAGCGTCCGAAGGCGGCCGTGTCACTCTGGGCGGCCTGGGCGTAGTTTGTGACGGGATTCGCCGTGAAGAACCAGGTCCACATGGAGCCTACGCGGTTGAGGGTGAGCGGAACGCCTGCGCGGGCGGCTTCGGCGGCCACGCCCTCGGCGACGGCTTTGGCCGTGGCTTCAAGCTGCGGGTAAACCTGAGCGGCGTGCTCCTGCAAGTAGCTGACGGTGGCGATGCCCGCGGCCATGGCCAGCGGATTGCCGCTGAGAGTTCCGGCCTGATAGACCGGGCCGAGAGGCGCGAGCAGGTCCATGAATGCGCGCTTGCCGCCGAAGACGCCCACGGGCAATCCTCCGCCGACAATCTTGCCCAGCGTGACCAAATCAGCATCAACGCCATAAAGCTCCAACGCGCCGCCCAGCGCCACGCGGAAGCCGGTCATCACTTCGTCCGCAATCAACAACGCGCCTTCGCGCTGCGTAATAGCGCGAAGGCCAGCTAGGTAGCCCGGAGCAGGCGCGATGCAGCCGGCGTTGCCGACCACCGGCTCAAGAATCACAGCCGCGATAGCGTCGGGATGGGCCGCGAAAGCCGCCTCAACCGCAGCGAGGTCGTTGTAGGGCAGGGCCAGAGTAAGGTGAGCGATCTCCTCCGGAACGCCAGCCGAGCCGGGAATACCAAAGGTCGCGACGCCAGAGCCTGCCTTCACCAGCAGCCCATCCGCGTGGCCGTGGTAGCAGCCCTCAAACTTGACAATAATTTTGCGGCTGGTAACGGCGCGCGCCAGACGGATGGCGCTCATGGTGGCTTCGGTGCCGGAGCTGACGAAGCGCAGTTTTTCGATTGATCGGTAACAGGCGAAAACGCGCTCGGCGAGATCGGCCTCAGTGGCCGTCGAAGCGCCAAAGCTGGCCGAGTTGCGCGCTGCTCTCTGGATGGCTTTAACCACCGGCGGAAAGGCGTGGCCCAGAATCATCGGCCCCCAGGAGCCAAAGTAGTCGATGTACCGGTTGCCGTCGGCGTCCGTGAGCCAGGCGCCCTGAGCGCTCTCGACAAACGGCGGCGCACCCCCCACTGCGCGAAAAGCCCGCACGGGCGAGTTGACGCCGCCGGGAAAGAAGCGCTCGGCGCGCTGCTGCAGACTCAGGGAACGGATGCGGAGGGGGGTTGGCGCTTGGGAACTCATCGTGGGTCCAGTATAGAGGGCGAGAGACTCGCGCATCATCCGAATTGAATCGTGCGCCTCTGGGCCCGCATCCCGTTGAAGGTGAGCTGCCTTGCAGAACTCGGCGACCGGCTGGTGGTGATCTTCGATGGCCATTGCGGGCTGTGCAATCGGACCGTGCGGTGGCTTTTGCGGCGCGACCGGCGGGACCAGCTGCGCTTTGTGGCTTCAGAATCGGAAATGGCGGCTGGGCTGCTGGCGCGGCATGGAATCAACTCGCCGGATGCGGAATCCGGCCCTGCCACGATTCTGGCTGTCTTGAATTTCGGCGGCCCGGCGGAGCGAGTACTGGCGCGGTCGGAGGCGGTTCTGGCACTGCTGGCCGAGTTGCCGCGGCCCTGGCCGGCGGTCACAGCCGCTCTCGGTTGGATTCCGCGTCCACTGCGCGACCTGGGCTACAGGCTGACTGCCCGCTGGCGCTACCGCATCTGGGGACGGCTGGAAAGCTGCCCGGTTCCTACAGCTGAAGAGCGAAAGCGGTTTCTCTAGGACACAGCCAAAACCCTGCAAATGCTGCTAAAATCAACATTCCCGGCCAGCCGCGCCGCATGAGAAATCCATCCGCAGAAAGCCGCACCGTGTCTGACGAACCCAAGCCCAAACCCGTGACCCACGCCGACCCCGGCGTGGACATCAGCAGTGGCGACCGCGCCAAGGAGCGCCGCACCTATCTGGCGCAAAAGACCTTCAATCGCAATGTGTTAGGCGGGCTAGGCGGCTTTGGCTCGCTTTTCCGCCTGGACCTCCAGCGCTGGAAGAACCCCATTCTGGTGAGTTCGGGCCATGGGGTGGGGGCCAAGCTGAAGGTGGCCTTCGAACTGGGAATGCACCGCACGGTGGGCGCGGACCTGGTGAATCACTGCGTAAACGACATTGCCGTGCAGGGCGCCACACCCTTGTTTTTCCTCGATTACATGGCCGGAGGCAAGCTGGACCCGGAGGTGGCCGAGAGCGTGGTGACCGGCCTGGCCGACGCATGCAAAGCCAGCGGCTGCGCCCTGATCGGCGGCGAGACGGCGCAGATGCCGGGCTTTCAGGCCGATGGGGAGTACGACTTGGCGGGCTTCATTGTGGGCGCTGTGGACCGCGACAAGATGGTGACTGGCACGGGGATCAAGGCAGGCGACGTACTCGTCGGGCTTCCCTCTACCGGGCTGCATACCAACGGTTATTCACTGGCATACAAGCTGATGTTCGAGGTGGCCGGCTACAAGCCCACGCAGTACGTGACCGCCATCAAGGAAAAGGCCGGCGCGGCGTTGATGAAGACCCATCGCAGCTACCTCCATGTGGCTCAAAAGCTGGTGACGGCGGGGCTGACGACGGGCATGGCGCACATCACAGGCGGCGGAATCACCGAAAACCTGCCCCGCATCCTGCCCAAAAACACCACGGCGCAGATTGAGATCGGTTCCTGGCCGGCACTGCCGATCTTCGAGCATCTGCGCGACCTGGGCCAGGTTTCGCAAGAGGAGATGATGCGCACATTCAACATGGGCATTGGGTTGATTGCGGCCATACCGGCGGTCAAATTCGCGCGCGCAAAAAACCTGCTGGACAGGGCCGAAGAGAAGTTCTACGTCATCGGACGCGTGGTCAAGGGCGAGCGCCGGGTACAGTACACATAATTTAGAGGCCAGCCACGGAACGCGAGCCAGAACCCGGCTTGGCTGGCGAACTGACTTCGCAGGCGGGGAGCAGGCGGGGTTCAGGCCAATTTGCGCCGTCAAGCGACAATATTTTTCTTGTTTTTCAAGTCATTGTTCAATAAGTGACAGAAGTTTCTCTCACTTTGCAGAAGATATAGCAAAGAGTGCCTAGGCTAATAGGTAGCCAGACAAGAGACGGAAGTGCCGCGCCCGGCGAATGTGTACGCCCTCCCTCACAGCGGTTCTTCAATTCACTTGCCCACACCAGCGCTGTGCGGTGTGTCTTTTTCTTGAGGAAAAAGACACGCGACGGTAACGGTTTCGGCGAACTGCAATTGAAGAACCGCTGCAGCGGATGGGTTCCGGGGCGCGGGGCCGTCTCGTGTCTGTGCCTTTGCGGCTCTCCGCCGCGAGCCTCAGAGCCGCAACCACGGTGGCGCTCGAATTCGGAGAGACGTGACAAATCGAGACCAGCAGCAGGCCGGAAAGACGCCCGCCGCTGATCTCGATTTTCTATTGCGCGGAAGCAGATTAAGCCAATTCCGCGCCTGCCAAATCCCATATAAACCAGGGCGGCTGTGGCCGCCTTTTTCTTTGCGAGGAGCTTTCCGCATGAATCCCATTTCGAATATCTGGAACCACCCCAAAACCTCGGCCGCCGG
>Ga0224557_1002594_pt1 | contig 15167 bp, 14 predicted proteins | sample 714S31014metaG_FD_180677 | JGI IMG/M metagenome (GOLD analysis project Ga0224557, IMG submission 180677) | Peat soil microbial communities from Stordalen Mire, Sweden - 717 S3 10-14 | ecosystem: Environmental > Terrestrial > Soil > Wetlands > Peat | place: Sweden: Norrbotten County, Stordalen...
ACTGTCCGTGACATTCCACTTGGTCGATGGGCCGAAGCGGTGGAGATCGCCGACACCGTGGCCTTCCTCGCCTCGCCCGTTTCATCCTTCTCGACCGGAGTCGCCATCAGCATTGACGGCGGTGCCGTCCGATCAACTCTCTAACTCTAAGGAATACGAACAATGACCAGCACTCTGCACCAACTTTTCATGAAGCAGTATCGCCTGTGCAAGCTGACCGCCGACGAGACTGTTGCCGTCATCAGCGAACAGGGGCAGAAGCAAGATTACGTGAATGCGGCGGTCTCGGCGGCCCAGGAGATCGGTGCCGGGGTGATCATACTGACCGCCCCCAGCCTCTCGCACCCAATGCTGCCGCCACACGAGCCGGACGATCGGGGGATCGCGGCGCTGCTCGCCGGTGCCGCGGAATGCGACATGGTGGTCGACGTGACCGTGGGCGGCCTGATCCATTCCACGGTCCGCACCCGCATCACTGGCAACGGCAAGCGGATGCTTTTCGTTGCCGAGCCGGCCAATGTCCTTGACCGACTCATGGGTAATGACGAACTGCGCCAGAGCGTCCTGGCCGGGGGTCAGCTACTGAAGGCTGGGACAACCCTGCGGGTAACGAGCCCGGTCGGCACCGATCTCAGCGCGGACATCGCCGGAGAGAGCCTGCCGATCACGCACCAGTGGGGTTATGTTGATGAGCCGGGTCGCTGGGATCACTGGCCGAGCGGCTTCGTCGCGTGCTTTCCAAATGATCGAACGGCGGAGGGAACCATTGTGCTCCAGCCCGGCGACGCGCTCATCCCGTGGCAGCGTTACGTCCGCGACGAAGTCGTCTTCACCGTCGAGGACGGGTTCATCGTTGAGGTCAAGGGCGGCGCGGATGCGTTCCTGCTGCGCGACTACTTTGAGTCATGGAATGATCCAGAGGTGTGGGCGATCTCGCACATGGGCTGGGGCCTTCACCCGATTGCCAGTTGGGCGGCCTTCGATGTCTACGACGCGCAGACGCTCTACGGGCAGGAACTACGCTCCGCTTCTGGAAACTTCATGTGGTCCACGGGCAGCAACCGTTTCGCGAACCGTGACACGCCCGCTCACTTGGACGTACCGATGAGAGACTGCACGGTCCAGATCGACGGTCACACCGTCGTTGATACCGGGAGGCTGGTTCCGTCATGACAGCGGACTTACTCTCGAGACTCGAGAACGCCATTCTCGAACTTGGTCGGCGTCCCGACCTACTGAAGCAGTTTCAAAATGATCCGATTGCCGTGGGACAAGAGCTCGGACTCGATCCGGAGTGGGCACTGGTCATTGCCGCAGGAGACCGCGACCGACTGCGCAGCGCCGGGGTCAACGACGGCATCACCATCTTGGTAAGTCGGTGGTTCCGAGGGGACCTCGCCGACTCGGGCAGCGCAGGTGGTTTTCACGCGAGCTCACGTGAGATTGAGCAATCGGATGTTCCGACGAACCTCGTCTTTGCGGCCGGGTGCTCTCACGTCCCGGATCTTTTGGCCCGTCCCGAAATTGATCCCGCTGACTCAGTTGAGCGACTCACCCAGGGTTATCAGAAACTGGCTGAGGAGCTCGCCGCCGCCGCGCCCGATGTGTTGCTCGTTACCGCGGACTGTCACTTCCAAAGTTTCACATCGGGAGCATTCGTCGTTGGAACGGGGGCAAGCCACACGGGTTCGATGGCGTTTTTTGGCCGACCAGACTTGGACCTGACAGTCGAGGGCTCGCCAGAATTGGCGTCGTCCATTGTTCGAGCGGTTCGCGACGCCGGCCTCGAAGTTGAGGACGCCCCAGAGGTTCATCTGGATCACGGGCTGATCGTGCCGTTACGTCAACTCCTTTCCGACGTGAAGGTGCCGATCATCCCCATCATCACTCAACCGGCGAGAAGTTTCTCTCCCTGGAACGCGCGGGCGTTTGGTGAGCAACTGCGATCGGTGGTCGAGGCTTCGAATCTACGGGTCGGGGTGCTCGCGACCGGCGGTCTGTCCCATTGGTTGGATCCCGGCGTCTTCGGTAAGGTCGATATTGAGTTCGATACGCATATTCTCGAACTCCTGCAGCTCGGGCACGGGTTGGACCTAGCGAAGCTGGAACCATTCGCACTGCTGAGCCACGGCCAGTACGAATTCCTGAACTGGATAATCATGCTCGGCCTCGTGGGTCCGGGAGTGTGTGCCGACGTTTTCGCGTACGAGCCAATGGAGGCGTCGGGCGGCGGTTGGACGGTCGTGAACCTGCGGATCGACCAAGCGGCGCAGGCGCGGCTATGAGTGATATGGAAGCCCGGCGGGTGCTTCGCGTGGGACTGACGCAGTTTCACGCGACGCGCGACATTGAACGCAACGTGCAGACTGCGTGTCGCCTCGTCGCTGGCGCAGCTTCTGACGGCGCTGACCTTGTCCTGTTGCCCGAGAACTGCCTGATGCTCGGCACCAACGCCGAGATGAGGGGCGCAGCATTTCGGCGCGACAGTTCCGCGTTGAATCTTTTATCGGCGGTCGCCGCCGAGCATCGGGTAACCGTGGTGCTCGGAGGAGCGAAGTTCATCGTCGAAGGGGATGAACGTCCGCGAAACCGAGCGCTGATCTTTGATCCGACGGGTCGACTAATTGGTGGCTACGACAAGATTCACCTGTTCGATGCCCGAATCGACGGGCAGTCGTTCGAGGCGTCGTCGGTGGAGCAAGCGGGTGGGGGGCCCGTCGTGCTCGATATTGCGGGGACCCGCGTGGGAATCACGATCTGTTACGACGTGCGCTTTCCCGAACTGTATCGACGTCTCGCGTTGGCCGGCGCGGAGGTCATTCTTGTTCCCGCGGCGTTCACCCGGACGTCCGGTCGCGCGCATTGGGAGGTGCTGTTACGCGCCCGAGCCATCGAGAACGCGGTGTACATCGTTGCGTCGGCCACAATTGGCGGCGCCGAGGACGATGCCTTTCCCACGTACGGGCACGCGAGTGTTGTGGGGCCGTGGGGCGAGGTATTGGCTGACCTGGGCGAGGCGCTCGAGGCGTACCAGGTGGTCGAACTTAATATCGATACGATTGATCGAGTTCGTGAGCAATTGCCGGTGCTGCGAGGTGTGCGTCCGGATGCGTACGGTGCCGTGATCACAGAGTATGCGGTCGCCAGTGACTGGGAGGTCGAGAAAAGTGAGTAACACGAACAGCGGGGACGAGCAGAACATCGTCGACGAAGCCGCCGACGGCATCGTCGGAGAAGAGGGCAGCTTTGGAATCGCGAACGAGTTCACCGGCGTGAGGGTGCGAAAAGTCATCACCCGTCACGGCGAGCGGCTCGAGCTTTCCACGCCGAAGTTCGGGCACCGGGTGCTCTTGGACGCGATGCAACTTGAAATTATCTCGACCCTCACGCCGGAGAAGTTCAACGAACTCTTTGCCCGAAACCTGGGCTCTTACGAGGAGCCTTCGTGAGCGAAGAGGTTCGCCGCAGTCGTTCGGGCACCATGGTCGACGAGATCTATCTGGTGTTGCGTGAACGCATCATCGATGGATCCTTCGCGCCCGGGCAGCGGTTATCGCAAGAACATCTGGCCAAAGAACTGCAGGTCAGTCGGACGCCGTTGCGAGAGGCTTTTCAAAGGTTGGAACGCGACGGACTGCTGAACATCAGCGCCAACCGTGGCATGCATGTCTCGTCGTTGAACAACAGCGACACGGAGCAGCTTTACGCGCTTCGACTCCTGGTGGAGCCCCCCACGCTGACGGCGCTGCTTGACCGGATCACCGACCAGGACATTGCTCAGATGCTCGAAGCTCTCGATGCGATGAGTCGCTACACCGAGCGAACCCGTGAGTTTCAAGAGGCGCACCGGCGGTTTCACGATGTCGCGTTGGATCACTACCCAAGCGCCATCTCAGAGCTCACGCACTCCTTGCACGCGAAGATCTACCGCCATCAGCGGGCGTACCTCTCGCGTCCGCGCGTTCCCGAAGATTTTCTTTACGCGGACAAACTGCTCCTCAATGCGATTCGACAGCGTGATGGCGCAATGGTCCATCAGGTGCTTGAATTCCACCTCATTGACGCGGCGCTCGGGCTGATACTCGATCTCAACCCGGACCACTGTTTTGATCCGCTGCTGTTGACGCTTCGCGGCATCGGAATCAACCTGGAGAGCGACGCGCAGGGTCGCATTCCTCGTCCGGCCGTGCTGCGGTGGGAACGAAGCGACACTGCGTCCATGCCGGCACTGGCTACTTACAACCTGCTTTACGAGCCCGCCTTCCACGGCGGGTGAGCACCCTAGGAGACACCTTGTGACTGCCCTGCGCGTTGGTTTGATCGTGCCGAGTTCCAATACGACAATGGAGACGGAGATTCCCGCCATGCTGCATTTGCGAGAGACGATCCGTCCGGAGCGGTTTACGTTCCACTCCAGTCGCATGCGGATGAAGCACGTCACGCCCGAAGAGCTTCGGGCGATGGACTGCGATTCCGAACGTTGCGCGGTAGAGCTGGCCGACGCTGATGTGGACGTGCTGGCCTACGCGTGTCTGATCGCCATAATGGCTCAGGGAGAGGGCTACCACCGCAGGTCGGAGGAGAAACTTTACGCTGCGGCGAAGGCTTCCGCGAACCTTGATGCACCCGTCATCTCGTCGGCTGGAGCCCTCGTAGAGGCCCTGCACCACCTGGGCGCGAAGAAGGTCTCGATTATCACCCCTTACGTACCGGCATTGACCGAGGTGGTATGCGACTACATCCATACTGAGGGCATTGAAGTGCACGACACGATAAGTCTCGGGGTCGCCGACAATCTCGCGGTTGGCCGACTCGATCCCGCCCATCTCACCGAGCTCGCCCACAAGATTGACACCAATGGCGTGGATGCCTTGGTGTTGAGCGCGTGCGTGCAGATGCCGTCGCTACCGGCTGTCCAGATAGTGCAGGATCAGTTCGACATTCCCGTTCTCTCCGCTTCTGTCGCGACGGTGTGGAAGATGTTGAAGGTGCTCGGCCTTGAAACCGTGGTCCCGCGCGCGGGCGCGCTCTTGGCGGGCTCGTAAACACTGGACTGGTTTCAGCTGGCTGCGGGAAACTTCGTCCGAGAGCCTGAAGATACCCGGCGTCGTTCGAGAGACGCGGGCAACGTAGACCCGCAGGGCGCCGGTATGGGAACACATGAGTTCATCCTGCAGAAACCTATTCGGCAAAAGTGTGGACTAAATTTGACACAGAACTTTATACACTTTAGACTAAGGCGATGATTTTGGTGATCTGGAAGCCCGTGGGGCGCTTCAATTCTGGGAGCGTTGCTGGTTCGACATGCGGTGTGCGACGAGGAGTTAGGGCTCTCGGGACCAACCGTGGTCAGGGTATTCCAGCAGCGTTGTGGTCGCAGTGTTGCAACTGACGCCGGTGAACCCGGCGCGTCGACGGGTCGTCTTATGAGCGCGTGTGGCAATCGAGTGGGCGGAGTCGATGCGACTCGAGCGTTCACGGAATTGATGTCGGTCACGCGCAAGGTCGCTGGGTCGCAGTAGTTCGATTTCATGGGGGGTTAGCTGATGGGAAGTCGGGGGGTCACCGAGCAAGTGTCGCCAAGCGGGCGCGAGGAGGCGGAACACGGCGCGCTCATTGTCGAGGCAAGCAACATCTCGAAGTTCTTCGGTCCGGTGACGGCGCTCAACGACGTCTCGGTTTCCTTCAGAGCTGGAGAGATCCACGCCTTGGTGGGCGAAAATGGGTCCGGTAAGTCGACGTTCTTCAACTGTCTAAGCGGGATGTTGCGACCTAACCAGGGCGAGATCCTGATTGATGGCATTGCCGAGCACCACGTCTCTGTCCGTCACGCGCGACTGCGCGGTGTCGCGATAGTCAGCCAGGAGCTCAGTTTGATTCCCGAGCTGAGCGTCGCCGAGAATGTGCTGCTGGGTTCGCGCGTCGCATCTCGAAATGGTGTCTTGCGCTGGCCGGATCTGGTCAGCCGGGCGATCCGGGCACTCGACTACGTGGGCCTCGATGTCAACGTCTCCCTGCCGGTACGTGACCTCTCGGTAAGCCAGCAACAGCTGGTCGAGATTGCCAGAGTGTTGTCCTTTCGCCCGCGGCTGCTCTTGCTTGACGAGCCAACGGCGTCACTCGAATCCGATGACGTGCGAAGGCTGATCAAACTGGTACAGCAACTCGCCAGCGAGGGCCTGGCGGTGGCCTTCACTTCTCACCGAACCGCCGAGATCCTGGAACTCGCCCACACCATCACTATCTTGCGCGACGGTGTCCTCATCGAAACCAGCGCGGCGAAAGGAATTGACGAGGAGTGGATGGTGAGTCGCATGGTCGGACGCGAACTCGCGAAAATTCATCCGCGATCGATCTCGCTGAACGACGCGAGCCATCGAAAGACCGCCCTTCGCGTCTCCAATGTCGTCACGAAGGACGGCCTGGTCAAGGGGGCGTCGCTCGAGGTTCACCGGGGTGAGATTCTGGGCATAGCGGGCCTCATGGGCGCCGGGCGGACCGAGCTGCTCGAATCCATCTTCGGTTTCAATCCGCAGTTGAGCGGCGTGATCGAAATGGCGGACGTCGAGTTGCAAGCGCCAACACCTCGCGACGCGATGCGAGCTGGACTCGCACTCGTCCCCGACAATCGCCGTGAGAAGGGGGCGGTCATCGGAATGACGGTGCTCGAAAATATGTTCATGACCAAGCGGGGCCTGAAGTTCTGGCGTTCACGCCGACGTGAGAGTGATGAGGCTCTCACCTGGATGGCGCGCCTCGGTCTCACCCGAACGCCACTGCACGCGCCGATGTCGTCGCTTTCGGGTGGGCAGCAGCAGAAGGTCATTCTCGCGAAGTGGCTGAGGCGACGGCCCCGGGTACTGCTCCTGGACGAGCCGACGCGCGGAATCGACGTGGCGGCGAAGGCCGAGATCTATTCAATTCTTGAGGCGTGCGCGGACGAGGGAATGTCCATCATCGTCGCCTCGTCCGAACTGCCGGAACTTCTCCGTCTCTGTGACCGGATAGCGGTCATGAGAGCGGGTCGGGTCGTGGGAATCTTTGACCGAGGCGCCACTGAAGAACAGATTATGTCGGCCGCAATTTCTGAAAGGAAGTCATGACAATACTGGAGCATGAAGCAGTGGAAAGTGGCGCGGGGGATCAGGTGCTGACCGCGGCGGACCGTTGGGGTCATCTGCGAAAGGTGCCGAAGTTCGCAGCGGTCCTCGTGGTCTTTATCGCGGCCGTCGTAATCTTTCGCGTCAAATTTCCAGGATTTCTGGCCGAGACAAACGTCAACAGCATCCTGAGCAGCGCCTCGATTGACTTCCTGCTCGGAATGGGAATGACGCTCACCATTATCTCCGGGGGCATTGATCTCTCCGTTTCCTCCACCGCGGTCCTGGCGGCGGTCTGCGGCGGTGAGATGACGGTTCACTTCGGCGTCGCGGTCGGCATTCTCACCTGTCTGGTCGTGGGTCTGGTGGTGGGAACCGTCAATGGGCTGCTCATCGCGCGCCTTCGCCTCAACGCCTTTATTGTCACGCTCGCCGGGCTAGTGGCCTACGAGGGGCTGGCTCGTCTTATCTTGAATGACAACACTCTCGTACTGACGACGACAACCTTCGGATCGTTCTTCTACGCTCAGCTCGGGCCGTTTACGTACATCTCGCTGTTGATGCTGGCCGTGCTGGTGGTTCTCAGTCTCGTGCTCCACAAGACGTATTTCGGACGGGACGTCTATGCGGTAGGAGGGAATTCGCACGCGGCGCGCCTATCGGGAATCGCGGTGGAGCGTGTGACGGTTTCCGTCTACGCGATCTCGGGATTGTGCGCGGGCATTGCCTCGGTGTTGCTCATCGGATTCAATTCGAACTCCGTGGATCCAACAGCCCTGGGTGGCGATGAACTCACCGTGGCCGCGGCCGTGCTGCTCGGCGGGACGGCGCTCGTCGGAGGGTCGGGCGGGCCCTTTGGGACGGCGATCGCAATAATTTTCTTCTATACGATTGACAAGGGGCTGAACCTCATCGGGATCACGGCGACGTACTGGCAACTGATCATCACCGGAGTGCTTCTCTTGTTCGCCGTATTGATCGACAGAACTCAGTCACTGATTCATCGGCGACGACTAACCACATTGTCGATCTCGGAATCCGAGAAGTAACAACTCTGCCCTTGCACGATTCGTCGAAAAGAGTGAACCGCGTGGTGGTCAACCTCACGACGCGCCAGCGCTGATCACGGCCCAGTGAAGAGGCACTCGGAAAGAATCCAGTGGGCCGCCCGGGTCGACGGACCATCACTAGAGCACGTCGGGACGTCATTCAATCCTGGAGCGGTCCACTTCGTCACCAGACTCGAAAGTGAACCCCGACTCGAACACGGCGAGGCACGCCCCAACGACCTCAGGATCGAAGAGCGTTCCCGCGCCGGCGCTCACCTCGGCGATGGCCCTGTCGATGCCGAGTGCTGGCCGGTACGGGCGGTGTTGTGTCATGGCCTCGACCACGTCAGCCACCGCGATGATCCGGGCGGGCAGGATGATGTCGCTGCCGGGAAGGCCCCGGGGGTAGCCCGATCCGTTCATTCGCTCGTGGTGCTGAAGGGCGACCTCCGCGATTGGCCAGGGGAGCGAGGCCTGGGACAGGATGTCAGCACCAACCAAGGTGTGCCGTTTGATCATCTCGAACTCGAGGGGACTGAGCCTTCCGGGCCGCGTGAGAATTTCAGCGGGAACGGCAATTTTCCCGATGTCGTGAACCTCCCCGCTCTGGCGAATCAACGTAATCAACTTTGAATTCAGGCCAAGCTGCTTGGCGATCGCCTCGCCGAGGGCGCCGACGTGATTTTGGTGGCCGGCCGTGTAGGGGTCGCGAGTCTCGGTCATGAGAGCCAGGGCCGACAGGGTCCCTTCCACAGTGGACTCCAGTTGCTTAATCGAGCGGACGTGAGCGGTGGCGAACACGTACTCGGAGAAGATTCGGGTGAGTCGTTCGACCGTCACCTCATTGAATGCGGAGATGTGCCGATCATAGATAGTAAGTACAGCCTTTTGTCGTGTGAGGAAAAGGGGAATGGCGATGCACGAGGCGAACTTGAATTGGGCGGCGCGATCGCGCCACGAATCAAACTCGGGATCAGTGGCCAGACCGTTGGCCACCTGTGTGACTCCGGTTCGCAACGCAGTCCCCGTGGGATCTCTGCCGCTCTCCGTCGACCCCCACCACGACGGCATCGAGTCGAAGAGGTAGTCGGTATCTCCAGAGGAGTGAATGGCTTCGATGCCGCCTTCCGCGCCGGATGCGACGCCGATCCAAGCGAGGGGGTACTGGCCGACCTTGACGACGGTGTCGGTCAGGTGTTGAAGGAGGTCGGCTTCGTCAGTGGCGTTCACGACGTACCTATTCAGGTCCATAAACATCTCGACCGCTAGTTCCGACTTTCGCTTGTCGGTGATATCCAGGAACGAAATGACCACGCCCACCGGCTCCCCATCGACGTTGAGCCGTCGCGCGTTGAGTGAGACCCAACGCAGTCCCCGTCCGGGGACGTCGCCCCCCATGATCTTTGCGGTAATTGACTTGCCTGTTCGAAAAGTGGCATAACCCGGACGGTCGAGGCTGTCGATGGCCTTTCCGTCCTTCGACACCGTAAAGACCAGTCCGCTGATTTTATCTCTGAGCGTCTCGTCAGGACTAACGTCGAGGAACTCGACCGCACTCCTATTGGCGTCGATGACCTCACCAACGGCGTTGTACACGACCATTCCCTCGGCCAGTGAGTCGAAGAAACTACGAAAGTCCATCCCCAATGGTGGATGCTTGTGATCATTCCAATCAGAAGGCAAGCTGCCTTCCAGATCTGAGAACGCTGTCAGTGTGCTCTTCACGTCACCACCCAACTCTCGCCAGGTCATTCGAGTCTGTAACTTGAATGTTCACCTGACAATCAAGATTAAGTTCCCAATATCACAGGTTCATCTACTGCATCACAACGCAAGAGCAGCCTGCTTGCCTCGCCATGGAATCTTCAGGTGGCGGCATCCAGGGGCTCACGGCGAGTTGAATAACCTGCGACTGGGGAGCGAAGGAAGATTGACAAAACCCTGATCCAACGTCTGTTCGTGTCGTCCGAGTTCGCGATAGTGGCGACGGGCGGCCGGCACTGATCACCAGCTTCACGGCCTCGTCTCCAGATTCGCGAGTGAACCTCCGATATGCACTGCTCATTATGAGCATCTCTCAAAACGAGGTGTCGACCTGACGAAGTCAAGTCCATGCCGTGGTGGAACCGGGGGCAGGCGTCACCAACATGGCGAGAAGCAAGAACTGGAAAGCAGTCCATCAGTGGTCCCATGGGTCATGTGGATCATCCCGCATTGGTATCGTTACAATCCCCAGCAAATGCGGCCGAAGATCGATACTTCCCCGCCGTGGAGATGTGGTGGCAAGTTGTGTGAAAGAGATATGACTTTGGACACTGTCGCTTCTCACGGGTGTTCCCTACGGTGAGCACTGGGTGGGGTGGCGTGGATTCAGGTTGGGGCGCCACCCTCCCACACCACGAGTCTTGAGGCCGAGACCCCACCGTCACCATCGCCACCCGATCAGGTTGACCTTCTCTTTCCCGCCACTTGCACGCAATTCGTGATCACCGATTCTTCTGTCAGAATCGGTCGCAATGCAACCTCTCGAGACCATCGGATTCTTAATCGGGTCGTGGCGAGTGGAGCGCCTCATTGAAGATCACCGATCCGGGTTAAGAGGGACATTCGACGGAACGGCCACCTTCATCGAGTTCGGACATGGCGACGACTCCTCTTTCGAAAGGCGGGCGCGTTTTGACGAGGCGGGCGAACTGTGCTTTGGCGCCTACCGCGGACCTTCCCGTCGCAGCTTGGAGTACGTCCAGAAGGAGGGAGCAGCGGCGCAGATTTACTTCACCGACGGTCGACCCTTCATCGAGCTCAATCTCAGTAGTGGAACCTGGCAGAGCACGCACCTCTGCGGCCTTGACCGCTATGAGATCAACTTCTCCGTAAAGTCCGATGATCTGCTTGAGGAGCGATGGCGAGTGGAAGGATCAAACAAGGACTATGAAGCATCGGCGACCTTGACGCGCAAGAGCGCACCAACTCCTCCCACGGTGGCGAATCCGTAAACGCTGATTCAAAAGGGGAGCACGTCAGTTGTCGACGCGCCGCGGTCCGTCGAACGTAGCTCTCCTTCTCGACGAAGTTTGTTGCACTGGCGCTCCGCACGCATCTCGGGGTGCTCGGCGAGGGTGGGGCCCTCACGGATGCTCTCTCGAGGTCGCCTTTGGCGCATCCATGAATGCAGACAGCCTTCGGAGATACCGAAGTCCTCGGTGCGCTTTGGAATGGGATCATCACGCGCTGATAACGATATGGGGAACCTAATGTGAACACCGGCCCTTCACGATCCATCCCTGCGGGTGAACAATGGATCCGGCTCACCCGATTCAGGATCTCCGTGCAGAATTTAGATGGAGTAACGAAGGGTCAAGCCAAAGGCACGGCTGTTATCTCCGGATTGGATGCGCCTTGCTCGTTCTGGGCGACGAGTTGGGTCAGCGCGGTCTGAAAGCCCAGCGTGATGAGTCGGATTGGGCCATCAATGTCAATCCCCTCATCGATCTGCGTCATGACGAGGAGACCATCCGAAATCGCGATGATCACGTTGGCCAACTCACTGGCGAGCGAATGGCGGTTCTCGCCAAGTATCTCGGGCAGGCTCCGTTCCCACCAGTCGGTGAGCAGGTCGCGCGTCTCGTCTCGAATCTGACGGAAGCGTTTTCGAGCGGCCAGTTCTGTCACGCGACGTTCCAGCGACAGCATGAGACCAAGGCGTTGGAAGGCTGGTTGAATCAATGCGCCCTGGAGGACGTGCTGCATCACGAACTCGACGTTCTCGGAAAGGTTCGTCGACGATCGTTCGTAAATCAACGTCGCACGCGTATCGCGCCATTCGCGGTAGTTCTCTTCCACGACTTCGGCGAGGAGCTCGTCCTTGTTCTCGAACTGCCAGTAGACCGAACTCGGCGGAATTCCCGCTCGTTTGGTCACTTCGGACAACGTAGTGCCGTCGTAACCTCGCTCGGCGGCAATCTCGAAGGCAGCCTCCAGAATGCGCTGACGTGACTCAATCCCCTGTTGATGCCGGCGATTGCCGATCCGGTCACTCTTCTTCGCCACGTGTTCACTCTAAGTTCATTGCTGCGCTCCACGATGCCATATTGCTGAAAAGCCTTGATATAACGGCAATTGAGCCATGGGCGGTACCCGAGTGCGTCAGATTCGAGTTGATCGAAACTCGTTGACCACTCTCTCGACGAGTGTTAGTGTTCCTTTCTGTAGTGATGACTAGAGAGAACGTCGCCTCGCGGGGTTTCCTCTGAATGGCACATTGGGGGGAATGTGATTAATGAGTTGAGTTATGTGGGATTCAGGTCGCCGAACTACCTCGAATGGGAGGCCTTCGGCCAAGACATCATCGGGGCTGAACTAGTAGCGCCGGGTTCCGACGGCGCCGTACGTCTCCGATTCGACGAGGTCAACTACCGTCTGGCGATCCACCCTGGTATTCGTGACGAGTTGGCGTACGCCGGCTGGGGGGCGAACACCGAGGAGGAGCTGGTGTCCTACGTTGCGAGACTTCGCGCGGCTGGCGTTGATGTCATCGAGGGCGACAGCGAACTGCGCGCCGAACGTCAGGTGGCGGCCATTGCGTGGTTTGTAGATCCCTTCGGTCTACGCCAGGAGCTTTCATGGGGCAAGTACGCCACCCCGACCACGTTCAGGTCACCGAGGGGTGTACGGGCCTTCGTCACTGGCGATCAGGGTTTAGGCCACGTGGTCTTCGTTGTGCCGGATCTTCAGGAAGCGCACGAGTTCTACACCAAGGTCATGGGCTTCAAGTACTCCGACGAAATCGCCTCACCGACTGCGACGTTTCGCTTTTACCACGTGAACGGTCGCCATCACTCGCTCGCGATCGTGGCCGTTCCCGGCATGGTGGGCTGCAACCATGTGATGCTCGAGGTCGCGGACTTCGACGACCTGGGCAAGGCCATCGACCTTTGTGTGAAGAACGGCGTCGACATCCTCAGGTCCCTCGGTCGGCACACCAACGACAAGATGCTCTCGTTCTACGTCGCCACGCCGTCGAGCATTCAGATCGAGTACGGCTACGGGGGCTTCGTCGTTGATGACGAGACATGGGTAGCGCGCACCTACGAATCCCCGACGGTCTGGGGTCACGCTCGCTCGGCGCGTGCCGTAAGCAACCCCCCGGGCATCGTGGTGCCGGTCGAGTCGCTAAAGGTTGGCGCGTAGCGATGGCTGGCGACGCGAACACAATCCGTGGCGCCGTTTCGCCCCAGGTGATGCGGTCGGTCATGTCGTATTACCCGACGGGCGTCGCCGTGATCACCTCGATGACCAAGGACAAGCCAGTTGGCTTCGTGGTGGGGAGTTTCACCTCGATTTCGCTCGACCCACCTCTGGTGGGCTTCTTCGTTGCGACCGAGTCGAGCACGCTCCCGCTGATTCAAGAGGCCGGCGTCTTCTGCTGCAACGTCTTGAGCTCCGATCATGGCGCCCTGAGCGCCAAGTTCTCCTCCAAGACCGGAGACCGATTCGACGGGGTGGATTGGCGTCCGGCCGGCACGAAGTCACCCATCTTGCGTGAAGCCGTGGCATGGCTGGACTGCGCCCATTACGACACGTACCAAGTGGGAGACCACTACCTCGTGGTCGGAGAAGTCTTAGAGCTTCGCGCCGCGCGCAACGTCACGCCGCTGGTGTTTCACAAGGGGAGTTACGGCACCACGGGTCAGCAAAACGATCTGGCGCCGGTGAGGGAGACGATGTAATGAGCGATAAAGAGGCACTCAAGAGACAGGCCGCCCATCGTTTGCGCGAAGCGCAGTCGACGCGAGTGCCCTGCGCCCCGGTACGGGACCTACTTGACGGCATGAGTGTCAAGGACGCCTACGAGGTCCAGTCCATCAACATCGACATCGACGTGCAGTCCGGTGCTTGCGTCGTTGGCTGGAAAGCTGGTCTGACCGCCGCGTCGGTGCGACAGCAGCTTGGTGTCGATGCGCCCGACTTCGGCGCCCTTCTCAACACCTGTGGCTATGGAGACAACGAACCCGTTCCACTCTCGCGATTGCTGCAACCCAAGATCGAGGCCGAGGTCGGTTTCGTCCTCGAACACGACCTGCCGACTCGTCGGGTCACCGCCGCCGACGTCATGCGCGCGACCGCCTTCGTTGTCCCCGCCCTCGAAATCGTGGCGTCACGCATCCAGAACTGGGATATCACGATTCTGGACACCGTGGCCGACAACGCGTCGTCGGGCCTCTTCACGCTTGGCCTGAAACCAGTGATGTTGAAGGACGTGGACGTGGGCGCGGTCACGATGTCGATGACCAGTGGCGGCGACGTTGTCTCGCAGGGTTCGGGGGCGGCCTGCATGGGCAATCCCCTCAACGCCGTCGTGTGGCTGGCCAACACGTTGTGCGACCTTGGCCAGCCGCTGCGCGCGGGTGACGTCATTCTTTCGGGAGCCCTCGGCCCGATGGCATCGGTATCGGGGCCCTCTCGCTTCGAAGCCTCCATCGAAGGACTAGGGACAGTGCGAGCGGAGTTCGTCGATGGCTAAACGAGGAAACGGTGCGATCAAGGTCGCGATCATCGGCTCGGGCAATATCGGCACCGACCTCATGATCAAGGTGATGCGCACCTCAAAGGTCCTCGAGATGGGTGCCATGGTCGGTATCGACCCGACCAGCGAGGGTCTGGCGCGCGCCGGGCGCATGGGCGTGCCCATCACGGCCAACGGCGTGGATGGGCTCATCGACTTGCCAAATTTCGACGATATCGACATCATCTTTGACGCGACGTCGGCGAAGGCGCACATCGCCAACGCGGGACGTCTCCAGCCACTGGGCAAGCGGATGATCGACTTGACGCCGGCCGCAATTGGTCCTTTCGTCGTCCCGTCAGTGAACCTGAATGAACATCTTGGCGCCCAGAACGTGAACATGGTGACCTGCGGTGGTCAGGCGACGATACCTATTGTGGCGGCGGTGAACTCGGTGGCGCCAGTCGCGTACGGCGAGATCGTTGCGTCGATCGCCTCGAAGTCGGCCGGACC
>Ga0224557_1002595_pt1 | contig 15149 bp, 14 predicted proteins | sample 714S31014metaG_FD_180677 | JGI IMG/M metagenome (GOLD analysis project Ga0224557, IMG submission 180677) | Peat soil microbial communities from Stordalen Mire, Sweden - 717 S3 10-14 | ecosystem: Environmental > Terrestrial > Soil > Wetlands > Peat | place: Sweden: Norrbotten County, Stordalen...
CCACTTGACTTTGAGCGAGAAGCGCGCACGTTAACGTCGATCTCGAGGACATCGTTGGCAACAAACCCCCACCACATCAAATCGCAGGCAGACCACTAGGAGCTCGAGTGGTAGTCGATCGTCGTCGCGAGCAACCGCGGGATCGGCGCGGGATCCAGCTGCAGCGCATCGGACATGTGTAGCTTGCCGGCGTTGGCGATCATGTTGTCCAAGACGGCCTGCAGGTTGTCGCCTTCGATCTCGTACAGGGCCACGTAGGGGCCGTCGCCGTCAACCGGACGCAGGCGCCGCGCCGAGACGAAGCCATCGAGTGCCACGAGCTCCGGAAGATGGATCTCGTCGTACCAGGTGTTGTATTCCTGTTCCCGCTCCGGCGAACTGGGCCAACTCTCGACGAGGATGATGCCTCTGGCCATGACCGCCACCTCTCTGTGACTGCTACTCGTAGAGCACCGTGATCGACGCCGCATCGGGAACGCCCTGGCAAGTAAGAATGTAGCCCTCGGCCACCTCGTCGTCGTCGAGCGCGTCGTTGGTCCGCATGGTCGCATGCCCCTCGGCGAGCCTGGCCATGCACGTGCCGCAGTTACCGGCCTCGCAGCTGAAAGGCGGCTCCAGGCCGGCCCGGCGTGCGGTTTCCAGCAGCGTCTCACCGGGGACCTGCGGGACTGTCACCTTTTTCCGGTCCAGGTGGATCGTCACCGTGGCGCCGTTGGTTGCGGGATCTGTCACCCGTGAAGTCTCCTAGATGATCCGGGTCACGGCACTGTGGCCGCCCCACCCGTACTTGCATTCTTCAGTATAGAGAATACTATTCTCACTGAGTAGATAGGATCTTCTCACGTCGGTGCCGAGGCCGGAACTTCCCGGCCCGCCAGCCCGACGACGACGCGGGCCGCGCAGCGGCCCGAGGAGGAGTTGGGCAATTAAGACAGGAAGGACGGGACGTGACCGAGCCGGCCGCGCTCGTGTTCGAGGAACGCGGATTCAGCCTGCCTGAGCTTGACGCCATGGCCGACGGCCTGGCTGCGACGCTAACCAAAATGGGTGTTGCTGCTGGAGAGCGCGTTGCGGTGATGGCGTCCAACCGGCCCGAGTTCGTCACTGCTGTGCATGCGATCTGGCGGCTGGGCGCGGCGGCGGTACTCATCAGTCCCGCATGGAAGCACGACGAGGTCGACCACGCACTTGCACTGACCAACCCGGCCTACGCCGTCGGTGACCATCCGGTGCTGGCCGGACTGATGCCGATGCTGGACCTCGACGAACCGGTGATCCCCGCAGCGCCCATACCTTGCTCGCCCGCGCCGCAGGACGATGCGGCGCTGGTGTTCAGTTCCGGCACTACCGGTATGCCTAAGGCGGTCCGGCACACCCACGCTTCGCTGGATGAGGCCGTTCGGCACTGGCGCGGGGCGCTGCAGATGACGGAGCGTGACCGAATTCAGGTCGCGACGCCGCCCTCGCATATCCTGGGTCTGCTCAACATCCTGACGGCGCTGCGGACCGGCGCCTGGATGCGCCTACACCCCCGGTTCAACATCGACGGGATGTTGCGTCACATCGAAAGCGACCGCATCACAATCGAAATGGCGGTCGCGCCCATTGCGCTGGCCATCGCTTCGCATCCCGATCTCGAGTCCTACGACATCTCGTCACTGCGCTACATCATGTGGGGCGCGACTCCGGTCAGCGCGAGCGTCGCCGAAACGGTGACTCGACGGACCGGCGTCAGCTGGCTACCCGCTTACGGCACGACGGAACTGCCTGTCATCGCCTGTAATCCGTTGGACGGTGCCCGGCTCGACTCCGTCGGACGCGCCGTGCCCGGCGTCGACCTGCGGGTGGTGTCGTTGCAGACCGGCGAACCGGTGGGCCCGGGCGATATCGGTGAGATCCAGGCGCGGTCGGTGTCGCTGATGGCGGGCTACCTGCCCGCCGAGGCCACCGCGGAAGCGTTGTGCGACGGCTGGTACCGGACCGGCGACGTCGGGTCGCTCGACGGTGACGGCTGGCTGCGGATCACCGACCGCATCAAAGAGATGATCAAGGTGCGCGGGTTCCAGGTTGCGCCGGCCGAAATCGAGACGGTGCTGCACGGTCATCCGGCCGTCAGGGACTGTGCGGTGTTCGGCGTTCCCGACGGGATCAACGGGGAAGCGGTCGTCGCTGCGGTCGCGACGGGTTCGGGCCTTGACACCGAGATTGACACGGACGCCGTCGCTGCCGATTTGACCGCCCGGGTGGACGACAAGCTGGCGTCTTACAAGCGCGTCAGCAGGGTGGTGTTCGTGGCAGATATTCCCCGCCTACCCTCAGGCAAGGTGTTGCGTCGAGTTCTAAAGGAGCGCTATGGATGTACGTCTGACAGCTGAACAGCAGCAACTACGTGACGCCGCCGCAAAGCTGGCCGACGATCTTGGACCCGGTTCGGTACAGGATCTCGACGATGAAAGTCGCGTTGCGCGTCTGGACAAGCAGGTTGAGGCAACGGGCTGGAGATCGCTGCGTTCCGATGGCGCCTCAGGCGTCGAGGTGGCGATTGTCGCTGAGGAATTCGGGCGCCGCCTGGTCGACACTCCCTTTCTCGGGCCGGTTCTCGCCGACGATCTGGCCCGGTACTTCGACATCGACGCGCGGGGCGCCACCCTGGCCGTCGACGATCGCGTGATCGATGCCCGGGGATGTCGGCGCGCGCTGTTTCTGTCCGGAGGCACGGTGCTGGCGGCAGAGCTGGCGCCGGGTTCCGGCGGCGCGGATCTGACCAGGCGAGAAACGACCAAGACCGGACTGCCGGGGACCCTCGGCGAGGTGTCAGCCGAAGCGGCCGCTCGGTGGCGGGCGCTGGCGCTGGTCGCCACCTCGGCAGACCTGGTCGGAATTGCCCGGGGCGCGCATTCCGTTGCCTGTGACTATGCGAAAATTCGCGAACAGTACGGCAAGCAGATCGGGTCCTATCAGGCCGTCGCGCACCTGCTGGCCGAAAGCCTGGCGCTGATTGAAGGCTCGGTGAGCGTGCTGCGGCATGCCGCTTGGGGGGTCGACGAACTTCCGCCGGACCAAGCCATTCGGGCCGCCCAGATCGCCAAGGTCTACTGTGCACGCGCCACCCGAACCGTCTGTGAAACGGCCGTTCAGGTGCACGGTGGAATCGGCAACACCTGGGAGTGTCTGGTCCATGTCTACCTGCGCCGAGCACTGACATCGACAGAGCTGTGGCCCGTCACTTTGAAGGAGATCGACCTTGGACTTTCGTGACTCACCAACCGAAGCGGCCTTCCGCGAGCGGCTGCGTTCATGGCTTGCGCTGCACGCCAAGGAATTTCCGAGTTCTGGTGACGAGTATTGGGCGCGCCAGGCCGACTGGCATCAAGCCCTTTACCGGGAGGGCTTCTTCGGGCTCTCGTTTCCCCGCGAGTACGGCGGCCAAGAGTTGCCACCGGTGTACGACGTCATCGTCGACGAAGAACTGGCTCGGGCCGGGTCTCCGCCGCGCCCCAGTGTGGGCTATCTGATCTACGGCATCGGCAGGCACGCGAGCGACGAACTGCGGCAACGCTTCCTGCCCGGCATCATTGACGGCACCGAGCGGTGGTGCCAGGGTTTCAGCGAGCCCGGCGCCGGCTCGGATCTGGCGTCGTTGACCACCACCGCTCGCCTTGAGGGCGACACGTATGTGGTGAATGGACATAAGATCTGGACCAGCTACTCCGATGTCGCGAACTGGTGTCTGCTGTTGGCGCGCACTGACCCCGAAGCCAAACGCCACCGCGGCCTGTCGGCGTTCGTGCTCGAGATGAAACAGCCTGGGGTGCAGCAGCGCCCGCTGCGCATGATCAATGGGGTCACCAACGAATTCGGCCAGGTGTCGTTCGACGGCGCACGGGTTCCTGCGGACCGGATGGTGGGTGCTCCCGGCGACGGCTGGGCGGTGGCCATGACCGTAGTAGGGCACGAGCGCGAGCCATCGACGCTGGGATATGCGGCCAGATACAGCAAGCTCGTCCGAAACATGTTGGCCCGCACTGAAGGTTCGGTACCCGAAGACGTCGCCTGGGCGGCGATCCAATCGGAAATGCTGACGCACCATGTCCGGCGGCGGCTGTCCGAACAGCTGGACGGGGTGTCGCACGGGCCGGAAGGGTCGCTCGACAAACTGCTGATGACCTGGGTCGAACAATCCGTCGGGCACGCCGCACTGGCGGTCGCGGGAACCCGGGACCCCGACCTGCTCAGCGCCTACCTGTACAGCCGCGCGCAGAGCGTCATGGGTGGGACTTCACAGATACAGAAGAACATCATCGCTTCACGAATCTTGGGATTGGGAGTCTGACGTGTACGACATGCCTGCTGAAATCGACGTCCGCGCCGACGGTGCGCTGCGGATCATCACCTTGAACCGCCCGGACTCGCTCAATTCGGTCAACGACGACCTGCATTCCGGACTCGCGCGGATATGGCAGCGATTGACCGACGATCCGACGGCCCGCGCCGCGGTGATCACCGGGGCCGGCCGGGCGTTTTCGGCCGGCGGTGATTTCGGGTATCTCGAGGAGTTGGCGAACGACGCCGACCTGCGGGCCAAGACCATCCGAGACGGGCGCGAGATCGTGTTGGGCATGGCGCGGTGCCGAATTCCCGTGGTGGCAGCGGTAAATGGCCCGGCTGTGGGGCTCGGCTGCAGCCTGGTCGCGCTGAGCGACATCGTCTACATCGCTGAGGGCGCCTATCTTGCGGACCCACACGTGCAGGTGGGGCTGGTGGCCGCCGATGGCGGGCCGCTGACCTGGCCGCTGCATATCAGTCTGCTGCTGGCTAAGGAGTTTGCGTTGACGGGCACCCGCATTCGCGCGGAGCGGGCGGTCGAACTCGGGTTGGCCAACCACATGGTTGCCGATCCGGTTGGCGAAGCCATCGCCTGCGCGAAAAAGATCATGGAGCTCCCGCAACAGGCGGTGGAGAGCACCAAGCGGGTGCTCAACATTCACTTGGAACGCGCCGTCCTCGCCAGCCTGGACTATGCCCTCTCGGCCGAGAGCCAGTCGTTCCTGACCGAGGACTTCCGGGCCAACGTCGCCAAGTTCAACGCGAGCAAGAACTAGCACCCGCGTCTGCTCGCGCCTTCTAGGTGTCGTGCTGCCGCAGGAAGTCTCGCATCACTCGGTCGAACCGCTGTGGCTCCTCGATGAACGGCAGATGAGCGGTCGACTCGAACAGCTCAAACCGCGAGCCCGCAATCCGACGGTGCATTTCTCGCATGTCGTCCGGTGAACATTCGTCGAATCTGCCCGCGAGGAGCAAGGTCGGTACTGCGATCTCGCCCAACCGCTCGAACACATCCCAGTCGCGGATAGTCCCGACGATGCGAAAGTCACTTGGCCCAAACATTGTTTCGAAGATCTCTGTCCCCATGTTGCGGAACGCGTCCTCGAGTTCTTTGGGCCACGGGCGAATACGGCAGAGATAGGTCTCGTTCCAGGTTCTGATCGCAGCCTGATATTCGGCGGAATTGGTCGTTTCCGCTGCTTCGTGGCGGTCAACCGCGGCTTGTGTTGCGGCGTCCAACTCGGCCTTCATACGGACCACGTTAACGGCAAACCTTGGTATGGACGGGGTGCTATTCGAGATGGTCAGGCTGACGGCGCCCGACAGCGCGTCAAGTGCGTACTGTTGCAACATCATCCCGCCCCACGAGTTACCGAAGATATGGAAGCGATCAAGGCCCAGCCCGTGCACGACTGCGTCCATTTCAGCCACCGAGCGTTCCATTGTCCAAAGCGCGGTATTGTGCGGGCGTTCGGAATTGCCACAACCCAGCTGGTCCCAGAAGATGACCTCACGCTCGTCCGCCAGACGTGCGAGCGAACTAATGTAGTTGTGCGGTAAGCCGGGCCCGCCATGAACCGCGAGCAGCGGAAGACCCGCCCCGGCGCCGACTCGCTTGAACCAGACATTTCCCCCGGGGACCGCGATTGTTCCCTCTAGCTGAGCCATACCAGCTCTGCCTCCTCGCTGCGCCGTTTCTACTGCAGGTCAACGGACTTTCCGGTGGCGGCTGCGTGGCCCGCACGGTAACCGAAGACCATTGCCGGACCAATCGTTCCGCCAGCCCCACCGTAGGCCCGGCCGGTCGCGCCCGCCATCGCGTTGCCCGCTGCGAACAGGCCCGGAATCGGCTCACCGCTGACATGGAGCACGCGACCGTCATCGTCGGTGCGCGGGCCACCCTTGGTGCCCATCGCGCCGACGCATACCGGCACCGCGTAGTAAGGGGGGCTGTCGATCGGGCCGAGCGTCTTGCCGGCGATCGTGGTCGCCGTGTCGTCGCCCCAGTAGCCGTCGTATGCGCTGGACCCGCGGCCGAAGTCGGGGTCGGAGCCGCCGGCGACGTGGCGGTTCCATTCCTGGATGGTGCGGGTCAGGCCGCTGGCATCGATGCCCGTCTTGGCGCCCAATTCGGCGAGGTCCGCCGACTCGCAGAACCAATCCGGAACCGGCTGTCCAGGGGCGATACCGAGAAATCCGTAGCGCTGCAGGTGGACTGAATCGAAGACCATCCACCCGCGATCGTTGACATACCCGCCTCGGGGATCGAGGTAGTGGAAAGCCCCCGCCATCGAGTTGTAATCGCACGCCTCGTTGACGAACCGCCGCCCGGCCTGGTTGACGATGATGCTTCTCGGCCGGGTTCGCTCAAGCCGCACGCTGCGGCAGCGCTGCTTGCCCTCGATGGTGTCCCCCGGGATTCGCACGATCGGCACCCACCACGCTTCGCCCATGTTCGCCAGGTCTGCGCCGTGCGCCATCGCCATGCGCAGCCCGTCGCCGGTGTTGTTCGGTGGGGAGACCGCACCGTGCAGCGGGCCGCGCAAGAATGCCTGCGCCAAACCCGGATCCCATTCGAAGCCGCCGACACCCAGCACGACTCCGCGGCGCGCGCGCACATTGATGCTGCCCTCCGGCAGCGCAATCCGCACTCCGGTGATTTCACCGGCGTCAGCGATGAGTTCCTCGGCCCGAGCATTAACGCGCGGCGTCACCCCGGCGTCGAACAATCCCTTGAGGAGGCCCGCTACCAGTGCGGTGCCGGCCACGCACAGGTCGCTGTCCGCATCGATATCAGCGTGCAAGCGCGCTCTGGTTTCGGCATCGAAGCCGACATTGGACCAATCCGCGGGGAACGACGTGATCCGGTTACCCCATTCGCCGATCTGGTTGACGTCGAAGGGAACCGGACTCAGCGACCGGCCTCCGGCTGGCTGTCCTCCCGGCAGTTCCGGCCGGTAGTCCGGGAAACCGTCCGCGATCTCGAATCGAAGACCGCTGTGCGCCTCGACGAAATCGACCATTGCCGGCCCTGTTCGGACGAAGGTTTCCACCAATGCGTCATCCATTGAACCAAGTGACTGAGCGCGCAGGTATCGCAACGCGTCCGTGACCGTCAATTCCCCGTTGGGGGAACGGTGATGGGCCGGGATCCACGCGATGCCGCCCGACACCGCGGTGGTCCCGCCGACGGTCGGGGCCTTCTCGAACACCGCCACCGAGGCGCCAGCGGCCGCCGCGGTCAATGCGGCCGTCAGCCCGGCGGCGCCGGTGCCGAGCACGACGACATCTACTTCCTGATCCCAAGACATATCCTGGCGTCCTTTCAGCTCAACAGCGCCGACAACTGCGTCGCGGCCTTGACGACCGCTTCTTTTCCACGCATCACCACGTCCTCTCGATGCGAGATGAGGTTGATGCAAGTCGGTGGCGATGGTGCTGGCCGGCGCACGGGCACGGCCAGTCCGTAGGTGTTCGGCTCGATCTCACCGAAAGTAGTCACCCACCCCCGCTCGCGCGCCCGCGCGACCAGATCGCGTTCTCCCGGGCGCGCCGGGAGGCAGGCGAGCAGCGCGATACCGGCGGCACCGCGTTCCAGTGGATACCGGCTGCCTTCGTGGAACGAAAGTTGGTAGGCGACGTGACTCGGCACAATCACCGCGACCGCCACTTGCTGGTCGCCCTCCGCGATGAGCAGTGACACGGTGGTGCCGAGATCGTCGGCCAGCGCGCGCAGTGTCGGCAGACTCAATTGCCGTATGTTGCGGTCGAACGAGGCGCCGAGGACCGCGAGGCCGGCCGCCGGCCGGTAACGCCCGTCTTCTCCCTTGCAGATCAGCCGGAACTGGGCCAGCGTCAGAAGCAAGCGATAGGCGATGGTCCGGTGCACCCCTACCTGATCGGCGAGCTGCTGCACGGTGAGCCCTGTCGGGGAAGCCGCCACCAATTGCAGCGCACTGAGTCCCCTGGCCAGCGTTTGCGAACCGGTCACGGCCTTGACAGACCCCGACGGGAGCGAGAAGCTTTACTTATAACGCACATTAGCGTGCGATATTAGCACGCAGATAGCCCAAAAGCGAGCACGCAATTTCTAATTTTCATCGGCTGTGCGCGCCGAGAGAAGGATCAGAGAGGGGCCGAGCGGACGAGTGGCGGAGTTCGAAAGCGTATGGAGCGATCTCCAAGGCGTCGCGTTTGAGCAGGGATACCTGGATGCGGCGGGCGTCCGGACCCGCTATCTGCGGGCCGGCGATCCTGGCAAACCAGTGCTGATGCTGTTGCATGGTTCCGGTGGCCACGCCGAGGCATACGTCCGCAATCTGGCGGCACACGCGGAGCATTTCTCGACCTGGTCGATCGACATGCTGGGCCACGGCTACACCGACAAGCCGGGTCATCCGCTGGAGGTCAGCCACTACGTCGATCACCTGCTGGCTGTGCTGCGCACGATCGGGGCCGATCGGTGCTACCTGAGCGGGGAGTCGCTGGGCGGCTGGGTGGCCGCGCGCACTGCTGTCGATCATCCGGACGTGGTGCAACGTCTTGTCCTCAATACGGCCGGTGGCTCCCAGGCCGACCCCGTGGTGATGCAGCGGATCATCACGCTGTCCATGGCGGCCGCCGAGGACCCGACGTGGGAGACGGTGCAGGCCCGCATCAAGTGGTTGATGGCCGACAAATCAAAGGACTACGACGACTTGGTCGCCAGCCGCCAACGGATCTATCGCCAGGCTGGATTCGTCGCAGCCATGAGCGACATCATGGCGTTACAGGATCCCGAGATCCGGGCACGCAACATCCTTGGCCCAGCCGAATACGGTTCGATCACTGCGCCCACGCTGGTGCTCTGGACCAGTGACGACCCGACTGCCGATGTGACCGAGGGCCGGCGGATGGCGTCGATGATCCCGGGTGCACGATTCGAAGTGATGCCGGGTTGTGGTCACTGGCCGCAGTACGAGGACGCCAAGACATTTAACCGCCTGCATCTCGATTTCCTGCTGGGCCGCTGATGGGTGCAGGGGCGCGCAAGAAGGATGCCTTCGACGGCTGCGCAGTCTTTGATGTGCTAGTCGTCGGCGCGGGACCGGTCGGGTTGACTTTGGCGAATATCCTTGGCCAACAGGGGATCCGCACGCTGGTGGCCGAGGAGCGCGCATCGCTGATCGACTACCCGCGCGGGGTGGGACTGGACGACGAGTCGTTGCGCACTTTCCAGTCGATCGGTCTGGTCGACCGCGTCCTGCCGCACACTGTGCCCAATCAGATTCTGCGGTTCTTCGACGCCCGACGCCGGATTCTCGCCGAAATGGCACCACCTGACGCGCGTTTCGGCTGGCCCAGGCGCAACGGCTTCGTCCAGCCGTTGGTGGACGCCGAACTGCTACGCGGTTTGGACAGATTCGAATGCGTCGAGGTGCGCTGGGACTGCCCGATGAACTCGTGCACGCAGGAGGTTGACTCGGTGACGGTCGAGCTTGGCCGGGACGGCGAAACCGTGAAGGCGCGAGCGCGTTACGTCGTCGGCTGCGACGGTGGCCGCAGCGCGACCCGGGGGATGATGGGCGTGTCATTCGACGGTACGACGTCGTCGACGCGGTGGCTGGTCGTCGATGTCGCCAACGATCCGCTGGGGCATCCCAACAGCGAGGTTGGCGCCGACCCCGAACGCCCGTACGCTTCGATCTCGATCGCACACGGCATTCGCCGGTTCGAGTTCATGATTCACGCCGACGAATCCGACGAACAGGCGGAGGATCCCGAGTTCTTGACGCAGATGCTGGCTCGGATGGTGCCGCACCCCGACCGGGTTGACGTGATCCGGCGCCGGATCTACACGCATCACTCGCGGATCGCCGGCGCGTTCCGCAGCGGCAGGCTGCTGCTTGCCGGGGACGCCGCGCACCTGATGCCGGTCTGGCAGGGGCAGGGCTACAACAGCGGCATCCGGGATGCGGCCAATCTGGGCTGGAAACTCGCCGCGGTCGTCAGTGGCCGGGCCGGCGACGGGTTGCTGGACACCTACGACGCGGAGCGGCGCAAGCATGCCCGGGCGATGATCGACCTGTCCACCATGGTGGGCCGGGTCATCTCGCCCACCAACCGCCGCGTCGCCACCGCGCGAGACCTACTGGTGCGATCGGCGTCAATTGTTCCGTCGCTCAAGCGGTATGTGCTGGAAATGCGGTTTAAGCCGATGCCGCGCTACGAGCACGGGGCCGTCGTGCACTCGGACCCGCGTCGCGCAGAATCGCCCGTCGGCACCCTGTTCATTCAGCCCTGCGTCGACACCCGCAAGCAGCAGAACGTGCTGTTGGACGACGTTTTGGGTTGTTGGTTCGCCGTGCTGTGCTGGAACAACAACCCGCGCAAGATCCTCGGCGATGAGGCGTTCGCGAGCTGGAAAGCACTGGGCGCGCGCTTTATCGCGCTGCGGCCATCGACTCAGCTGCACTGGAATGACGCTGCGACTCCTGAAGATCCCGAGGTGCTGATCGTCGGCGATCGCACCGGTGGTCTCAAAGCCTGGTTCGATACCCACCAGGAATCGGTGTTGTTCCTGCGCCCTGACCGGTGCATCGCGGGGGCCTGCATTGCCCAGCTCGCGCCTGACCTGAGCACCTCGCTACTCGAGGCCCTCGCGCTCACCCCGGGAGGGGGTGATTTCCAAAGTGCCACTGGCTCTGTGCTGTATGTCGCACAGCCCGCTGCTGAATCTACCGGGGCCGTCGCGGGACCTGCTTGACGATATCGATGGCGCGATCGGGCAGGCCCGGGAATTCGTCGAGGATTACGATCCCGAACTCGTCGTCATCTTTTCGCCGGATCACTACAACGGGTTCTTCTACAAGTCGATGCCGCCCTTCTGCATCGGCACCAGCGCCAACGGAGTTGGCGACTATGGGACCCATGCCGGCCCGCTTAACGTTCCGCACGACATCGCGGTGGATTGCGCGGAAGCGGTCCTCGCCTCGGGTGTGGACGCCGCGGTATCGGCGAGCATGGACGTCGACCACGGCACCGTCCAGCCGCTGGAGAAGCTCTTTGGAGACGCGATCTCGCCCCCGGTTGTCCCGATCTTCATCAACGCGATCGCGGCGCCCCTGGGACCGTTACGTCGTTGCCGCGCACTGGGTACTGCGGTGGGAAACTACCTGGCCACCTTGGACAAGAGGGTCCTGGTGATCGGATCCGGCGGGCTCTCTCACAGCCCCCCGGTGCCGACACTGGCAACGGCTCCCGCGGCCGCCCTGCCGCGCATCGTGCACGGCGTGCCGATGACCTCGGAGCAGCGGCAAGCCCGGCAGGTCGCCGTGATGGAGGCGGCCAGAACCTTCGCCGGTGGCCAGAGCGACCTACAGCCCCTCAACCCGGCTTGGGACCATCGCGTCCTGGAGATCATCGATTCGGGAAGGATTGCCGAATTCGATCAATGGTCTAACTCGTCCGTGCTGCACGAGGGCGGCGGCTCAGCGCATGAATTCAGGACGTGGATAGCGGCTTTCGCGGCGCTGGCGACCGCCGGGCCGTACCAGACCACCGTGCGCTACTACCGGCCGGTCGCCGAACTTATCGCCGGCTTCGCCATCAGGACGGCCCTCCCGAAATGAGGGCCGCAATGTCCCCTCTGGATTCAGACGGTTTCGATCACACCGTCGACGTGCTTATAGTCGGGTCCGGCGGTGGCGGCATGACCGCTGCACTGACGGCAACGGCTCGTGGGATGAGCGCGTTGGTGATAGAAAAGTCTTCCCATTTCGGCGGTTCCACCGCCTTGTCGGGCGGCGGCATCTGGGTTCCCGGCGCACCCTCGCAGCGCAGGGAGGGCTACGTGCCTTCCCCGGAAGGCGTCGTCGAGTACCTGCGCCAGATCACCGACGGTCTGGTCAGCGACGCGCGAATACGGCAGTACGTCGAGTCATCGCCGAAAACGCTGGAGCTTCTGGAAGGGCTGTCCGGCTGGCTTGAGTTCGTCTGGAAGCCCGGCTATGCCGACTACTACCCGGAACTGCCCGGCGGCTCCGAACTCGGTAGCACGATCAACGTGCCACCGATCGACCTGCGCAAGCTGGGCGACGACCAGCAGAAGCTGCTCGCGCCGTTGGCCCTCGCACCCAAGGGGATCTGGTTGGGTCCCAAGGAACTTCGATCCTTCTACCGGATCAGGCAGTCGTGGGCGGGCAAGGGCGTCCTGCTCAAGCTGATCGCGCGAATGGTCAGGGCGCGGGTGTTCGGCGAGCGGATGGCGGCGATCGGGCAGTCGCTGGCGGCCCGGCTGCGGCTGGCGATGCGGGAGCACGACATTCCGCTGTGGCTGGACACGCCGATGACCGAACTGCTTACTCAAGCCGACGGATCGGTGATCGGTGCGCGTGTGGATAGGGCAGGCAAGGCGCAGCGGATCGCCGCGCGGCACGGCGTCATCCTGGCGTCCGGAGGCTTCGACCACGACCTGGCCCGGCGCAAGGAATTGCTACCGGAGGTCGAGCAGGACTGGAGCTTCGGCAATCCCGCCGCCATGGGCGACGGCATTCGCGCCGGCGAAAAAGTCGGGGCCGCAACCGACCTGCTTGACGAGGCCTGGTGGTTCCCGGCCATCCAATGGCCGGACGGCCGGATGCAATTCATGCTCAACGAGCGGATGATGCCGGCACAGTTCATCGTCAACGGAGATGGCAAGCGGTTCATCAACGAGGCGGCGCCCTACATGGACTTCGGCCACGCGATGATCGACGGGCAGAGGTCCGGTGTCACGCACATTCCATGCTGGCTCATCACCGATCACCGGTCCTTCAACCGCTACGTCGTTGGGGGCCATCTGCCCATCCCCAAAGTTCCGTTCGCGCCGGTGCCCACCGGGCGCAAAGTGCCGGCGGCGTGGCTGGAATCGGGTGTCGTCAAGGCGGCGACGAATTGGGACGAGATGGCAACCACGATCGCTGTGCCCGCAGCACAGCTTCGCGAGACTGCGCGCCGTTTCAACGAATTGGCACACAAGGGTCACGACGATGATTTCAACCGCGGTGACAGCGTTTACGACAACTACTACGGCGACCCGACCCTGCCCAACCCCAACCTGTATCCGCTAGGGGATCCGCCGTACTATGCGTTCCGAATCGTTCTCGGCGACCTCGGAACCTCGGGTGGTCTGCGTACCGATGAATACGCCCGAGTGCTGCGACCGGATGACACGGTGGTGCCGGGCCTGTACGCGGTGGGCAACACCTCCGCTGCGGTGATGGGCCGCAGCTATGCCGGCGCGGGCGCCACCATCGGGCCAGCCATGACGTTCGGTTTTGTCGCTGCGAACCATATTGCGGCGCAGACGGCCAACCAGACCCTTAATTCTCATAGGAGGTAAGTAATGAAAATCTCGCTGTTTTACGAATTCGCCCTGCCACGCCCCTGGGTGCCCGACGACGAGCGCATCATGTTGCAAGACTGCCTCGACGAGGTGGAGGCCGCCGACAAGGCCGGGTTCTCCACCGTCTGGCTGACCGAGCACCACTTCCTCGAGGAATACTGTCATTCGACAGCGCCGGAGATATTCCTCGCCGCGGCCAGCCAGCGGACCAAGAACATCCGGTTGGGCTTTGGGATCATGCACTTGCTACCCGCCGTCAATCACCCCGCACGGGTGGCCGAACGCGTCGCCACCATCGACCTGCTCTCGAACGGGCGTGTCGAGTTCGGCACCGGGGAAGGTTCCTCTGTCGGTGAACTCGGCGGATTTGATGTCGATCCCGCCGACAAGCGCGCTCAGTGGGAGGAGTCCCTCGAAGTGGCGATCCGATGCATGATCGAGGAGCCGTTCACGGGTTTCAAGGGTGAGCAAATCCAGATGCCGCCTCGTAACGTCATCCCCAAGCCGATGCAGAAGCCGCATCCGCCGGTCTGGGTCGCGTGCACGCGGCCGGCCAGCGTGCAGATGGCGGCCCAGAAGTGCATCGGCGCACTAAGTTTTGCCTACACCGGTCCCGGGCCGCTGACGGAGCGGGTCAACGGCTACTACCAAGAGTTCGAGGAGAAGGGCGTGCCCATCACGCCGCGGATCAACCCGAACATCCTGGCCATCGGTGGGGACCTGTCGATGATGGTTGCCAAGACCGAAGAGGAGGCGCTGCGACGACTGGGGCAGGGCGGCGGATTCTTTTCGTTCGGAATCATGCACTACTACCTCACCGGGATGCACGTCCCGGGCCGCACCGGAGTGTGGGAGCGTTATCTCGAAGAAGTCGAGAAGGACCCGACGCTGGCCTATGGCCCCGGGCGCGGCGCGATCGGCTCGCCGGACACGGTGCGCGAGTTCCTGCGCGGCTACGAGGCGAGCGGTGTCGACGAGATCATCCTGCTGCTCAACCCGCGCAGCCACGAGGGCACCATGGAATCAATCGAACTGATGGGCAAAGAGGTTCTTCCCGAGTTCATTGAACGTGACGAAAAAGCCGTCGCTGCCAAAGCCAAGCGGCTCGCACCGGTTATCGAGAAGGTCGAGGCGCGGCGGCCAAAGCCGACCGCACCGCTGTTCGATGAAACCTACGCCTTCGGCGGCTTGCCCACCGGGCGCGACAAGTTCACCGCCAGCGAGATCCCCGAAGCCATGGCGGAGATCAACGAGGGCCGGGTCCAGGCGGCACAGCGTGCAAAGGAAGAGCAGAACAAGAAGTGACTCCGGAAGGTCTGTGACTTAGGAACGGCCTTGGGATCAATCGATGAGCTTTGGCGCTACGACGGCCGCCGCGTGGTGGTGACCGGTTGTGCGTCAGGTATCGGTGAACATCTGGTCCGGCAGCTCACCGAGCTAGGGGCGGACGTCGTCGGAT
>Ga0224557_1002596_pt1 | contig 15148 bp, 6 predicted proteins | sample 714S31014metaG_FD_180677 | JGI IMG/M metagenome (GOLD analysis project Ga0224557, IMG submission 180677) | Peat soil microbial communities from Stordalen Mire, Sweden - 717 S3 10-14 | ecosystem: Environmental > Terrestrial > Soil > Wetlands > Peat | place: Sweden: Norrbotten County, Stordalen...
CCGGCGGCGCTGAACCGGTTTCCTTCACCGTTGCGCTGGCAATAATGGAGCTATTACTTGGGCTGATGGTCCATTCGGCGAATCGATTGGCCGGCAGCGCGAGCGAGAAGCTCAGATTGGTGATGCCAACGGTGGAAAACAAGGTGACGGGAAGACTGCCGCTCTGGCCGGTCTGCACGACGGTCGATCCGACGCCCAACTGGACGCACTCGTTGACCGTGACGATGAAAGTCATGGAGTTGCTCAACGGCGGGTTGCCGCTGTCGGTCGCCACCACCGTGATCAGATTGGTCGTGCTGCCTTCCGCGCAGGTGGGGCTCCAACTGAAAATGCCGTTGGTGGTGATGCTGGCGCCTTCGGGCGGCGCGCCGCTCAGGGTGTAAGTCGCCGGCGGAGTGGCCACCACGGCGCTGTTGGTGAAAACCAGCTCCTGCCCGACAATCAGGACCTGATTGTTGACTTGTGTGATGTCCGGGATTGGCAGAGCGGGAATAACGGCGGTCTGGTCAAGCCCGTAAGTGGTTCCGACGCTGTTGACAGCCGCGACCCGGAAATGAAGGTCCGTGGCGGGCGTCAAATTGCCAATATAGGCCGTGACCGATTGCACGGAGTCCAGGTTCGCGGACAAAGTGTTGGTCAGCGTAAAATTGCCATAATTGGTGGTCAGGCCCCATTGAAAATAATACTCCGTGGCGGCGCTCTCCGGGTTGACGATCCCGGTCAGGGTGGCATTGGTCGGAGTCAAATTCTCAGCCGCAAGCGTGGTCGCGACGGGCGGCGCGAGCGGCGAGCCATAAGTCACCGTGTAGGAGCCGGTGGAGTTGCAGTCGAATATATGCAGCAGACTGTTCGGTTGCGGCGGCACCATGTTGGGCCGATAGGGCGTTTGCCACACATTCGGCCCGACCAGCAACTCTGTCCCGTCCGATCTCTTGACGCCGGTGACGGCGTACTGGCCCGCGGAAGGATCGGGCAGTTGGAAATAGACGAAACCCGATGGAATGATGTCCGCGGCGTCGCTGACGGTAATGCTGGTATTGACGCTGGAAACCGCCCCGCTGGCGGCCGCGCCGGTCAAGGATGTCACCGGGTAAACGTTGCCGTCGCTGGAATAGACGTTGTCGGGCAGCGCGTCCACGTTGGTCGTGTCATTGCACAGGAAATCCGGAAGGCCGTCGTCGCTGGGACAAGTGACTTCCACGACATGGTTCATTTCATGGATTTTGACCCCTTGCACCAGAGAAGTCTCCAAGCCGCCCAGAGCGTCGCTATGCTGGAAGGTGGCCTGGAAATTGGTGAAATTCCCCTCCAAGGAGCAGGTCATCCACCATATCCCCTCCACGTTGGTGCCTGGATTGATGTCGCCCATGTTCAACGTCAGCGAGGGCACGGGCGTCGTGTTGGTGCCGACGGCCGAGGCGATAATTTGGAAGTTGATCAACAGGCCGTTGGCGTTGTTGATGATCACGGGCTGCGCCGAAGTGATGGTGAAGTCGTTGGCCGTGCCCAGGCCCAGATTGCGCACCCGCAGGCCCAAGGCGAAAGGAATCGGCGGCTCGAACACGCTGGTAAACGGGTCCTGGCTGTAAACGTCGTGTTGCAGGAAGTAATCCAGATACAGCCGCGGGTCCGGCAAAACCGTGATCGGCACCGCAAAGAGCGGGATGGTCACCTGCTCGCCGTTGAGCACGTAGGAGATGGCGCCGCCGATGCCGTACTTCGTCGTGCCCAGCGGCGCGGCGTTGGTGGTGGGAATGAGGGTCCAGTTCGCCTGCCCTCCCGCGTTGGCCGCCAGCGAGCCGGTGCCATCCACGGCGTTGATGCCGGACAAGACCGGCGGCTGGACGAAGAAGGCGGAGGGGGCGGGGTTGCCATTGGCATCCACGGCGTTGATCGTCACTTGCAAGTCGGTGATCTGGGCGCCTGAATTATTAGTCAAATTCAGCGTCGCGTGAAAGGCGTTGGCTTGGATGACGGCCGTTTGATCGATTTGCAGAGTCACAGCCACCACCGCGCCGGACGGGGGCGGGAAAGAATAACTGGGCTGCGAGACCACCGGTTGCTGCGGGGTGTCTCCAAGGGCAACGCCGCCACCGCCGCCGCCACCGCCACCACCACCGCCGCCGCCGCCGCTGTTGACGACCGGCGTGCTACTGCCGACGGACGGCTCGCAATTCAGCGGGTTGGCGTTATAGATGAATATGGGCGTGCTGTTGTACTCGGTCTTGTTCAGCGCCGCCACATACCAATTCACGCTGGCCGGAATCGAGGACGATACGCTGGAGTCGGTCGCCGTTCCAATCTGTGTCACGGTGACAGGCACGACGATGCTCGATTCGGCGGCCAGGTTGCCGAGGTTGGTCGATAAGGCCACGATCGACCAATCCGGGTTCGAGTTGTCGATGACAAGCTGCAATCCTTCCGCCGCGATCAACCCGGCGTTGGTGATGACCAGATCGACCTGCTCGCCGCCGCCCGGCACATCGCACAAGTTGATGGAGCCGGGAGTCACGGTCACCACCGGCCACGGCACCTGGGTCACGAATATGGTTGTCAAGGTGAAGTTGTAGGTGTCCGGGATGGTCGTCGGCGTGACCGTCCAGGTGTAATCCACCAGTTGCAGCGGCAGGAACGCCGTCACCGGCGTCGTCGTGTTGGCGGCCACCAGCAGCGTGGTGCCAAAATTGCCGTGATCCGGCGCCTGAACTGTCACCGTGTAATAGGCCGATGTCAGGTTGCTGAAAGTCACGATCCCGCTGGAGCCGGTCACCTGCGCTCCCACGATTGTTCCCGTCAGAAAATCGCTCACGGTCACCGTCGCGTTCGACAAATTGGGGTTGCCCGAGCCGTAGATGCTCAACTCGTCCTGCGCCGTCACCTGCAAATTGCCCTTGAGAGTCGAAACCGCCGTGAAGACAAATGGAACCGTCACCGACGTATTGGAGCCTTGCACGACCAATTCCCCGGGATACTCGCCCAACGGCTGCCCGTTAGTCGGCGCCAAGGCCAGCGTAATCTGGCCGCTCTGATTGGGCGCCAGCGAGGCAACCGGCTGCGCTGTCACGACCGACAACCACGGAGCGGAAGGCAGATTGACCTGCAACGGCCCGGTGGCGGCCCCGCCCGAGTTGGTCAACGTGAACGAAACCAGAGTCTGGCTCCCTTCAATCATCGTCCCCACCAGCGACGCCGGAGTCGTGGACAATCGCGCCGTCAGCGGCGACATGGTGGCGCTGAAGGGCAACGTCACCGACGCCCCTTGCGCGCTGTTGAATTGGATGGAGAACTGCGACTGCGCCGGCGTCGTGCCGGTCGCCTCCAGGATAAAGGTGGTCTGCGCCGAACCGTTGCCCGGCAAGGACGCCGGCACGCTGACCTGGACGTTGACATCGGAAGGCGCGCCCAAGACGGTGGCCGTGATGCCTGTCAACGGCACGGAAGTCAGGTTGTTGAGCAGCAAGGTGTTGGTCTGAGGGACACCCACGACGAGCTGGGGCAACTGGGACTGCGCGCTCAAATTCATGCCGATGATGGTGAACGACCCCGACGCGGCCGGAGCCGGCTGCCCCGGCAACGCCACGCCATATTGAACCAGGCCCACTTCCACCGGCAGCGGCGTGAAAATAGCCGCGCCGTTGCCCGAAGCATCGGTCGTCACCGGCAATGCCCTAGTGGTGCCGGCCGTGAAAAGCCAGACCGCCACCGGCGCGTTCGGCTCAGGCGCGCTCGAACCGCAACTCAACGTCTGCACGTTGAGCGGAATGAAATTCGTCCCCTCCGGATAGGTTGATTGGGCGGCTTGCACATTGGCGCAGTAGCCCAGAAGCGTCAACGCCACGGGAGCGCTTGTAGCCGTGCCGGCGGCATTGGAAACCACCACGGTGTAACTGGCGCTGGCTTGCGCGCTGGCGATGTTCAGGACCGAACCGTTCTGGCCGGCCAATAGACCGCCGTTTTGATACCAATAATAGCTGAACGGCGCCGTGCCGCCGACCGTCGCGCTCAGGCTCACGCTGCCGCCCGAACCCACTGCCACGCTGGGCGGCGACACGGTAAGCGAGGTGGGAGGCGCGATTACGCTCAACACCGCCGAGGTGCTGGCCACCTTCTCGTACAGATTCGTCACGATGCAACGGTAATTGCCGTCATCGCCCGGTGTGGCGTTGCTGACCGTCAGCGTCCCGGTCTTCGTGCCCGACGCGTGGCTGTCTTCCAGGAGGCTCGCGCCGTTGTACTGCCATTGATAGGCCAGCGTCGGATCCCCCGTGGCCTGCACCGCGAATCGCGCTGTTTGACCCTGATTGATCGTCACGTTGGTGGGTTGCGTCGCGATGTCGGGCGCGTTGCCAAATGCAAACGCATTGGCATTGGTGACGCTGTTGCCATCGGGGTTGTGCACGCCGACGCCAACGGTGCCAGATGGAGACGCCGGCGTCACGACGGTCAGGACGGTGGAACTGTCCACCGTGACCATGCTGGCGGGCAACAAGCCGAACGTCACTCCGATTCCATTCTCGAAACCCGTTCCGGTAATGGTCACCGTTGTGCCGCCGGTGTTCGGACCAGCCGCGGGAACGACGGAGGTGATAGTGGGCAACGCCCCCACCGGGAAAACCGTCAACGAGCCTTTCACATAAACGATGGTGTAATTGGCCGGCACAAAAGTCCCGCCGGTGGCCGCGCTGGGAGTGATGGAATACGGCGATCCGGCGACCGTCGCCGAGGCCGCCGCCCCCCCGCTGATCAACGTCACCGATCCCACGGTGTCTCCATTCTGAAGACCGATGGCCGTGAACTCCGTCCCGGCGAAGTTCAACGTCCGCCCATAGTATTTGTTCTCGTTGTCGGCGGTGAGGGTCAGCGCCGCCGGAATGACCGTCATCGTGCCGTTGCTGTAAGTGATGGAGTAATTGCCCGCTCTTGGCCCGCTGGCCGCGCTGGGAACGATGGGATAAGCGCCGACGCCCGCCGTCGATGCCGCGCCCGCGCTGCTCATCGTCACCCCTGCGATGGTGTCGCCATTGAGCAACCCAACGCTCGTGAAGGCCGTTCCCGACAACGCCGCCGTCTGCCCGTAAGTATTAGTGGCGTTGTTGGCGGTGAGGGTCAGCGGGGCGGGATTGATCGTCAGTGTGCCTTGCGCATAAACGATGTTGTAGTTGGGGTCAACTCCGCCCGCCGCCAAGATGGGATAGCTTCCCGCGTGGCTCAAGCTCGTGGCGCTGGTGGTGATTGAGGGGGCCACGGTGAGCGAGGCCGGAGTGTCGCCGTTGACAAAGCCGCTGTAAGAGAGACCCAGCGCCGGGACGGTCCCGCCGTAGATCATGCTCGCGTTGCTGACCGTGATGGTCAGCGTCGGAGTCGTAGGCAGGCACTTGCCCGCGCTGCCGGCGTCGTAGATGGCGGCGATTTCATTGGAGGCCAGGGCGCGGTTGTAGATGGAGAGATCGTTAATGATGCCGAAGAAGCTGTTCACCTGGCCTTGGAAACCGTTCGCCACATCGTCCCCGCGGGCGCCGATTGCCGCCGGCGTGGAAAACTGAAAAGTGTCATTGTAGGGAGATGCCGCCGGATAAGCCACGCCATCGACGTAGAAAATCACGGCGCTCCCGGTTTTGGTTACGGCCACATGGTGGAGATTGGTATCAGTCACGCTGGCGCTGGATTGAATGTTGTCCACATTGATGTCCGTCAAATCCAATGCGCCGTCAGGAAAGAGTCCGAAACCATATCCATTAAGCCCGAAGGCAAAAAACAGGGCGTTGCCTTCGTAGGCGTTTGGATCAAATGTAACGACCGAGGCGCTGGCGCGCTTAATCCAGGCTTCAATCGTGAAATTCTGCAACTGGAGGTTGGTGGCGCTGCCCACCAGCACGGCGGAATTGCTTCCCGTGAAATTGAAGCCTTCTCCCACTTCGCCTGCCGCAAAGCCCGCGTTGGTGAGTGTGCCGTTGTTGCCGCCGATAATGTCCTGCGCATTCCCGCTGCCCGGCCACCAGGAAACCAGGCCTGATGGCGGCGGCGCGCAGGCGCTGACGGCGACAGCCGCCGCGTAGAGATCGGCGACTTCCGCGGAGGTCAACTGCCGGTTGAAAACCGCCACATCCGCCAGCGAGCCTTGAAAATAACGCCCGCCAAAAACATCGCTTGCTCCCAGGGCAAAAGTCCCGTTGCCCGCCGGGTTGTGCGCCCCGGGCACGTTGCTGGCCACCAGCACACCGTCCAGATAGAGGTCGCGCGAGACGCTGGAGGTGAACGTGGCGGCGACAAAATGCCATTTGCCCAGATCGTTCGTTGTCAGCGCGGTGGGGTCCACAGCGGCGCCGCCGGAGTCGGTATAAAAGTAGATTTGGTTGTTATTTTGAATCTGGAGGTCGAAATCATTCCCATCCTGCGATTCACCGGCGATGGTGAAGTAGCGACCGGCCGCCGATGGAAGGACGGACAGATTAAACCAGGCAACCATGCTGCCTTGATTGTTGGTCAACCCGCCTGTCAAGCTCGTATTGACAAAAGAACCGTTGCCATCCAAAACAACATCGGTGTTGCTTGCCGTCTCGAACAGCTCGGGGCCGGAGCCGGGAGCGCCGAGCGCCGCATCGGCCACAAAGGTTCCGGTGTAACCATTGACAGCGCTGTTGGCCTGCGAGGCGGCGGTGAAGGGCCAATAGCCCAGCAGATCGGGTGTGCCCAACACCAGGTTGCCGTAATTCTGCGGCAGGATGGTAAGCGTGCCATCGACCAGGCTGACGACGTAGTTGGTCTGGCGGTTATATGGGTCCACCAGGCTTGGCACGATCGGATAGGTTCCAAACGGGCTGGTGCTGGTCGCGCTGCAAGTGTACGCCGCGGTGATGTTGTCCGCGTTGGTCAATCCGACAATGGTCCCGGTCAACGCCGGGTTGGACTGGCCAAACGCCCGGTTCGCGTTGTTCGCGGCCACGGTGAGCGCCGCCGGAAAGACAACCAGGCTGACGGTGTCGGTCACACTGCTGTACTCAACCTTGTTCGACGGGCTGAAAATCACGGAAAGAGTATTGATCCCCGAATTGAGGACGGCGCCATTGGCCGGAGTGTAAGCAAAGCTGCCGGGCACGCTGGCCGTGGCATTCAACTGGTTCGAACTCAGGGGTGTGCCGTAGGTAATGGGAGACGGCGCCGTCCAGGAGAGGAACGGCCCCACCACGGTGTTCGTGACAACCAGCAACACGGTGTTGTTGGTGTAAACGACGGAAATGCCTCCGGGAATGTTGGTGCTGGTAAACGCCCCGCTCAAGCTGGAGGCGGCGAGGATTTGGAACTGATTCCCCAAAACGGGCACAAACCCGCCAACCACGCCCAAGTTCAGCGGGCCGCCAAGGGTAACGCTGCCAGCATCAAGCTGCCCCCACTGACCCGAATTGGTCCCGCCCAAATCCATGGTCAAACCCGCGCCGCCCTGCGAGTAATTGTTGCCGCCAAGCGATAGCCAGCCGCTGTCCACCTCCATGGCGCCGCCCTGATTGTTAAAGGTAATCGACATCGCCGTTGTGTTCGTCCCGCCGGATTTGCGGAATATGCCGGAATTGTTGAAGGCCACGCCATAACCGCCAAAGGCGGTGTTGAAAGTCTGGTCGCTTTGCGCATTCCATACACCGTTGTTGTAAATCGTCGTGCCGTTCCCGCCGCCGCGAAGCGTCCCGCTCAACCACGCCACCGTGCCATTGTTGGTCACCACCACATTGGGCATGTCCATGTTGGCCGCGCCGCCAGCCACAATCAGATCGCTGTTGGGGGCGATGGTGACATTCGGCGCATAGTTCCAGACGCCCCCGATCCATGTCAAAGCGCCGCGGATCACATTGGTCCCAACCAGATTGCCAGCGTCCTCCCAGGTGTTCGTGCCGGTCACAGTGCCGTTGAGGTTGAAAGCGCCGAGGGACAAGACGGTCAGGCCAAACTGGTTGGTGGTGACGTAACCACCGGTGAAGTTGCCGCCGCCTTGGAACGTCAATTCCAAACCGTTAGTACCGTTTTGCACGTCGATCACGCCGGCAAGTTGGTTGAACACAACGCCGCCCGCGATAAGCGTGTCAGTATTCATTTCGCTGGCGCCACCCGACTTGCGGAAAGTGCCATAGTTGTTGAACGCCACGCCATAGCCGCCATAGGCGCTGTTGAAAACCTGGTCGCTTTGCGCGTCCCAAAGCCCGTAATTATAAATGGTTGTGCCGTTTCCCCCGCCACGAAGCATCCCGCTCAGCCACGCCACCGTGCCGTAGTTCGTCACCACGGCGTTGGCCATATCCAAGTTGTTTCCACCGCCGGCCACAATCAGCTCGGTTTTGGGGGTGATGGTCACCGATGACGCGCTGTTCCAGTCGCCCCCAACCCAGGTCAAAGCGCCCTGGATGACATTGGTCCCGACCAGCCTGCCGGCGTCCTCCCAGGTGTTCGTGCCAGTCACAGTGCCGTTGAGGTTGAAAGCGCCGATGGACAAGACGGTCAGGCCGAATTGGTTGGTGGTAATGTAACCGCCAGTGAAGTTGCCGCCGCCTTGAAAAGCCAACTCCAAGCCGTTGGTGCCGTTCTGCACGTCGATCACGCCGGCGGGTTGGTTGAACACAACGCCACCCTGAAAAACCGTGGCATCATTCATTTCGCTGGCGCCTCCCGACTTGCGGAAAGTGCCATAGTTGTTGAACACCACGCCATTGCCGCCATAGGCGTTGTTGAAAACCTGGTCGCTTTGCGCGTCCCACAGCCCGTAATTATAGACGACCGTGCCATTCTGGCCGCCGCGAAGCGTCCCGCTCGACCACGCCACCGTGCCATAGTTCGTCACCACCGTGTTGGGCATGTCGTTGACGCCTTGACCGCCGGCCACAATCAGCTCGGTATTGGGGGCGATGGTCACAGATGACGCGCCGTTCCAAACGCCCCCCACCCAGGTCAAAGCGCCCCGGATGACGTTGGTTCCGGCCAGGCTGCCGCCGTCCTCCCAAGTGTTCGTGCCAGTCACGGCGCCGTTGATGTTGAAAGCGCCGATGGACAAGACGGTCAGGCCGAATTGGTTGGTGGTGATGTAACCGCCGGTGAAGTTGCCGCCGCCTTGAAACGCCAATTCCAAGCCGTTGGTGCCGTTCTGCACGTCCAATACGCCGGCGATCTGGTTGAACACAACATTGTAAGTGAAAACCGTGGCATTGTTAAACTCGCTGACGCCTCCCGATTTGCGAAGCGTGCCATAGTTGTTGAACACCACGCCATTGCCATTGTAATCGGTCCCGCTTAAATACTCGTCGCTCTGCATATCCCACAGCCCGTAATTGTAGATGGCCGTGCCATTCTGGCCGCCCCGAATCTCCCCGCTCGACCACGTCACCGTGCCATTGTTCGTCACCACCGTGTTAGGCATGTCGTTGACGCCTCCACCGCCCGCCACAATCAGCTCGGTATTGGGGGCAATGGTCACAGATGACGCGCCGTTCCAAACGCCCGCCACCCAGGTCAAAGCGCCGCGGATCACATTGGTCCCGACCAGATTGCCGCCAGCCTGCCAAGTGTTGGCACCGGTCGCGGCGCCATTGATGTTGATGCTGGCGCCGGACAAAACGGTCAGACCGAATTGGTTGGTGGTGATGTAACCTCCGGTGTAACTGCCGCCGCCTTCAAGGGCCAATTCCAATCCGTTGGTGCCGTTCTGCACGTCTATTACGCCGGCGACCTGGTTGAAAAAAGCGTTGTAGGTAAAAACCGTGGCATTGTTAAACTCGCCGGCGCCGCCCGACTTGCGAAAAGTGCCATAGTTATTGAACACCACGCCATTTCCATTGTAATCGGCCCCGTTTAAATTCTCGTCGCTCTGCGCGTCCCACAGGCCGTGATTGTAAATGACCGTGCCGTTCTGGCCGCCCCGAATCTCCCCGCTCGACCACTCCACCGTGCCGTTGTTCGTCAAAGTGCAATTGGGCATGTCAAGGTATCCAGCGCCTTCCGCCGTCAGCGTGGCATCGCCAGAGAGGGTCAACGTCCCGCCAAGAAGGCCCCCGGTCCAGCCAATCTCCCCGCTCAACACCGCGTTGGTGTTGCCGACCAACTCGCCGCCATCCACGGTGAAAGAACCGCTGGGATTGACCGTCAACGGCCCGTTGAGCGCGAGCGTCCGGCCCGCCAGCGAGAGCGTCACCACCCCCGCGCTGCCGTTGCCCAGGATGATCCCGCCGACAGTCGTGGCGCCATCGAGAGTCACGGTCACATCCTCATTGGTGATGATGGCGGTGTCTTGCGCGCCAGGGACGCCGGGCCCCCCGGATGAACTCCAATTGGCGGGGTTGCTCCAGTCCCCGCTGTTGGGGTTGACCCAGGTGAAAGTGGCGGCACGGCTGGAAAGAACACCGGCCATGAGTAATGTGAAAAGCAATTCGAGACCGACAGAGACGGTTTTCTTGCGCATAGACATCCTGGCTAAAATTCGTCGCACTATGGTTTTATGCCTGCCGGAAGGGACTGCAATCTCCTGATGCCTTCCGGCAAGCAATTTGACAACCAGTGAGTGAACCATGAAACGCCCGATGGGTCAATAGAAACCTGCGAATATTTTGGGACAGCCACAAGGTCGAAACTCGCCTCGTCGCAACGGGCGGGCTACTTTCGGACCAGGTTTTCGCCAACGTAGATGCGGTAGTCCTTGATGCGTCCAGCCCCTTCACTCTGACGCGGGACATAGCGGAAGCCGGAAATGATTTGCGATTTTCCAAGGTCGAGAACCAACTGGTGCGGGTGGTTGGGTTGCGCGGCGCTCCATTGGGTGTGCCAGAAGTTGGCCGTTTGTCCGTCAATCGCATTTTCAGCCGAACCGTCTTCGCCGGCCCGTTCTTCGCTGTCCACATAAGCAATCGTCCAGCCGTCGTGGCTGATGGGTTTGCCGTCCGCGCCGAGCAAATCCAGTTCGGCCACGGCGGCAAAGGGCCTGCCGTCGTGCGCGTTTAGAGATTCGAGGCAGAAGAACCTTCCACTGGCGGGCGCGCTGAGTTTTACTTCCTGAGTGTCCGGGCCTGGCGCGAAGGAAGCGCTGTAAACCGGCGTCGCGGAATCCAGACTCAATCTCGCCGCGGGCCGGCGCACACTGGCAAAATCCAATTCCGGGCGAAGGGCGTCGAGAATCGGTTTCTCCAATCCGGCGATTCCCGATTGCCGCGGGCCGAGCAAATCCAGAATGACAATTTCATTTTTGCCCGGTCGCAGCCAGCAGCCGGGCGCGTAAGCCGTCTGCGTCGGTCCGATATCCCAAAAACGCCCCAGGCAATGGCCGTTGACCCACAAATCACCTTTTCCCCAGCCGCGCAAATCCAGAAACGTATCGCCGGGATTTTCCAGGTTGAAAGCGCCGCGCCCGCGCGGGCGCGGAATGTGCATTGAATGGCTGGCGGCCGATGGCATCAACGTCACGCTTCAACGGGGCCGCGCCCGCGCGGGCGCGGAATGGAACTCGGCATTTCACCGTCCGCGCTGTCTAAGTGGCTGCTTCAACGGGGCCGCGCCCGCGCGGGCGCGGAATGTTTACGAGCTAAAACCGGCCAATCTTCAAAGCCAGGTGCTTCAACGGGGCCGCGCCCGCGCGGGCGCGGAATGAGCGACCGAGCGCGCCGCCAGGCACTGGACCGCCGATGCTTCAACGGGGCCGCGCCCGCGCGGGCGCGGAATGGCCCCGCCTGGATTTCAACGTCGTGTCAAGCAACTTGCTTCAACGGGGCCGCGCCCGCGCGGGCGCGGAATGTTCGTCCCGGTGTTGTGCTGCAACTTGACGAACTCGCTTCAACGGGGCCGCGCCCGCGCGGGCGCGGAATGGCCTCTCCTGTAACCCTTTCCGGCACAGGCTCGCAACAATTGAATTGCGATTGCCTGCGTCCCTCGCGTTACCCTTCTCTTCTTGCCGTTAACCAGTCTCACACTATTTGTTCAAAATCAAGCGTTTACGTCATGCGAGCGCCAGAGGGGGTTTCCGCGTCACCTCGCCTCTCGCGGGTTCAATTATCAAAGAACACCAAAGGCTCAGACCACATAACACGGCGCGTCCAGTTTCACATACGGCAATCCCAATGCCGTAATTACCCGATCCCCTCGCCCTTCCGCTGGTCCCAGCCCAACAAAAATTACTTGATCCTCATCGTGGTTGATGATTTCGGTCAAAGCTGATTCCAGCTCAACTTTCTCCGACGGGTTCAGGTCGCACTCGAACACCGAAAATTGCAGGTGATCGCCAAAATTGCTGCAGGTCTTGAAAACCTTCCGCAGCCGTTTGTCGTCAGCAATATCGTAGCACACCAAATACGTAGTTCTCATGGGTCACCTGGTCAACAATGGAATGTACTCAGCAATTTCGCCTGTCAGGGTTTTTGCCAGGAGACGCGCCTGCAATCCAAGCTGCATCTTGTCGGTGTCCCATAATTCGTTTGCTTCCTCTCCCTCTTTGGGCGCACCCGCCTTGTAGTCAACCGGGCAGACCTCCAACGCGGCAAACAAATCGTCCTTCTCTGTTTTCGTCTCAACCAAGTCCATTTTTGCGACGACGCCCAACCGCTCTGATCCCATTTGGACGGAACGCGAATGAATGGTTTCGGGCTCGGCGTTCTTTGTTTCAGACTCTTTGCTTGTGGATTCAGCATCCGCCGCTTTTCCCGCTTCTGTCTTTGCCTTGTCGGCATCCGTCTTCCGTTTGGCTTTTGGCAAAGCGCCGTTGCCCGAATCAACGCGTTTATGAATCGCCTCGCCGCGCAACGTATCAACGCTCTCGACAAACACACCCTCGACGAATTCGTAATAGAACAGCCGCTGACAATAGACAAACTCGTTCAACATCCGAGCGGGAAACTGTTGCGGCTCGTTCTCGTGGCGAGGGGGCGATGGCGGGGACTGCGGCAATGCGGGCGCCAGCGTTTCGACCGCAGGTTGTGCCACGCTGGCCAGTTGTGACTCAACGGCTTCTATCCGCAATACAATCTTCACCGGTTTCGGCTCGCCGGTTTTCTGAGGTGCCTCCCGTTCGCCGCCCAATCTAACCCCGCCTGCACTAGGCGAAAGACCCCTCGGCATCGGTGACGATTCCGTTTCACTCAAACGATTTTCGGACGGAACCGATGGGTCTTGGTCGTTCATAAGTTCGATTGGTTGCGGATGGACGCGGCGGAGTTGCCTTCGTCGAGTTGCGCGACTCCCAAATTCATAATTAAGCGAAGCAGGAGTTCCATTTGGTTTACCCCATAACGGATGCAAGCAAGCCGAAGCCACAGTGCCGCCCCGCGCCAACCACCAGGGGCCCCGGCATTTTCAAGCCGTCGTCAAAGCGCAGCCTCAGGTGAATGGCGGTTTTGTCTAGGAGATGATCGGGCCGGATATAGCCAGTCGGTTTCTTATTCCGGTCATACTTGTGCGCCGAGAGGGATTTAGGAAACCACGACACGGCGCTCCACACGAACTCGCAGGGCTGTTCGATGCCGGATTGTTCAAGCGCCTTTTCGATGAGCTTGCGTGTTTTTTCCGGCTTGTGGTCGTTGTGACCCGGCAAAATCACGGGCGTAACGCTTGCCCACTCTGTGGCGGGTTCAAGGTAGCATTGTGCAACCCTATCGTCGCGGGTGTGTACAAGCGTTGGCGGTTGCGCGATGTTCGTTTCGGGAGTGGGTTTTAGTTTTTGCCCCCCGATCACCTTTGCGAGGTGATGCAACAGCCGATCATCGCCAAGAGGCGCGGCGATCATCACGCGCCGAACCGCCGGATCGGTATGCTCCATCCCGATTGACGGCAGGGGCAAATACGACAACTGCCGATGAATCTCCGATCCTGCATCACGATGACCGAGAATGTACGAACGAACCCAGGCATCCGGGTTTGCGATGCCTTCGGGTGGCGACTTTTCCATAAGCCCTTTTGCCAAGTGCCGAAGCATTCCAACCAAGTGGATAAGGCGTGACTGTGAGTAGCCAAAACGTGTTCCGTTGTCGTTCCGAAGCTCGAAGACAACATAGGGACGGCCAAGAAGTCGTTCTTTAGATTCGTAGAAGACAGAGTCAAAGACCGTTGGTTTCATAACGCTGTTGAGCGGTTTTCCGTGTTGGATGCGGGCCAACGCCGATTGATGAGCGCAATTCAAGTCTTTAAGCGAACCCGCTTTCGGGATTCGGAGCATTCCAACGTCTCGCACCGCCTCGGGCTTCGGACGCCATCGGACGCCTGAGAGCCTGTTGATTTCGCTTTCGTCAATCAATTGGGCGTCCGCGTACGCCATGTCAACGCCCCAGCCAAGGATGCTAAGATACTTGGCCGCTTGACAAACTTGGCGAGCCTTCCCGATGTCTTCTTCCGTGACTGGCCAGAGATAATGCACTCGGGGCGAATCAAGCATGACCGTCGGCCTTGATGTTTTTGCGGTCAGACGATCCTGTCGGTCAGGCTTCTTATCGCCGTCGTTGTTGGGGACGAAACGGGTAACGATTTGTCCCGCACACACACGCGGAGCGCAAATAAGAGGTGATTGCTCGCGGCTTCGCCGTTCCAGCCAAAATTCAAGCGCCTTGCCAACGTCACCGTCCAATTCGTTCCGTCGCGCCACTCCAGCAACCAGTGCTTGAAACAATCGAAACGGCGAAGGCGGCCACTCAGGCGGACCCTCACGACCAAGAAGGCCGTGGTAACGTTCATCCAGCCAGGACACGGTTATGAGAAGGTATTGCATTAGGTAGCCTCGGCAGAAGCAGGGGTAGTCGCCGTCAATCCAGAGGCTGCCTTCGCATCTTTTTTAAACGCTTTGACCTTCATCTCGATTTCCTTCACCGCAGAATGCGAATCTTCGTGGTTTTCTGACAACTCGAGCAATTTTTTTGCAAACTCCTGTACTTCGTTTGGAAGCGTTGCATTCTCTGAAATGGCCTTAAGCGCGTTGGTCAGGTCGAGCAAAGCCTCGATGTTCTTCGCTGGGGGCTGACCCCGTTTCGGGCCTTGGCCCAGCTTTTTTTTCACTGACTTGATAGCCTCAGAGACGGGCTTGAACGGCTTCTTTCCTTGTTCTTCAAAGCGTTTGAGCGTTGCGGCGGTGATTGGGCCAAGCCTTGAAATCTTATCTCGATCCGCCTTCGGTTTGCTTAGGAATTTCTCAGCGACCGAAGTTTCG
>Ga0224557_1002597_pt1 | contig 15147 bp, 13 predicted proteins | sample 714S31014metaG_FD_180677 | JGI IMG/M metagenome (GOLD analysis project Ga0224557, IMG submission 180677) | Peat soil microbial communities from Stordalen Mire, Sweden - 717 S3 10-14 | ecosystem: Environmental > Terrestrial > Soil > Wetlands > Peat | place: Sweden: Norrbotten County, Stordalen...
CGTGTGCCCTGAGCATGCGCGCGCAGGCTGAGTGAAATGTCATCACCCACATGGCGCGCACACGGTTGCCGACCAGCAGGCCGGCGCGCTCGCGCATCTCAGCCGCGGCCTTGTTGGTGAACGTGATGGCGAGGATCTCGCTCGGCTGCGCCTGACCGGTCGCGATCAGGTAGGCGATTCGATGCGTCAACACACGGGTCTTGCCTGAACCGGCGCCCGCCAGGATCAGCAGCGGCCCTTCGGCGTAGGTGACCGCCTCGCGCTGGGGTTCGTTGAGCCCGTCCAGCAGCGTCTGGATTGTCGCGTTTTCCGTGGTTGCGCCCATACCTTTACGGTAACGGGCGTCGTGGTCATCACCGATGAGATCAGAGACGCTTGCGCCTGGGTTGCCGGGCGCGCGAGGAACGTGCGGGTCGTGCACGGGACGATCGGCGCCTACGCGGAGTCGCTGGCGCTCGCTGGGGGGTTGACCCCGCTCGGCCGGATCAACCCCCCGCGCACCGACGCAGAGCGCGAAGCGGCGGCTGCCTTCTGGCTGACCCTCGATGCGATCAACTTCGGCTCAGGCTGGTTTCCGACGTTGCGTAAGCGCAGCCAACCGACCGGCTACCGGACGATCGCAGCCGGGGTACGGCGCCGGTTTGACGAACGCGGTGCCTGGACTGCGTCAGAACTCGCGCAGATCGAGACGAAAGAGCTGGCCGTGGTGCTCGACCAAGACCCCGATCACGAGCTGCTCCAGCTCTTCGCCGGCTCGCTGCGTGATCTCGGTACACAGCTACTCCACGGCTACGGAGGCTCGTTCACCGCATTGGTCGATGAGGCTCGAGGCGTGGCCGTGGCGCTTGTGACGCGGCTGGCATCTTGGGACTCGTTCACCGACGTGTCTGTCTACGACGGCAGGGACGTCCCCTTCCTCAAGCGCGCCCAGATCGCCGCCGCGGACCTCAGCCGTGCGGGCGTGGCGCCCTTCACCGACCTCAACGAGCTGACCCTGTTCGCCGACAACCTGGTGCCACATGTGCTCAGGTTGGACGGAGTGCTGGAGTTCGAGCCCGCGCTGGTGAGTTGCATCGATCGCGGCGAGCTGATCGAACACGGCTCAAGCGAAGAGGTTGAGATCCGCGCCTGCGCTGTACACGCGGTGGAGCTGATCGCTGCCGCCGGCAAGCAGGCGGGTGTGGCCGTTACCGCCGCGCAGATCGACGAAAGCCTGTGGAACCGTGGCCAGGGGACCGACTATAAGTCGGTCCCCCGCCATCGATCCCGCACTACCGCCTATTAGTGGTCTGTCCCGTCCCTAGTGGGCGAAATCAGCCTCAAGCCGGCCCAGGTTCGGATACCCGAGGCCACTGCCCTCGTTGTAAACCGTGCCGGGGGTGCCGGTGTAGTAGAGGTTGTCGTTGTTGCGTGATGCCGAGCTCAGCGTTGTGAACGGCGAGTTGTGGGAGCCCGCGAGCTTGTAGATCTCGGGGTTCCAGAAGCCGATCCGGTGACCGATCAGCGACTCGAACAGTGCCGTTGACCCGTTCAACTGCGGGCCGACGAAGCTCGTCCCGCCCCAGCCGGCCTCAAGCGCAGGACCGTAGTCACCAGTCACGAACGACGTCGAGTACAGGTAGTACCCGGAGTACGGGTCTGCGTCGGCAGAGACGTCCGGGTCGGCGCGACCGGCGCTATAGCCACCGGTCAGCCGTGGGTTGGCGGTGAAGTTGAAGCCCTCATCGGCGTAGAAGCCGCCACCCAGATCGGTCGGATCGGTCGGGGTGAGGTACGGGACTGCTGTGTAGGTCGACGTTCCCGACACGCCGTACTGGTAAGAGGGCTCCTGCTCAACCTGGCTGAAGCCTCCGCCACCACCACCGATGTCGGCGAAGGCCGCATCCTGCAGCGACTCGTCTTCGATGGTCGCGATCGGCTGCCACAGGTAATCCCAGCCCCAAGTGCGCTGTTGCGGAACGTCGACCGAAGCACTCACGTTCGTGGTGGTGTTGGTCAGCGTGCCGCTCCAGGGCAGTGTGGTGCCGCCGGCGGCCGTCGTGTAAGGGCTGTCGCCCGGGTTGATCGTGGTCAGGTTCGTGGTGCCCAGATCATCGACACCCTCGTAGGCGCCGTCATCGCCCGCGGGCGCGAACGTCGACTGACCCTGCGCCGCCATCTCCAGCAGCGCCTCGTCGAATGCGGCTACGTAACCAGGGGATTCGGCGTCTCCACTGATCGCCGCGAGCAGGCCGGTGTCATCCTCGCCCCAACTGGTTGACACGGAGGATGCGGCGTTGTCGCTGGCCGCATGGAAGTAGGCGTCGGCAAATCCGTAGTCAGTGTTCGGAGCCTGGTAGACGTCGATCTTGGCATCCGGGGCGATGCCGCCGGCCTGCTCCACGTCCAGGTCTGTCTCGCTGCTGCCGGCCGCGAAGCTCGTCGTGCCGCCGCCATCGACCGGAATCACGTTCACCGGGCGATTGCCGCTCGCCTGACCGAGAATGTTTGTCCAGTAGTACTCAGGGTTGCCAACGTCGAGCCCGGCGAGCGTGATGATCGCGATCGTCTGGCCCTGGCCGGCTGCACCCTGTGCGTACAACGGGTCAAGCCCGTAGTTCTGCGCGAAGTTCACTGTCGTCTGGCAGTAGGCGCAGGCCGTGCCACTCGAGTCGCTCGTCGCCTGAGGCTTCGGCAGGTTGTTCGGAATATGAGACGCGTTGCTCACGTCAGCGCCGTAGTTGGTGAGCCCGAGGATCGCCGTGACGTCCTGCGCCAACGGCTCCGGCAGTGAGGGCGCACCGGAAATCGCGTGCACGGTCTGAGCCGGGATCGAGTACCCGCCGGCAGTGCCCTTCACCGCGGGGACATGGAAGTTCTGCTGAGACTCGGTCAGTGCCGAGTCAAACTCGCCGGCGGTACCGTTGGCCACGATATCGAGGTCGTCTGAGTAGGCCTTGGTGGTGATCCCGTAGCCGGCAAGGTACCTCTCCAGCGCGCCGATGTTCGACGTTGGCTGGCCGTACGTGGCGGCGAACTGGCCGACCGATAGGAAGTTGTCGCCGAAGCCCTGCTCGACTTGGGCCGCAAGCCGATTTTCGCCGCGCATGTTCAGCACAAAGGAGACAATCTCCGGCGTGGAGGGCGCCGTCGTACCGAACGGGGTCGAGTTGCTCGGCAGGTTCGCAGTTGTGAGCCCTGGGCTCACGGTCGCCAACGTAGTGGCGCCGGACGCAGCCCACGCCGGGGCTGCCGAAAGTGCAAGTGCCGCAACCCCGACTGCCGCTACAGCCGCTGCTCGCGCGCGAGAAGCTGATCCGTATCTCATCGAAATCCCTTCCTGTGGCCCCGCAGCCCGACGCCGCGGGCAAGGCGAGCATCGTACAAAAGCCGGCGAGGCAAGAAAGGTGTGAATTTATTAAGTTTCACCGGCAGGCCTGTGCGCTGAGCGCCAGACCAGCCGGAGAAACCGTTACTTCAGGGCCTCATGCCCCTACCGGGGTAGAGCCTTGGCACGTTCCTTGGCGATGGCCTTGGCACCGGCCTCGCCGACGAGCAACTCCGGCCTGAGCGCGCCACTGGCGCTCAGATCGAGCGCTGGGAAGCGCCCGCTGGTTGCGAGCGCCGCGTCGAGTGCGATCACGGTCGTCTCGCCACCGAAAGGCTCAGAGCTGGTGGCGATCACGGTCAACGAGCCGCCGTCGACGATCTTGCGCGCAGACGCCAGCACCTTACGGGCGCTGAGCTGGTGCAGCCCGTCGAGCGTGTCCACCAGAACCACCGCGTGCTCACCGCGCGCGGCGAGTCGGCGAGCCTGATCGATCACCAGTTCCACCGCGTTGTCCTGGGCCTCCGCCGAAGCGGCGAACGTTACGGCGGCGCCAGGAGTCACTGGGCCGCCGGTCCACTCAGCCGTCTCCTCCGGCCGCACGCCCGCGAGCGCCGCGAACACGGTCACATCCTTGACCTCAGAGAGAGCCTCGGCGAGCTTTCGAAGCACGTGTGACTTTCCGGCCCATCTGCCGCCGGTGATCACCACGCGCGACCCACGACCGAACGGCGTCAGAAACTCGATGGCCTTGAGCGTGTCGTCGTCGGAGCCGAGCTTGAAGCGCTCCGTCGGGAACGCGACCGGCAGGTCATCGAAGCGAACCCGATCCGAGAGTTCGGCGGCCGCGCGCCCGTTGACGGTGTCGATCCGGACCAACGACGGGTAGCGCTCCGAGCGGTGCGGCGCGCGGCGTGGGCCGCTGACCTTGTCACCGCGGACCAGCTCACAGCGCTTGACCTGCGCTGCGGAGATGTAGACGTCCTTGTCAGACGCCTCGGGCGGCGACACACGAAGGAAGCCGGAGCCGTTCGCGAGCAGCTCTACGACGCCCTCGACGATCTCCGCCTCGGGCTCCTCCTCACGCGGTTTGTCGCTGCGGCGCTCGTCACGACTTTCGCTGCTCTCCTCACCGCGGGGGCGACGGCCACTACGGCTGCGGCGGCTTGAGCGAGCACTGGGCTCCTCGGCGTCGTCAACCGGGCTCTCTACCGGTTCAGCGTCAGCGACCTCGTCGGTCGGCGCGTCGGTGCGTCCGGCTGCTCCACGTCCGCGTCCACCGCGGCGTCCGCGCCGACGGCGGCTCGATGCGGCGCTGCTCTCGTCATCGTCGCTCTCCGGGTCTTCCTCAGCGCGCTCACCGAGATCGGCGCCCTGGTGCGTCAGCAGTGTGTCAATCAGGTCACCCTTGCGCAAGCGCCGGTAACCGTCGATGCCAAGCTCGGAAGCGATGGCGTGTAGATCCGCAAGGGTGCTGTCCTCGAGCGTAGCTCGATCAAGAACTGACATTTGTATGGTCCTCCTGTGGATGGATCGGTGGGCTCCGGCGGCGTTGTTGGCAGCCGCCGGCGATTCGCGTAGGGATGAAATCTAGCGGCCCTGGCGGCGCGCGGCCACCAGAGCTTCGATCTTGGCGAGCGTGTCCTTCGACATTCGGCGAATCTCCCAATGGCTCAAGCTGATGACCTGCATCGGTGAGGTCGCCACGACGTCGGCGTTGCGCTGCGTCTTCTCGAGCAGCCCCATCTCCCCGATCAGGTCCCCTGGACCGACCGAGTCCAGCCTCTCTCCCTCACGCATGACGTCGGCCGTTCCTTCGACGATCGCGTATAGCTCGGTCGAGTAATCCCCTTCGCGCAACAGCTTCGCGCCGGCGGGGTAACTCGTCTCCTTGGCGAAGGCCGCCAGCCGGCTGAGCTCGTCAGGACTCAGATCAGCGAAGACGGCGATCCTCGTAAGACGTGCGGCATCCATTACGAGCTAGACGCTACAGCGCTTGAACTTCGGCGGTGATCTCGGTCACTGATGTTTTGGCGTCGCCGAACAGCAGCGAGGTTTTGGGTTCGTAGAAGAGTGGGTTGTCGATGCCGGCGAATCCCGATGCCATCGAGCGTTTGAGCACGACCACGGCGCTGGACTTGTCGACTTCGAGGATTGGCATGCCGTAGATCGGTGAGCCGGGGTCGGTGTTGGCTGCGGGGTTGGTGACATCGTTTGCGCCGATCACGAGGGTGACGTCTGTGCGTGAGAACTCGGGGTTGATGTCGTCCATCTCTTTGAGCAGGTCGTATGGCACGTCCGCTTCGGCTAGGAGCACGTTCATGTGTCCTGGCATCCGGCCGGCGACGGGGTGGATCGCGTATTTGACCTCAACGCCCTTCGCTTCCAGCGCCCGTTCGAGTTCCCGGACGGCGTGTTGGGCTTGTGCAACGGCCATGCCGTAGCCGGGTGCGATCACGACCAGGCGTGCGTAGGAGAGCTGGATCGCCACGTCCTGGGCGCTGGTCGAGCGCACAGTGCCGCCTTCCGTGCCGCCGCCTACGGGGGCTGCGACAGCACCACCGAATCCGCCGGCGATGATCGCCGGGACGGTGCGGTTCATCGCCTTCGCCATCTTGTTGGTCAGGATCGTGCCTGAGGCACCGACGATCATGCCGGCGACGATCATCACCGGGTTACCGAGCGCAAGGCCCGTGGCCGCCGCGGAGAGGCCGGTGCAGGCGTTCAGCAACGAGATCACAACCGGCATGTCAGCACCGCCGATCGGCAGCACCACCATGTTCCCCAATACGGCCGCGGCGACGAGGATGCCGAGGATGAAGAGCGCCTGTGAGTGGCTGCCGGCGCAGAGGATCACCGCGCTGGCGACTGCGATCGTCAGGAACCCAAAATTCAGAAGGCTCTGTCCAGGGAGCTTGATCGGCCGGCCGGGCAGGATCTCCTGCAGCTTGCCGAACGCGATGTTCGATCCCCAGAACGAGACCGAACCGACGATCGCGCCGAACAGCTCGAAGATCTCGATCCGTAGCGGATACCCGCCACCGAAGCCGTGGCGGAACTCGACCCAGGCGATCAGGGCGACGGCGCCGCCACCAACACCGTTGAAGATCGCGACCATCTGCGGCATCGCGGTCATCTTCACCCTCAACGCCGCCGGCACACCGATCGCGGTCCCGATCACAAGGCCTAGCAGGATCAACCAGACGGTGCCGGATCCGGAGAACTCGTGTTGACGCAGCAACGTCGCGACAACCGCGATCGCCATACCGACAGCCGCGATCTTGTTGCCGCGCACCGCGGTCCGCGGACCGGTCAAACCGGTCATGCCGTAGATCATCAGGCCGAACGCGACGATGTACGCAGCGTCAATGAAGTTCGTCGACTGCAGAAAGACGGTCGCCGAGAGGCTCATGCGACGTTCCCCGAATCCTCAGATGAGGCGTCCTGGGCCGGTGGTTTGTCCTTGCTCTTGAACATGCCGAGCATCCGGTCGGTGACCAGGAACCCACCGATCACGTTGATCGTGCCGAACGCGACCGCGACAACCAAAATGACCTTCTCCAGGAAGCCGCTCGACTGCGACATCAAAATCAGACCGCCCAACACGACGATGCCGTGGATCGCGTTCGTGCCCGACATCAACGGCGTATGCAACGTGTTCGGGACCTTCGAGATAACCGTGTAACCGACGAACCCCGCCAGCACCAGCACCGCGATATCAATCACAAGATCGTTCATCAAAACCCCGTCGCCGTCGCCATCGTTTACCCCGCGGCCGCTGCAGCGGCCGCTTTCGCGGCCTCATTGACGATCGTGCCGTCGCGAGTGATGCACGAGGAGGCGATCACCTCGTCATCAAAATCGAGCTTCAACTCACCGTCGTCACCGATCATCAACCCAAGCAGGGCCTGGATGTTCTTCGCGTACAGCGACGACGCGTGCTCAGACAAGGTCGACGCAACGTTCAACGGCGCACAGATCTTCACCCCATGCCGGATCACAGTCTCACCCGGCACCGACAACTCGCAGTTACCGCCCTGCTCGCCGGCCAGATCGACGATCACAGAGCCACGCTTCATCAACTCAACGGCCTTCTCGGTGACCAGGATCGGCGCCCGACGGCCGGGCACCAACGCGGTCGTGATCACCACGTCGCACTTGCCGATCGCTTCCGCCATCAACTCCTGCTGACGCGCCTGCTGCTCCGCTGTGAGCTCCCTGGCGTAACCGCCCTCGCCCTCAAGATCACCACCAAGATCGAACTCCAAGAACTTCGCGCCCAGCGACTCGACCTGCTCCTTCACGGCACTGCGCACATCAAACCCCTGAACGACAGCGCCCAACCGCCTGGCGGTCGCGATCGCCTGCAAACCGGCCACACCCGCCCCCAACACCAACACCGTCGCCGGCCGGATCGTGCCGGCCGCGGTCATCAACATCGGGAAGAAGCGCCCAAGCTCCTGTGCACCGATCAACGCGGCGCGGTAGCCGGCGATGTTCGCCTGGCTCGAAAGCGCATCCATGGACTGCGCGCGGCTGATGCGTGGCACCGCTTCCATCGCAAAACTAGTCGCCCCAGAACTTGCGAGTGCTGTAACCCCCACCCCGTTGCTGAGCGGCGCGAGAAACCCGATCAACACCGACGAGGAGCTGAGCAACGCGGCCTCCTGCACCGTTGGCGGCGCGACCTTTACAACCACGTCAGCACCAAACGCCTCTGCGGCAGACTCGGTCAACTCGGCGCCAGCCTGCACGAACTGATCATCTGCGATCAACGCGCCCTCACCGGCACCCGACTCAACCACCACCACGTGGCCGGCAGCCGTCAGCTTCTGCACAACCTCCGGCACAAGCGCGACCCGCAGCTCGCCCACAGCAGTCTCTCTCGGCACGCCGATCTTCATCTGGCGCAGCAGCCTAGCGCGTGGATTGCCGGATTGTCGATCCGAGATTGCCTGATTGCTGATCCGAGATCAGCCATTCAGAGCAGTTTGCCGGCGAGAGCAAGCTCAGCCTGAGCCGTAACCCACACCGGTGTCTGGACCACGCCTTTGGCGTAATCCACAGCGCCGTCGGGCTGAATCAGGGATCGTAGGTACCCGAGCGGGCTCGGCGAATGGCCGCGCCGAACCGACCTGGGTCTCACGCCGACCGCAATCAAACCTTGCACCGCGAAGGCGGTCGATTGCGCGTTCGACGCCCCGCCGGCGTCGGCCGGAAAGCCCCCATCCGGGTTCTGCTGGGCTCGGATGAAGGTCACCGCCCGGCTCACGACAGCGTCATGGCCGGTTCCGGCCAGTGCCTGCAACACCGCCCCGGTGTCGTCGACGTCACTCACGGCACCGCCGGTCGCGTAGTTGAAGCCGCCGTCGTGGTCCTGCTGGTGAGTCAGCCACGCGACAGCGCGCGCGGACACGGGAGCCTTCGCCGCGCGCAGCGCCAAGATCCCAAACGCCGTCAGGTTGCACTGGTCGTCTATAGAGCCGTTTCGCCTGAAATCGCGCTGCAGGCGGGTCACCAGATCGACACCGCCCACATCTGTGGCGCGCACCGCCGTGCCGGCGGCGCTTGGCCCGAGCGGGAATCGCTGCCGGACCATGCTGATCGCGATGATCGTGCGCTCGATCGCCCCGGGGTCGGTGTCCTGCCCGACCGTGGCCATCAGATATGAGACCGCACCACGTCCGCCCGACTTGGCGTGAGCGAACGGATCCGTGCCGCTCGCCGCCAGCGCCATGGTCTGCCAAGCCGACACCATCGGGCTTGACGGCTGCCCCGGTGCCATGCCGACGCCGCCGTCGCTGTTCTCCGCAGCGAATAGGTACTCGACCGGGTCTGACGGGTAGCGCTTCGCTTTGGTGGCGCCGAGCGCGCGCGTCGGCTGCACTGACGCAAGCCCGAGTCCCAGCGCCAGCGCGATCACCGCGACCACCGCCGTACCTCCGCTGGTGGTCGGCAGCCAGGTGACGTGCAGGCGCTTGCGGAAGCGCCGCAAGGCTCGGATCAGTGCCGGACCGAAGGCGAACGCGAAGCCAAAGCAGCCACACGCGTAGATCAGGTCAAAGCCGAGCCCCTTGCCGACATAGACGCCAAGTTGTCGGAGGCTGTGGTCGCTGTAGGTGACCCAGTCGCCGACGTCCTGAAGTGCGGTGAAGGCGAAGCCGAGCACGAAGCTGATGGCGGCGAGGGACGCGCGGCCGATCCGGCCGCGCGTCCCTCTGGCCAGCAGCGCTCCTGCGATCCCCGTGAGCCCCCAGCCGGCCATCTGCCAGGGGGTCCACGGCCCCTGACCGAAGAAGAAGTTCGAGGTCAGCGCCGCCACTGCACCGACCACATAGCCGGGTGCGCCGCCCAGCGCGAAGCCGGCTATCAGCACGATGTCCCCGGTCGGCTTGACGTTGGGGACCGCCGCGAAGGCGATCCGCCCGAGCGCCCCAAAGGCCGCGAGCGTGCCGACGAGCGCGACGATCCGGGCGTCGGGCTTGGTGCGCTCATACCAGGCGAAGCCGGCGATCAGCCCGACCGCGAGCACCGCGAAGGCGCCGAGTTGCCAGCTCATGCCCGGGCCTTCACGCCAATGGCCTCACGCCGAGACCCGTTCCCGCGCGAGCAACGCCGCTCCCTCTTCCGGGAGCAGCGCCCCGCCGGCGCCGCCGAGGATCCGCGCTGTCTCGGTCGCGAAATAGGCGCCGCCGCAGAGCACCTCAGACGCCGCTCCATCGGCTATCACGGCACCGTCAGCCAGCAGAACCACACGGTCGGCGAAGGCCGCGGCGAACTCGGGGTCGTGAGTCGCAACGATCACGGCCGCACCGATCGTGCGCAGGATCGCCACCAGATCCTCCTTCACGGCTCGATCCATGCCACGGGTCGGCTCGTCCAGGCAAAGCACGGCCGGTTCTTCCACGCCGGCGCCGCCGGCCTCAGCGTCGGCGCCGCCGTCGCCGCCGTTGCCGTCGCCAATCACGATCGCCAGGGCGAGGCGCTGTTTCTCGCCGCCGCTGAGGTCACGGGGGTGCCGGTCGGCCAGTGCCGCCACGCCGAACCGCTCGAGCGCCCCTGCCGGCGCCTCCTGCGCAACCGTGTCGTGTACCAGGTAGTCGGTCGGGTTCTGCAGCAGCAGCGCCACCCGCCCTGACGTTTCGATCCGGCCGCGGGTCGGTTTCATCAGACCGGCCGCATGGCGCAGCAGCGTCGACTTGCCGGCGCCGTTGCGGCCCATCAGCGCGACGCGTTCACCCTGTGCCACGTCAAACGAAAGCCCGCGCAGCGCGACCGGACCCTCACGCAGCTCGTGCCAGACGCCGTCGAAGTGCAAGGCGTACACCTGCTTGGGGCGTTTCCAAGGCCGGCGCGAGCGGCCCGGCACGGCTTCAACGTCGGGGATGGGTTGGGGCTCTGGGAGCAACCGGGCCGCGCGCAGCGCGGCCCGGGCGGCCTTCACACCCGGTTGCGGGTCCAGGCCGACCCGCGACAGCAGGCGCGCACCGGGCGTGACCAGGTAGGGCGCTGTGCCAAGCGCCCACTCGAGAAACGCGATCGGCGCGCCGTCGAATTCGATTCGTCCCTCGATCATCCCGATCACCCGGTCAGCGGCCGCCAGGCAGCGCTCGAGCCGGTGCTCGGCCAGGATCACGGTCAGGTCCTGGTCCTCATTCAGACGTCGCAGTAGGCCAATCAGCTCGTCGCCGGCAACGGGATCGAGCTGCGATGTCGGCTCATCGAGGCAGACCACCGCAGGCCTTCCCGCGAGCGTCGCACCGAGCGCCACGCGTTGCAGCTCGCCACCGCTCAACTCAGCGGTCGACCGGTCGAGTAGGCCGTCGACGGCCAGCGCCAACGCAGCCTCCTCGACCGCCCGGGCGACGGCGGCCGGCCGCCAGCCACGGTTCTCGACTGCAAACGCCAGCTCGGCACGGACCGTGCCCATCACGATCTGTGTCTCCGGGTCCTGAAAGAGCGTCCCGACGTCCCGCGCCAGATCGCCGGGTCCGTGCTCACGCGTGTCGTTCCCGGCCACGGACACACGACCGGAGAATGCACCCCCGTAGAAGTGCGGGACCAGCCCGCTGACAGCACGTAGCAGGGTCGACTTGCCCGACCCGGACGCCCCCGCCAGCACCACAAACTCCCCTGCGTTCACCTCGAGTGAGACAGCATCGAGGGCCGGGGTAACCGCACCCGGATATCGGTACGTGAGCTCGGCGATGCTAACGAGGCTCATGTCTGCACCCCGCGTCGATCCGCGAACGGCGCCAGCGCGACGAGGGCTAGGACCAGACCGACCGCGACCTCGCGCGCGCCAGCGGGCGCGCGCAACACGGGATAGGCCGTGAACGCGGACCAACCGGCGATCCTCGACGCCACCGAGATCACGACCACGACGGCGGCTGCCGCTGAAAAGCCGATGTCGTGTCGCGACCATGACCGCCGGGCGCGCCTCGAGACGGGCACCGCCGTTGCGTAGCCACGGACTTCCAGCGCTGCCGCAACATCCAGGGCTCGGTCAAGCACACCCGAGGTGGTGGCTCGCATCAGCTGAATCCGCCCCGGGGCCGCCCCTGGGCGACAACGCTGCGCGTCGGCGAGCCGCTTTGAGTCGCGGATCAGGACCGGGACCATCCGCGTCGCGATCGTGGCGCTCAGGGCCGAGCGAAAAGACCAGCGACGGAAGAGCACCAGCACCTGATCAGGGTCGACGGCCAGCGAGTACAGGGCTCCGAGCAGCACCAGCGCCGCGGCCTGCAAGCCATGCACGGCGCCGTAGGCCGTTGCTTCGAGCGTCACGTTCGTCTGCCCGAGGATCGGTAGGTCACCGAAGCGCCAGATCACGGTCAAGCCGTCGCGGCTCACCAGCGCGTTGATCACGCAGATCGTCAGCGCCAGGACCAACGCCAACCAGAGGGCGCGACACATCTCATGCCGGACACCCGCCAACGCTCCAGCACCGAGCACACTCAGCACCAGCGCGCCTAGGACCACAGGGTTGGTCTGGACGATCACCGCCAACGCGAGCGCGGCGCACCAGGCGAGCGCGGCGCCGGCCGCTGCCGCATGCAGCGAACTCGGGCGGCGCCGGTAGGTCATGACGTCAGCGGCACCGGCAGGTCACGGTTGCCCTCGACAACCACCGCAAAGTGGTTGTGCAGGCGGGCTGGCGTGACCGCTTTGGCAGCGGCGTCCACGGCGGCGACGTCAGTGCCTGTGACGAGCCATGTCGGCTCGCTCAGGTTCACCTGCTCGGTGGCGGCGACCAGGCCGGCGCTGCCATGCAGCGTCTTTACGACGTCGCCGATCGGGTTGTCGAGTTCGAGCGCACTGCCGCCGACAAACTGCGCGAAGACGCCGCTCTTGCTCGGACCGCCGTTGATCAGCTCCGCTGCGATCACGCCCTGCAGCTCCTTCCAGGTACCGACGACAACCGCGAGCGAGTCCGAGCCCGACCCACCGCCCAGCAGCTGCGTTCCGACCTTGACTCCGGCCTTGCGCAGTGAGCTGGCGACCGTGTCACAGGCCTTCTGCACGTCGCTCGCGCAGTCCAGGACCGTCGGAAACTCCTGTCCGCCGAGCCCGTTCGTGAACGGCTCGGGGTAGGAGCCGACCACCGCCGGGATGCTCTGCGTCGCGGCCCAGTTGTGCAGGTCCCACCACACGTGGTCGCCCTTATTGATGTCCGTGGCCGCGGCACCCTTCGGCGCGAGGATGCCGTTGACGTAATAGAACCAGTCGAGGTGGTTCGAGCTGCCGGCGTGACCATCGATCGACTGCACGAAGCCACCGCCGTACCTGGTCGACACCTTGAAGTGGCGCTCGAGCAGCGACATCACCGTCTCGGCCCCCGGCACCTGAGCCTCGGAGCCGGAGCCGACCACGCTCGAGCCGAAGTCGCTCGTGACCTCGATGCTCGCGTCCTTGGTGCCAGGGCCGGCGCCGAACCCGCATCCGGCGAGCGCCACGGCAGCCAGTGCCGTGGCGAGCAAGCTAAGCGGTATGCGGGTTAGACGCTGCCTTAGGTGCTGCTTCATCAACTACTCCTCGACCGGTTGGCCTCAGCTCACGCTGATTGTCGCCTCGGTCCGCACACAGCCTGACTTGGAAACCTTAAGCGTCTCGCTGCCCTTGCCAGTGAGCTTGATCGGCGCCGTGACTCCGCCGGCCTTGGTCGTGACCGTCACGCCACCCAGGGTCACCGACGCGCCCACCAGCGGATGCTTCTTGCCCTTGGCGTCGTAATACACGACCTTGGCTGTGACCTGGTGTCCGTCAACGCCCTTGGCGGGAAGCGTGACGCCCAGTGCGAGCGGCGTCTTGCCCTTGCCGGGCACGACCGCGAAGAGCACGGAGTCGCCGCTCTTCAGCGCGGTCTCACAGGCGCCGGTCGTCGCGTACTTGCCGTTCACATAGATCGCCCAATACGCCTTGGCAGTCGCCTCGGTATCGCCGAGGATGGCGGTCACGTAGTACTCGTCGTACGACTTGGTCCAGCTGCCGGTCCACTCGCCGTGCGTCGCGTCCTGCAGCGCGCCCTGGGCCGTTGTCGACGGGCATTTGCCGGCGGGAGCACCACCGCGAGTGATCGAGCCGGCCGCGGTCTTCACAGTGGTCGCGGCGAGCAGCGTCTTGGTCTGTCCTTCGATGCGCACGGTGACGGTCGCCGGCGTCGATGAAGCCGCCAGCGCGGCCGGTACGGCGACAAGGGCCGCAGTTGCTGCTGCGGCCACAGCCGCATTGATTACGTGTCTCTTCTGCATGAGCCACCCCTTTCCACGAGGGTTCTCGGCTTGGTGGTCGGAGCTGGTCTCCTGGCTTACGGGCCTACCGCCAGCCCCTTCCCAGCGTCGCTTCGACACCAGTGGTTCAGCTGCTGACGGCGTCCCCGATCACAGTGGCGGGTCCGCGCCGGTATCTCACCGGCTTCCCATCACTACCGACCCTGAACGCGGCCGATCCTACCGCGCCATACTTTTCACGGACATGACGGTCAACCTCACACGCATCTACACCCGTCTCGGCGATGACGGGGAGACCCACCTGGGCGACATGAGCCGTGTGCCCAAGACCCACCCGCGGATCGAGGCATACGGGACCGTGGACGAGCTCAACGCCCAGCTCGGCGTGATCCTGACGCTGGACACGCTGCCGGCGGCCTACCGGCCGTGGCTTCAGCGCATTCAGAACGATCTCTTCGATCTCGGCGCTGATATCGCTGTCCCGGAATCGGACGACCGTGAACGCCTACGCGTCGTGCCGGAACAGACCGAATGGCTGGAGCGGTGCTGCGATCTCGTCAACGCGGAGCTGCAGCCGCTGAAGTCGTTCGTACTGCCCGGCGGGAACGCCGCGGCGGCACACCTACACGTCGCGCGCACGGTCTGTCGACGCGCAGAGCGCCTGGCGATTGCCTGCGGGCCTGAGATCAACGCCGAGGTCGTGCGCTACCTGAACCGGCTCTCCGACCTGCTCTTCATCCTCAGCCGTGGCGCCAACAACGGCGACGAGCCGCTCTGGCAGCCCGGCGCCTTCCGCTAGATAAGTAGTGCTACGAACGGGTCAGGGCGAAACATGGTAGGCGCCCAGGGCGGCCAGGCCTACCACCGTGCCGCCGGCAAGCGACAGGGTAAAGTTGCGACCGCCGCCATCAGCCGTGGCACTACTCATCTAGTGGGCGCGGCTGACCAGGAGCTGGGGAGCGACGCCGGTCCGGCGGACGTGGGCGTAGTGCTCGATGTCCTCGGGCGCCGCCACCTCTGCGCTGACACCCTGCGCCAACTCGGTGCGGACCGCTTCATAGAGCAGCTCTTGGAAGCTCGGTGACCCCTCGGGCCGGCCTTCGATATCGA
>Ga0224557_1002599_pt1 | contig 15145 bp, 10 predicted proteins | sample 714S31014metaG_FD_180677 | JGI IMG/M metagenome (GOLD analysis project Ga0224557, IMG submission 180677) | Peat soil microbial communities from Stordalen Mire, Sweden - 717 S3 10-14 | ecosystem: Environmental > Terrestrial > Soil > Wetlands > Peat | place: Sweden: Norrbotten County, Stordalen...
CGTGTATTCCCCGGCGGCGGGGACGAAGCCGAAAGTACCGGTGGCCCCGGCGACCTGCGACACGTTGAAGGTCACCTTTACTCCAAGTCTAGCGACCGACTACACCAAGGAAACCGCGACCGTATGTCTGGTCGTGAATCCGTAACGAGCGATACAGCGGACGAGTGCTCGCGACGCTAACGATTGCGGCCCAGCGAAATCTGGGCCGCTTTTTTTTTGTGGCGAGCATTCCGTCTGCGTCGGCTCGTGTCGCACACCGATTCGTTGCACTTCAGATGAAAGTCTTTTCACAGTACCGAGCTGTGAAAATCGCCCGTTCGCCAGCCCATTATCGGCCTTGAAGCTGAGACGAAGTTCCGATCAAGATACCTTCATTTTCACTGACTTTCCCCTGTTTCTTTGTTAGTATCTGTCGATCTCAGTTTTCGTTAGATTGTCGTTGTTCGCCTCCCGGAGGAAACAGTCATGGTACCCGCCCGCCGTATTCACACAATTCTGTTTGTCGCCATGTTTGCTCTGGCGTTCGCCCTGTTGCCGCAAACAATTTTCGCGTCCGAACATAGTGGAACGGGTTCCTCTGTTCGCATCTCTCAGTCGATTGACGATAACCAGACGGTGCGGCTTGCTCACAACACGCGCCCGGAGGCAAACGCCAAGAACGATCGGGGGCCGGTCTCGGACAGCTTCGACATCGATCACATGTTCCTCCTGTTGCAGCGCTCTCCCGAGAAGGAACAGGCGCTCGACAAACTGATCGACCAACTCAACGACAGGAAGTCGCCGAATTTCCACCATTGGCTGACCGCGGCTGAATTTGGGCAAAGGTTTGGAGTGGCGCAGGAAGATATTGACACCATCACCAACTGGCTCGAGTCGCATGGCTTTCGCGTCAACCAGGTCTACCTCAGCAGAATTCTGATCGACTTCTCGGGTACGGCAGGCCAACTGCGCGAGGCCTTCCACACCGAGATGCACCAGCTGGACGTCAACGGCCAGATGCATTTCTCCAACATAAGCGATCCGCGAATTCCGCTGGCGCTGGCGCCCGTGGTGAAGGGTTTTGCCTCGCTCAACGACTTCAAGCCCCGTGCCATGTACAAGGCGAAGCCGGACTATACCTTCGCCGGTTGCGCCTCTTCTGCGTCGGTGCCAACCGAACCCGGTACTTGCTACGCGGTCACGCCGCAGGACAACTACACCATCTACAACTTGAATCCGCTCTTCACCGGCGGCATCACGGGACTGGGCCAGACGATCGCGGTGATCGAGGACAGTGACACCTACAACGGCACGGGAGACTGGACGAGTTATCGTAATGCTTTCGGACTGTCGACCGCCTACCCTTCAGGAAGTTACACGCAGGTTCATCCTGGCGGCTGCGCTGATCCCGGCACGAACGCCGACGACGGCGAAGCGGCCATCGACGTGGAGTTGGCTACCGCGTTTGCGCCGAACGCTGCCATCGAGAACATCTCGTGTCCGTCGAGCACGGTCACTTTCGGCGGCCTGATCGCTCTGCAAAATCTGATCAACGGGGCCGGACTGCCGCCAGCCATCGTCAGCGTCAGCTATGGCGAGTGCGAAGCCATTAACGGTAACGGAGGCAATGCGGCCTTCTACAACACATTTCAACAAGCCGCCGCCGAGGGCGTCTCGGTTTTCGGTGCCACGGGCGATGGAGGCCCGTCCAGTTGCTCCGCCGACCTCACTAACGGTACGCAGACGGAATATAACGAAGCCAGCCTCAGCGTTAGCGGATGGACCGAAACGCCGTTCAACGTTGCCGTCGGTGGAACGGATTTCGAGGACGTCTATAACGCCGACAAGGGGGGAACCCCCCTGAGCACCTACTGGAGTCCGACGAATACCTCGTCCTACGGCTCGGCCTTGCAGTACGTTCCGGAAATACCCTGGGACGATTCCTGCGCCAACGTCCTGATCTCCGAAATCGCCCACAGCACATTCACAACCTATGGCAGCAGCGGTACCTGCAACACCAGTCCTTTCAACGCCACTAGCTCGTACCTGGTTGCGAGCGCCGCCGGCGGAGGCCCGAGCAATTGTGCGACGGGAGCCGGGGGCCTGGATGCGGGTGCCGACGGCGTGTCAGACCCACAGTGTCAGGGCTATGCCAAACCTTCCTGGCAGTCGGGTTCCTCGCTGACAGGCGGTCAAGCTGTATACGGGCAACCCTCGGACGGCGTGCGCGATATTCCTGACGTTTCACTTTTCGCCGGCAACGGTATTTGGGGGCACTTCGAAACCATTTGCTGGTCTGACCCGAGCCAAACCTCGCACGGAGCGGCTTCTTGCAGCGGCGCCCCGAGTACATGGTCCGGGTTGGGCGGAACCTCGGTTGCCTCTCCCGCCATGGCAGGCATCCAAGCTCTGGTGAATCAACAGACCAATCAGATCTGGGGCAACCCCAACCCCATCTACTACCAGATCGCGCAAAACGAGTACGGCGTCTCTGGCGGAACCTTCCTCGGCGGCAGCTGTAATTCCAGCGGCTCCGGTGGCCCGGGCAGCGGATGCGCTTTCAACGACGTAACCCAGGGCGATATCGACCTGGCATGCACGGATAACGCCAGTCTGGAAAAAGCCCATTGCTATTTACCCTCCGGCACCTTCGGCGTGGACAGCACCGACGTGATCACCGCTGCCACTGTTATCACCGGAGGCAGCGGTTACACCGCCCCGCCTACCTGCACCATCGCGGGGCCGAGCAATAGTTCGCCCTACAAATCGCCGACTGGCAGCACCCTTTATGCGGGCGGCACTCAGGCTACTTGTACGGCAGCGGTCAGCACCGGCACAACCACAGCCGTCTGGACGGTTGCGGTTCAAAGCACCAACGGGGCAGGGATCGAGATTCTTTTGGCGGCACCCGGCGGGTCGCCTAGCTGTGGGCCATACACGCTGGTTGGAACGTCCGCGACATCCATCGCATCGGCCCTGCAGGCGGCAATCGCGAGCAGCGCATGCTCGCTGGCAACAGCAACCTACTCGGGCCACACGGTGACGTTAACCGCGACGGCGACAGGCGCGGCTGGCAACTTCATTACGGAGTTCGGCCCGAACACGGAGTACAGCGCCTCCGACGTCTACATCACGAATACGACCAAGGGCCAAGGCCCGAATTACGTGAGCGGCATCACGATATCGGTGGCGGGCTCTGGGTACCAGCCGGAGACTCCGATCACGCTGACCGGAAGCGGCACTGGCGCAATCGCGGTAGCGAACACCAGCATTGCAACCGCCCCCTCGACGTACCAGCCGGCATACGGCGCCGCTCCTGGCTATGATTTGGCGACCGGGCTGGGCACCGTCAACGCGTATAACCTGGTGGAATCGAGCGTGTGGACGAGCGTGACACAGAGCTCACAGACCATCAACCCATTCACCGTACCGGCCAATGCCGGTTACAACTCCACCTTCACGGTGACGGCAACCTCCACTTCGGGCCTACCCGTGGTCATAACGTCTTCAGATTCGTGCAGCGGCAGCGGGTACGGCAGCGGTAGTGGGACGGTCATCACCATGACCATGACAGGCGACGGAACCTGCTCGATCACGGCCAACCAGCCGGGGGACGGCTTCTACTCTGCGGCAGCGACAGTAACAGAGACTGTGACCGCGACTCCGGGTACTCAGACCATCACGTTCACCACGGTTCCGCCGGTAAGTGCGGCTTACAACGGCTCCTTCACCGTAACGGCTACCGGTGGCGCGAGCGGCAACCCCGTCACCTTCACGGCGGGCGGAGTGTGCAGCATTACGGGTATGGCGACCAACAGCGCGACTTATACGATGACGAGCGGAACCGGAAACTGCTCGGTGATTGCCGACCAGGCGGGCAATACCTACTGGTTGCCTGCGACTGAGGTTACGTCTTTGGTGACGGCTCTGCTGGCCAACCAGACCATCACGTTGATTACACCGGCTCCGGCGACGGCTGTGAATGGCACCAGCTTCACGGTCGTGGCCACTGCGAGTTCCGGATTGCCGGTCACGTATACGGCTTCCGGACATTGCACTGCCGGTCTCACCTCAGGAATCTACACGATTACTGGAACATCAGGTCAATGCGATGGGATGCTGAGCCAGGCGGGTAACGCCAACTGGCGGTGGGCGCCGCACTTGAAGTTTGTGACGACCATAAACGCGGCCGTTGCACCCATCGTGACCTTTACGGGACAGCCGGCCAACGCGACCTACGGAGATACGTTCGTCGTGACCGCATCGTCGAATGAGACTGGCAGCGAAATCGCTACTCCGGTGATCACGGCATCGGGCTCCTGCACGGCCGGTCCTCCGACCAATGCGGGCGCGAGCGCCAGTGCCACGATCACCATGTCCAGTGGGTCTGGCACTTGTAAACCGCTGGCCAGATGGGCGGCGGCTGGTCCGTATTCCGCCGCTACTGACAGCTTGGCAGTGCCCGCTGAGAAAGCGGTCGTGGTGATCGACTGGCCCACGCCAGCGCCGATCACGTATGGGACGCAGTTGAGCGCTACGCAGCTGGATGCAACCGCCAGTTACAATAGTTCGCCGGTCGCTGGCACTTTCACATACAATCCGGCGGCAGGGTCGACACCAAGGGTGCCGACACCACCGGCGACCTGCGATACGCTGAAGGTCACGTTTGTTCCATCGTCGAATGCGGATTACACTTCTGAAATGGCTTCGGTGTGTCTGGTGGTGAATCCGGCGCCCTAGTGTGATGGTCCGGAGGGCTTCCGCAGACCAGCACTAGGCTCAAGCCGCGAGGGACAGTGGTCATTCGCCGGCTGGAGTGTCTCCTAAGTTTTGACGTGTTCGCTGAAATCGGCGTGCGGCGGGCTATGAGTGTGCCTCGTGGCAGCTTACATGCGTCGAGTTGCGAGGAAGGGTAAAGCGCTCGCCCTGCGTTTTTCGAGCATGAGGTGCCGCAGCATCTCCGAAGCGGCGCTCTTGTCCAGCATCATCCCTCATTCCAGAATTTCTCGCTCAGATATTTGTCGCCCGAGTCGCAGAGGATGGTGACGATCGTGGCGCGTTGATCGATCTTCAGCCGTTCCGCCACTTGCAGGCTGCCCACAATCGCCGCTGCGGCGGAAACCCCGATCAGCAGTCCTTGTTCGCGCGCCATCCGCCGGGCCATCGCGTGCGCGTCTTCGGTGACGATCTCCAGATTTTCGTCGGCAAGCGATGCATCGTAAATCCGCGGCACGATCGCCGAGGGCAGATGCTTTGCGCCTTCGATGCCGTGAAAGGCGGAATCGGGTTGCAGCGAGATGCAGCGGATGCTGGGATTCAGCTCTTTCAGACGGCGCGTAGTGCCGACAAAAGTTCCCGTGGTGCCCAGCATCGCGACGAAGTGCGTGATGCGTCCCCCGGTTTGCTGCCAGATTTCGTTCGCGGTGGTTTCATAGTGCGCGCGCCAGTTGGCTTCGTTCGAATACTGGTCGGCGTAATAATAAAGGTCGGGATGGCGCTCGGCCAATTGTTGCGCGATCTTGATGGCGCCGTCGGAACCCTCCCCTGGATCGGTGTAGAGAATATTTGCTCCGTATGCTTGTAGAATCCGCTTGCGTTCGAGGGAAACATTTTCTGGCACGCAGAGCGTGACCGGAAATCCGAGAGCGGCGCCAAGCATGGCGTAGGCGATGCCGGTGTTGCCGCTGGTGGAATCGAGCAGAATTTTTCCGGGAGCGAGTTTCCCCGCGCTCCGCGCCTCGACCACAATGTTTGCGGCCGCTCGATCTTTGACGGATCCGCCGGGATTGTACCATTCCGCCTTGCCCAAGAGTTCTACGGTCGCAGGTTGCCCATTGTGAGCTTGTACGTTGGGAAGGTGGCGTACCAGCGAATCCAGCCGCAGCAAGGGCGTGTTGCCGATGCGCGCGAGCACGGCTTCTCCTTTTGAGCGCCCCTCTTCGGGAACGAGTTTACGTTCAGCCTGGGAAGATTGCTGGGGTGGCGCGAAATCGGAACCGGCTGTCATTGCATGACTACCTAGCCCTATTCGATTCGCTGCCCAGTGGGTTGGTTCCACGGAATCTCAAACCGTAGTATCGGCTTCATGAACGGCGCGGTGGACGAATTGCGATCTCGACGAATGCGATAAATATGCTGCTCTATGGTCCAACTCCAAGAGCTGGGAACCTCTTCTTCAGTTCCGCTGTGGAGAGAGCTCGCGCACCGCCCTATACGCCTCGTCGATGGCGACATTCATGTAGGCGACCGCGCCCGCATCGGAGTTGGCAATCGCGATCCGGCCGAACCGTTTTCGTCCCACCACGTTGGGCGCTTCACCCTCGGCGAAGTCGGGGTCGAACAAGGAGTTCAGTTCGTAGGCGTAGCCGTGCGCCCAGCGCCCCACCGTGATGCCCTCGATGTCCTCGGCTGGATCAAAGCCTCCCGGGCCCAGCATGCGCGCGAGTTGGTCGCGAATATTGCGCTCGAAGGTCTCAAAGGGCGTGTCGTAAAGCTCCACCCGCCCAATGCGATGCTGTTCCCGTTCCGACAACCCCGGCTGGCACGGAGTGCGCACCATGAACACGACCATCGGTTCTTCGGGACGGCTTGGGAATTTGTATTCTCCAATGCTCACTGGAAAATCGATCGCTGCGTACGGGTGATAGCATCCCGGGGCTGCGATCTGGTGCACGCCCAGCTTCTGGAATGGGAGCCAATTGCGAAGGGCAATGTGCGAGTACACCAGCGGAGTCTTTACCCCATAAGCCAGCGCTTCTTTCTGCGTCGAGGGAAGTTGGGGGCAAAGGTAGGGGACCATGCCGTTGTAGCAAGCCAGCACGCAACCGCGTCCGCGCACCTGAAAGAGTTGCCGATTGCGTGCGTAGGTTACTACCACTTCGCTTGCCGAGTTGGGGTCGCCGTCGTGCCGCACTCCAACGGCAGTGCTGTTCAGGCGGATACGCACGGGGGAGGAATCGCGGTCGAGACGGCTGTAGTCGGCCTGGGCCATGACCACGTCTTCCATGGTGTGCCCCGGCATCGCTCCCGGAATAAAAGACCGCACCAGCAAGCGAGCAATAGAAGCATTGCCATCGGGAAAGTGGAAAATGTAAGGATCTGGTTTGTGCTCGCCACGATCTCCATTCGGGCCCAACCCCATGCTATATAGCCCGGGGTACCCATAGCCATAGTCGTCGCCCTCTTCGAAGCACGCGAGCGCGGAAACCGCGTCAATGCCCACACCGAACAGATCATGCGTGCGGGTCTGGAAGACGGGTAGCACCTCGGGAGCGACCTTCACAATTCTGGCCAGAAAGTCAGCGTAGCTGGTTTTGCCCAACACGGTTTGTTTCTGGGCCAGCGTCAGGCCGGGCAAGTAGTCCACTTCTTCCGTGTAAAGGCGCACGATATCCCTGCGCGCTTGCTCGGAAAGCGGAGCCTTGGCGAAGAATTCTCCATGCGGAATCTTGCCAAAGCCTGTCACCAAGCGATCCTGTCCGAACGTCTCCCGGTCGAAGAACATGCCGCTTCCCAGCTTGAGCGAGGGAAACAGACTCTGGTCGTAATAGCGGTAGAATTCTTGTACGTCGACGCCTATGTCGGCCAGCAAGCCCTTGCTCTCCGCGCTGTAGAGCGATGGACTTTCAATCGACTGCGCGCCATAACCGAGCAGCATCCGGTTTCCCGCGTGGAACTCCTTCCGCTGCGCGTGCCCGCCAAAGTCATCGTGCGCTTCGAGAATCAGAATGCGCGCATTGGCGCCAGCCTGCTTGCGGAAGAAATGGGCCGCCGCTAATCCGCTGATGCCCGAGCCCACCACGATCAGATCGTAGGTGGCATCCGTGGGAGTGGCCGTGCCGGCGGTTTGCCAAAAACTTCCGTCGCGCAAGCCGTGCGCGGCTTCAAACGAGCCTACATTGTCGCCGCGCATCCCGCTCGCCGCTGGAGGGTCGTAACCCGCGCCATCCTGTGCCGCGCTGGAATCCGACTCGCCGCGCCGCGTACACCCAGTCAGGATGGAACCGAGGGCCATGCTACCAATCCCAACCGCGACTCCGTTCAGAAAATCGCGGCGGGTAATGGTGCGGTCCATCCCCAGTTCGTGATCGCGCGGATCCTTCATAGATCTCAGCTCTTTCTGTTGCTTCGACGCCTTCATTGCCCGATGCTGGGCCCGATGCTGGCGCGGGTAGCCGGTTTCTCCACAGGTTCCCTTACCACCCGGAAACTGGCGCCGGCGCGGACAAGTTCAAAGTTCGAGCGTGTGCCATCCGATTCCTCGGGACCGTCCAGTCGAAACTCGGGTGTGCTGTCGGGCAGGTCGAAGAAGTCCCAGGCATTGACCACAGCCGTGCCAGGAACATGCGAATCCGCACGGCTGTCCGTTCGGTCCCAGGCCGGCATGGTTCCTCCCGCGACACAGGCATATTCCAACTCGGCTTCTGTGGGAAGGCGGTATTGTTTCCCCGTTGCCTGCGACAACCATTGCGCATAGGCCTCGGCGATCTGCGCCGTAACTGCGATGGGCTTCTCCTGCAATTTGCGCTGGGCGGAAAATAATTCGAGGTCGTGGTCGCTGATCGTTGCCTGCGCCATCCAGAACGGGCTCACGTTCACCGCGTGCACAGGTCCCGCGTCCCGTAAGCGGCAAGCGCCCAGTTCCGGGCTGCCCGCGGCGAGCGTTCCACCGGCCACCGCGATCATGTGGAACTTGACGGCCACGCCCGGAACCGCTTCCGTATAGTCGTGAAAGCCCGAGGCAGCGAGTGGGAACCGGGAATCCTCGACTGCGGCCATGGCTTCAGGAGCAGTGTTCTTCTCCATGGAATGTCCGGCGAACAGGTGGCAGTTTACGCAGTGCAACCGTTCCCGATTGCGCTGGTAGTAGAGGTGTGCTTCCATTCTGCGCGCGACAATCTTCATCTCACGGACTTGGTGGGCATCGGTTTCCTGATCCCCGGAAGGCAGCTTGCCCTCAATGTTGGAGAGCCCCGCGGTGAACAGGTTACTGTGACACCGGATGCAGCTCGCGTCGTACGTGAAGGTGACCGCGCGGTCGAGTTTGCGTTCTCTTGCCCAGTCGACCTTGGAAACGTCGCGGAACATCTGAGCGTAGGCATCGTGGGTGCCCAGCCGGGCCTTTTCCGCGAGGTATTCGATTCCGCCTGGGGGCAAATGGCATTCTGTGCAGTGAACCACAATGCCGTGCCGGTTGGAATAGTGCGCGGACTGAACCCAGAATCGCGTCGCGTGCGGGTGCGAATGGCAAGCCTGATTGCAGAAGGTATCCGTCGAGGTGTAGTTCACGCTCTGATGCCCGGTGAAAGCGGCCACGAGACCAATCAGCAAGCCGCATCCCAGCAGCCAGCCCGTCCGTCTTCCGGTCCCTGGTTTCTCAGTCATTTGGCAATCGTTCCTTGCGTTGCTTCCACCCCACATGTGGCGACGACACAAAACCTTGCGGAATTATAGCAAGGTTTCTTGGAACGCAAGCAAGTCTTCTGCGGGCCGTTAAGAAACCGCCGGCGTGTGCGACCGCGAGTCGTATTCGCTGGCTCAATCGCGCGAGAGAATGATGGATATCCGATTTCCGATCAACCCTTCACCTGTCAACAAATTGTCAAATTCCTGTCACTTTCTAGCCCGAAACCACCGATTAACCCGATATCAGGCTAGAGTTTAGAGGTATGATCTCTGACCAGCGGACATTGGCGGCGGCAAATCGATTTACCTCAGCAGTGGGGGCAGCGGTGGCAACGGTACCGGCCGGTTCGGAGCGCATTCTGGTGATTGAGGATGACCGCGCCGTGCAAAAAGCTCTCACACGATTATTCGAAGCCGAAGGGTTCGCCGTCGATGTTGCAGGCAACGGCGCCGCCGGTCTGGAGATGTTCCGGGCAGCGGCTCCGTCCGTGCTCGTGCTGGACTTGAGTTTGCCAGGGACTCCCGGGCAAGATGTGTGCCGGGAGATTAGCCAGGCAGCGCCTTCGTTGCCGATTATCATTCTCAGTGCGAAGACCGAAGTGATGGACAAAGTGCTCTTGCTTGAGTTGGGCGCGCACGACTACGTGACCAAGCCGTTCAGTCCGCGCGAACTTCTGGCGCGAGTGCGCACGGCGATGCGGCGCTCGACGCGGCCGGCTCTGACCGAGACTTTCCAATTTAGCGATGTGAAGGTCGATTTCACGAAGATGGAGTTATGGCGGGAAGGGAAACTGGTGCAATTGACGTCGCAAGAGTTCAAGGTGCTGAAGTTCATGATTCAGAACGCGGAGCGCGTCCTCTCGCGCGAGGAATTGCTGAACCACGTTTGGGGCTACAAGAATTATCCCAGCACGCGGACGGTGGATAATCACATCCTGCGGTTGCGGCAGAAGTTAGAGAAGGATCCGGCGAATCCTTTGCACTTCCGCACGGTACACAGTTCCGGGTATAAATTTGTGCCGTAGTAGAACGATGTCAGAGGTAAAACCAGGTCGGAGGTAAGAGGTCAGATTGCAGAGGTGAAACCGTTGTGATCTTCGACCTCTTCAATCTGAGCTCTCACCTTTGACCTTTTATAACTTACTTCCTGTAATCGCTTTGAGGATCTGACCATGGGCGGAATTCGGTTACGGACCAAGTTCCTGCTCTCCATGGTTGCGGTTTCGGCGGCATTGACGTTCACAACTTTGCTGGTGGTGCGGCACAACGTGCAGCAGGAAGTGCGTCTCGGAATCCAGCGCGACCTCGAAAATTCTGTTTCCGCATTCCGCAGTTTTCAACAGCAAAGGGAAGTCACGCTGGAGCGCTCGGCGGCACTGCTCGCCGACCTGCCGATCGTGCGCGCGCTCATGACCACTCACGATCCCGGGACTATCCAGGACGCTTCGCGGGACTTGTGGCGCCTCGCGGGCAGCGACTTGCTGCTACTGGCCGATGCCTCGGGCAAGGTCATGGCGCTGCAAGCCACCTCGCAGGAGGTTACGGTTGGCGAGGGGCAGAATTTTTTCCCCGCATTCGTTCAGAACGTGGCCTCGCGCGAAGGGCCGCGCCACTGGTGGTACGTGCAAGGCCATCTTTACGAAGTTTTCCTCCAGGACATTTATTTTGGCCCCGCCAGTGGACAACAGGTTCTGGGATATCTGCTGCTCGGTTACGAAATTGACGACCATGTTGCGCGAGACTTGAGCCGCGTGGCCGCGAGCGAAGTTGCTTTTCGTTATGGCGATGTGATTGTGCGCAGCACGCTGAAGCCTGCCCAGGAAACGGAGCTGCTCCGAGTACCGCCCAGAACAGCCGCAGGCGGACCGCCCCAAGGGGATCAGATACGGTTGGGCGAGGAACGCTTCTTGGCGACGTCCGTGGATTTGCCGATGCCGGGCGCCCCGGCGCTGAATTTGTGGGTGTTGAAGTCTTTCGATCAGGCAACCGCATTCCTCAGAAACCTGAACGAGCTCCTGCTGGCGCTAGGACTGGCGGCGGTGCTGGCCGGGAGTCTGCTGGTCTCCCTGATCTCCCACACCTTTACGCGTCCGCTCGGGAATCTGGTAGCGGGAGTCCGCGCGCTGGATCAGGGAGATTATGCGTACCCGCTGCACGTCCGTGGGAGCGACGAAGTTGCGGAAGTGACCGGAACCTTCGACCGCATGCGAAAGAACCTCCAGAGAACGCAGCGCGAACTCCTGGATGCCGAACGGCTGGCGACGATCGGGCGGATGGCGAGTTCGATCTCGCACGATTTGCGCCATTCGCTGGCTGCGGTCGTAGCCAACGCGGAATTTCTTTGCGAAAGCAACCTGACGCCAAGGCAGCGCGAAGATCTTTACGCCGAGATACGGATTGCGGTCAACCAGATGACCGATCTGCTTGAGTCGCTGCTGGAATTTTCGCGCACGCGAGAGTCCGTGCGTCCGAGCTATGGCGACGTGCGCTCGGCGGTCGATCGCGCCGTGCAGGGGGTCAAGGCGCATCCCGAATTCCAACCCATACGGATTCACATTTCCGCGGAAGGCTCGACCGAAGGCTGGTTCGATTTCAAAAAGCTGGAGCGCGCGTTGCTGAACTTGTTGCTAAACGCGTGCGAAGCCGTCCCGGCGGAAGCCGGGAAGATCGAGATTGGGTTGCGCCGTCAGGGAGAAAGTCTGGAAATTCGCATCGAAGATAACGGCCCCGGAATTGCCGACGCTGTGCGCGACCACTTGTTCGAGCCTTTTGTGAGTCATGGCAAAGAAAATGGAACCGGCATGGGATTGACCGTGGTGCAGAAGATTCTGCAGGATCACGGCGGCGACGTTACCGTCGAGCAAACGTCGGTGAAGGGAACGACATTTTGTGTGAAGATCCCGCTGAATCCAGCAACGGAGAATAGTCTGGCAGTGCGGCACACTGGCTAGGGAAGAGAAGTGCGAACAATGGCGGAGGGCGAGATGAGTGATAAGCATTGGTTCGAATGGTTCCGGTGGGGTGTGCTGACGTGCGTGCTGTTATGGACCACATCCGGCATTGCACAGCAATCGGTAAACCGCTCCGAGCAGAATTCCCTGTCACCACAGTCGGCCGATCTAGTCGACGAATCCATTCGCCAGCTTCGGGAGCAAGTTCGCGAGTTACGGGCCGCGGTTGACGGAATGCGTTCTGACTGGCAGCAGTCCCGCGCCGAAACCTCCGAACTGCGGAGGGCACTCGATGAAGTACGCTCTGGCGCAGCGCCGCGAGACGCCGTCTTGAGGAACGCGGTGGCAAGCTCGGCAACCACTTTGTCGAACGTGCTGCCAAACAACCCTCCGCAAGATCAGCAGCCGGGATTGCAGCCTGAAGATCGGAAGTCCGGTGAGCGCGCGGCCACTTTGGAAGAGGAATACCAGTTGCTGAGCGGAAAGGTCGACGATCAGTATCAGACCAAAGTCGAGAGTGCGTCGAAGTACCGGTTACGCGTGTCGGGCATCGTCTTGATGAACCTGTTCAGCAATCAAGGTGTGGTGGATAACATCGATTTCCCCATGTATGCGTATGCGCGGCCGGCGGGCGATTCCGGGGGGAGCTTCGGCGCGACCCTGCGACAGTCCGAACTCGGGTTTGAGGCTTTCGGGCCAACCGTCGCGGGCGCGAAGACGAGGGCGGATTTGCAGCTCGACCTCGCCGGCGGATTTCCTTTCGTTCCGAACGGAGTCGACTCGGGGTTGATGCGGTTGCGAACGGCCACGATGCGGATGGACTGGACAGACACTTCGGTTGTCGTCGGGCAGGATGCGATCTTCTTCTCGCCAACTTCGCCAACGTCGTTTGCTTCGCTGGCGATCCCGGCTCTCTCTGGCGCGGGAAACCTGTGGGCTTGGGTTCCGCAGATACGGGTGGAGCACAGAGTGGGATTGGGTGAACAATCGAGTCTGCTATTGCAGGGAGGAATTCTAGATCCATTAACCGGCGAAGCGCCGTACTCAGGTTATTCACGGCTGGCTGGTCCGGGGGAGGAATCGCGGCAACCAGCGTATGCCGCGCGAATCGCATGGACGCATGGCGTGGACGGACAACCGTTGCGGTTGGGCGTCGGAGGATACTACAACCGGCAGGATTATGGTTATGGACAGAATGTCGATGCCTGGGCCGCAATGACCGATATTGAGTTGCCGCTCGGCAGTCAGTTTTCCTTGAGTGGAAAACTCTATCGCGGCAAGGGATTGGGTGGGCTCTACGGCGCATTCGGACAATCCGCGTTATTTTCCGGGCCTGCGAATTCGCCGGGTACGGAAGTGCGAGGATTGAATTCGGTTGGCGGCTGGGCACAGCTCAAATATCGGCCCAAGAACAAATGGGAATTCAACGCGGCATTTGGGCTGGATAATCCCTATGCCTCCGATCTGGAGTATTTCTCCTATCCTTATATATACAGCGGCGCGAATGCTTCGCTGGCGAGAAATCAGGGTAGTTTTGTGAACATGATCTATCGTCCGCGATCGGACCTGCTGTTTTCCGCAGAATATCGACACCTGACAACGGATTCGCTGACTGGCCCAGCGAACAGTGCTGGTCATCTGAATCTGATGATGGGAGTACTTTTTTGAGCGATTGGGGACGGGCGAAGCGACGATTGTTTCGATGACGAGCCATAGAAAATTCGTACTCGCGTTCGCGATGGTGTACGCTGGCGCGCTTGGGCTGCATGCGCAAACGGCCGCGACACAAGCGTCAGCAACGCTGCCAGCGTCGACCGCGTCGGTACATGGCCGCGTCGAGGTTGCAGGCAACACGCGGCATGCGGCCATTCCCGGCACGGTGGTGTGGCTGACGCCAATCGCCGCGCCAATGACGGGATCGGCCGGCGAAGCGGCAGCGACGCCAAGTTCATCCATTAACCCAGCAGCGATTCCGCTGCCAAACCTGCGACTGGTGCAGAAAAACAAGAGTTTCGAGCCGCACATCCTGGTCGTTCCGGCTGGGTCGCTGGTGGAGTTTCCCAATCGCGATCCTTTTTTTCACAACGTTTTTTCGCTGTTTGAAGGCAAGCGCTTTGATCTGGGTCTTTATGAAGCGGGCACTTCGCGGATGGTGCGCTTCGACCGGCCCGGCATCAGCTACATTTTCTGCAACATTCATCCCGAGATGAGTGCTGTGGTCATCACGCTGGCGACGCCGCTGTTTGCCATCACCAACCGAGACGGGCAACTGAACCTGACGGGCGTTCCATACGGTCGCTACATTCTGCACGTGTGGAGCGAGAGCATGGGTCCGGAGAACACGCAGCCCCTGACTCGCGAAGTCACGATCGGCGAGAATGCTTCCTCTCTCGGAGTGATTCGAGTGCCGGAGACGAATGGTCCGCATATGGCGCACAAGAACAAATATGGACGCGACTATGACGATTCCACGCCGAACGATCCTGCCTATCAGCCGCAACGCTAGTGGCGTGACATGCGCTCGGTCGTCTAACTCCCCCTACTCCCCGGTCTATTGGAATCAAAGACTTGGAGGTGAGTCGCGCCAGGTCTTTGAGTTTAAACGGGTTACTCGTAAAGTCTTTATTTCTTAATGAGTTATGAGCGCTCCTTGGCTTTTCCAACTTCTGTCAGCGTTCGGGTACCCCCCCACCCCCTCCCCCCTCGGTCTATTGGAATCAAGACTTTAGCGAGAAACTCCCGCCAAAATCTTGAGCGGAAAAGAGTTATAGGTAAAATCTTGATTCCTAATGAGTTAGTTCATTCCCCAC
>Ga0224557_1002601_pt1 | contig 15133 bp, 9 predicted proteins | sample 714S31014metaG_FD_180677 | JGI IMG/M metagenome (GOLD analysis project Ga0224557, IMG submission 180677) | Peat soil microbial communities from Stordalen Mire, Sweden - 717 S3 10-14 | ecosystem: Environmental > Terrestrial > Soil > Wetlands > Peat | place: Sweden: Norrbotten County, Stordalen...
TCGACGAGGCTATGCGGTGGCCAACCCGCGCTTCTAGTCCGAGGCAGCTCGGCGACGAATCACTGTCATGCAGCACCGGATCGGCCGACCCGCGAATATCAGCGTGATGACCGTCGCTGCTTCCTGACCTCGGCGGCGCTCCCCGCCCTCGCCCCGCTTGACAAGGACTTCCATATCAGCCTCCCGTGCCTCAGCCCGCTCCTACCCGCCGTCTCCAGGACCCGGGCCACCCTCCCCGTCAGCGTCGCTGACGATTGGTCAGTCCAGGCGGACCGCATGTCAGGTGGGCCGATCCGGACCCATTGGTTAGAACGACCCATCGCCGCTGTGAGGAGGGCATGGGTCTGTCCCGTGGCCACCGCCGCGAGCTGCGCCGCTGGCCACCGGCCGTTGCTCTCAACCGAAGTCAGTCAGTCTTCTGGATGAAGGAGAGGAGCGTGGGCCAGAGGTCGGCGAGCGCAATCTGATTGGGCTCGGGCGTCGCCCCCTGGGTACCACAGGAGTCCTCCCCCGTCTCCGCCTCCGGTTCGTAGGGGACGAGGCTTCCGAGCGCGTGGCCGGTGGTGGCGACCCCTCTCCTCGGACTGCCGTGGCATCTGCCAGTCGAGCCACAGCCGGAGATCGGTGAGTGCGCCGTCCATGGCCCATGCACTCACCCGCAGCACCGGACCCTGCCCGCCTCGCCGGAGCATCCGAGCTTCACCGGGGGGACCCGGTCGGAATCCGGCGTGCATGAGTCCGGGGAGGCCCTCGAACGGGTCCCAATCGCGCTCCCGCAGCTCCCGCTCGAAGGCGTTGACCACTTCGGTCGGATTTCCCGTAGCATCGAGCACCGCCTGCAGGTCCGCGAGCAGCCCTTGATGACCTATGAGCCCTCGGAGCGAGGCAGGGGCGCCGGTGAACCGTCACCCAGCTGCCTTTCGGCTGCGACACCGGGGACACCGGAATTCGGCGGGCGCCCTCTACCCTGGCGATGAGATGGTGTCGATGGCCAGGTTGGGGCACCGACCAGTGCTCCGCCCGGCTGCGGCTGCCCTCTTCGCGCTCCTTGCCTCGTGCTGGTTCGGGATGGACTGGGGAGGGGTGCACCCCACCCTCTTCGCCGACGACCTCCTCCAGTTCGTCCTGCCGGGCGCGGCCGCGGTCAGCTGCGCGGTGGCGGCGGTCCGAGACCGCGACCGGCGACGTCTCACCTGGTGGCTGGTGGCCGCCTTCTGCGGTTTCGAGGCCGCCGGCAACCTCATCTGGTTCGTCATCGAGGCCGTCATGGGCCACACGGTGCCGTTCCCCTCCCTGGCCGACATTGGATTCCTGGCGGCCATCCCCTTCGCCTTCGCCGCGGTGCTGAGCTGGCGCGGCCCGTGGGCGAAGCTGCGCAGCCTCAGCGTCCTCCAGGGCCTGGTGCTCGGCGGTTCCCTGCTGATCGTCAGCTGGGCATTCGTCCTCCGGCCCCTGGTCGCCTCCAGCGGCCTCGACCCACTGGGCGATGCCCTCGACATCGTCTATCCCCTCACCGACGTGCTGCTCCTGAGCCTCATCGCCTTCGCGCTCCTCTACCGAATGCGCCCCGTGCCCCGCGGCCTGCTGCTGCTGGGCCTCGGGTTCGCCGCCATCACGGTGTCGGACAGCACCTTCACCTACATGACCCTGAAGGGCACGTTCGGCGTGACCAACTGGATCGACGCCGGTTGGCTGCTGGGGTATGCATGGATCGGCTGCGCCCCATTTTGGCCGGCGAGTGAGGCCGAGGCGGTGCCGGAGCCAGCCCGGAACAGCCTCCTGCTGATGGTCGTTCCCTACGTCGGGCTGGCGGGGGCGATCACCGGCGCCGTCTACGAACTCCTCTCCGGAGTCGGGGTGGACCCGGTCCTCATCGCACTGGCGTTCGTGGTCGTGCTGCTGCTGCTGACCCTGCAGCTGGTGGCGCTGCTTGAGAGCCGCAGCTGGGCGCGCGAGCTGACCAGGGTGGATGACCAGCGCCGCTCCCTTCTGACTCACCTGGTCAAGGCACAGGAAGAGGAGCGCCACCGAATCGCCGCCGACCTTCACGACGACGTCGTCCAGGTAATGACAGCCATAAACCTCAGGCTGGAGGTGCTCAGGAGGCGGGGGGGTCCAGATGGCGACGGGAACGTCGAGGCCCTCCAGCAGCTGACCAGTCAGTCGATCAGGCGCCTGCGCGAGCTGCTCTTCGAGCTTCATCCCCCCGCCCTGGAACAGTACGGGCTGGCTGCCGCACTGCGAGCTCAGCTCGATCAGTTCACCGAGAGCACCGGGGTCGCGGCGCACCTTGGCACCGAGATCACCCAGGAACCGGAAACCAACGCTCGCACGGTGCTGTTCCGGATCGCTCAGGAGGCGCTCCAGAACGTACGCAAGCACGCCGAGGCGGGACGCGTGGTTGTCGAGCTGAGGACGGTCTCGGGTGGCACCCAGGTCCGGCTGCGCGACGACGGGCGAGGCCTTCCACCCGGCTTCAGCTCGGCGCCGCCCCCAGGGCATCTGGGCCTCACCGTCATGGACGAAAGGGCGCGGCTGGCGGGTGGCTGGTGGCGGATCGCTCGGGCTGACGGGGGCGGCACGGCGGTCGAGTTCTGGGTGCCCGGCCTGCTCCCGCCGCCCCCCACGTCTGCGCTCGACCCAGGACCCGACGTGAGGTCTCGGGAGCCGCGGGACGGTCATCGCCAGTGATTATACCAAACAGATGTGCGCATGGTCAAGACGAACACACCCCACAGCATGATCTGGACAGCGGCTGGGTCGGGCGCGAGTGTTCAGGCCAGGGACTTCGGGTCGGTCAGCCAGCCCTCGCGCGCCCCTCAGCCGGCTCCGCCGCCTAGCCGCCCGCGTAGGCCGGCGAGCACCAGCTCGAGCCCCTGAGCAAACTCCCAGTCCCCGTCCCACGGGTCGAGCACCAGGTGCACGTTGCGCAGCGCCGCAAAGTCGGGCCCCGAGTGCTCCCGGAGGATCGCCAGCATCGCGTCGCCCCGGGTCGCCTCGCCCATTCCGGTGATCTCACACTGGACGAATCCGGACGTGTAGGAGAGCAGGGTCGTCCACGCCGACTCCGCCTGAAGCGGCTCGAAACCGGCGGCCTCCAGGATGGCGAAGGCGCGCGCCACCACGACCAGCGTCTCCCGCTGCACCGGCGGCCGGTTGGCGATCAGCGGGAAGAGCTCGGGATGGGCGAGCAGGATCCGGCGGAACGCGCCGAAGCCGTACCGCACGGCGTCCTCCCAGCCGCTGGGGGTGGCCTCGGGCAGGGGCACATCGCTGAGCACCGTCGCCACCAGCCCGTCGAGCAGCTCCCCCTTGGACGGGAAGTGGTGATAGAGGCTCATCGCCTCCACCCCGAGAGCCGCACCGAGCCGGCGCATGGAGAGCGCGCGCAGCCCCTCGGAGTCCACCAGCTCGAGGGCGGTATCGAGGATCCGGCGGCGGGTCAGGGCGTGGCGCTCGCCGTCAACCGCCGGTGTGGTGTCCATCACTTCTGATCATTCTTTCGCGGGAGGAGTCGGATCTGTCGGCTCAGCCGGGAGTTCGCAGTTGCCCCCGCTGGTCCTTACGGTGTAAGGTCTGGCCCACCACCTACCTTACACCGTAAGAAGAGGCGGTGATCGACCCAGAGCGAAGAGACTCCTCCGGGGCGGGAGCGGGACCGCCCGACCCGTGGCCGGCGGAGAGATGGGAGACGGGAATGTCCGGATTGGCCCAAAATGCCAGCAGGCGTCCCTGGCACGTCCTCCTCCTCTTCCTGGCACTCACCCTGGTTGGGTTCGGCCTGTCCGGGGTGGTCTCGGGACGGCTGAACGACAGCCTCTCCCAGTACGACGACCCCTCGACGGCGAGCTCGCAGGCCCGCGCCGAGGTGCAGGCGGCGACCGGCGTCGACGTCGAGGAGGGCTACACGGTGCTGGTCGAGCTGCCCGCCCCCGCGAGCCTCGCGTCGGGACCGCCGGCGAGGGTCAGCGCGGTGGTCCGGCTGCTCCGGCAGCGCCCCGAGGTGGTGCAGATCACCGACGCGTGGTCGACGGGGGTGCCCGCGCTGATCTCCCGAGATGGCAGGAGCGCGATCGTGGTGGCCAGCCTGCGCGCGGTCAAGGAGGTCACCGCCACGAACGCACTGCAGGCGAGCATCGACGCCGATCCCCTGCTCTCCGGTCACGTGATGCTCGGCGGCTCCACCGCCCTCGACGCCCAGGGCAGCGCGCAGAGCCTGCAGGACCTGCGGCTGGCGGAGACGATCGCCATCCCGATCCTGCTGGTCCTGCTGCTCGTCATCTTCCGGAGCGTGGTCGCGGGGCTGCTGCCTCTCTTCGGGGCAATGGTGAGCATCGCGCTCACGACTCTGGGGCTCCTGCTCGCGACCCGCTTCGGCAGCGTCTCCGTGTACGCGCTGAATCTCGTGTATGCACTGGGCATCGGTCTCAGCATCGACTTCAGCCTGCTGATCGTCTCCCGCTACCGCGAGGAGATGAGGACCACGGGCGCGGGCTACGCCGCGCTCGCGCGCACGCTCAACACGGCGGGACGCACCGTGCTCTTCAGCGCGGCAACGGTGACGGCCGCGCTCGGCGCGCTGCTGCTCTTCCCCATCGTCTCGATTTCCTCCATGGGACTGGCGGGGATGATGGTGACGGTCTCCTCCGCGATCGCAGCGGTGGTGGTGCTCCCGGCCGTGCTGGCGCTGCTCGGCCCGCGCATCGACGCCCTCTCGCTGCTCCGACGCGGAGCGGCTGCGCAGGCGGCCACCGATTCCGGGTGGTGGTCACGGCTGGCCCGCGCGGTGATGCGACGGCCGGCGGCGATCGCGCTGGCGGTCACCCTGGTGCTGCTCGCGGCCGGCACCCCGGCGCTCGGCGTCCAGTTCACCGGCTACTCGACGAAGGGACTGCCCGCAGGCCTGGCCGCGGTGCAGGTGGACAACACGCTCTCGTCGGACTTCGCATCCGTGAGCGCGGCACCGCTGCAGCTCATCGTCACGGCGGCCCCGGCAGCGGCAGCCGAGGTCGACTCGTATGCCGCCTCGGTCGCGCGCGTCCCGGGGGTGGTCGGCGTGCAGAAGCCGGTCGTCCTCGGCCCCGACCTCTGGGAGGTCAATGCGACGCTGAGCGGCGCGTCGGCGGTGTCGACGGCCTCACAGGATGCGGCCAACGCCGTCGGGCGCATCCCCACCCCGTTCCCGGTCAGGGCCACCGGATACACGGCGAGCTTCATCGACTTCCAATCGAGCGTGGTCGCGCACCTGCCGTGGGCGGTGCTGCTGCTTGCGGCGACGACGCTCGTGATCCTCTTCGTCATGACCGCGTCGGTGGTGCTCCCGGTCAAGGCGCTGGTCATGAACATGCTGACGCTGACCGCCACGCTCGGGCTGATGGTCCTCGCCTTCCAGAACGGCGCGCTGAGCGGGCTGCTCGGCTTCCAACCCCAGGGGGCCATCAACCTGATGACGCCGCTGCTCGCGGGAGCTCTCGCCTTTGGCCTCTCCACCGACTACGGCGTTTTCCTGCTCAGCCGCATCCGCGAGGGATACCGGAGCGGGCTGCCGACCCGGGAGGCGGTCGCATTGGGGCTTCAGCGCGTCGGCCGCGTGGTCACCTCGGCGGCGATCCTCTTCTGCATCGCCGTGGGCGCGCTGGTCCTCGCCAAGACCGTGATCCTCAAGGAGATCGGCCTGGCGGCAGCTCTGGCGGTCCTCATCGACTCGAGCGTGGTGCGCGCGCTCCTCGTGCCCTCGCTGATGGCGATCCTCGGCCGGTGGAACTGGTGGGCGCCGCGGCCACTCGCCGCCCTGCACCGGCGGTTGGGTTTGTACCGCCTGGAGGCGGGGGAGGTGCACACCGAGAGCGCGCCGCTGTGAGGTGAACTCCCGAGGTGACAGCCACCGCAGCGTGGAACCACTCGTAGCCCGATGTCGCCCCCCGTCCCCCGAAGGAGGGATCATGTCGGTCGCAGTCTATGCCGCTGTGGGCCGGAATGGCTGGACGGGGTGGCAGGGGGCATTCCGAACGCGGACGAGGAGAAAGGAATGGCAATGCGAACGACAACGCTCGGCAGCGACGGTCCCGAGGTCGGCGTCATCGGCCTCGGCTGCATGGGCTTGACCGCCTCGTATGACCTGGCGACTCCGCGCGAGGACGCCACCTCGATCGGGGTTATCCACCAGGCGCTCGACCTCGGCATGACGCTGATCGACACCGCGGACGCGTACGGGCCGTACACCAACGAGGAGCTGGTCGGCCGGGCGCTGGCGGGCGGCCACCGCGAGCGCGCGGTGCTCGCCACCAAGGTCGGTCTGGTGATGGGCGGCTCCACTCCGGCTGCCCTGTCCGGCACGGCCTCTCCCGGTGCGGGCAGGGACGGCCGCCCCGAGCACGTCCGGAAGTCGATCGACGGCAGCCTGCGACGGCTGGCCACCGATCATGTGGACCTCTACCAATTGCACCGGGTGGACCCGGGGGTGCCGCTGGAGGAGACCTGGGGGGCGATGGCGGAGACAGTGGCGGCGGGCAAGGCGCGGCACATCGGCCTCTCCGAAGTGTCGGTGGACGAGATCCGGCGAGCGCAGGCGGTGCACCCCGTGACCTCGGTGCAATCCGAGCTGTCGCTGTGGACCCGCGACGTGCTGGCGGAGGTGCTGCCGTACTGCGCGGCGCAGGGCATCGCCGTGATCCCGTTCTCCCCACTGGGTCGCGGCTTCCTGACCGGGCGGTTCTCGTCGTTCGACGACCTCCCTCAGGACGACTTCCGGCGCCAGCTTCCGCGCTTCCAGCAGGACGCGCTGCGCGCCAACCTGGTCATCGTCGGCCGGGTGCGTGAGATCGCCGAGCGGGTGGGGGCCACCCCGGCCCAGGTGGCCCTGGCCTGGGTGCTGGCGCGGGGCCCGCTGGTGGTCCCCATCCCCGGGACCAAGACCCCGAGGTACCTGACGGAGAACGCCGCCGCGGTCGCCGTCGAACTGCATGCGGAGGACCTGGCCGAGCTCGACGGCCTGCCCACGCCCGAGGGCACCCGCTACTGATCTGCCCACACTTGGTCCACCAAGATTGCGGAGCACTCCGCAGAGGGCGGCGCCGGCCTCCGCTAAACGTCTAGGATCGTGGCCTTGGACGCGAGCAAGGAACCGGCTCTGCTCTTCGATCTGGACGGCACCCTGGTGGATAGCGTCTACCAGCATGTGATCGCCTGGCGCACGGCCCTGGAGGACGAGGGCCTGGACCTCTCCACCTGGCGCATCCACCGCCGTGTGGGCATGAGCAACGGGCTGCTGGTGAACGCCCTCGCCAGAGAGATGGGGAGGGAGTTCTCCGCGGAGCAGGTGGCGGCGCTGCAGGCGGGCCACGCTCGCGTTTTCCGTGAACTCGCACCGCACGTTCGGCCGCTGCCCGGGGCGGTCGAGTTGCTCCGCGACCTCTCTCAGCGTGGTGTCCCCTGGGCGATCGCCACTAGTGGCACCCGGGCGACCGCCGGACCCAATCTCGCCAAGCTGGGAGTGCCGGCGTCGGTGCCGGTCGTCACCCGCGACGAGGTCCCCTTTGCCAAGCCCGATCCCGATCTCTTCCTTGCCGCCGCCGATCGGTTGGGGGTGGCCATCACCAACTCCGTCGTCGTGGGGGACAGCATCTGGGATGTTCTCGCCGCCCGCCGCGCCGGAGCACTGGGAGTGGGCCTGCTATCGGGCGGCTACAGCCGCCAGGAGCTCGAGGTGGCGGGCGCCTTTCGCATCTACCATGACCCTGCCGCACTCCAGCTCCACCTCGATGAGCTGGGGATCCGGAGGTGACGTACGGACATCGGTCCAACCGGGCCCCGCTGGACGCCTGCCGAGAGGTGGCAATGATGCGGCGCGTCAGCGGGAAACGCGAGAGCGCTTAGCAGGGAACGTCCCACCCTCACGTGTTGAGAATGAGTCACCTGAGGTCAGCCTGACTACTCAGCCGGCTCCCGGGATTCCGGAGGTTCGCCCTGCACGTCGACGATCGCCGTGGCCGAGTCAGCCACGCCCCCCAGATCTCGCAACCGCTCGCGCAGGTCCTGCATCTGCCGTTCCGTCTCAGCCAGCTCAGAGGCCTGGCGCCGCATCGTCTGCTCCATCTCCCATCTCGCCGTGTCCGTAGTCGCCCCCCGCGGATGCCGGACAGACCACATGCCCTCCCAAAGTGCGCGCCTCTCCTGCACCTCTTCGCGCAGGACGTGCGCTTCGTGCTGGCGGTGCTTCAACTCAGCCTCGAGGCGGACACTGAGCTCGGCCTGGAACTGCTTCTGCAGGGCAGACTGCCAGCGCTCGAAGAGCTGTGTCGCCAGTTCGCCGGCGAACTGCTGGATCTCGGAGGGGCTCAGAATTACCCCTCCCCCTCCGGGCGACGTCGCCGCAGCCGAAGCGGGCACCTCCTCCTCCATCGGGCTGTGCTCCCCGGCCTGCTCGATCTCCCCCGCCCGGGAGGCGGGCGGCGAGGGAGGAGAGCCGGCCGGCGCGGTTGTGTCTTCCGGCGGGTTGGTCACGTTCTCAGCCGCCCATCCTACCTCTCCCTCGGTTCCGGTCCCCGCCCCCACTGCTCCACTCGTAGCCGCCATCGGGACGGGACGCCGCCGATCGTGACACCACCGATCCGCAAGGCCGATGCACCACCGCAGACTGAGGCTTCCGCTTCGCTCGGTGCGTTCGTCCGAATGGGGGTAAGAGCACCCTCGCCTGGCCCAGCCTGACCTCGCTGGATGGGCCGGCCCAGTGCTCGCCGGGCAAGGTCGCATCGGCAGTGTGCCACCGGTGCGCGCTTCCCCCCGGGAGAAGGGCCGTGATCTCCGGCTAGTCAGCCCGGGTAGACGAACGGCGGCCCTTGTGTGGGGCTGTTGGCGAGGATCGTCCCGATCACGATGAACGCCACGACGCCCACTGCCAGGCCGGCGACGCCCAGGATGATCGCGGCGCGGGCCATGCCGCCTCCGCGCTCGCCGCTCGCCTCGATCTGATGAAGGGCGATGCCCCCGAAGATCAGTGCGAGCACGGCGCCGATGACCGTGAAGCACCAGAAGCCCATCACGAGTGCCGCGATGGCGAAAGCGTTGGTCGGGGGGCGGCCCGGATACGGGCCCCGCGGCTGCGGCCAGCGCTCCGGAGGCAGCGGTCTCGCGCTCACGGGGCGGTCGGGAGCGGGCACATCCGAGCCGGCACCTGTCTCGGGCGAACGGTCCTGCGGCTGATCCAGCTGAGCAGCCGCAGGAAGCACCGGGGCTCTGCATGCGGAGCAGTAGCGCGCGAGGTCGTGCAGCGCCTGGCCACACTGATCGCAGTACACATCTGCCTCCGGAACCGGGACGAGGTGATGCCGCCGGATTGTACGGGGCCGCAAGCCCAGTCGAGTGGGACGCGGCTACGAGCTCAGTCGAGCGGAGCGGAGGCGGCGAGCGGCTCGAGGCCGCCCACGACCTCGACGCCGAGGATGTGGGCGATGTCCGCGGACGACCGCCCGACGTGCAGCTGGTAGGTGCCGCCCTCCACGTACCAGCCGGCCCGTCCGCGGTGGAGCGGCCCGTCGTGGACATGCGCGGCGGGAATGTTCCGGCGGTCTGCCAGGTCCAGCCACGCCTCGTCGACGACATCGTAGTGGGCGAAGGAGCGCTCGCCCAGCTCGAGGCTCACGGTGGTCGACTCCCCCGGGTCCAGGTGCACCTTGGCGAAGGCCCTGAGCTCCTTCACGGCCCGGAGATGTCGCTCCGGCGAGCCCGAGCCACCGCCAGGCGGCGCAACGTAGAGCTGCACGACCTCCGAGCCCCGCCGGGTCCCCGTGTTGGTCACCGGGACCTCGACCCGCAGCCGCTCGCCGGGAGCCAGGCGCGAGCTCGACAGGCTCGGTGTGCCGATCTCGAAGGTCGTGTAGGAGAGCCCGTGGCCGAAGGGGAACCGCACCGGCAGCCGGCGCGCCTCGTACCAGCGGTAGCCCATGAGGAGGCCCTCGCCGTAGGGGACCTCGCTGCTCTCACCGGGGAAGTTGCCGTAGGCGGGCGAATGCTCGAGCAGGAGCGGCAGGGTGGTGGGAAGGCGGCCGCCGGGCTCGGCCTCGCCAAGGAGCACGTCGACGAGGGCGTTGGCGTGCTCCTGCCCGGCGAACCACGTCTGCAGGAGGGCGCCGGCGGCATCGGCCCACGGCATGGTCACGGGCGACCCCGTGTTGACAACGACCACAGCGTCGCGCGTCGTCCGGACGATCCGCCAGACCAGGTCATCCTGCCTCCCGGGCAGGTCCATCGACTCGCGGTCGACGCCCTCGGTCTCGACCGTAGAGTCGGTGCCGACGATGACCACGACGGCGTCGGCACCCTGGGTCAGGGCCACCGCCCGCTCGATGCCGGCCTCGTCCTCTCCGGCCTCGTACACGATCTCAACGCCATCGCCCAGTCGCCGGCGCAGCGCCTCCAGCGGTGAGAGGAGGTAGTGCGGCAGGACGGTGGCGCTGCCGCCGCCCATGATGCCCGGATGCTCGGCGTTGCGCCCCAGCACGGCCACCCGGTGCAGCGCCCCGGCCGCAAGCGGCAGGACGCCCCGGTTGGCGAGCAGCACCGCCGCCTCGGACGCGGCCCGGCGCGTCATCTCGCGATCCTCGGGCCGGTCCACCGGCTGCTCGTCCCGTGGCTCGTCGTCGAGTGCCCCGACTTCCTCAAATACCGTGAGCATGCGCCGCACCTTGGCATCCAGCTCCGCCTCCTCCACCCGCCCGGAGCGCACCGCCTCGGCCAGCTCCCCACCGAAGGCGCGCTCCGGTCCGGGCATCTCCAGATCCAGCCCAGCACGGGCCGCGTCGACGGTCTTCGCCAATCCGAACCAATCGGTCATGACGAAGCCCGCGAAGCCCCACTCCCCGCGGACGATGTCGCGCAGGAGGCGTGGGCTGTCGGGCACGTGCGTGCCGTTGACCCGGTTGTAGCTGGTCATGATGGCCAGCACCCCGGCGACCCTGACCGCGTGCTCGAAGGGCAGCAGGTAGAGCTCGCGCAGGGTGCGCTCGTCGATCATGGACGAGCTGGTGTAGCGCTCAAACTCGGTCTCGTTGCCGACCAGGTGCTTGACGGTCGCGATCACGCCCTGGTCCTGGACCCCGCGGATGTACGCGACAGCGAGCCTGGCGGTGAGCAGGGGGTCCTCGGAGAAGACCTCGAAATTGCGCCCCCAGAGCGGATGGCGGTGCAGGTTGACGGTGGGCGCCAGCAGCACCCGGGCGCCCTTGTCGCGGGCCTGACGGGCGACGGCGCCGCTCGCCTCCGCCACCAGCCCGGGATCCCAGGTGGCGCCCAGCGCCGTCGCCGAGGGGATGCAGATCGAGGGCGTCGGCGAGAAGAAGCCGTCCTTCTCGCCCCGAGCGCCGTTGGGCCCGTCGGTGAGCTTGACCGAGGGGATGCCCAGCCGGGGGACCGCCGCGGTGTGCCAGAAGTCGATGCCGGCGGTGAGCGACGCCTTCTCGTCGAGGGTCATCCCGGCCACGAGCGCAGGGATGTCACGGGCCGGGTCCGTGCGGGAGCGGGGCTGGTCGATGCCCGTCTCCTCTCCCCTACTCGGAGGGCGTCGCGGCCACGGCCTCCGCCTTCTCCTTCCGCTCGCTCTTCTCGCGCCGGGTCGACTTGGAGACCAGCTGCATCTTGATCTCGCCGTCGACCACCTCGACCACGACGGTGTCGCCGGGGCTGTGCTTGAGCCGGAGCAACTCCTCGGAGAGCGGGTCCTCGATCACCTTCTGGATGACCCGGCGGAGCGGCCGGGCGCCGTAGACCTTGTCGAAGCCCTCCTCGACGATGCGGTCCTTGGCCTCGTCGGAGACGGTCAGCTGCAGCTCCTGCGCGGCCAGGTGGGTGGCGACACGGGCCAGCATCAGCTCGACGATCTCGCGCATCTGAACGTGATTGAGCCGCTGGAAGACGACCACCGCGTCGACCCGGTTCAGGAACTCGGGACGGAAGGCACGCTTGAGCTCGTCCAGGATGCTGTCGCGCATCTTGGCGTGGTCCACGTCGATGGCACGGTCGGCCGACATCGCCGGCTGGAAGCCGAGCGAGAGATTGCTCTTGAGGCTGGCGACGCCGAGATTGCTGGTCATGATCACGATGGTGTTGGCGAAGTTGACCGCCTTCCCCTTGGCATCGCTCAACCGGCCGTCCTCGAGGATCTGGAGCAGCATGTTGAAGACTTCGGGGTGGGCCTTCTCGATCTCGTCGAAGAGGACGACGCTGTACGGACGGCGGCGCACCGCCTCGGTGAGCTGACCGCCCTCGTCGTAACCGACGTAACCGGGAGGCGAGCCGACCAGACGGGCGGTCGAGTGCCGCTCCATGAACTCGCTCATGTCGAGCCGGATGATGGCGTCCTCGTTGTCGAAGAGGAAGGCCGCCAGCGAGCGGGCCAGCTCCGTCTTGCCCACCCCGGTGGGCCCGAGGAACATGAACGAGCCGATCGGCCGGCGGGCGTCCTTCAGTCCGGCGCGGGCGCGCCGCACCGCCTGCGAGATGACCTTGACCGCCTCATCCTGGCCGATGAGCCGCTTGTGGATCTCCGCCTCCATCTGGAGCAGCTTGGTGGTCTCCTCCTCCACCAGCCGGGCCACGGGCACACCGGTCCACGAGCTGATGATCTCGGCGATGTGCTCCTCTGTCACATCGGGCACGGTCGCGCCGAGCTTGTCCCGCCAGGCCATCTCCTCGGAGACGTACTTCTCCTTGAGCTTCTTCTCGTTGTCCCGGAAGTTGGCCGCGGTCTCGTAGTCCTGACCGGCAATGGCCTCTTCCTTCTGGGTCACGAGCTCGCGGATCTCCTTCTGCATGGCGCGGAGCTCGCCGGGAGTCGTGGTCAGCTTCATGCGCACCCGCGCGCTGGCCTCGTCGATGAGGTCGATGGCCTTGTCCGGGAGGGAGCGGTCGGCGACGTAGCGCACCGACAGCTCGGCGGCCGCCTTGAGGGCCGCGTCAGTGATCTTGACCCGGTGGTGCTTCTCGTAGAGCGGCCGGATCCCGTGCAGGATGTCGATGGTCTCCAGGAGGGTCGGCTCATCGACATACACGGGCTGGAAGCGCCGCTCCAGGGCCGCGTCCTTCTCGATGTACTTGCGGTACTCGTTGAGGGTGGTCGCCCCGATGCACTGGATCTCGCCGCGCGCCAGCGCCGGCTTGAGGATGTTGGCGGCGTCGATCGCGCCCTCGGCGGCGCCGGCCCCGACCAGGGTGTGGAGCTCGTCGATGAAGAGGACGACCTCCCGGGACTGGCGGATCTCGTCGAGGATCTTCTTGAGCCGCTCCTCGAACTCGCCCCGGTACTTGGTGCCGGCCACCAGCCCGCCCATGTCCAGGGTGAGGACGCGCTTGCCCATCAGCGACTCGGGGATGTTGCCCAGCACGATGGCCTGGGCCAGCCCCTCGGCGATGGCGGTCTTGCCGACGCCGGGCTCGCCGATGAGGGCGGGATTGTTCTTTGTCCTGCGGGAGAGGATCTGGACCACCCGCTCGATCTCCATGGCCCGGCCGATGACCGGGTCGAGCTGGTTCTTCTGGGCCAGCTCGGTGAGGTCGCGGCAGAACTGATCCAGCAGCGGGGTCTTGCTCGGCTTCTTCTGGGTCTCCTTGGAGTCCTCTTCGAGTCCCGACTCGTGGAGCAGACGCTCGATCTCGCCACGCACCTTCTCCAGGTTGGCCCCGAGGTCCTCGAGCACATGGGCCGCGATGCCCTCGCCCTCGATGAGCAGCCCGAGCAGAAGGTGCTCGGTGCCGACGTAGTTGTTGCCCATCCGCCGGGCCTCCTCGAAGGAGATCTCGATGACCTTCTTGACCCGGGAGGTGGGAATGATCTGCTGGATGATGATCCGCTCGTTGCGGCCGAGCACGGACTCGATGGTGCTGCGCACCTTGTTGATCTCGACGCCCAGGTTGTTGAGGACCTTGGCGGCCAGACCCTCACCTTCGCGCAGCAGGCCGAGCAGGAGGTGCTCGGTTCCTATGTACGAATGGTGGGAGCGCTCGGCCTCCTCCTGGGCGAGGGTAAGGACCTTCTTCGCTCTCTCGGTGAACCGCTCAAAGGGATACAAGACAGCCTCCGCGCCCCGCCCGGCCCCCCCACCCGGGAGGAAGGGGCCAGCTCGGGACAAGCTCCAACGCTCCCCATTATGCCCATCGAGGGCGCCGGCCACTCTCCCTGCGCGCATTTGGGGGAACGGCGTGCCGAGGTCGTCATCCCACGCTCCGCGAGCGGCGCGGGAACCGCGGACTTCTCCACAGGAGGCGGGCGACCGGCCCGGGCCCCGAGGCTCACCCCGGGCCGGGGGGCTCGCCGCGGACGCCGGCTGGCCGGCGGCGCGCTACGCCTCCGGCTCGGCCTCGCCGGCGGTCTCCGCCGCGGCCTCGGGCTCGGCCGGCTCGGGCGCGGCCTCGTCGTGAGCCTCCTCGAGGGTCTCCTCGGCCTCGACGAGAGCCTCCACCAGGACGGCCTCGGCCTCGACCATCACCGCATCGGCTTCGGCGACGGTCTCTCCGGCAGACTTCGCCGGCTCCGCCTCGGACTCGGTCTCCCCGGACGCCTCGGCAAGGACCACCTCGCCCTCGACCTCCGGCAGCGCCGCGGCCTCGACGCTCTCGTCGAGCTCGGCCGCCGACTCCGTCACGACCACGACCTCCTCGGCCGCAGCCGCGGGCTTGGCCTCGGCATCCGACCCATCGTCGACCGGCTCCGAGTCGTCTCCGAGGTCGTAGGTGGGCGGCACGTACTCGGCCGGCCCCTCCGGCCCGCCGCCGTGGAGCTGGCGGAGCGAGAGGCTGATCCGGCGCCGGGCGCGGTCGGCGCTCAGCACCATGACCTTGACCTCCTCGCCGATCTTGAGGATGTCCTCGGTGCGCTCGACGTGATCCCAGGAGAGCTCGCTGATGTGGAGCAGTCCCTCGACACCGTCGGCGATCTGGAGGAAGGCACCGTACTTCTTGGTCTTGGTGACCTCGCCATCGACCACCTTCCCGGGTGGGAAGCGGTCCTCGATGGTATCCCACGGGTCGTCGCTCAGCTGGCGCAGCGAGAGGCTGATGCGGGAGAGCTCGGGGTCGAGCTTGATGACCTTGACCCGGACCTCGTCCCCGACACTCAGCATGTCCGACACGTTGTTGATGCGGT
>Ga0224557_1002604_pt1 | contig 15126 bp, 8 predicted proteins | sample 714S31014metaG_FD_180677 | JGI IMG/M metagenome (GOLD analysis project Ga0224557, IMG submission 180677) | Peat soil microbial communities from Stordalen Mire, Sweden - 717 S3 10-14 | ecosystem: Environmental > Terrestrial > Soil > Wetlands > Peat | place: Sweden: Norrbotten County, Stordalen...
AGGAGGTTGGACCGACGCTCCGATTCCGGGTGAAACATTGAACAGAATCAGCAGTATACCTCGAGATACTGAGCCGGTTGGCGCTTCCGTTGATAATCGTTTGGCCTGAGCATATAATTCGCCCAGCCGAGCTTTGACCGATCGGGCGCAAGGCGGAGCGCAGGGATTTCGCCCTTGTGAGGTTTGCCTATGGAGATCGAAATTTGCCCAGGCGCGGAGATCGGCTCGGGGTTGGTTGCCGATCCCGGATTGCCGGCGGACCTCTCCAAGCGGACCTTCCTGCGCGCGGCGAGCCTGCTGGCGGCCGGCCTGCTGCTGCCCCAGGCGCGGGCGGAGGAAACTGCGCGCATCGTGGCCGGTTCCGGTCACAAAGTCCTCTTGGTCATCGTGGGCGGAGTGCGCCACGACGAGAGTTTCTCGCCCGATGGGCTGGTGAACATTCCCCACCTCTCGGCGGATCTTCTGCCGCAATCGCTCTTGTACCGCCATGTGCGCAACGAGGGAGTGACCGCGCACTTCAACGCGATTTCCAGCATACTGACCGGCAACTGGCAGCATGTGGACGACTGGGGCAATCTGGCCCCGACCACGCCCACGCTCTTTGAGCAATTCCGCAAGGGGCTGGGCGCAGACAAGAGCAACACCTGGGTGGTGGCCAGCAACAAGGCGCTGACCAGCCTGATCGGCGCCAGTTCGGATTCCAATTACGGCCCGGCATATGGCGCCAACGTGATCTTTCCCAAGCAACTGATGCTCACCGCTGTGGTGGACGCGCTTCGCGGCGGGCGCACCGCCAACATGGCGGACCGAAGCAAGGTGGAGGCCGAGTTGGAGAGCGCCATGGCCGGGAGCAACTATGAAGGGCTGGGCTGGAACGTCTTCGACGCCGCCGACCGGCTTGATCCCCGCGTACGTAGCACGATCCAGAACGCCATTGCCAGTTTTGTCCGCGGCGGCGGGCCGACCTCCGGCGACGAACTCACGTTTTTCATGAGCCGCGAGGTGATGCGCAAGTTTGCCCCGCAAGTGTTGGTGGTGGTTTTTTCCGACGTGGAAGTTGCGCACTTCGGCTCCTATGCCATGCACATGGCGGGCATCCGCACGGCAGACCGGCTTGCCTATCAACTGTGGCAGGAGGTGGAAGCCAACCCGGAGTACAAGGGGAAGACGACCATGGCGATCCTGCCGGAGTTCGGGCGCGACCCCGACGGCTCATCGACCAACGGATTCTTCAATCACCGCGCCAACACGGATTCAACCCGTGACACTTGGATGATGGTGTTAGGCGCGGGCATCGACAAGCCTCAGATCATCGAACGCCCGATTCACCACATCGATCTGTGTCCCACGCTGGCTGGCCTGCTCGGCTGCCCGCGGATGGTTGAGCAAGGCCGCGCGATTGCCGAGATTCGCGGTTAGCGCAATAAGCCCGCGTCAGACGGGATCAGTTGAGATAGGAAGGAAGTATGCGGGAGAAAGACAAGCTGCCGGAGAATCTTCAGAATGCTTTGAGCAATGGCCTGCTCAAGCGCCTGCCGATCACCTTTCTTCCTTTCGTCAATCAGCAGCTCAACCAATGGGATCATCTATTTCCCAACGAGCGGCAGTCGATCGAGAGGCTTTTGCTTTATGTTGCGGACTTGAGTTCGGAGCAATCTGCCGATCTCTTCCGCGATGTGGTTGAAATCGAAGAGAAGATGGGGGTACGCCAGTGGGAGTTCTCGACCACTGAGCAGACTATCCAAAATTCCTCGTTGCTGGCCCGTTCGCCGTACTTTCAGGATTGGCGTCGGGCGGTGCAGGCGGTCTACGATGCAGCCGACAATCATGCGCTGAAGACCAGCGGCACGGCGGTCAAGCCGGGGAATCGCTTGGTCCTGCTCGACATTCCTCTGCCTTTGCCCGCCGATGCAGCCAGCGTTTGGCGCCGGTGGCAGGGAATCGGCCAGCCAATGAAACTCGATCTCAGGCTATCCAGCGGAAAAGCGAGTGCGCTGGAACTGCTTCTCACCGGCATTCCCAACGCGGACGGCGGGCGTTCCGGCGGATTGCTTGATGCAGCCCGGAGCCGCTCCGATGCTTCCTCCGCTGACGTTTGGGTGATCGATGCGGGAAGAAGCCTGGTCGATGCCGCGCTTGGGCAGGAGTCTTCCACCACGAACGCGGCAAAAGCGATCCTGTTGAGCAATGGGAGACTAGACCTCTACCGGCAGAGCTTTTCGCACGAGATGAACACCATGCACAAAGACCTAGCCGACGCGGACGCAGTCTTCGACCGCCTGCGCAAAGTCGATGTCACGCCGTGGTGCCCTGCGGAAGTGGCCGAGGAACCAGCCGTGCGGGAGTTCTTGCGGTCGCTGTATCTGACCGGCAACGGAGCCGTGATCTATGGCAACTCCTTCGTGGAATGGGCTGCCTCGGAGGCATTCCACCGCGCCCGGCCCTCTTTTCTGGCAGCGCAATTCGGAGTGCGCAGCAAGCCCAAGCCCTTTACCGGCGTGGCCGTCTTCGACAATCCTGACCAGGTGAACCCCTTGCCGGCCGTCGACGACTTGCCAGGCAGCGCCGTGGACGCACAAATGCTGGCGCTCTATGTGTGGTTGGCCGCCTATCGTTACCAGGAGTACCAGAGTTCAACCGTCTGCGTCTGTTTAGCCGAGAGCCTCTCTCAAGCCTATGTGGTCGCGCCGCGCGAGTTTACTCTCTGGCAGGAAACGGAACCGGTCACTCTCGACCGGCTCCACCACGCACTGCGCGCCTGGATTACATAGCCGGATGCGCGGATTGATCGACAATTTGAAAAAAATCTGGCCAGGATGCTATTCTGCGGACACTTCGCCGGGGAATACGGAACTTATCAGAATGACGCATCACAACAACCACCAATGCCTTTCCCGGCGGTCCCTACTCATGAGCATGGGGCTAGCACCGTTGCTATTTCGCCCGGCGCCCTTTTATGGATACTCGTTCCTCTTCGACGCGCCAAATACCTTTCCGGCTCTCGATTCCGCGTTCCCTTTCTCCGACCCGCGGTTGACTCCCCACTATCCGGAAAAATCTCCTTTGGCTGATGTGCTCCGTCTGGTAGCGCCAGGTTCGGATGAGTACATTACCGAAAAGTATGCCGTTGAAATCGAGTCCCTCTTCAAGAAATGGAGCCAGGCTCTCAAGTCGTCGGCTCACGATGTTTCAATCTTGTCGAAGTTCCTGGACCCCGCAATCGAAGCCTCTCCTCTGGCTCCCATTAAGGAAATTCCACTGCGCTCCAGATACGGAATCGATGCCGTGCGAAGGCAATTTCCCGGCAGCGTGGTTTCAGGCCGCGAGCGATTTCTTCAGGAAATCCAGGGTTGGCTGGGGCAAATCACACGAGTCGAGACCGCCGAATTTGAAATCTATAGCATCGAAGTGATCACTTCCGCTCCGCTGACGGTTCGCCTGGAAATCCGCTATGACCTAGTGGCCAGCGGGAATGACGAGCGGCATGAGGAGCGGGTCGGAAGCTGGCGCACCGAATGTTTTCGCGATGAAGCGCAGATGTGGAAAGCGCGCAAGTGGGAAGCTGGCGAAGAAACTCTCAGCGTCATGCACGGGCCGGCGTTCATTGATGTAACTTCTCAGGCTCTTGGCGGAACGGCATCCTATAACAGGCAATTGCTGCGCGGCGTCGATCATTGGCGCACGGTTCTGGACGGCGCAATCGGCACGGACGTATACTCCAACAACGGCGTGGCCGTAGGCGACTTCGACAATGACGGCTTCGACGATCTGTATGTATGCCAGCCGGCCGGTCTTCCCAACCGGCTCTATCGCAATCGCGGCGATGGAACTTTTGAAGATGTAACGGAGAAAGCCGGTGTCGGCGTGCTGGACAATACCGCGTGCGCCCTCTTTGCCGACTTTCAAAACAAGGGGCTCCAGGACCTGCTCGTGGTTTGCGGCACTGGTCCTCTGCTCTTTCTGAATCAAGGCAACGGAACCTTCTCGCTCAAACGCGATGCCTTCAAGTTTGCGCGTTCTCCGCAGGGAACCTTCACCCATGCGGCAATAGCCGACTATGATCGCGATGGCCGCCTCGATATTTACTTCTGCGTGTATATGTACTATCTGGGCCTCGATCAGTACCATTATCCGATTCCTTATTACGATGCTCGCAACGGTCCGCCTAACTGTCTGTTTCATAACCAAGGGGATGGAACCTTTGTCGAGACGACTGAAACAGCGGGCTTGAATGTCGATAACGACCGCTATAGTTTCTCTTGCGCGTGGGGCGATGCTAACTCCAACGGCCTGCCCGATCTTTTTGTGGTTAACGATTTCGGCAGCTCGCAGTTATATCGCAACAACGGCAACGGAACCTTCTCCGTTGTCTCGCATGAAGCTCAGGTGGAGGGCGTGGGCGCCGGAATGAGCTGCGCCTGGTGCGATTTCGATAACGACGGACACCAGGATGTCTATGTGCCCAGCATGTGGGAGGCAGCCGGTCAAAGAGTTTCCGGACAAAAGCAGTTCCACGAGAAGGCTCCGCAGAATATCCGCGAACTCTATCAGCGGCACGCACGCGGCAATGCGCTTTATCGCAACCAGGGAGACGGAACGTTTCAAAACGTCGGGCGGCAAGCTGGCGTGGAAATGGGCCGCTGGTCCTGGTCGTCGGATTTCTGGGACTTTGATCACGACGGTTACTCCGACTTATATGTCTCCAATGGGTATCTTTCCGGATTGGATCGCAACGACCTGGCCAGCTTTTTCTGGCGGCAGGTGGTAGCCAAATCCTCTGAGGACGCTACCGACGCGCTGGCTTACGAGCGGGGATGGAATGCCATCAACGAATTGGTCCGCTCGGACTCGACCTGGCACGGCTATGCGAGAAATGTGATGTTCTCCAACAACCGCGACGGAACCTTCTCCGAGGTTTCCGGTCCGGTTGGACTCGATTTCATCGAGGATAGCCGCACCTTTGTTCTCGCCGATCTCGACCACGATGGACGGCTGGAAGTTATCCTCAAGAATCGCAATGCTCCGCAGTTGCGGATTTTGCATAACTCGATGAAGGATATTGGCAGTTCGATCGCATTCTGCTTGCGCGGACATACGAGCAATCGCGATGCGATCGGAACCGCTATCGCCGTGGAAGCTGGCACTCTCCGTCAGACAAAGTATCTGCAGGCAGGTTCAGGTTTTCTGGCCCAGCACTCCAAAGAGCTGTTCTTTGGCCTCGGAAATCCGGAAGGAACTATCCGGGCAGTTATCCACTGGCCAAGCGGGTCAACTCAGGAATTCAGCGGCTTGCCGGCAAACCACCGCATCGAAATCGAGGAGGGCTCTGCTGAATTTGCGGCCAAACCCTTCGCTGCAACAGTCGCGGCCTATACGCAGGCAGGCCCTTCGCCGGTGGTGGAACCGCTGCCTTCACAGGTCGGCACTTGGCTCATCGAACCCTTGAAAGCGCCCGCGTTTTCCCTGCCCGATCTTGCCGGCAACATACGGGAACTTCGCTCATTTCACGGCGGCTTCGTGCTGCTCAACTTTTGGGCAACAACGGCGCCATTCTCCCTCGATCAGTTGCGGCTACTGAATCGCCGCCGTCAGACGCTTGCGACGGGACAGATTGACGTCCTGGCTGTAAACGTTAACGAGTCCAGCGACGTTCAAGCCGCGCGGTTTTTCGCGACTAAGGAAGGGCTTTCCTTTCCGGTTCTATTTGCCACCGAAGATGTAGCCGGAATTTATAACATCATCTATCGCCATCTCTTCGACCGTCGCAGAAATCTGGGAATCCCAACCTCATTCCTGCTGGACAGGGAGGGCAGGATCGTCAAGGTCTATCAAGGAACAATAGATCCTGAGCATCTGCTGGAAGACGTGAGGTCGATCCCGGCCACGGCTGCCGATCGCATGAGGAAGGCTATTCCGTTTAGCGGAGAACTCTATCTGGGCGCGTTTTCACGCAATGACTTTACTTACGGCGTAGCTTTCTTCCAGCACGGGTATCTGGAGCAGGCGGCCGAGTCCTTTCTGGAAGCCGTCGCCTCCAAGCCAGACGATCCAGACGCATACTACAACCTGGGCACGCTCGGCCTGCGAAGAAACAATTTTGTTGAGGCGCGCAATTATCTTGAACGGGCTTTGAAACTGCGCCCGAATTATCCCGAGGCTTGGAACAATCTGGGCATGATGGCCGCCCAGGAAGGTCATTCGGAAGAAGCTATTCAACACTTTCAGCAGTCGCTGCTGCTTCGGCCCAGGTACGCCATCGCACTGCTGAATCTGGGCAATGTATACAGGCGGCAGCGGGATTTTGACAAGGCTGAGGAATCCTTGAATCATGCGCTCGAAATTCAACCCGACGACCCTGAAATCGACTACAGCCTCGGTATGCTCTACGCCCAGCAAGACCAGCTGCAACGCGCGTTGGAGTATTTGCAAAAAGCGATCGAACTGCGTCCGGACTACCCCGAGGCATTGAACAATCTTGGCGTTCTATTCGTCCGCGGTCAGGATTACTCCAAGGCGGAGGAAACATTCAAGACTGGCATACGCGTCGCGCCGGACTACGATCAGTCCTATCTCAATCTTGCCCGTCTGTATGCGATGCAAAACAACAAGGATAAAGCAAAAGCTGTGTTACTGGAACTGCTGCGCATCCGTCCACAGGATGAGGGCGCGAGAAAGGTATTGGATACTCTGCAATGACTGCCTCGATGCGTACTTCAATTGACGCCGGAAGAATACGCGGCCGTGCCGTGCCTCATCCTATGATCGGAATCGTCAAGACATGGTCGAGGGCAGGAGGCACTCTCTCACTGTTGGCTATGCTATTGGTTTTTCAGGCACGCGCGGTCCAGCAGCAATCCTCAAAGACGTCCGCCAGATTCCCGCAAGTGGAAGAGATGATGCAGCAAGGCCATCTTGATGAGGCCAAGACCGCAATGCTGAAGGAACTCCAGCGGAATCCTTCCAGCGTTGACGGTTACAACCTGCTGGGAATTATCGAAAGCGACCAGCAGGATTACACGAATGCCCTCGAGGCATTCCAGAAAGCCTTGCAACTTGCTCCTAACTCCACAAAGACTCACAATAATCTTGGGAATGTTTACGCCGACGAGAAGAAACTTGACCTCGCGGAAAAAGAATTCCGGACTGTTTTGCGCCTTAACCCGGCGAATCGCGACGCCAATTACAACCTGGGTGTGCTTCTGATGGCCAATGGGTCTCCTGCCCAGGCCATTGCGCACTTTCAACGTGTGCATCCAACCAATCTTGCCACTAGCTTCCACCTAATTGGCGCTTACTTCCAGTGTAAACGCACAGCTCAAGCGTTGCAGTTGGCTACACTGATTTCCGCGCAATACAAGAACGACGTCCAGGCGCATTTCACGCTCAGCGCGCTGCTAGCATCGGAAAAGCAATATAAAGCCGCTCAACTCGAATTGGAAAAGGCTGATGCTTTGCAGCCCGGAACCTTCGAGATTCTATATAACCTGGGTCTGACGTATTTACTCAATGCGGACAACTCCAAAGCGGAACTCGCATTGACCAGGGCGCTAACGTTGAAGCCAGGATCGCCCGATACTCTTTACTTGCTTGCGAAGGTCTACAAAAACGAGTCGCGCCCTCTTGACGCCCTCGATTTGCTGATTCGCGCGCATAAGATCGCGCCCGAGAATACGGACATTATCTTGCTCATGGCTCAGGTCAGCATGTCTCAGAATTATTTTGAAGATGCGATACCTCTGCTCGAATCTGGCATTCAGATTGCCCCCCTGAGGCCTGATCTGCGCGCCGCCCTGGGCAAGAGTTATTTCATGGCCGGCAATGTAGATAAGGCCATTGAAGAGTTTAAGAAACTCCTGGAAATTGAGAATTCGGCAAGCTCTTACGCATATCTCGGGCTTTCTTACCGGAATCTTGGACGGTTTGATGAGGCAAATCAGTATTTTCAGCAAGGTCTTAAACTGGACCCGCATAACATTTCCTGTTTGTTCAACCTGGGTTTTATTGCGGAGCGACAGGGAGATTCGGCAGAAGCCGAAACTATGTTCCAGAACGCGCTTCGCTTTAACCCGGATTATCCGGACGCGCTGTTGGAACTGGCCAACCTTCGCATCGCCGCCGGAAAGTTTTCCGAGGCGGAGGGACTGCTGCGAAAATACGTTCGAGTTAGCCGCAACCCGGCTACTGGATACTACAAACTCGCGAAGGTCGAGAGAAGTCTGCATGAGACAGCTGCAGCCGAACGGGATTTGAGCGTATTTCAGACTCTATCCAAAGACGCTTCAGTCGGCCCCTATCCCTTCGAGCATCTATTTGACTATCTCGACAATCGTTCCAAACTCGCTCCAGAAGCCCGTGAACAACTTGACTTGACGGAGCTTTCCGATCAGGTCAATAAGCATCCCGATCAACCGGAAGATTTATACATGCTGGCAGAAGCTTATCTGAAATCAGGAAAGATAGACGATGCTAGAAGCACCATCGTGCAACTCGATAAGATTAGTGCCAGCGATTACCGGACTTTGACTGGGACCGGCGTATTGCTCGCCCGCTATCATTTTTACGACGACGCAATCCAGCACTTTCAGGAAGCGCTGATTGCAAATCCCGGCTCGGACGAGGTGATATTCGACCTTGCGAACGCTTACTTCCAGAAACGCAGTTATTCGTTGGCATTGGATGCCGCCGGACAAGTTTCAACGGACGGACGAAAAGACGAGGCCTACCTTGCTTTGCTCGGAGATATCTATGCCTATTTGGGCGACACTGCCCATGCCTCGGAGATTTTCCGCGATGCCATTGGCCGCAATCCAGACGATGATCAGAACTATCTCGCTCTTGGCTTGCTGGAGTTCCGCGAGAACCACGTCGCAGATGCAAAACAAACACTTTTGAAAGGTCAATCCCGCATCCCCGGCTCTGGAAAACTTCTTTGGGGTTTGGGACTCGCCTCAGTTCTGGAAGGGAAGACCGCAGAAGCTGCCGGGCAGTTCGAGCGAGCGGTGGATTTGCTACCGGAGTGGCCTGGAAGCTATTCAATTCTAGGCGTTTTCTACTTTGAAACGGGACAGATCGCCAAGGCCAAAGAGGTGCTGGGCCGTTTCAAGAACAGCAGCGCAAGCGGCAGCTTGGATGTGAACCGGATTGAGCAGGTTTTAGCGCAAGCTCCTGATACCACCCCATCTGGCGATGAGCCCATGCCTATGGCGGACAGAATGCAGTTGCTTCAACTGGCTCTCTCGCTTGCAGACAGGACTTTATGAGAACCTCATTTCACTTTCTTACCAGATTCCTGTTCAGCGCGGCCTTCGTGCTGGTAGCTGTCATCAGCGTATCCGGCCATCGGTTGGTTCGCGCTCAACAGCCTGCCAATACGCCGGCCCCTTCTATTCCAGTGCGCTTCACGGACATTCGCAAGGCGGCGGGTATCACCTTTGTTCAGGACTCCACGCAAACCGACGAGAAATACTATTTAGAGACCATGGGCACCGGAGTCGCATGGATCGACTACGATCAAGATGGACTTATGGACCTATACTTCGTCCAATCCGGCGCCACCGACGCATATACGCCGGCAAAGCCATTGCGCTCGGCTCTCTATCATAACAACGGCGACGGAACGTTTACAGATGTTACAGATAAGGCCGGCGTGGGAGGCGAAGGGCATTATGGCCAAGGTGTCGCCGTAGGAGACTACGACAATGACGGCTACCCCGATCTCTATGTAACCGGTTACGGGCGAGCAATACTCTACCATAATAACGGAGACGGGACATTCACCGATGTAACCGTCAAAGCGGGAGTTGGAGACGAGGGAAATTGGTCGACAAGCGCCGGATGGTTCGACTATGACAAAGATGGGTGGCTGGACCTTGTGGTTACCAATTACCTCGATTGGAGTCCTAAGAACAATCTCTGGTGCGGAGAACGCGCTCCCGGTTATCGATCCTACTGCAACCCAGGGAACTATCGGGGGCAGAAGACAAAGCTATACCATAACAATCATGACGGCACATTCACCGACGTCAGCGATAAGTCAGGAGTTGGCCTGCCTGAATCCAAAGGGATGGGATTGGTTTTGGCCGACTTCAATAACGACGGCTGGCCGGATATTGCCATCGCCAACGACACTTGGCCCAATTTCTTATTTCTGAACAATCACGACGGAACTTTCAGGGACGTCTCCCTGATTTCAGGGCTGGCCGCAAGCGAAGATGGACGTTATGAAGCGGGGATGGGCATTGACGCGGCGGACGTGGATGGTGACGGCTTGCTCGACGTGTACATCACCCATCTCGATATGGAATTGAGCCGCCTCTACCACAACAATGGAGACGAGACATTTACGGATGTTACTTATAGTTCAGGAATCGGCAACAAGGCAGTGCTAATGAGCGGAGTGGCCACCAAGTTTATCGATTACGATAACGACGGCTGGCCGGACATCGTGCAAGCTAATGGCGCCATGGTTGACAACGTGAATTTGTATCATAGCCTGATCACTTACAAGGAGCCGCTGCTGATGTTCCATAATCTCGGCAACGGCCATTTTGAAAAGTCGTCTGACTCTCTCGGTCCAGACTTTCTCCGTCCTGTAGCGGGACGCGGGCTTGCCACGGCTGATTTTTTCAACGACGGAGGCGTCGGCATAGCCGTCAATTGCCGCGGCGATTATCCGGAGCTCCTGCGCAACGATGGCGGCAACGCCAATCATTGGATTGAGGTTCTGTTGATTGGTACAAAGTCCAACCGCGACGGCATCGGTTCCGTTCTGAAGCTGACGGGGGATGGATTCGTGCGGGTCGACCAGGCGAAGGGCGGAACGAGCTATATGTCAGCTAGTGATCCTCGCATTCATTTTGGTCTGGGCAAGCACACCAAGATCGACTCCCTCGTCATCACATGGCCAAGCGGGCAGGTGGATAAGTTGACGAATGTCCCGGTAGATAAAATCATCGCCGTCAAAGAAGGTGTCGGAATCGTGCCCCATCCGTTTCCGAAAGTGACTGTCAAATGAGGCCGGGAACGACTCAAGCAACGATTGAATCGGGTTGCCGGAAAGTCTTCTCAACGGCGATATTCAACGGGTATAATAGCATGCTATGAATATCCCGCGACGACGATTTCTCGGCTCATCTCTCTTCCTGCTCGGCAGCACGCTGACCGATGCCCTTGCAACCCCACTTTGGAAGTGGAAGAGTCCTCTTGTTGTGGAAACCGGAGTATCGGGTTCCGCCACGTCGCCGGTCCAGTTTATCGACGTCGCACAGCAGGCTGGACTGACTACTCCCAACGTGTGGGGTGGCATAGATACTAAGCGTATCATCATTGAAACCAAGGGAAGCGGGCTGGCGTTTTTCGACTACGACAACGATGGCTGGCTGGATATCTACTTGACCAATGGAAGCCGGCTCAATGCGCATTGGGCGCCGGGAAAAGAACCAACCACTCATCTGTACAAGAACAACCGCGACGGCACATTTACCGATGTTACAGATAAGTCGGGACTGGGACGCACCGGCTGGCAAACCGGCGTTTGCGTTGGCGATTACGACAACGATGGATGGGACGATCTGTTCTGCGCATTTTGGGGGCATAACATTCTGTTTCATAACAACGGAAACGGAACCTTTACCGATGTTACCCGGAAGGTCGGCCTTGCGCAGGAAAAGGGCCGCTGGGGCACAGGCTGCACATTTCTCGATTACGACCGGGACGGATTTCTCGATCTTTTCGTGTGCAACTTCGTCAAGCTGGATCCGGACAAGCCGCTTTCCACCAACGACATGAGCTTCTGCCAGTGGAAGGGCGTGCCCACCATGTGCGGTCCGCGCGGCCTGCCGGGTGACACGGACATTCTCTACCATAACAACGGAGATGGAACTTTTACCGATGTTTCAGAGAAGGCGGGCATTCTGAAGCCCGGCCCAAGATACTCGATTTCAGCCACCTCGTACGATTTCGATAACGACGGATGGCCGGACATTTATGTCGCCGTGGATTCGGAACCTAGCATGATGTTCAAGAACAATCACGACGGCACTTTTACCGATGTCGCGGTGATCGCCGGTTGCGCCTACAACGAAGACGGTCACGAACAGGCCGGCATGGGCCTTGGAGTGGCCGACTACGACTGCGACGGCTGGCTCGATATCTTCAAGACGAACTTCGCGGACGACACCTCCGACCTCTACCATAACAATGGCGATGGAACCTTCAGCGACCTGTCGTTCAATTCCGGCGTCGGAATCAACAACAGTTATGTGGCGTGGGGCTGCGGCTTCATCGACTACGACAACGACGGCTGGGCGGACATTGTTCAAGTCAATGGACACGTTTATCCGGAGATCGACAACTATAACTTCGGCGAGAGTTTCAAGAACCCGCGCCTGGTTTACAAGAATCTTGGCAATGGACGTTTCAAGGATGTTTCCGCGGAGATGGGTCCCGGCATCAGCGCGCGTTTCTCCAGCCGCGGTGCGGCATTTGGTGACTATGACAACGACGGCGGCATGGATATTCTGATTCTGAATATGAACGAGCTGCCCTCACTGCTTCACAATGTCGGAGGAAACAAACAGAACTGGATCAAGATCAAACTGGTGGGAACCAAGTGCAATCGCACGGCCATCGGCGCTCGTGCGCGGGTTGCAACGGGCAAGCATATTCAGATGGATGAAGTTCATGGCGGCACAAGCGTCATGTCGCAAAGCGACCTCCGCCTGCACTTTGGCCTGGGGAAAGTGGAGACCGTGGATTGGATCGAGATCAAATGGCCGACCACGCAGAAAATCGAACGATATACGCAGGTAAAGGCGAATCAGATACTCACGATTCGCGAAGGCGACGGCATAGTTTCGACCTACAAACCTAAGTCGATGTAGCGCATATTCTGCAATGCGCTGCATCGCGCAAAAGATGGAGCGCGGCCCTCTTCAGCGTGCCGCCGGATAAGTCGGCTGCCCGCCGACCAAAAATTGCTTGACTTCCTTCCGCTGGCGCTCGACCGCGGCAGCCTGTCGCTTCTTGATCTCATCATGCAGTTGGAATTCCTGCCTGGCCTTTTCCTGCTCACCGGTCCGATCATAGGCAACCGCCAGCCGGTAATATGCGTCGGCTAACTCCGGGTTCGCTTCGATTGCCTTGGCGTAAAAGCCGATGGCTTTTTCAAAATCGCGCTGCGAATAATGAAGAATTCCAAGTTGCAGGTAAGCATCGGCGCATTTTGCGTCGAGAGTTATTGCTTTTGTCAGCAACGATTCCACCTGTTGCAAGGACTGCTGGCCAGCTGACTGCGCTTTCCAGATGGCCATTGCGTATAAATAATTCGCGAGAGGGTTTTCAGGCTGTGACTCGGCAAAGCGCGCCAGCTTCGGCTCAACGCACGGCAACGGGTTGGGCGCCGCCATCTCAATCTTGCCCATGAAGGTGTAAGGCTCGGGGTCTGCCGGATTCAAGTCGGAAGCCTGGCAGAGCCGCAGCGCCGCCTCATCATAATGCGCAGCGGAAAAGAGGGCCGTACCCAGCGCCGTCAACAGCCTGGCCGATTTCGGATAAGCCTCCGCGCCTTTTTGGAAGACCTCTTGCGCCTGCAAAACGGCCCGATGAAGCAGTAACTCGGAACCCCACTCGAAATAGTTTTGCTCGCTGGGATCCAAGCGGACGGCTTGTTCATATTCGTGGACAGCGGCCAAGGGATCGCCCCGTTTCTCAGCAAGTTCGCCTGCCCGCCGATGCGCGTCCGCTTCGTTCCCGCCACTCGTATCGCCTGCTGAATTTGCCGCGCTGCTTCCAGCACCTTCCGGTTTCAGCGTGAGAGTTTCCCGCGTGAGAGCTTCACTGGTTCGTAAGCTGGAATCCGATCCATGGCCGCCCGCCGCGGTCCAATCGGTAACACCCGCCACCGTAAACGCGGGCTTATCGGCAAATTCCATTGTCCGAGTGGGAGAATCGCCGGAATTCGCTGGCGCCACAGAACACTCTCCCGAAACCGCGAGAACTAAGTATATCTGCTTTATCTCTCCCGAAGGCGCAACCACGACCGTGGCTCGGTCGCACAGTCCTGATTTCTTCGCGATAAGTGAATAGCTGCCACTCTTAGGCGCAGAAAATGCAAAGGCGCCCGCGGCATCAGTCATCGTATCCAGGCCGCCTGGAACTCCCTCTTGTTCCATCCGAACCCGGGCATCGCTGACCGGGCTACCGGACGAGGCAATAACTCTTCCATGGATGCGAATTGCTCCGGATTGCAGCCGAGCCGCCTCCTGCGCGGCAGCCGCTGGAATGGATGCGCCGAACAGCACCGCAAGGATTCCGAGAGCCGCAAGAAGAGATTGGCAGATCCCGGCTGCATAGAAGGAGCGCATTTTGTGTAACTCGCTCGCAATGGAACCCAAAGCATCCATCTCGGAACGCTGATTCGGTTGTACGATCATCTCCATACCCGCAACTGCCTCATCACCGGATAAGCCGTCTGCTCGTCGATGAGAACAGTCTCATTCTATCCGAACAAACTGGGAAAACCGCTTTATCCGCCGCTGCCCAATCGGGCGCACGCCGCCGGTGCTGCTCAGGAACGTGAACCCGGACTATCACCACTGGGTAGAGATGAAGCTGGTGGGCGGCCCGAAAAGCCCGCGCGACGCCACTTGCGCCACGGTGTACCTGAACGCCAACGGGATGCGCATGCGTCAGGATGTGCTGGCCAGCGGCAGCTATATTTCGTCGAACGACCGCAGGCCTCACTTCGGGTTGGGGGACGCGACCGACGCGGGTACGGCCGAGATTCACTGGCCTTCCGGCGCCAGGGAGACGGTGAAGCTGCTCGCGGTGGACCGCATCTACACCATCACCGAGGGCCAGGGAATTACCGGCGCGATGTGCAACAGCAAGCCGTGTGCGGCGCCCGGCAAGCCCTGAAACCGCGCCCCTGAAAAAGGAATCGGGTGGCTGCCCAGCGAGAGGAGCGGCCCCCCGGAAGTCACAATCAGGAGACATCTCAGACTGCCGGCAACTCCATGCCGTGTCTTGAGCCAAGCGAATGACTCCTGCCTCCATCCATGGGTGGAGTCGGACTCCGGCTTTTCCTCAGATAGTCTGCATATACTCCTGTGCGTTTCAGCATCTCCG
>Ga0224557_1002607_pt1 | contig 15109 bp, 13 predicted proteins | sample 714S31014metaG_FD_180677 | JGI IMG/M metagenome (GOLD analysis project Ga0224557, IMG submission 180677) | Peat soil microbial communities from Stordalen Mire, Sweden - 717 S3 10-14 | ecosystem: Environmental > Terrestrial > Soil > Wetlands > Peat | place: Sweden: Norrbotten County, Stordalen...
CCGGGACGTCTTGGGCGAAACCAGGCCTTCCCAATGACTTTGGCAAGAGTCTCTCCTGCGGCTTCGCCAGGCCCCACAGCATTGAGGCGAACCGGCGGCGGGGCACGTTCCGGTTCACAGCCCGATGCCTGCCAAGGACAGCACAGCACTATGAAGGAAGCGTAACCGCATGTTGCTCCGCCGGTGCGCGACGCCGTTGCTGCGATAGTCCCATCCGCCTGATATGGTTATGTTACTCCGCATGTAGAAGCTCACCCCTAGATCTGCTGAGCAGCGCTTCCTCAAACACCTTCACAATACGGGGCGCTACCGCAGCCACCTCAAACTGACGCGCGTGGACGCGACCCGCCTCACCCATACGTTGTCGCAGTTCCGGGTTGTCAAGGAGACCGTCAAGCGCGGCAGCTAGTGCGCCTGGATCGCTTGGCGGAACCATGAGACCAGTTGAACCATGTTGCACGACATCGCGCAGGCCTCCTACGTCCGAGGCGACAACGGGGAGTCCTACGAGCATGGCCTCCATAGCTACCTGACCCCCGGGTTCGTGCCAGACGGAAGGCACGATAGCAATTGACGCATGTAGCCATGACGCCATCACCTGCGAATTCGGAATGTTATGCGCCAGTATGACGCCCGGACCGCCGATCGGGGGCGTGTCAGCGTGGGGGGTGCCGATAAGAACTAGCGGCGGCTGACGTCGCATCATACGGCGGGCCTCCAGCAAGATGTCTATCCCCTTGTGCCGTCCGAGGGCGCCAACGAACATGAGGTAACCGTCTTCCGCGGGGAGGAACTCAGGCCGGGGGGTCGCCTGCGCCAGGTTCGGCAAGTCATTCGGCACCATCGTTGGGATCACAACGATCTCACCGGGGAAAGGCAGTGCCTGCCGACACCCTTCTGCGACGGCCGTGCTGATGGCGATGTATCGGTCAGCGCGCTGGTGCAGAAATCGACTGGCCCGCAGCGTGGTCGTGATCGCGGTTCCCTTGAGCAATCCGTACTGCTCAGGCGCGCATGGCAGGCATCGGGTCATCCGTGGCCCTGGGCACTGCCCAGCATGACCGGAATGCAACAACGTTTTCCGCGCGCATGCCAGCCCATAGTCATGCAGCGTCACCACGTGAGCCGGCCCCACACGGGCGTGGTACAGCGGAAAGAACGAGTATTGGAACCAACCGCTACTGTGCACGACATCAGGGCGCTCTCGTTGGATCACACGGCGCAAGGCGGCGATCGCGCCTGGGTCAGGAGCGGTCGGGTGGAAGGGGTGCGTAACGTCCGAGTAAAAGCGCGTGAGATGCTGGCTCCAACCGCGTACGCGGATGACCCGCACACCGTCAATAGTCTCCTCATCTGGGAGATCGCCGGGTTGAAGCGTGACGACAACGACGCTGTGGCCGAGCTTGATAAATTCTGTAGACAGGGTGGCGACATGCCTTTCCAGGCCACCAATTATCGGATGGTAGAAATCAGTGAGCTGCACGATATGCACTTGCCGTCTCCTTCCGATTCCCCGCCGCCTAGACTAATAGTAAAGTCGCGGTTTGGCGGGGCGGGACCGTTCTTTCACGGACTGTGATGTGATCTGTTCTGGTTTGCGGTTACATCGTGTCATCTCCTCTCGATCGTCTAGGGTCAGTTGGCTGCTTCGGCGGCGAGACGGGCGCGTGTGATGCAGCCCTGCGGTGTACTGCCTGGCGAGGCGGATCAGACGCGCAGTCCGGCGACGCTGAGCCTGACGGCGCCGATATCGGCCGGGCCGGACCGGTTTTCGGGTTGATCTCCCACTGGGGCCGGCTGCGGCGGTGCTCGTCGACGCCCAGGTGGGTCACCGGCGCGTGCGGCTTATCCAGCACCGGGTCCGCCGCCGCGGCGGAACGCTTCGTGGGCCACCGGCCAGAACACGCCGGCGTGCCAGGGCCGCCTCGGCCAAGGCGATCCCCCGACCGGCGAGCTCGGCGCCGGCCTGCTCCCGCAGCCGGGTCGTGATCCGGCACCGTGGCCGGAGATGGGGCACCGACTCGGTGAACGTCTGCCGGGGGCACTGCTCCTCCTCGCATGCCCAGCGGCGCTTGACCCAACACACCACGACGGGGTCCATTCCGCGGCACACGTCCCGCGGCCGGGCGATCACCCGACTCATGCACATCCTCCGGGACCGTTCCGCAGCACGGGCATACCGTCGGCCCCTCGGCCATCACCCACACCGTGACCTGCCCGTCCGGCTCGGTGTCCACCTCGATGACTCGCGAGCCCGCGGCCCCGAAAAGCGCGGACGCCGTATCTTGGGCAGGCGTGGGTCCCCCTGGATACTCGATCTGCACAAATCCGGATCATGGGACCGCATCCCCATGTCTCCCGGAACGACACGCCGCTCCACGCAACGCTTCGGCTACTACCTGGCGACCATACACCGCAGAGGCCCAGCCGCAGGCCGAACGCGCGGTCACCAGCCGCGACTGCACGCCGGTTAACTTCGAAGAGCCAGACAAGGATTTCGCCTAAGCCTCTACCGTAGATGTCGCGATCGTGGTACCAAGTTGTGGGAATGGATCATCTGGCAGTCGATCTCTAACAAGTCTAGCATCTTTTGGGCTGCTGCTATTGCGGTAGTGCCGTCAATGTGGCAAGATACCTGTCCAACGGTCGCCCTTAGAAGCGTCGGCGGCTGAGAGAGCGGTGCAGGCTGATCACTGATTGGCCGCTGACTCTTAAGCTTGGCGCAGCTGGGAAGAAGCAAGTTGCCGTCCATTTTGTTGCCGCCGCCGTTGGGCACTGCAGAAAACTTCTTTGTAGGAGATTTTAGCATGAGATCTCGTTTGAAAGTTGTTTACTGGAATAATATGCCTTCACCGTACGTAGTTTCCAGGTTTAATGAAGTTGCGCAACGAGACGCCTTCGACTTCGAAGCGTGGTTTGATGGTCTGCGCGAGGCAGATCGGAGTTGGGATGTCGACCCATCAGGATGGAAATTTAAAGCACGATTTATTCAGGGTCACCGGAGACTAGGGCACCATAAGTTGGTGCTGCCGCTGGCCGAACTGCGTTCATCTCGTCCGGACGTATTCATATGTAACTACGACCGGCTCCATTATGTACTGGGAACAATTGTAGGACGTAGCCTTGCGCGCCGTACAGCTTTGCGGTGCTTGCCGAGTTTCGACGCCTGGACGCCGCCTAGCCGCATCCGCGACCTGGCTAAGAGCTTCGTGTTCAGAGCAGTCGACGGAGCGAAGGTGCCAGGTCCGGATGGTTCCGCATACGCTGGGCGCTATGGTCTCCCGATTGAACGGACTTGGACTGTTACTCAGTCTATCGATGTGGCGCATTACGCACAGGCGCGAAGGATCGACTCGGCATTGCGAGCTCGGCGCCGCAGCGAGCTGGGCGTCACCGGCTGCGTATTCATCTACGTCGGGCGTATCTGGTCTGGCAAGGGCCTTGACACACTTGTTAGTGCTTACCGGAAGGTCCGGGCAGCTAATCCAGATGTCAGCCTGCTGCTCGTTGGTGACGGCCCGGATCAGCAACGACTACAGGCCGAGACCAGCGATCTCTCAGACGTAGTCTGGGCCGGGTTTGTCCAACCTGCTCAGCTACCGGGCATTTACAACGTAGCCGACGTTATGGTATTCCCGACGCTGGGCGATCCAAACGGATTGGTCGTGGAAGAAGCAATGGCCGCAGCCTTGCCTGTAATCAGCACGTCGGCAGCCGGCGACATCCGCGCTCGAGTACCCGAAGGAGTAGCCGGATATGTTGTGCCACCAGCTGATCCTGATGCGCTAGCTATGCGGATGATCGAACTCGCAGGGGCGCCGGAGTTGTGTGCAGCCATGGGTAATGCAGGCGCGCATATCGCTGACGGTTTCGTTACCAAGGCGTATGCTGACGACTTTGAAAGGTTTGTTTACGGTGTGCTAGCTATGCCCCGACGAGGCGGTCCAAGTGCTGCGTTTGCTCAGATGGTGTCGCGGCTTGTGGCCACACTACCCGTAACGTTAGCGCGGATTTCCGCACAGGAGGTTCGGGACAACCCGCAGGATCAGCGCGTGCGGGGAAAGACCCGGGCGGCAAACCTAGCCTGCTACGGCACTAAATTAGGGACCGACGAGGGCATCGCTTGACGGATGTTCTGACTTGGGTGTTCAATCGTCCTCCTTTCGGATCAGTATCCGCAAAAATTTACGCGAGCCTGAAATTGTATGCTTGTTAATCATTTTGCCAACCGGCGACGAAGCAACTCTCTCTTCGCATCAGGTGTTAGCCCTCTGGTATCAACCCAAAGGTGTCTCTTTTCTTGAATGTACTCCTCCACGGATTTGACAGGCTTTGCAGGTATGCCAATAGCGACTACGCCGGAGGGGATCTCCCCGGTGACGATCGAGCCGCTGCCGATGACGGACCCCGCGCCAATTTTCGCACCGGGAAGAAGGATACAATGTGCACCGAGAAAACATTGGTCCGCGACCTGGATTCGCCCGTAGAGATACGCATTAGGGTACTCATCTCGGGCAATCCTTAGTCCACCGTCGTGCGTTATGAAGTCCACGTTGTGGCTGATGGTCACTTGGTCTCCAATAGAGACCAGATAGGGCTCACTACCGAAAGTGAACAAATTTGCGCCAAAGATTTCTACACCCTCGCCTATTTCGACGCCCCGACTACGGAAGTATCGAACGGGATCCCGGTGAAGCCTTGCCGTATTCATCGCTAGGCTCAGCGCCTGACGGATCATAGATGCTTTCCTCTAAGGCAATGCAGATTAGTGTGATGATTTCTGTCAGCTGCCATTGGCGATAGCCTTCCTCTTATCGGTACTGCAGGCTGTTCACATAGAGGGCTCAGTTCTATGAGTCTGCTGAGCATGTCCAGGCCTGCAGCTTGGCTAGCTCGATCAGCTGTGCGATACCAGGGTGGGGAGTCGTTTCTGCCACCAACGCGTTCAAGATCACCGGTTTACGGAGCTGGATATAGACGGGCAAGCTTGCGATCGCCCCAATGGTCTGTGCTCCCAGCCAGGCCACGCCGACGCCCGCTATTCCAAGCGGGGGCATGAGAAGCCACGCCCCTCCGAGGGTCATCACCATGATGCCGAGATTGAGCGTTGCCGAGTACCTAAGCCGTCGAGTGATTCGACAGATCACCACCGCAACGTTGGATACCGCATCGGGTACGGCTGCGATCGCCAGCAAGAGAAGCAAACCATAGCCTGCGGTCGCGTACGACACCCCGAACAGCCCAAGGATGAGCCTCCCGAAAACGATCATAACCGCCATCGCTGGAGCCAGCAGAACGGAGATCACGCGCAGGGCTTTGGTCACTACACTGCGCAGATCGGAGTGTGCCCGCACGCCCTCGGCGAAGACAGCTTGGGCAACTGATGGGCTGACCATGAAAAAGGCCGCACCGATCATCTCGGTGATATAGAAATACGCGTTCCGTGTGTCCCCAAGTCGAAGGACCACCAAGACGGGCAGGACCAGGGGTGTCAGGCTGCCTCCTGCACTCGTCAGGTGCTGACCTAGCCAGTGGCGCAAAGAACTCCCGGTGGGCGGAGCAAGAGCTCGTCGATGACGAGGACGTCGATGCTGGTGCAAGCGGAAATCAGCCGCAGCGGTCGCTCGTCGACGCGGATGAAAGCCGGGTCGGTGGCCAAGGCCCATCTTAGGTACCAACCACACGACTCCGACGACGACGCCGAGGACGGCACTCGCAACCCATGCTGCAACTATCCCCGTCGCGCCGGCCCCTGCGAACAGAAGAACGAAAAGCACCTTAGCCGTACTGACCAAGGCCTGGACCGATAGCAAACGACCCGCGTGGCGGGCTGCGATGAACGCCGCACCGAGAAGGTTGACCAGAGTCCACGCCGCGGCACCGACCACCGCGAGGATCATGGGCAGCGTGGTGCCAAAGAACAAGCGGTAGTCCTTGGAGGCGAGGAGCATTGGTACAGCAACCGTAGTCGCCACTGCGGTTACGCCAGCCGTAACCAAACACACTCGGATCAGGATGGTGTTCCACTCTGAGGAGTGTTCACTTGCCGGGAGCCGCTCGACCAGTATCGCGGAGGACCCTAGGTAAGTGAGAAGTGCCGCCGCCGAACACAGCGAGATTACCGCGCTGCCAATGCCTACTTCCTGGCTCGTAAATGCATGCGCTGCGAATGTCCAGAATACGTAGCCCAACCCCGCGGTGACGATCGTGGATGCCATGAGGTAGAGGCTGTTGCGGATTAGGCTGTCCGACCTGACGCGGTGCAAATAGCCGGGAAGCCATCGGCTGGATATGGAGGATTGAGCCATAATCACCTGCACGTCCTCGAAGACTTGGCCAGATCATGGACGTCAGCATTGATCGACCAAACTTGCCGTTTTTTAGTTAGCGGATCGATCTGCCGAGCAGCAGTTAGTGACACCACAATGCGGTAGGTACACCCGTTGGGTAGCTGCGGGACGAACAAGGTGCCCTGGTACGTCTGATTCGTACCAACGCTAAGGGTCACGGATTTCGCCAAGGAGCGCGAAGGTGTACCCAACCACCACGCGCTCAACTTGAAGGTGGTGTTGTCCGACTGATGGTGCACGATCTGGAAGCTCAGTTCGGTGCCGCTGGAGCCGATGGCGATATCGCCCTGGGCTGCTGGACCTGTCCAGGCCATCCAGGTGTAGCCGGTGGGAGCTGGGTGAGGAAGGCGATCGTAGGCGTACAACCCACCGGCGAGAAGGCTCACCCCGGCTACGGCCGCGACGATGGAGTAATAGCCCGAGTTTCGAGAGGCTGCCGACGTCTCGTCGTCGGTCCCGGCGTCGGAATGGTATGAATTCAGGGCCTCGAGCTTGTGAGCAGCACGTCGACCTTTTGTCGGCCGTGCAAGCAGCAGCCGCGCCTCGGCTGTGATGACTAGTACGGTCAAGAGCGCGAGAAGGCACCAATATGTGCTTTCGGCCGTGATGAGCACTCCGCAAGCATAGAGAACCAGCGATGAGAAAGCTGACAACACGGCGCTTAGCAGCGCCGCGTAACAAACGAAGACCAGTCCTCGCGGGCGGCGGCGTGGGTTGAAGACCGCGCCGAGCGTAAGCGATCCGGGAACTATTAGCAGAATTGCCGCCGCCAGGCTGGCCGCGGCATCACCCTTAGGCAGCAAGCGCACAGCTGCGAGGCTCGCGAAAGCGAGGAGCGCCCAGAGCGGCCATGTCGACAACCACAAACGCTTGACCCAAGGTTCGACACGGCGAGTACCGTTCATGGGGTCACCGTCAGCTTCCCCTGCAACACCTTTCCGGGCTTTCCCCGCGACGTCGGTGGCTGTTGCTGGTAACTAATAGGCATGGTCAGCTGGATGAACCGGTATATAGAGTAGTTGTCGGACTGGAAAACCTTGACCGCCCATTGAACCGTGTTGAATTTGTTGAGTCTTCCGTAAAAGGGCGATTTGGTGCCTCGAGGCTGGACCGAGGTAGGGTCATTGGGTGTGAAGTACACACCGAGCTCTGGCGTGTCGTATGCCATGCGCGCGTCGACTATCAGATAGGTATAATGCGAAGAACTCAAATCGTAGAACAGGAACGCGGGCTCGATTGGAGCGCCCGGTTTGGCGAGGTACATGTTGTAGACTGGGAAGCCAGCGGATGGAGAAGCAATGTTCTGCAAGCCGAACGAGCCGAATATGAGTCCGGTGTACCGGTCAGTGACGATATTGTTATTTGTGCCGAACCGGGCTGAGAACCATTCGCTCGCTGCGAGCAGTTCGGGCGTGATTGAACGCGTGTCAGAACCGTAGAGGAAAGAACCGGGAAAACGGTAGGAAGCGTTCAAACCGGCCGCTGTTCCACCGACCAGAGCGACGGCTAGAGCTATCACAAGTCCCGAACGGAAGCTAACGCGCCTCCACCGGTACATGCTGCGCCGGGTCCAATCAAGCAGCCAAACCGCTGCCGGACCGACCAACATGGACAATCCGATCCATGTGAAAGCCCACGAGCGACGCGCACCCTCCGCTCCTGCGGGCGAAAGAATAAAAACGGTCGACGGGAAATACAAGAGACCTAGCACGGCGAACGCGGATAGAAGGGCACGACGGCAACCTTGCGGCAGGCGGCCGTCCCTGATCCAGGCCCGGATCACAAGCAATCCGGCAACTGCCAGGAATAGCGCGAACACCGTCACCGCGTAGGCGGCCTTCTGTTCCCACCACGGAGATAGGGATGCCCCGAAGAGTTGCCTTGCACCTCCAGAACCCTCAGCAGCCTGCATCAATTCGGAGAGGCCTTCGCCCAGATAGGGCGACAGATATGACAATGTAGTAGGAGCGACGAAGTGGAACCACGCGCCCGCGACCAGCGCCGTGCTCAGGGTCAGGCCCCAGGCCAACCCGGCGGCGCGGCCCCATCCCTCCCCTCTAGCCAGCCAGGGCAGGCTCATGGCCAGCGCCACGAGCGCCATGATCAGAACGAGCGTGATCGTCGACAGATGGTGGGTAATGACCGCAGCCGCGGAGAGTACTACTGTCAGCACGCTCCACGCGACTTGGCCCTCCCCCGGCTGTGAGCGTATCGCCCGTATATAGGCGACAAGAGTCCATACCAGCAGCGTGATGGCCATGGACTCGTAGGCATACTGCGTATCGAAGTAAAGGAACGACGAATTAAGAGCGTACAGAATAGCTATCAACGAGGCCGTACGGTTGTCGAAGCCCAAGGCCTGAGCCAGGGCAGCAATGCCGAGTACCAGAGTGACATGGAATAGTATCAGCAGCAGCGTAGCGGCCGACCAGATAGTTAGTCCTGTGGCGTGAACGAGCGCAGCCGTAGCTGCGTGCAGGCCTGGATACCGGGATATGATCGGGATAATTGTATTAGGCTGGAATAGCTTGCCCGTGGTAAGTATTTCGTCGGTAGCAAGCCAGTGAGCGTACTCATCGTGATATATCGGCGAGGCAGGGTTGCGCAACAATTTGGGTAGGTAGCTGACAAACCCATAGAACGTGATCAAAGCAATGCGTATGTTCCGGGACGTGGCCCGGCGCCCGATCAACCCGGCTAGGGGAAGCTCGACGAGGAGCATCCCGATCCAGAACCATGCGAATTCCGATGTGCTGCTCACCGTGGTCTGGGCGATCTGGTACGCCCGGATCATGGCTGCCACGCCGGCAAGTTCGCAAGCCACGAAGGCCGCAGCCAAGAGGTAAACCGACATATTCGGTGCGGGCCGGGAATGATGAGCGTCCCGTGAGCGGTGCGTGACCCGGGAGTATGAAACTGACGGCTCCCGGTCGGAGATCGAATCCAACTGGCGCTGGTACGGCGTCGCGGTCAAGCTGGCTCCGTGGGCGTGGCTTCCGCGATACGCGCAAAGACAAGGAGTTGCGACATTTCAGGAGCCCCTTCGGTCGATCGGGCGACCCTGTGAGCGTACCTGGGAATACACGTCGCGGGTGTCTGCGATCACTTCGGCCCAAGAAGGCAATTTCAGGTCAGGGGCTGAGACTCGGCCTGCACGCAGGGCTGCTGCGAGCGAGTCTGCGAACTTCCCGGCATCCCGCGGGTCAACCAGGGTGATCGAAGCGTCCGTACCGGCCAGGCGGGCGAGTTCGAGATGCGCCGGAATGGACGAGGCTACGACCTGGGTACCTGCGGCGAGTCCATCCGCGACGGCAAGACCGAAAGCTTCATGATCGCTGGCCGAGGTGACGACGTTGGCCTGCGCGAGCAATCTGTCGAGTTCTGAGTCCAATATTTTTCCGGTGAAGCTCACCGGCCAGGCTGAGTCGCTGGCCTCGGCGTGCTGCTCGAGTCGGGGACGGTCAGGTCCATCGCCTACGACGACGAGTCTCGCTGGCGACGGCAACGCCTGGAAGGCATCGATGATGAGGTCGACATTCTTGTACCGCTCCAGCCGACCTACGGTGACTACCAGTGGCTCATGCGGTAGGATCTGTTCTGAGTCTTGCGCGTGAGATTTGCGGTCGGTCCCGTTCGGGATCACGCCAACCTTCGATGTCACGTCAGGGAAGTCCTTGATCACTAGGGCACGCTCGGCATCGGAAACGCAAATGACGGCGTCGGCCTCCCGGAAAAGCCGCGCGCCTGCTGGACGGTACAACCAGTGAAGGAAGGCCCGAAGCCGCGTATGGCCGGTGCCATGGTAGTGAGGCGTGAAGACCAAGGGCACCCCTTTGTCGACGGCAGCGTGCCCGACCAGTGTGTGATAGCTGTGCACGTGCGCGATATCGAATTCCGCGGCGTGGGCGCTCATGTGACGAAACAGGCTCAGGGAAAGCGGATAGGCTCGGGAATCCACCGTAAGCGGGAACCGGCGTACGCGCACCGCCCCGATCCGTTCATCGGCCGGGGAGCCGTCGATCTGGTGAGTGAAGACGGTCACGTCGTCTCCAGCCTCGGCGCAGCCCTGGGCTAGACGCCTGACATGCGTCTCCACCCCGCCGATCTGCGGATGATATGAAGCAACGATTTGTGCGATCCTCACCAGCCGTCCCCTCCGGTAGAGGCAGGGGATGGATCAGCCTGCCGGCCGCTCTTGGGCTCGGCCTGACGCAGCTGGTCGATGAGTGTCCGGTAGACATTGACAGTTTGCTGCCAGGAATGCGGGTCCTGATACCGTCGACCGCGACGTTGGAGCAGCTGTAGCAGAGCGTCCCGCAAAGCAGCAGGATCCCGCGGCGGCACAAGCAGCGCGCCGGGGTAATCCTGGACGGCTTCGACCAGTCCGCCAACAGCCGTCACGACCACTGGCAGTCCAGCGCACATGGCGATGTGCAGTGGCCCCGACGAAGAGGAACGATGGTAGGGCAGGACCACGGCGTCTGCCTGCTCGAAATAAGCCTTGAGCTCGGCGTCAGTTACGTAGCGGTCTACACGCTCGATCAGGTCCGCGTGCGGGCTCCGGGCGATAGCGTAGTCCGGAGCAGTCCAGCCTTCCCATGTCTCGCCGACTACGGACAGGCGGAATCGATTGGCTTGATCACGATCAAGCGAGCTGAACGCAGCAACGAGATCTTCAACGCCTTTAAATGGGCGGACGACGCCGAGGTACAAGAGCCGGAACGGTGCGTCGCCGACAGGATCCGCCTCGACCGCAGTCGGCTGGACGAGGTGGTGATAGGGACCATGTGGCGTTACGCGCACCAGCGCGTCACCAAGCGAGTACGCCGCCGGGATGGCACTCAAATCGTAGCTGGAATGGACTACGTGGGCATCTGCCAGAGCCAGCAAATGCGGCATGAGCATTCGGACATAACGACGAGTTCCTGGCAACGCGGCTTCACCTACGTCCTGCCCTTCATGCCACTCCAGGATGATTCGCGCCCCACGCCGGGCGGCGTACCGAGCCAAGCGCAGATACGTGTGCAGGACAGCACCAGTCCACCATTGCAGGATCAGCACAGTGGGATGCTGACGGTCGAGGAATCTGAGCGCGTTTGTCAGAGACGGTCCCCAGTACCAATCGACGCCGTCGTAGACTTCCACACTAGGCGGATAGACCACCGCATTAGCCACAGCGGCACCTACATGGTCGCGACCTGGGTAGAGGCGCTGGGGCACGAGGCGGCGCATGAGCAAGGCGCCGACGTCATACTCTTCTGCCAGGGCAGATGACAGCAGGTAGGTGTAATGACTGATTCCGGACGCGAAGAACCAGCCCGACCCGATAACCACGACCCGGTCCTGACAGGTTTCCACGGTAGACGTCACCAGCTGACCCCCTTACCGGCTGGTTTAGACGGCCCGGTCACCTGACTCCACTCCAGTCACCAGCGCTTCGACGGGCTGCTGCTCCGATCCGGTAAGTGGCGACGAGGAGTTGCCCTCATCCAACGCATGGGCAGCAGTTGGCTGCTGCAAGCTGATAAACGGCTCGGCAACTTCGAGGACGGACGAGGGCTGGGGACGACGCCGTTCGGCAAGGATCGTCTGCAGCACGCGACGGCCGTCACGAAACGCGTTCAGGTTGCTCACACCGTGAATTCGCGCGTGCTCGAAGCTCGGGACCTCAGCGACGACTAGTCCCGCCTTAGCAACGCGAACGTGGATGAGAGTCTCGACCTCAAAGCCGTCACCCCACAGCCCTCCATCGCCGTCAGGCTGAAGAGGAGATGTAGCATCGAGGCCCAGAACCGGCACGTACCGCCGCCAGAAGACGTTAAATCCGTAACAGAGATCTGAATATTTTCTGCTGTAGCAGGCGTTGAAAAAAGACGTTAGAGCATAATTGCCGAAACTGCGCAGGCGCGTGATGTCGGTGCTGCCGCCGCCTTCGGCGAATCGCGTCCCCTTGGCGAAATCTGCGCCATCAAGGAGCGCAGCCACGAAAAGGGGAATCTCGCCTGGGTCGGCAGAGCCGTCGGCGTCGACCATTGCAATGATCTCACCTGTCGCCGCGGCGAATCCGCAGGCAAGTGCATTACCTTTACCCAGACGCGTCTGCAGAACTATGCGCACACCCGGTCTTACCTCGCGTGCGATTGTCACGGTGTCGTCCACCGAGAAACCATCGACTAGAATTACCTCGTAGACATCGTCTGGTATCTGGGCAAAAACATGCGGTATGTTGCGAGCCTCGTTGAGTGCCGGAATCACAACAGATACTGAAGGTGTCAGCATGTGCGGTTTCCCTTAAATAAGTATTGGCGTACCTAGATATATTTTCCAGGCCTTGCAGGTTTCGCCAGGATGTCCTGCCGCTCTCCGGTGAGGACTGCGAACTAGACTGTGACGGCGGCAGGGAGTGCAGGCCTAGTGCCCGGCCCGTCGCGCCGCGATCCATAGATAGCCCTATCTGTGATCATGAGCACTGCTGGGGTGATACTTGACCCCCCGTGCCCACCCAATGTGTTAGTGGGGTTACAAATCGTGGCGGTCCCCTTCAACAAGTACACCGCACAACAAAACGTACTGTCCTAGCATCCGCTAGGTGTGGTTTTTGCACATTTCGAAACACAACCGGCCTATCGATCTGATAGCGGCGCGGCCAGGGCATCTGCCCGGCGATCATCGCGACTGCGCCCTGACCAGGGATCACACAGATCAAGCGGCCGGAAATCCGGCAGGACAATGATCACGATCCGTTGCATGCCTGGCAGTTGTATACAAATTTGACGGCCGACGAAGACCTGACCAGCCTCCCGCGACCGCGACCTCTCGGTTACTCTGGTTGACTCTAGGCGACTGCGCGACCGACCTCACGTCCCCTTGGGAGTCAGCATGAGATCCCGTCTGGCGGTGCTTATCGCCATCGTGGTCGCTGCTGGTGCGGTGGTCTTCGCGGTCAGTCGCCTCATTTCCTCCTCTTCTAGCACTGGAGTCCTGCCGACGGCTCAGGCCTCTTACCTGGGCGTCTTCGAGTCAGGAGCGCTGCAGAGTTACCAACCGGTCGCGGACTTTAGCAAGGCGGCGGGCATGCCGCCCAACCTGGTCGGCTACTACAGCGGCTGGGAGGAACCCTTCCAGGTTTCGTTCGCGGAGACGGTGCGCAGCCATGGAGCGGTCACGCTGCTGCAGTGGGATCCCACCGGTATCTCGGTCTCAAAGATCGCCGCTGGGGGCTTCGATACCTACCTGCGCGCTTTCGCCCGCAGCGTCCGCGACTTCGGCCACCCGGTTGTCATCGGTTTCGGGCATGAGATGAATGCCTACTGGTATTCGTGGGGCTATAGGCACCTGCCGCCCTCGACCTTCGTAGCCGCCTGGCGGCACATCGTGACGCTTTTCCGCGATCAGGGCGTCAGCAATGTCACTTGGCTGTGGACGCTCCAGGCGGATGAATCTGGCACCGGCCCGATCGCCTCGTGGTGGCCAGGCGCCCAGTACGTCACCTGGGTCGGCATCGATGGCTACTACTACCATTCGTCAGAAACCTTCTTCAGCATTTTCGGCCAGACCATCGCCCAGGTGCGGATGTTCACGGGCCTGCCGATACTGCTGTCCGAGGTGGGGGTGGGTCCTGACGCCGACCAGGCGCGGAAGATCCCGCAGCTGTTCGCCGGGATGCGCCAGTACGGGACTATCGGGCTCGTCTGGTTCGACATCGCCCAGCATCAGGGGATCTATCACCAGGACTGGCATATAGAAGACAACCCAGCTGCCGAAACGGCGTTCCGGCGCGGCGCCTCCGCACTGACACTGGCGCGTCCCTAAAGATCTTGAGGTACAGGCGCGGGCAGGTGTGCGCCCAGGGAGAAGCGTCCAATGCATGTTGCGACGGCACAGAATGTGGCTGCCAGGGTTTCCGTATCGTTCTGCCGGGCCTGCCCTGGCTCATCGATGAGGCCTTCGGCCTCTTACCTGGGGCGACGCAGGCCGCAGACAATTGTTCTGTTTCGAATCGGACAATCGCCATCCCTCTCGGCTTATCGGACAGTATCCTTCGTAACCGGTATTCCTCAACGGGCGAGTACCGCCCAAATGTGCCGGTACGGGCACGATACGGGCAGACTGGGACAGGGCTTGCTGGTGGCGCTCGTTGATCACGGAAGGCTGCCGCGTGCCTGGCACGGGTACGCCCGGTACTCCAGAGTGAGGTGACTATGACACTCGCGGTATGCCACTCCACAAATTCGGTTCACCGAGGATTCAGCGCTAAGGGTCCAGCTCTCGTCCCCGGCAAGGACAGAGAGGGATCTTTCTACTAGACGATTAAGTCCAGGGGGTCCGTTCGGCGTGTTGCGCCCGGTTTGAGGCGAAGGGTGTCCAGAATCGGCGTTGCTAACCCATACGTCGAGCTTGGAGGCTCTCGTGGACGCTGACCTGGACACCCTCGCTACTGCACTCTACGTCTTTATCGATGACCTGCTGAAGGCTGAGCCTGGCCGGGCGCCGTGGCATCCAGCCGCCGGGATCGATCCGGAGCTCAGCGACGCCGAGGCGGTCACGCTGTCGGTGCTGCAGGGACTGCTGGGCTTTACCAGCGAGGCACGCTGGCTGCGGCACGCCGGGCGGCACCTGCGGCATTTGTTCCCGTACCTGCCCCAGCAGTCCGGGTACAACAAGCGGCTGCGCAAGCTGGCACTGACGATGATCTGGCTCATTTTCATGCTGGGCCGCTGCACGTCGATGTGGACCGATGACGTGTGGGTCGTCGACTC
>Ga0224557_1002613_pt1 | contig 15086 bp, 6 predicted proteins | sample 714S31014metaG_FD_180677 | JGI IMG/M metagenome (GOLD analysis project Ga0224557, IMG submission 180677) | Peat soil microbial communities from Stordalen Mire, Sweden - 717 S3 10-14 | ecosystem: Environmental > Terrestrial > Soil > Wetlands > Peat | place: Sweden: Norrbotten County, Stordalen...
TCGTCATGGTCGACGAGTTCCAAGACACGGACCCGGTGCAGTGGCAGGTGATCGACCGCGCGTTCAGCGGCCGATCCACGCTGATTCTGATCGGCGACCCGAAGCAGGCGATCTATGCGTTCCGCGGTGGCGACATCGTCACCTACCTTCGCGCGGCCGAGTCCGCGGGCGACAAGCGAACGCTGGCCACGAACTGGCGCAGTGACGCCGCGCTCGTCGAGCGGTTACAGGCCGTGCTGCACGGCGCCGAACTCGGCGATCCCGCGATCGTGGTTCGCGACGTCGGCGCGCATCACCAGGGTCACCGGCTCGCCGGCGCGCCGCAAAACGATCCGTTCCGGCTGCGGGTGGTACGCCGTGCCACATTCGGCCGCAGCGGGACACAGAATCTGCCGATCGACGACTTGCGCGAACACATCGGTCGCGACCTCGCCGCCGACATCGGCGCGCTGCTGGCCAGCGGTGCGACGTTCGACGATGAACCGCTCGCGGCCCGCGATATCGCGGTGATCGTCGAAACGCACAAAGACGCCCGGGCCTGCGACCGGGCGCTGGCCGACGCGGGGATCCCCGCGGTCTACACCGGTGACTCCGACGTGTTCAGTTCGGAAGCCGCCGACGACTGGCTGTCCCTGTTGGAAGCGTTCGACCAGCCGCACCGCTCCGGTGTGGTTCGCGCCGCGGCCGCGACGATGTTCTTCGGTAAGACTGCGGAAGACCTTGCCGCCGACGGCCATGCGCTGACCGATCACATCGCCGAAACCCTGCGGCAGTGGGCCGACCACGCCCGCGAGCGCGGCGTGGCTGCGATCTTCGAGGCCGCGCAATTGAGCGGCATGAGCGGCCGCGTGTTGTCGTGGCAGGGCGGCGAGCGGCACATGACCGACCTGGCACACCTGACCCAGCTGTTACAGCAGACCGCGCACCGCGAGCACTACAGCTTGCCTGCGCTGCGGGATTGGCTGCGCGGACAACGCGAGGAACGCGGGGGTTCAACCGAACGCAACCGACGGATCGACAGTGATGCCGGCGCCGTTCAGATCATGACCGTGTGGGTGAGCAAGGGGCTGCAATACCCGATCGTCTACCTGCCGTTCACGTTCAACCGCAATCTGCAGGACCGCGATCTGGTGCTGTTCCACGACGGGGATGCGCGCTGTCTGCACATCGGCGGTCAGGACAGTCCCGACTTCAACGTCGCCGCGAAGCTCGGCAGCGAAGAGTCCGCCGGCGACGACAGCCGGCTGACCTACGTCGCGATGACGCGGGCCCAGTCTCAAGTGGTGGCCTGGTGGTCGCCGGCGCACGGCGAACCGAACGGCGGGCTGTCGCGGCTGCTGCGCGGACGCCGACCCGGCGACTCGGTAATCCCCGACCGCTGTGCGCCCGCGAAGATCACCGACGACGACGCCTGGGCTCGGCTTCGGGAATGGGAGATTGCCGGCGGACCGGTGCTCGAAGAGTCGGTGATTCGCTCCACGCCGCGCGTTTTCGGCCAGCCGCAGCAGTCCGACCTCGACATCCGCCACTTCCATCGCGGCATCGATACCGCGTGGCGACGCACCTCGTATTCCGGGCTGATCCGGGGTTCGGAAGGGTCGGAAGGGATCGGGGGCTCGCAGCCGGCGGGTGTGACCAGTGAGCCAGAAGAAACCGAACTGGACGATGAAGTCGGCGAAATTCCGCTGACCGAAGCGACATCCGGGTCAGACATGCCGTCCCCGATGGCCGACCTGCCGGCAGGCGCGAAGTTCGGCACGCTGGTGCACGCGGTGCTGGAGACCACCGACCCGCTCGCGACCGATCTGGCCGCCGAACTCGAGACGCAGATCCGCGTGCACTCAAAGTGGTGGCCGGTGGATGTGCCCGCCGCTGAACTGGCCGCGGCGATGCTGCCGATGCACGACACCCCACTGGGTCCGCTGGCAGGAGGATTGACGTTACGGCAGATCGGACTGCGTGACCGGTTGCGGGAGTTGGACTTCGAGTTTCCGCTGGCTGGTGGCGACCTCCGGGCCGCTGCGCCTAATATTCGGCTGGCGGACGTCGGAGTATTGCTGCGGTCGCATTTGGCGGCACAGGATCCGCTGGCACCGTACGCGGACCGGCTGATCAGTGACGCACTCGGCAGAGAGTCGTTGCGCGGGTACCTCAGTGGTTCGGTCGACGCCGTGCTGCGGATTCCCGATGGACCGGGACACCGCTATCTGGTCGTGGACTACAAGACCAACTGGCTGGGCAACTCGGATCGGCCATTGACCGCTGCCGATTACCACCGGCCCCGACTGGCGGAGGCCATGCTGCACTCGGATTATCCGCTGCAGGCATTGCTGTACAGCGTTGTGCTGCACCGTTTCTTGCGGTGGCGCCAGCCTGGCTACGATCCGGCAAGACATCTGGGCGGCGTGCTGTATCTGTTCGTGCGCGGGATGTGTGGGCCGGATACTCCGGTGGTCGACGGTCAACCGGCGGGGGTGTTCAGCTGGCAACCACCGGCCGACCTAGTGATGGCATTGTCGGACCTTCTCGACGTGGGGAGCGCGGCCGCGTGACTGTTGAAGCGCACGATCCGGCCGGCTGGCGGCAGGTCGTCAGTGCCGACGGGTTGTTGCGGACGTTCAACGAAGCCGGCGTGATCGACGCCGCGGACGTTCACGTAGCGCAACGACTCACGGCCATGGCCGGTGAGTCGAATCCGGTGGTGGCGCTGGCTGTTGCGTTGGCGGTGCGAGCGCTGCGCGGCGGCTCGGTATGTGTCGACTTGCGATCGGCCGAGGCGCAAGCGGGCGTGGCCGGCCTGCCGTGGCCGTCGGCCCACGACTGGTTGGCGACGGTAGAGGCCAGCCCGCTGGCCGGATCGCCACCGGTGCTGCGCATATACGCCGATACCCTGGTGTACCTGGATAGGTATTGGCGCGAGGAACAACAGGTCGCTGACGACCTGCTGGCCCTGCTGAAGGCCCGTGCGCCGATGGTGGTTCCCGATCTCAATCGGTTGTTCCCGCCGGGATACGAAGAACAACGCGAAGCCGCAACAATTGCCCTGGCGCAGGGATTCACGGTGCTGACCGGTGGACCGGGGACGGGCAAGACGACAACGGTCGCGAGGTTGTTGGCGTTGTTCGCCGAACAGGCGACCGGAGATGCGCGGCTGCGCATCGCGCTGGCGGCGCCCACCGGCAAGGCCGCGGTCAGATTGCAGCAGGCGGTGCAGCTCGAGATCGACCAGCTGGACGTCGTTGATCGACAGCGTCTTTCAGGGCTGAAGGCCACCACACTGCATCGATTGTTGGGGAGCCGGCCGGATACCTCGTCGCGGTTCCGGCATCATCGCGGCAACCGACTGCCGCACGACGTGATCGTCGTCGACGAGACGTCCATGGTCTCGCTGACGATGATGGCCCGTTTACTGGAGGCAGTGCGGCCACAGACGCGCCTGCTGCTCGTCGGGGACGCCGACCAACTGGCGTCGGTGGAGGCGGGCGCGGTGTTGGCCGACTTGGTCGAGGGGCTCAACGCGCGCGGCGACACTCGGGTGGCAGCGCTGAAGACATCACATCGCTTCGGCGCATCAATCGGCGAACTGGCGTCGGGGATCCGGGTCGGCGACGCGGACCGGGTCATTGACTTGCTGCGCACCTGCGACGAGCACATCGAATGGATCAACACCGACGACTGGACCGATCGTCTGCGCAATGTGCTTTTGCCCCATGCGCTTCGGCTGCGGCAGGCCGCCGTATTGGGTGACGCGGCAGCGGCGGTGGCCATGCTCGACGAGCATCGGCTGCTTTGCGCGCACCGGCGCGGACCATATGGCGTTGCGGTCTGGAACCGCCAAGTCGAGCGATGGCTCACCGAAGAGACAGGCGAGCCGATTTGGTCCCCGTGGTACGCCGGGCGCCCGCTTTTGGTCGCGGCGAATGACTACGGACTGGGACTCTACAACGGGGACACCGGGGTCGCCGTGATGAACGATGGCGTGCTGCGAGCCGTCATCGCGAGCGCCGCAGGACGGCTCGACTTCGCAACTAGCCGGCTCGGCGACATCGAGACCATGCACGCAATGACGATCCACAAGAGCCAGGGCAGCCAAGCCGGCGAGGTCACCGTCCTTATGCCGCCGGCGGATTCGCGGTTGCTCACCCGGGAACTGTTCTATACCGCCGTGACCCGGGCCAAGGCCAAGGTGCGGGTGGTCGGCTCCGAAGCCGAGGTACGCGCCGCCCTGGACCGCCGCGCTATTCGGGCGACGGGGCTAGCGCTGCGTTTAACGGCGCCCCGCTAACTCCCGGCCCGCTGCGCGGCTACGAACAGATTCCCCGGGACCTGATCCTCGACCTGTTTGGGGGCTCGGCGACCGTAGCCGGCCATCAGCTCGTGGGACGGCGTCACCGTCACGTCCCAGCCGTGCCGTGCGAACCAGTCACCGACGTCTTCACGCTCCTCGAAGTACCACAGTTCATCGGTCCTGGGGATTTCACGCTGAGGGTCGGCCTTGGCCATGAAATCGCGGACGCGATCCATCCGCGCGCGCCGCTTCGCCCGGGCCTCGGGGTCGAGAAAACTCGGGCCGAGCGCCTCCACGGCGACCCGGCTGCCGGGCGCAGTCAGCCCCTGAACACGGTCGAACAGCAGCTCTTGGGCCGCCGCCGGTAAATACGGCATCAACCCCTCGGCCGACCAGGCGCTGGGCGCCGAGGCATCAAAACCAGCCTGTTGCAGCGCCGTCGGCCAGTCGTGGCGCAGGTCCACCGCAACGGGAACCCGGTTGCACGCCGGCTCTGTCCCGTGCTCGCGCAGCGTCGACGCTTTGAAATCCAGCACCTTGGTCTGGTCGAGTTCGTAGACGGTCGTCCCGTCCGGCCAGGGCAATCGCCAGGACCGCGAGTCCAGGCCCACCGCCAGGATCACTACCTGGCGGATGCCCGCTTGGGTTGCATTGAGGAAGAAGGTGTCGAAAAAGGCTGTCCGCGAAGCCATATAGCCGACCATCGCCTGCATCTGCACCGGCAAATCGGGTTCGAGTTCGATCAGCTCGGCGGGCAGCTGCGGTCCGGCGTGCCAATTCCACACGCCGTCTCCGGCGGCGTCGAGGAACACCCGCGCGTATGGGTCACTGATCAGTGGGTTTTCACTCTCGGTTTCCGCCGCACGGGCCGACGCAACGCCCAGTGCCGTCGCCCCCACGCTCTCGGTGATCTCCCAGCTGTCGTTCTCAGTTCTCGGCACGCGGGTGCCCTCCCATTCGCTAGCACGGCTACCTATCGACCCTACGCGCGCAGTGCGTGAACAAGCTGTCCGTCGGGTTCATGGATGCCGACCCGGAGGTATCCGGCTAGATCCGGTTAAGTTTGGCTAAGTTTCTCGAAGTTTTTAAAGGGGCCGCAAACCACGCGGCACTCATCAGAGGATCCCGAAGGAATTGGCAACATGCGGGTTGACGGGCGCGACATCGCGGTGTCCGGCAGCGTGCTGCAACCACTGACTCGGCGGACTAACGACATCCTGCGGCTCGTGCTGGCCGCGACCTTCCTCGCGGCGGTGATCACAGGTTCGGTAATCACCCGCCCACGCTGGGTCGCGCTGGAGAGATCCATCTCGCAGATCGTCGGGGTCTTGACGCCGACGCAATCCGATGCGGTTTACCTGGTCTACGGCCTCGCGATACTGGCGTTGCCATTCATGATCCTGATTGGACTGATCGTTGCCCGGCAATGGAGACTGCTGGGCGCATATGCGGCCGCCGCGCTCATCGCCATCCTCTCTCTGTCGATCAGCAACAACGGCTTCGCGGCACCCCGGTGGCACTTCGAGTTTTCGGACCGGCTCGCCACGTTGCCGGCCCAGTTTCTCGATGACCCGCGGTGGATCGCCATGTTGGCGGCAGTGCTCACCGTGTCGGGCCCGTGGCAACCGGCTCGCCTGCGACGCTGGTGGTGGGCGCTGCTGCTCGCTTTCGTGCCGATCCACCTGGTGATCAGCGCCATCGTGCCGGCGCGCTCGTTGGTGGGGCTGGCGGTGGGGTGGTTCGTCGGGGCGCTGGTTGTCCTGATCGTCGGCACCCCCGCACTCGAGGTACCGCTTGATGGTGCCGTTCGTGCGATGGCCAGACGCGGATGCGTCGTGACACGGCTGTTGGTGGTCCGGCCGGCCGGACCCGGGGCACTGGTTCTTTCGGCCGATTGCGAGGATGCGGACGCTGACCTGGATTTTAAGGCCACCCAGGCGGCGATAGAGCTGTACGGCCCGCATCAAAGCAGCGGTGGCGCACTGCGCCAGCTATGGCGCAAGCTGAGGCTGCGCAACGCGGAGAGCGCGCCCCTTCAGACCTCGATGCGGCGCGCCGTCGAGCATCGCGCACTGATGGCCATTGCGATCGGTGACGCGGGCGTCGCCAACACGTCGACGGTCGCCGTCGCCACCCTCGATCGGGGATGGACGATGTACGCCCACCAGCCCATTCGGGGGATTCCGCTCGACCAATGCGCCAAGACGACGCCAGTCGCGCGGGTGTGGGAAGCGCTGCGAACCCTGCATGATGACCAGATCTCGCACGGCGACCTGCGCAGCCACGAGATCACCGTCGATGACGGCGCAGTGCTTTTCGGGGGCTTCGGCAGCGCCGAATACGGCGCCACCGACGCCCAACTCCAATCCGACCTGGCCCAACTCCTGGTGACCACCTCGGCGCTGTATGACGCAAATTCCGCGGTAAGTGCGGCGATCGACGCGTTTGGCAAGGAAACCATCCTGACCGCCTCCCGACGCCTCACCAAATCTGCTGTGCCAAAACGAATCCGGCAATCGGTAACCGATCCCGGCGGCGTCATCTCCGGCACCCGCGCCGAGGTCAAGCGCCACACGGGCGCGGATCAGATCAAAACCGAAACCATCACCCGGTTCACCCGCAGCCAGGTGATCCAGCTGGTCCTGTTCGGTTCCCTGGTCTATGTCGCATATCCGTTCATCAGCACGGTGCCGACGTTCTTCTCCGAGCTGGAGACCGCGAACTGGTGGTGGGCACTGCTGGGCTTGACGATATCGGCGCTGACCTATGTCGGCGCGGCAACCGCTTTGTGGGCCTGCACCGATGGCACGGTGAACTTCTGGAAGCTGTCAATCGCGCAGGTGGCCAATACTTTTGCCGCAACCACCACCCCGGCCGGCGTCGGCGGGCTGGCGCTCAGCACCCGGATCCTGCAGAAGGGCGGTCTGACCGCAACACGAGCCACCGCCGCGGTGGCGGTGCAGCAATCAGTGCAGGTAATCGCCCACGTTGTGTTGCTGATCTTTTTCAGCACCGTGGCGGGAGCGTCGACGAACCTGTCGCATTTCGTCCCGACTGCCACCGCGCTTTACCTGATCGCGGGTGTGGCACTGGGCATCGTCGGCGCATTCCTGTTCGTGCCCACGCTGCGGCACTGGCTGGCGACGGGACTGCGCCCGAAGATCGAGGAGGTAACCAGCGAACTCATCGAGCTTGTCCGCGAACCAAAACGATTGGCACTGATCGTGCTCGGTTGCTCCGGAACGACCCTCGGTGCCGCGCTGGCGCTTTGGGCCAGCGTCGCGGCCTTTGGCGGCGGCGCGACGTTCGTGACCTGCACGGTCGTGACGATGGTCGGCGGAACCCTCGCCTCAGCGGCGCCGACACCCGGTGGCGTCGGTGCCGTCGAAGCGGCGCTGATCGGTGGTCTGGCTGCCTTCGGCCTGCCGGCGGGGGTGGCTGTGCCGTCGGTGCTGCTGTATCGGGTGCTCACCTGCTGGCTACCCGTCTTCATCGGCTGGCGGGTGATGCGGTGGCTAGCCGATAACGACATGGTCTAACGGGACTGGTCAGCTGTCGTCGGTCTGGGTCTCGGCCTCAACGACCACGAGGGCGACGGACCTTCTGATGCTCGCACCAACCGTGATGGTCAGATAGACCCAGTAGTACTCCTCGGGCACTGCGGGCGCCACCGTGATCGCGACCGAAACGGCGGCCGATCCGTCGGAGCCGAACTGTCCAGACGCAGGTGCGACCGTAATCCCACTGGCGGAGGATGCGCCGGTGATGGTGTAGCCGCCGGCGGTGTCGACCATCCGTTGAGCATCAAGCTTCACGGTGGCCGTGCTTCCCGGCGCGATCGTGACGATTGGGCTAGAGATGTTCACGGTCACCGCCGAACTGCCGGCACCAAACGACGGTGGCGCGGAGGACTCCGCAGTGCCCCAGACCTTGTCTGGGTGGGCGGCGAGCGAGAAGGTGAGGTCGCCACCCGTGCGGATGATCGACTCCGGAACGAATGTGTGATCGGTGGCACGGCCGTCAACGGTCAGGCCGCTGATGTACTTAGGATGGTTCGGTCCGGATGCGCCGGGGGCGGAGATCTGGAAGGTTTTGCCGCCCGGAAGCGCGATCACGACCCGATCGAACAGCGGCGTGTTCAGGCTGAGAACCGGCGCGCCCGGAGTACTCGGATAGAGGCCGAGGGCGGCCCAAACGTACCAGCTGGACATCGCCCCGAGATCGTCGTTGCCCGGCTCACCGTCGGGTGTTGGACCGAATAGCCCGCGCACTCGGTCGACCGTGAGCTGCGTTTTCCACGGTTGACCGACGTAGTTGTAGAGCCACGGCACCCCGAAGGTGGGCTCGTTACCGGCCCACAGGTACGGCTCGTCGGGGCCCACGTTGAGTTCCTTCGTGAAGCGGTCCAGCCGGCCTGTCACTGCCTTGCGGCCGCCGAGAGCGGCCACCAGGCCGGCGACGTTATGCGGCACCCACCAGACGTATTGCTCAGCGTTGCCCTCGTCAAAACCTTCCTGGCCGAAGCCCGAACCGGGCTGCATGATGGCCGGGCCCTCACCGAAGGCCCCGGTTGCGCTGCGGGGCGCGATGTAACCCGTGCTGGGATTAAAAAGGTTCTGCCAGTATTGCGCCCGGTTCTGGAATTCGGCCGCGGTCGCACTGTCTCCGAGCGATTCGGCGAACCGGGAGATCGCGAAGTCATCGACCGACCACTCCAGCGTGATCGATGCGCCGGCGCCGAATACGGTCTGGGGTGCGTAGCCCAACTGCAGATAAGTGGCGATGCCCGGCCGCTCCACGTAGCCGTTGAGCCCGACACCGCCCCGGGTCGCCGCGTTCACCATGTAGCGCAGTGCCGTTTTGAGATCGAAGTCCTTGGCGCCGTACGCGTAGAGGTTCACGATCAGCGGCACCACACTGTCGCCGCTCATCTCGCCGGTCGAGGAATTCGCAAGCGCCCAGCGCGGATACGATCCACTCTGCTCGGCGTCGTTGACCAGCGATTGGGCCATATCGCTCGCTTGCTTTGGGAAAAGCATTGCCTGTAATGGCGCCAGGCTTCGGTAGGTGTCCCAATCGGAAAAGTTGGTGTACTGGGTGCGCCCCTTGGCCACAGCGTGGATGAAGCCGTCGAATCCGATATAGCGTCCGTCTGCGTCGTTGAAGGTATTGGGATGCAGGAGTGACCGGTAGAGGGAGGTGTAGAAGGTGTCCAGATTGTCGACATTCCTGCCAGCCACCAAGATATGCGACAGCGTGGCGTTCCATTCGGATTGTGCCGCGGCGCGGACGTCTTCGAAGCTCCCTCCGCCCTCGGCCGCCAGGTTGGCCCGCGCTCCGTCGATGCCGACGTAGGAGATTGCGGTCCGCACCTCGAACGCGGAGCCGGCCGGGAACTCCACATACCCCCCGCTGTAAGGCGAAGCCGCGGCCCGGGCGCCGGCGTAGACCCTGTACCCGTCCCAAGCGCCGTAGGAGGTGAACGGCTGGCTGAACTTCATGGCGAAATACACCGTGTAGGTGTTGTTCCTGCCGCAGAATCCGCCGCTGGTCGCCCAACCGGTGATCGTGGTGTTGTCGTCGCCGATCTGGATGCTCGAGCGGGAGTCGCCCGCCAGGGACGCGCCGGACCGTACGTGGAAAAGGGCCGCCTTACCGTTGTGTGGGTAGCTGAACCGGCCGACGCCGGTACGGGTGGTGGCGCTGAGTTCCGCGGTCACCCCGGTGCCGGGGAACCGCACGGTGTAGTAGCCCGGCGCGCCCTGCTCAGTGTCGTCGTGGGCGATCCTTTCCGAGGCGTTCCACGGCTGTGATCCGATTGAGGTGGTGGTAGGCAACATCGAGATGTCGCCAAACGCCGCACAGCCCACCGAGGCGTGGGTCATGCTGAACCCGGTGGAGCGTGGATTGTCATGGCTGTAGCCGGCGTAGTTGTTGGTCGTGTCCGGCGAGTACTGCACCATTCCGAACGGCACGGAGGGGCCGGGGAAGTTGTTGATCTCCCCCACAATCCCACCGCCCGTCCCGGTGCCGATGAGCGTGTCGACGTGGTCGACGGGATTCGCAACCAACGCGGGCTCACCGTCGTAAGCAATGGGCGGAACCGGCGCAACGAACGTTATGGAGACGGCCGCCACCGCTATGAGCGCGATGAGGACCCTTCGTGACCGCATAGCTGTCTTTACTTCATAACCATCTCTTTGTGTCGCTGTTTCGAGTGATTCGAGATCGAGGAGTGGCTTGCATACAACGCTGCCAGCAGTGCCCGAGAAACGCTAGCAACGTCCCGCGCTGACGTCAGCTAGTCTCATTCTGGCGTCGCTGGTGCTGGTGCCGGTCCAATTTCCGGGAGATGCAACGGATGAAATACTTGACCGCGGCAACCGCTGCCGTGGCGCTGAGTCTGGCGTTCGTCGGCTGCGGCTCTGACAACAAGTCAGACAACAACACGACATCAACGTCCACGAGCACGCCAGGCGCGCGGCCGAACAAAACCGTCGCCGACTACATCGCTGAGAAGCACATCACGGAAACCCCCGTCCATCGCGGCGATCCGGGCCCGGCCGTCAATCTGCCGGTACCAGCAGGTTGGCAGAAGCTCGACCAAATCCCCGGGGCGCCTTATGACGGCATCGTTCTGACTCAGGCCGCCAATCCTGCCGATCCACCCACCATCCTGGCGCTCTTCTCGAAACTCACCGGTGACGTCGATCCCGCGAAGATCATCGAGTACGCCCCCGGGGAGCTGCAGAATTTGCCCGGCCACCAGGGCCAGGGCAACGGCACCGCAGCTACGCTAAACGGATTTCAGGCGTGGCAGCTCAGTGGCACGTACCAGAAGGACGGCAAGACACGCGCCGTCGCACAGAAGACGGTGGTGATCCCCGTCCAGGGTGCCGTGTTCGTGCTGCAGCTCAACGCCGACGCCCTCGACAGCGACCAGGGGCCGTTGATGGACGCCACCAACATCATCGACGACCAAACCACCATCGCCCAATGAGTTAAGGGCGCCGGACCGCGCCGCGAGGCTCGGACTGGCCTTACGGTGGTGACATGGCAGAACAGTCGCTCGCGATAGAAGCCGGGCACCCACCGTCGGCGCTCCTGCGTCTCGTCAACCCGATACTCAGCTTTTTGCTGCGTACTCTACTCGCCGGACCCGCCCGCAAGCAGCTGATGGTGCTCAGCTTCACCGGACGCAAGACCGGTCGGCGGTACTCAATTCCGTTGAGTGCCCATGTGATCGACAACGATCTCTATGCGCTCTGCAGCGCGACCTGGAAGCAGAACTTCCGCGGCGGCACCCCCGCGGAGGTGGTCTACGACGGCAAGACGACCACTATGCACGGCGAACTCATCCAAGACAGCGCCATCGTCTCCGATCTCTACCTCAAGTGCGTGCAGTCCTACGGCGTCCAGCGCGCACAACGCATGATGGGAGTGAAGTTCCGCGGTCAGAAAATACCGACGCTCGACGAGTTCACCGAGGCGGTCGGCCGGCTGCGCCTGGCAGCGGTGCGGTTGACTCCGGCCGAGTAGCCGCAGCCGCCTCCTTCAAGGCCCGCGCCCTACCGAGGCATCGGAGTAGAACGAAACGCGCTGTACGCGAACCCACCCCGGACGTCAATTAGTTCTGAATTGCGAAAATAGTAGTTCTGAATTGCGAAAATAGCTGGTGAACTGCGTCTCTGAGCAAAAGAAGAGATTTTGCCGTCGCGTCGCGCATGACACCGCGTCGAAATTAAGGCTTGCGTAAGTCATCTCGGACACTTCACCTAGAGACACATCTCCCATGCCGGCGACGAGGAAGCCAAGCGCTGGCGGGATGAGGTCGGACTGGTCACCGCGAGGGGTGAGCGACGGCACCATCAAATGTTGCTGCACCACAACATGTTCTGGTCGGTTATCGCGGTAAGCGGCATGAGCGGATCTTGAGTTACGGCTGTCGCATGGATCGTTCATTGTTAACTTGGGTCTTCCTTTTTATATAAGTATCGTTGTACGCTTCGCCACACGGTGCACGATGCACAGCGTTGAGCCGGCCCAACCGGCCCTAGTGCGTTCGGCCGCCGCCTTAGGTATTCGGGTTTGTAAGCAACCTGATCGCAGGCCCAGACAGTGGACTGCTGCGATCGTAGAAGGTGAGACGCCCCAAAGGGCCACTGGCCCAGCCATTCCCATTTGTCGCGCCGACTTCGTGGCGCGACCATGGCGCGTCACTCGAACAACCCTCTTCGTGATGGGAAGCCGCAGATGTCTTCTTTCGTGAACGTAGTACCTGGCACGTTGGCCACAGCGTCCTCAGATTTGACCAGGATCGGATCGGCAATTAAGGAGGCCAACGCAGCAGCGGCGGTCCCCACGACCCAGGTGCTGGCCGCTGGCCAGGATGAGGTGTCGGTGGCACTCTCGAGGTTGTTTGGCACCTTCTCCCAGGAGTTCCAGACGCTTAACGCGCAGGCGGCGCTGTTTCACAACCAGTTTGTGCAGACTTTGACCTCAGGCGAGGGCGCGTATGCGGCCGCCGAGGCCGCCAACGCGTCGCCGCTGCAGACACTGGAGCAGGACGTGCTCGGGGTGATCAATGCGCCCACCAACTTCTTATTCAATCGCCCGTTGATCGGCAACGGCGCTAATGGGGCGGCGGGGACCGGGGCCGCCGGTGGGCTGGGCGGGTTCTTGATCGGCAACGGCGGCAACGGTGGGTCCGGGGTGGCCGGCACCGTCGCCAACCCCACCGGCGGTCAGGGTGGAGCTGGCGGGAACACCGGCCTCTTTGGCACTGGCGGCGCAGGCGGCGCAGGCGGGGTCGGTGCGGCTGGCTTCGCCAGCGGTACCGGTGGGACCGGCGGTGCCGGCGGATTCCTGGGCGGCTTCGGCGGCATCGGCGGCACCGGCGGGGCTGGCGCGATCGGCGGGGTCAGCCCGGCCGGGACCGGTGGAACAGGCGGACTCGACAGGGCGCTGCTGTTCTATTCCGGCGGCGCTGGCGGGGCCGGCGGCGCTGGCGGGGCCGGTGCCACGGGCACCGCAGGCACCCCGGGCGGCGGGCCTGTCGGCGGGCTCGGTGCTAACGGCTCTGTGGGTGGGGCCGGCGGCGCCGGCGGCACGGGCGGCAGCAGCTACGGGCTGTTCAGCGGCGGCGGCGCCGGCGGCGTCGGTGGAGATGCCGGGGCCGGCGGCGTCGGTGGGGCGGGTGGCACCGGTGTGGGCTTTGCCGTGGCCGGCGGCAACGGCGGTGACGGCGGCGTGGGCGGTACCGTTGTCGGGTCCGGCGGCTCCGGCGGCACCGGAGGATTCTTCGGCGCCGCCGGCGCCGCGGGTGGCCATGGCGCCAGTGGTAACGGCGGCGTCGGCGGGGCCGGCGGCGCCGGTGCCATCGGCGCCACGGGCCCCGCGGGTGGCGGGCTCGGTGGTAATGGCTTTGCGGGTGGCGTGGGCGGTACCGGCGGCCAGGGCGGCAACTCCGTTGCCGGCGGCACCAACGGCTCCGGCGGCGCCGGTGGTGCCGGCGGGATCGGCGGTAACGGTGGTGGCGGCGGTGCAGACGTTGCCGGCAGCGGCGGCGGTCACGGCGGCGACGCGAACATCGGCGGCAACGGTGGCACCGGCGGGCTGGCCGGTACCGGCGGCAGCGGCGGGACGGTGGGCAACGGCGGCAACGCCGGGGTCGGTGGCACCGGCGGTGGCGGCGCAATCGGCACCGCCGGGACCGGCGACGGTGGCGGCACCGGGGGCAGTGGCGCCCACGGTGGTCAGGGCGGCAGTGCCGGTGACGCCACCGGCACTGCCGGTATTAGCGGCGTTGGCGGCAACGGCGGTGCCGGCGGCCAAGGCGGCTCAGGCACGACTGGCGTCGGCGTCGGCGGCACCGGCGGCGACGCCGGTAGCGGCGGCACGGGCGGCACGGGCAGCGTGGCCGCTGCGGTCGGAATCGGCAACGCAGCCGGCAACGCCGGCAACGGCGGCAACGCCGGCAACGGCGGTGTCGGCGGCGCCGGCCAGGACGGCAGTCCGGGCATCGCCGCGGGCGCCGCGGGCGGCGACGGCTTCGACGGCGGCAAGGGCGGCGTCGGCGGCACCGGCGGCAACTCCGGTGGCCTCACCGGAATCAACGGCAACGGCGGCAACGCCGGCAACGGCGGTGCGGGCGGCAACGGCGGCGCCGGCAAGGCGGACGCTGGCGCTGCGGGCGGCGCCGGCGGCGCCGGTTTGGACGGCGGCGTGGCGGGCACCGCCGGCGCGGCCGGCACCGGCCTCGGCGCAGCTGGCACGGCGGGCACCGTCGGCACCGGTGGTGTCGGCGGCAACGGCGGCATCGGCGGTGACGTCACCAGCGGTGCCGGTGCCGGTGGTCACGGCGGCAACGCCGGCAAGGGTGGTGCGGGTGCCATAGGTGGTGCCGGTGGCGTTGGTGGCGTCGGCGGTGACGTCACCAACGCCCTCAGCAGCGGTGCCGGTGGTGCCGGTGGCAATGGTGGGGTCGGTGGCGCCGGCACCGCCGGTAATGGCGGTATCGGCGGCGCTGCCGGCCACGGCGGCTTCACCGCCGGCATCGCTGCCGGTGGTGCCGGTGGCAATGGTGGGGTCGGTGGAGACGGCACCGGTGGCAACGGCGCTGACGGTGGCGCCGGTGGCTACGGCGGTGCCGGCGGCAGCGGTGCCGGTGCCGGCGGGCAAGGTGGCAACGGTGGCGCGGCCGGCAATGCCCTCGGCGCGACCGGCAACGGCGGTAACGGTGGCGCGGCCGGCAACGGCGGTATCGCGGGCACCGGTGCCGGTGCCGGCGGGCAAGGTG
>Ga0224557_1002616_pt1 | contig 15071 bp, 11 predicted proteins | sample 714S31014metaG_FD_180677 | JGI IMG/M metagenome (GOLD analysis project Ga0224557, IMG submission 180677) | Peat soil microbial communities from Stordalen Mire, Sweden - 717 S3 10-14 | ecosystem: Environmental > Terrestrial > Soil > Wetlands > Peat | place: Sweden: Norrbotten County, Stordalen...
AGATTGCCAGCGGCCTGCTGCGCTCCGGGGACGTGATTTACGTCGCGGCCAACCACTATATCGCCGGCGACGGCGAAGTTATTGAGGGCGTGGCCTCGGTGGACGAGTCGGCCATCACCGGCGAATCGGCGCCGGTTATTCGCGAGGCAGGCGGCGACCGCTCAGCCGTCACTGGCGGAACTAAAGTTTTGTCGGACTGGATCAAGGTGAAGATCACCTCCAACCCCGGCGAAACCTTTCTCGACCGCATGATCGCACTGGTGGAAGGCGCAACCCGCCAAAAGACGCCCAACGAAATTGCGCTGAGCATTCTGCTTTCCGGACTCACGATTGTCTTTCTGCTGGCCGTGGTGACGCTGCAGCCCTTCGCCATGTACGCCAAGGCTCCGCAGACGGTTTTCGTGCTGGTCTCGCTGCTGGTTTGCCTGATCCCCACCACCATTGGCGGACTGCTCTCAGCCATCGGCATCGCCGGCATGGACCGCCTGGTGCAATACAATGTGCTGGCGATGAGCGGTCGCGCCGTGGAAGCCGCCGGCGACGTGAACACCCTGCTGCTCGATAAGACGGGAACTATCACCCTCGGCAATCGTCAGGCTACCGATTTTATTCCCGCACCCGACGTGAGCCAGGAGCGGCTGGCCAACGCCGCGCAACTGGCCTCGCTCTCCGATGAAACGCCCGAGGGCCGCTCCATCGTGGTGCTAGCCAAGGAGAAGTACAACCTGCGCGGCCGCGATCTGGGGGGTACGGATGCCGAGTTCGTTCCCTTCACCGCCCAGACTCGTATGAGCGGCGTGAACCTTTCGGGAACCCGCATCCGCAAAGGTTCGGCGGACGCCATCGCCCGCTTTCTGGAAGAGCAAGGCTCCTCGCTGCCCAAGAAGGTCGTCGAGCAGGTGGAAGAGATCGCCCGCCTTGGCGGCACACCCCTGGTCGTCGCTGAAAATTCGACGGCCCTGGGCGTCATTTACCTCAAGGACATCGTCAAAGGTGGGCTCAAGGATCGCCTTGCCCGTCTCCGCTCCATGGGCATCCGCACCATCATGATCACCGGCGACAACCCCCTCACCGCCGCCGTAATCGCCCGCGAAGCCGGCGTAGACGACTTTCTCGCCGAGGCCAAGCCCAAGGACAAGATGGACCTGATCAAGCGCGAGCAGGCCAAGGGCAAGCTGGTCGCCATGACCGGCGACGGCACCAACGACGCTCCCGCACTGGCCCAGGCCGACGTGGGCGTGGCCATGAACTCCGGCACGCAAGCCGCGAAAGAAGCCGGGAACATGGTCGATCTCGACTCCAATCCCACCAAGCTGATCGAAATTGTCGAGATCGGCAAACAATTGCTCATGACGCGCGGCGCGCTCACCACATTCTCCATCGCCAACGACGTGGCCAAGTATTTCGCCATTATCCCAGCCATGTTCGCGGGCGTCTTCCCGGTGCTGGGCGTACTCAACATCATGTTCCTTCACTCGCCGCAGTCGGCCATTCTATCCGCGGTGGTCTTCAACGCCATCATCATCGTCGCGCTGATTCCGCTAGCCCTCAAGGGAGTGAAGTACGAGCCCAAACCGGCTGAAGCGCTGCTCCGCCAGAACCTGCTCATCTATGGCGTGGGCGGCATCATCATTCCCTTCATCGGCATCAAGGCCATCGATATGTTTCTGGTAGCCGTGCATCTGGCGTAAGACTCGGGGCGCTGCCCCGCAAGGAGAGACCGTGCAATCCGTCTGGAAGACCTCAATCCTCTTCACCATCGTGACCACCGTCCTGTTGGGCCTGGGCTATCCGCTGTTCGTCACCGGCATCGCCGCCGTGATCTTTCCGCACAAGGCCGCGGGCAGCCTGATCACGCTTCAGAATGGCACTGTCATCGGCTCCGAGCTGATCGCCCAGAGTTTCACATCCGACAAGTACTTCCATCCCCGCCCCTCGGCCGCGGGCAACGGCTATGACGCCACCGCATCGGGCGGATCGAATCTTGCGCAATCCAACAAGGCTCTCGTAACGCGCATTCAGGGCGACATCGACAAGCTCGCAGCCCAGAACCCCGGCAAGCCGGTGCCCATCGACATGGTCACCACCTCCGGCTCCGGCCTCGATCCCGACATCACGCCGGAAGCCGCGTTCTTTCAGGCTCCCCGCGTAGCCAAGGCACGCGGCATCGGCCAAGACCAAATACGCCAGCTCATCGAACAGCACATTACCGGCCGCCAACTGGGCGTGCTGGGCGAGCCCCGCGTCAACGTACTCTTGCTGAACCTCGATCTGGACAAGATGACCAAATAGCTTATTGCGCCCACGCAACCCGGCGGCTTGCGTTAGGATGTGAGCGTCCATTGAGGAAGCTTACTGGTGAACGTTCCTTCCAGGCGGGTGCTCGCGGCGGCGCTTGTTTTGCTGGCCGCTCTAAGGAGCCTCTGCACAAGCGAATGCCTTGAAGGGTACGGGCTTTAGCCCGTACATAAATCCAGCAAAATGACCAGGGCTTTAGCCCCTGAGGGAATCTTCGCTGTACCAGCATGACTTTTGCAGCGATTCCATAGAGAGCCTTTCGGCTGCGCGGCTAACAATAACTGCGCTTACAGTGAATCGCGCTCGCTTGCGGCGCCCGTGAGCTGGCGTGCTTTGATGTCGCGCATCGGCGGCTGGCCAAAGAACCGGCTGTACTCCCGGCTGAACTGGCTTGGACTTTCATAGCCGACCTCGAAGGCTGCACTCGCGGCATCCATGCCGTCCGTGAGCATGCGCACGCGCGCCGTGTGCAATCGAAGCTGCTTCTGATATTGCAGCGGGCTCATCGCGGTCAGAGAGCGGAAATGATGGTGCAGCGTGGAAACGCCCATCTGCGCAACCGACGCGAGATCCTCCACACGCAACGGCTTGGCGTAGTTCTCTCTCAGCCATGCTACGGCCTTCGCTGTCCGGTTGCTCTGTTCGCCCAGCGTGGCGATGGCGCGCAGGTTCTCGCCTCGCGGTCCGCGCAGCAAGCGATAGATAACCTCCCGCTGAATCAGATTGCTGAAAAATGGAATATCCTGGGGCGCGTCAAGCAGATCGAGCAATCGGGAACATGCGTCAAGCAATTCGACCGAGCTCTTGCCCACGGCCATGCCGCGCGTGCCAGAAACTGCTTCTGGTACGTGAAACTCCTCCTGGCTGAGAATCTCGCGCACCATCGGCATCTCGAGTTTGAGCATCAATGCCAGGATAGGTTCTTCCCGCGAGGCCTTTGTCACCTGACTCACCACCGGCATGTCAATCGAGGTCAGCAGGAATGTGGACTCGTTGCACTCCAGTGTCGTCCCGCCAACGTTGATGCGCTTTTCTCCCTGAACGAAGACAATCAGCTCGGGCTCGTAGGCCGCGGAAGTGCATTGCGTTGGAGCGCTCTTGCGGTAGAGGCTCAGACCCGGCACACCGGTTGCCTCTTTGCCATCCATGCGAATATGCGCTGCGATCTTGCGCGCCAAATCCTTCCGCATCGCAACGGCGCGTGACGGAAGATTCCCGTTTGCATCTTTATCTCTGGCCATAAGGCTTCCGCGCTCCCTCCAATTTCAGCGTACCGCTGAATCTGTCGCGGTGTGCACAAAAAACCGCGAGCCCAGAGGAATAGGCAATAAATCGGAAGAATTGTGATACCGCTCAAAGAACCGCGCATCCTATCCTTTGGACTGAGAGGAAGCGCGGGGCAAGGCAATTGGCCCTGCGTTTCAAAGATCGGCCGAGAAGGTCGGGAGGTTACTTGATGAACAACGCCAAAGCTTATTCCGCCGCCAGCGCGACATCGCGGCTTGCTTCCACCACCATCACGCGGCGCGAACCAACAGAAACCGACGTGCAGATCGAAATCCTCTTCTGCGGCATCTGCCACTCCGATCTTCACCAGGTTCGCAACGAGTGGAGCGGCGTCATGCCCACCGTATATCCCTGCGTCCCCGGCCATGAGATCGTCGGGCGCGTGACGAAGGTTGGCTCCGCTGTCTCCAAATTCAAGCCCGGCGATCTGGCCGCGGTTGGCTGTCTGGTAGACTCCGACGGCACATGTCCCGCGTGCAAGGCCGGACTGGAACAGTTCTGCCCCGGCATGACCCTCACCTACAACTTCCCCGACAAGCATTTGGGCGGAGTCACCTACGGCGGATACTCCGACAGCATTGTCGTCACCGAGCGCTTTGTCCTCCGCGTGCCCACGAATCTTGACCTTGCCGGGACCGCTCCGCTGCTCTGCGCCGGAATCACAACGTACTCGCCCATGCGTCACTGGGGCGTTACCAAGGGCAAGAAAGTGGGCGTAGTGGGTCTTGGTGGATTGGGCCACATGGGCGTGAAGTTTGCTCATGCGCTCGGCGCGCACGTAGTTGTCTTTACCACCTCGCTCAGCAAGAAGGATGACGCGCTTCGCCTCGGAGCGGACGAAGTTGTCCTCTCCCGCAATGCAGATGAGATGCAGAAGCATGCCGGCAGTTTCGACTTCATCCTGGACGCCGTCGCTGCGGATCACGATATCAACGCCTACATCAATCTGCTCGGCATCGATAGCAACATCACCCAGGTTGGTGCGCCGGAAAAACCGCTCGCCGTCTCCGTATTCGGCCTTCTGATGGGCCGCCGCAGCTTATCCGGGTCACTCATCGGCGGCATCGCCGAAACCCAGGAGATGCTCGACTTCTGCGGTCAGCACAACATCACCGCCGACGTCGAAGTCATCCCCATCCAGAAAGTCAACGAAGCCTACGAGAGAATGGTGAAGTCTGACGTGAAGTACCGTTTCTCCATCGACATGGCTTCTCTCAAATCCGAGTAAAGGGAGCCGTTATGGCAAACAAAACACATCCAACCGGAGCAGAAAAAGCCATTGGCAGCTTCTCCCCCAAGCTCGTGAGCCTTACCGACGATGTTCTGTTCGGGGATGTCTGGGAGAGAAGCGCGCTTTCAAAGCGTGATCGCAGCCTGGCTACCATCACTGCCTTGATCGCTCTCCGCGCATCGGAACAACTTCCCTTCCACCTGAAGAAAGGTGTCGAGAATGGTCTGACACAAGAAGAAATCGTGGAACTCATCACGCACATGGCCTTCTACTCGGGATGGCCAAGCGCCATGTCGGCAATCGCTGTTGCGAAGAAAGTGTTCGAAGAAGAATAGCAGTAGCCGCTGGAGCGGAAGAAGGTCGAAATGAATCCTTGTGGTTCGTCCCTAAACAATTCTGAACATTAGACGAGGAGAACACAATGAAAAAACGTAAATTGGGAAAAAGCAATCTGGAAGTGTCGGAGATCGGGCTTGGTTGCATGGGAATGAGCTTTTCCTACGGCCCCGCCAAGGACAAGACGGAGATGATTTCTCTGATCCACGCTGCCGTCGAGCGCGGTGTCACATTCTTCGATACCGCCGAAGTTTACGGTCCGTTCGTGAACGAAGAACTTGTCGGCGAAGCTCTCGCTCCTTTTCGCGGAAAGGTTGTAATCGCGACGAAGTTCGGGTGGGAAGCCAATCCCGATGACGGCGGCAAATGGAACGCTCTCAATAGCCGGCCAGAGCACATCAAAAAGGTCGCGGAAGACTCGCTCAAGCGTCTGAAGATCGATGCCATCGACTTGTACTACCAGCATCGCGTCGACCTGAATGTTCCCATCGAGGATGTTGCGGGAGCTGTGAAGGACCTGATTCAGGCAGGCAAGGTGAAGCACTTCGGCATGTCCGAAGCTGCCGCGAAGACCATCCGCCGCGCCCACGCGGTTCAGCCCGTCACTGCGCTCCAAAGCGAGTACTCGCTGTTCTGGCGAGAGCCTGAAGAGACGGTAATGCCCACCCTTGAAGAGCTTGGAATTGGCTTCGTTCCGTTCAGCCCTCTTGGCAAAGGCTTCCTGACAGGCAAAATCAACTCAGATACAAAGTTCGACAGCACGGATTTCCGCAATATCGTTCCGCGGTTCAGTCCAGAGAATCGTAAAGCGAACCAGGCATTGGTTGACATGGTGAGTTCATTCGCAGCGCGGAAGAAGGCAACTCCTGCGCAAATCGCACTAGCCTGGCTCCTTGCGAAGAAACCGTGGATCGTTCCGATTCCGGGCACAACGAAGCTGGCTCGACTGGAAGAAAATCTCGGAGCGGCAAAAGTTGAACTAACTGCTGACGACGTGCGTGACCTCGAAGATGCCTCCTCAAAGATCAAGCTGGAAGGGGATCGTTATCCGGCGTTCCATGCGCAGTTGGTGGGTCGGTAAGCGGTAATCGACGGGAGAATCCAGAATGAAAGCTTTGCGTTATGGTGTTCTCGCGATGGTGGTGGTAATCACCGCCATCGCGCAGGCTCAAACTGCGAAGGAGGCACTCTACACGAATCACAATCGATGGCCCACCCGCCCAACCCGTCCATCGATTATCCTGATACTTGCAGCCTGACGCACAATCGGAACGCTCTTCGCCCAGCAGTCTGGCCGTGGCCGCTGTCACTCTCTGCGGAGTGTGCGCGTTTCTTGAGCTCTACATCACGCAGCCGCTGCTGCCGCTGCTTACGCATCTCTTTCATGCCTCCAAGACCGGCGTCGCGCTGACCGTTTCCGCGGGCACGCTGGGCGCGGCCGTCACGGCGCCCATAGTGGGCGCGTTCACGGAGCGGCTGCCCCGCAAGCGGGTCATCGTCGCCTGGATGGTCGCCATCGCCGTGCCCACGCTGCTGGCCGCCACCTCGACCTCGCTGGCCCAGCTCATCTTCTGGCGCTTTCTTCAGGGCATCGCGGTGCCCGGCATCGTCGCCGTGGTGGTCACCTACATTGGCGAGGAGTGGCCGCCCAACCGCGTGGCCTTCATCATGAGCTTTTACATCAGCGGAACCGCTCTGGGCGGCTTCTTGAGCCGGTACCTGGCCGGCATCCTGGCCGATTGGTTCAATTGGCGTGTGAGCTTTCTCGTGCTTGGGGCGGTCGCTCTGGTCGGGGCCGCAGCCGTGTATGCATGGCTTCCTCACGGATGCCGCCGGCAGCCGGTGGCGCTCACCGGCGCGCGCCCTTCGTTCTTTGCGCAGGTACGGGATCTGTTTCGCAATCGCCGCCTGGTGGCCACATACGCCGTGGGATTCGACGTTCTCTTCACGCTGGTGGGCGTCTTTACCTGGATCACCTTCCACCTGAGCGCCGCGCCATTCAGCCTGTCAACGGCCGCCATCAGCTCGCTGTTTCTCGTCTACCTGATCGGCCTTGTGGTCACGCCCACCGCCGGCTACATCATCACCCGCGTGGGATTGCGCGCGGGCATCAGCGGGGCGATTGTCTGCACCATGGCTGGCGTCCTGATCACCCTGTCGCCGTCGCTGCCCATCGTCATCCTGGGACTGGCGATGGTTTCCACAGGCACCTTCATCGCGCAAACCGCCGCGCAGAGCCATCTGCGCGTGGCCGCGCCCGCTGAGGCGCGCGTGACCGCTGCCGGGGTTTACCTCACCTGCTACTACTTTGGAGGCACCGCCGCCGGAGTTGTCCCCGGAGCATTCTGGGCGCTGGGCAAGTGGCCGGCCTGTGTGGCCTTCATCCTCGCCATGCAGGTTGTGGCGCTGGCCATCGCGCTGGTGGGCTGGCGCAGACCCAAAGGCGGCGCGGACGCGGACCTCACGCACGCGGCAGGCCCGGACCTTGCCGCCGCCGGAGATTGATGAACCCCAACGGCGGGAAAGCGAATCTATTCATATAGCAAGCCCATTTTGAGACGCTTCCTGTGAAATATGCCGTGAAGCTCTCGGCCGTCGTCAATCTTCAGTAGCGCCACACTTCCCCGGTTCCCAAAATTTGGAACACAGCCGTCAAGGAGTAGTTCTTGTCCGATTTTCCGCCCCCATCATCAGGCCAGCCCGGCGCGCCGGAAACGCCCAGGACCATGGAAATACAGCAGCCTGGCCCCAGCGCGCTCTGGAAACCCAGAGTGAATCCATGGATTGTTGCCGCCTGCGTAGCGCTGGCCGCATTCATGGAGAACCTCGACACCTCCATCGCCAACGTAGCCCTGCCTCACATCGCGGGCTCGCTGGGCGCCAGCACCAACGAAGCAACCTGGGTGCTGACCAGCTATCTGCTCTCGAATGCCATCGTGTTGCCCATGGGCGCATGGGCCTCGAGCGTGATGGGCCGGCGAAATTTCTTTGTGCTGTGCATCATAATTTTTACCGTCTCCAGTTTTCTCTGCGGCGCGGCGCCGTCGCTGCCCATGCTGCTGCTCTTTCGCGTGATTCAAGGCATAGGCGGCGGCGGAATGCAGCCCATGGCCCAGGCCATCATGGCCGACAGCTTTGAGCCGCAAAAACGCGGGCAGGCCTTCGCTCTTTACGGCCTGGTCGCCGTGCTCGCGCCCTCCATCGGTCCCACCTTGGGCGGCTGGATTACCGATAATTTCACCTGGCGCTGGATCTTCTTCATCAACATTCCGGTGGGCATCCTGGCCTTCTTTCTGGTCTCGCGGCTAGTGGAAGATCCGCCGTGGATCAAGGCCGACCGCTCCCGGCTGCGGAGCATGGACTACCTCGGTTTTGGCTTTCTCACCATCGCCATGGGCGGCATGCAGATCATGCTCGACAAGGGCGAAGAAAATGCCTGGTTCGCCTCCGGCTTCATCCGCTTCGTTGCTGTTCTGTTTGTCGGCGGCATGATCGCGCTGATCTGGTGGGAGTGGCGCCACAAGAATCCGCTGATCAACATCAAGCTCTTCCGCTACAGAAACTTCGCCATCTGTTGTTTTCTGATGATGCTGGTGGGCGGCGTGCTGAACGCCAACACCGTCTTGCAGCCGCAGTTCATGCAGCAACTGCTGGGCTGGACCGCGACCACCGCCGGGTTGGCGCTGACCGCGGGCGGCGTGACGCTGCTGTTTGTAATGCCCATGGCCGGCTACGCCACCGGCAAGGTGGCCGCGCGCTATCTGGCCATGGCGGGCTTCACGCTCTTTGTGCTTACCTTCCGCTACGCGGCCAATGTGACCACGCTGGATATGTCCTTCCCCGCCGCGTCCTGGCTGCGCGTCATTCAGATGATGCCCATCCCGTTCTGCTTCATCTCCATCACCACGGCCGCCTATGTGGGCTTGCCCAGGGAGCAGAGCAACCAGGTCGCCGGCCTCATCAACTTCGCGCGAAACATCGGCGGCAGCATCCTGATCGCCGTCACCAACTCTCAGGTGACCCGCCGCACCATGTGGCATCAGCAGCATCTGCAAAACGCCATGACCTCGGCCTCCAGCGCTTTCCAGCAGCATGTGCAGACGCTTACCGGCTTCCTCGGTTCGAGCTTCGGCGCGCCCAACGGCAAAGCCATGGCGCTGGCGAACATCTATAACCAGCTCAATCGCCAGGCGCAGATGCAAGGCTACCAGGATGTCTACATGGAGTTATCGTGGATGTCCATGGGACTTGTGGTGCTGGCCCTCATGCTGAGCAGGAACAAGCCCGGCGCGGGCGCGGGTGATGAAGCGGCGCCGATGCACTGAGTTCCGGACGCTGGGAAGGGCTGCCCTTGAATCGGAGGCCATGTTACCCTATCCTTTATTCGGCCCTATCAAGAATTGCTGGCTCGTACTAGGAGCAGGTCACACATGAAAGAAGTTACGCGCGATTCCGGCTTGAGTATCTCGCAGGATCGGGTTTGGACCCTTTCGCACCGGCGGGCCGCCGCAGTCGTCGCCTTCTTTGCCCTCAACCTCGTCGTCTATATCATTCGCATCGTCAGCGTCTGGCGCTATGGCGCTCTGTTCTGCTCCACAGCCGTAGAGTCTCCCATGATCGACTCCGTGTGGAGATGCATGAACCACCGGCTCGTCTATCAGTGGCCGTTCGCATTTCCATTTTCGCTTTCGATGTATAACTACCTCTTCTATTACACCTATGCCTGTTTGCTCAGGCTGGTTGGCGCATGGGACGCCGCCATCCTGACCTGGGGACGCCAGTTCACGCTGTTCTTTGCGCTCGCGGGCGGCCTCGCGCAATGGAGGCTCGTGCGCTCCTTCCTCAAGCTCTGCGGAACTGGCAGCGCGTTTTCTCTCGCACTTTCACTGGGCCTCTGGCTTTGCACTTCGCTCGTCAAGTATTGGGCACTTAGTATCCGGCCGGACATGGCCGCTGCCGCGCTGGTAATGATTGCCTTATGGGTCGTCGTGCGCCAGCCGCGATTCTGCTTTGCGTATGCGGGCCTCTTGCTCTATCTCGCGTGGGCCTTCAAGCAATCGGTAGTTCTCGCCTTTGCCGGCCTCTGCCTGTGGCTGCTTTTGAATAAGCGATGGCGCGATCTCGCCATGTTAGTCGCGGTCTTTGCCGTGTTGGTCGCCGCGACGCTTCTTATGGGAACGCCTGAGTACCGATTCAGCATCCTGGTCGCGCCGCAGATGGTCAAAGGATTCAACTTCGGCCTTCCCTGGATTCTGCACGCGCTCGGCACGGGAGTTACCGCCGTATTCCTCAATCTATATTGGGTCGCCGCTCCCTTTGTTTTGTTGCGCGCCTCAGGCGGCGTGCGCAATGCCGATACGAGAATCCGCATGTTAGTGACCGTCTTTGCCGTTGCGCTGCTCGTTGGCATAGCGGGCATGGGCAAGGTGGGCGGAACATCCAACTATCTTTTCGAAGCCTTCGTTGCAGGTTCCACTCTGCTGCAGTTAGCCGTCTTCACCGTGCCGGGAAGGCTCGTGACCTCACTCGTTCTCTTCGGCTGCATACAACCCGCAACCCAGATCGCTGGTGCAGCCATCGGTTATCATCACACTGGTAAGCGGGACATGGCGACCATTGCCACGGCGTCCGAATACGCAGACGCAGTAGTGCTGCGCGATCAACTGGCAACCATGAAGCGGCCCATCTTCACCACCGATGGAGCATTCGAGTTACCGTGGCTATCCACGGACAACAACGCTCCTGCATTAGTCATTGATCCTAACTTTCAGGATGCGGTGCGCTCGCGGGAACTGGATGGCGGCATCGAAGGCATGTTGCAAAGGGGCGAGATTCCCACAGTAATGTTAGGTCCCGGCGATCTCGTCTACGTGAAGAGTTTGAATCCGAGTTACCTGAAGGTCGGCAAATCTATCCAGCAAGGCATTACGTACAGCATCTATCAGTTCAACCCCGGAGCCCCCGCGCCGATCCATCCATGAGCTGAATTGAGATGCTGCCCGTCCGCCTGTTCTAAACTTGAAGCAGACATCGAAGTTTCACGCAATATCCTGGCAAAAGCACAGCCGGGAATTGCGACAAGGAGATTCCCCATGGCATTGATGAAGACATCCAATCCGGCGCTGGGCGAGGATACGTTTCGCAATCTCTCCGGCGCGCGGTATGGCGGCGTGATCGACGAAACCACCCGCATGTCGCTGAATGGCACCGTAAACAAGACCGGCATTCTGCTGCTCTGCGCCATCGCGACCGCGGCCTGGACGTGGCATCTCTTCCTTCCCGAGCAGGATATGTCCACCGTCGCGCCGCTGATGCTCGTTGGCGGCATTGGCGGATTCATCGTAGCCATGGTCACCGTCTTCAAAAAAGAATGGTCCCCGGTCACCGCGCCCATCTACGCGCTGCTCGAAGGTCTCGTACTCGGCGGCCTCTCGGCGCTGCTCAACCTGCGCTATCCCGGCATTGCCATGCAGGCCGTGGCCCTGACCTTTGGAACGCTCTTCGTGCTGTTGCTCGCCTACCGCTCTGGGCTGATCCAGGTGACGGCGAAGTTTCGCCTGGGCGTAATCGCTGCCACCGGCGGCATCATGGTCTTTTACCTGCTCGAAATGCTGCTGGGATTCTTCGGCATCCAATTCACTTCCATCAACGGCTCCGGGTTTATCGGTATCGGATTTAGCCTCATCGTCGTGGCCGTCGCGGCTCTCAATCTGGTGCTCGATTTCGATTTCATCGAGAGAGGCGTGCAGTACGGCGCTCCCAAATATATGGAATGGTACGGCGCCTTCGGAATCATGGTCACGCTGGTCTGGCTCTATCTGGAGATTCTGATACTGCTTTCCAAAATGCGCAGCAGAAACTAATTATCGATATAGCGCGGGTGCCCCATCCTTCGCGCCTTTTGCGGAGGGTGGGATAGCACAAATGCCCCGTGCCCCATCCTTCGCGCCTTTTGCGAAGGGTGGGAAACGAATATATTCACATTCACAATGCCCAAAAACTAAGACGCCAGAGACCGAAGTCTCTGGCGTCTTATTATGGCAAACTCGCAGGTTACTCAGACCATGCATCGTCCCATTCAGCCCTGCGATCAGGCTCCGAGTCTCCTCGAAACCTGCCTCTTCAGGCATTGCCGGCGACGGATCTTCGAGTTGCCTCGAATCTCGCATCCTTTGGCGCTACCGGCGGCGAAGCTCCGGGTTGCCCCTGAGCCTGCTCCTCCAATAACACCTTCCGATGAGGTTCCGGGTTGCCCCGAATCCTGCATCTTCCGGCCGTGCCGGCGATGGACATTCGAGTTGCCCCGAATCTCGCATCCTTCAGCAGCATCGGCGCTGAAGCTCCGGGTTACCCCGAGTCTTCGCTCTTCCAGTGCCGCCTTCCGATGAGGCTCCGGGTTGCCCCGAACCCTGCATCTTCCGGCCTCACCGGCGACGGAGTCTTGAGTTGCCTCTTGACTCGCATCCTTCAGCGGCATCGGCGGCAGACATCCGAGTTGCCCCGGATCCACGCTCCTCCAGTGCCGCCTTCTGATGAGGCTCCGGGTTGCCCCGAACCCTGCATCTTCCGGCTCTGCCGATGGTGAATCTCCGGGTTGCCCCAAAGCTTCGCTCCTTCGGCGCCGGGTGATGGATCTTCGAGTTTCCCCGAATTTCGCACCCTCCGGCTGTGCCGCCCATGCGTCTTCGGGTTGCCCCGAATCCTGCACCTGCGGCTGGGTCGATGATGACTCCCCGATAGTCCTCGAACTTTGCATCCTCGGCCTAAGCCGCGGATGAATCTTCGTGTCCAACCGGGTCTTGCACATTCCCGCCAAACCCTGGATGCTTTCTTAATCTTAAGTCGACCTCCACTGCCGTCGCCGGCTATGGTTCGCCGAGTTCAACCAATTCCGCATCGTCTGCCTGGCTGGAACTGCGTTCCCAATTCCCTACAGGGTCACCAACTGGAATGGAGCTTAGGATGGTTCGATCTGTGGAAGCAAGTGCAAAAAACGGATTAATCTGTGGATTTCACCAGTCTTGGTGCACTAATCGATGAAGGCAAAATTAATTGAACCAATGTCAGTGCAAACAGGCGAATGTCGCGTATCGAATAGCTCAATCCTGAGGCCTGGGAGCAAACGAATTCAGCTTCTACACCTTTCTCAAACACAGCCAGCCCCCGAATTTATACTGAAAGACATAATGAGCACGTTTCTACCCGTAGACGAACAGATGGACCTGCTTCAGAAGGGCGCGGCGGAGATTATCCGCGTCAGCGACCTTCGCGAACGCCTCGAAGAGAGCCGCAAAACCGGGCGCCCGCTGCGCATCAAGGCCGGCTTTGACCCCACCGCGCCCGACCTGCACCTCGGTCATACCGTGCTGATGCGCAAGCTAAGCCACTTTCAGCAGTTAGGCCACACGGTCATCTTTCTCGTGGGCGACTTTACCTCGCTGATCGGCGACCCCACCGGCCGCAACGTCACCCGCAAGCCGCTCACGCGCGAGCAGATTGACGCCAACGCCGAGACCTACAAGGCGCAGGTCTTCAAGATTCTGGACGAAAAACTCACCGAGGTGCGCTACAACTCCGAGTGGCTGGGCAAGCTCGGCTACGAGGAGACCATCCGACTCACGGCGCATTTCACTGTCTCGCAGATGCTGGAACGCGACGACTTCAGCAAGCGCTTCCAGGCCGAGCAGCCCATCAGCCTCCACGAACTGCTCTATCCGGTCATGCAGGGCTATGACTCGGTCTGCCTGGAGTGCGACGTCGAGCTCGGCGGAACAGACCAGAAGTTCAATCTGCTCTGCGGGCGTGAGCTTCAGCGCCAATACGGCCAGAAGCCGCAGATCGTGCTGATGACGCCCATCTTGGAGGGTTTGGACGGCGTGCAGAAGATGTCCAAATCGCTCGGCAACGCCATCGGCATCAACGAGCCGCCCGCCGAAATGTACGGCAAGCTCATGTCCATCTCTGATGATTTGATGTGGAAGTACTGGGTTCTTCTCACCGACCTCAAACAATCCGAAGTGGACGCGCTCCAGGCTGAAGTCGCGGCCGGCAAGCTGCACCCCATGGAAGTGAAGAAACGCCTCGCCCGCACCATCACCACCGGTTTCCACGGCGAAGCCGCAGCTCTTAGCACCGATGAAAACTGGGCGCGGATGTTCCAGCAGAAGGAGACTGTCGAAGACCTGGAAACGGTCACCGTTTCGTATGCCGACGTGGCCGGACCAGAGCCAAATCAGATTCGCCTGCCGAAATTGCTAGTCCAGATCGGCCTTGCCGCCAGCGGCGCCGAAGCCAACCGAAAGATCGCAGAAAAAGCCGTCAAACTGGATGGCGAAACAGCGGAGAATGCGCTGATTTCTCTCGCCGCCCTGCCCGCGCAAGTCTCGGTCCGCCTCGGCAAACGCGCTAAGGTTGCGGTGATCGCGTAGGGCTGGTTTAAAAAAAGCTTTGTGTCAGGGCACGACTGGTAGGTCAGGGCTTTAGCCCTGACTGCCGTAAACGCAGCAAAATCAACGCGGCCTTTAGGCCCTGAGGGATGCTTTCGGAAGTCTGGATCAAGTCCAGGACTTTTCTGCAGCCTGTTTAGCCCCTGCGGGAAATCTTTTTACGATTTCAGTTATGTTCACGCCTAAATGTCCGGCTCGCTCCACAGAACGGAGGAAGCAGGGGCCTTCAGGCCCCTGAAGCCAGCCACTCTACAAAGATGGCTTTAGCCACGGGCCGTAGACCTCTGCTCCCGCTATTCGACTCAGAAATGAGAACCCTCCCCGCCGCTCTTGCAGAAAATAGTCATCCATCGGCGCAGAATCATTAAATGAACTTGTGACCAGCGGTTTGTGCAGTGTCAGGTATGTGCCCGGTCTGTTCTGTCAACTATCCGCCCGGTTTATACCCGTACCACTGCATACCCCACCCCCTC
>Ga0224557_1002621_pt1 | contig 15046 bp, 16 predicted proteins | sample 714S31014metaG_FD_180677 | JGI IMG/M metagenome (GOLD analysis project Ga0224557, IMG submission 180677) | Peat soil microbial communities from Stordalen Mire, Sweden - 717 S3 10-14 | ecosystem: Environmental > Terrestrial > Soil > Wetlands > Peat | place: Sweden: Norrbotten County, Stordalen...
GGGGGAAAATCCCTGAGCGCGACCGCCAGCCTTAAGCCAGCTCGAACTCCGCCACGGTGTGCGGGCCGACGCAAGCCACCGAGTAGTCGCTGGAGATGCCTGCAGCTACCTCTCGCACCTGATCGAACGTGACCGCGTCGAGCTGCGCGATCGCGGCGTCGGGGTCGATGTCCTGGCGGAACACGATTGCCTGGTTAGCGGACGTCCGCGCGATCGCGTTGGTGTTTTCGAAGGCGATCGCCCGGGCGCCGGCGGCGTAGGCGCGGGCACGCTCAACTTCGGCCGCGGTCGGTCCGTCATCACGCAGCTCGGTGACGATCTCACCCATGCGGCGGAACGCCTCGACGCACTTGCCGCTCTCCAGTCCGGAGCTGAGCTGTAGCACCGGCACGTCCGCGTAGACGTGCGGGAACGAGTTCACCGAGTAACAGAGGCCGCGTTGCTCGCGGATCTCGTCGAACAGCCTTGAGCCCATCGAGCCGCCGAGCAGCGTCGAGTAGATCGTTAGCGCTGCCCGCTGAGCCGTGTCGGTCGGATCGATCGACGGCCGGTAGGACATCCGCAGATGCGATTGGTTTGAGTCGCGCTCGGTCACCAAGACTCGGGCCGTGTGCGAAGGGGCGGGGTCATAGGCTCCCGGTTCGGGTGCCTGCCGGAAGCGCTCGAACAGCTCGTTCAATTCAGTATCCGCGCCCACCGACTCGAGGTTGCCGACCACGAATGCGGCCCCGCGTGCCGGTGACCACTGGCGCTCGCGGAAGGCGATGATGCCCTCACGCGTAAAGGTCGTGCTCAAGTGCTCAGTCGGACCCAGCACCGGACGTCCGAGCGGATGCTCACCGAACACGGCCTGGTCGATCAGATGCTCGGCCACGGCAGAGGGCTGGTCGTTGTACCTGGCGATCTCCTGTACAACGACCCCGCGCTCCTTGTCGAGCTCAACCGGATCGAGCGCGGCGCGACCGACGAAGTCGGTCAGCAGGTCCGCGGCCTCGATGCCCTTGGTCGACCGTGCCGTGATGTGGAAGGCGACCAGGTCATGGCTCGTGTAGGCGTTCAGCACGGCTCCGTTGCGCTCCGCGGCCTCGTTGACGTCGCGGTAGGTCTTGTACTTCTCGCCACCCTTGAAGACGAGGTGCTCGAGGAAGTGGGCCATACCGTTCTCCTGCGGGCGCTCGGTGCGGGCGCCCGCGTCGAACGCGACCAGCAGAGTCACGGCGCGGGTGCCGTCAACGGCGATCCGGTGCAGCGGCAGCCCGTTGCCCAGAAGAGTGGTGTCTATCTTTGCCATAGGAAATCAACGTTAGCGACGTCTGCGGGCGCTAACCTGGTCCCGCACAGGGGTCCAAGCGACCGCTGAGGAAAAACCCCCTGCAAATCCTGTTGCATTGGGCTCTGGCGCTGGAGTCTCTTAAGGGTCGGCCGCTACTGTGGCTTCACCCTATGGCTACAAAGCAACCTCAGCACAGCGGCCGCCGGACCGCCACTCGCTCCCGCGCCACCCGCACCATCTCAAGACCTTCCCAGATGCCGAACCAGCCACTGCCGTCGGCCCCCAACAACGCCGTGATCGAGTTCCGTGGCGTATCGCTGCGTTACGACAACGGTCATGCGGGCTTGGATCAGGCGACCTTCGCGATTGAGCGCTCGGACTTTGTCTTCATGATCGGAGTGACGGGCTCGGGCAAGTCCACCGTGATGCGCCTGCTGATCAAGGAGCTCGAGCCGCAGGAGGGCGTGATCCGCGTCGCCGGCCGTGACCTCGGCTCGATCTCACGCAAGCACGTTCCGTTTTATCGCCGCAACATCGGTGTCGTCTTCCAGGACTTCAAGCTGCTGCCCAACCGTACGGTGTATGACAACGTCGCTTACGCGCTGCAGGTGACCGGCCACTCGCGCCGCGAGATCCGTGAGAAGGTCCCGGACGTACTGCGCCTCACCGGGCTCTCGACCAAGCTCCACAACTTCCCGGACCAGCTTTCCGGTGGTGAGCAGCAGCGCGTCTCGATCGCGCGAGCGTTCGTCAACCACCCGCCGCTATTGCTCGCTGACGAGCCGACAGGCAACCTCGATCCCGATACCAGCATCGACATCATGCGGCTGCTCTACCGGATCAACCGCACCGGCACGACCGTTCTGGTTGCCACCCATGACCACGCCATGGTCGACAAGATGCGCCGCCGGGTGCTCGAGTTGTCGGAAGGCCGGATCGTCCGTGACGAGGCCACCGGCCTCTATCAGCGCGACGAGTCGACGCGTGAGTTCGTGACGCGTCTGCGTACGGGCGACGTCCGCCCCGAGGGGGTCTAGGCCGATGAAGCCCAACGTGAAGTCGAACTTCAACTTCGGTTTCTTCCTGCGTGAATCGATGCGGGCGATGCGCCGTAACGCGGCCCCGAGCTTCGCCGCTCTGGCAACCGTCACAGTGACCCTGATCGTCGTCGGCGTGTTCATCCCGATCGTGCAGGCCACCCGTGGCGCGGCCGACAGCGTGCGCAGCCGCGTTGAGGTCCTGGTCTACGCCAAGGAGAAGGCCACAGCCGCCGATGACGCTCGCATCTTGACCAAGCTCAAAGCCGTGCCGAATGTCCAGAAGGTCGCGTTCGAGTCCAAGGCGCAGGCACTGGCGCAGGCTCGCAAGCAGGACCCGGCTGCCTACGCGCTGCTCTCGAGCAACCCGCTGCCGGACACCTTCCACGTCTACCCGAACGACCCCAAAAACGTGCTGACGATCCGTCAGGCGATCCTGGGCGCGGGAAACACCGGTACTACTGACGCGAAGCTCGACCGTGACATCGCAAGCGTCTCCAACCACACCGACGACACCCAGAAACTGCTGACCGTCACCCGCTTTGTGACGATCACCGCGGCCCTGCTGGCGGCGTTGCTGACGGTCGCCTCGGTGCTGCTGATCGGCAATACGATCAGGCTCTCGCTGTTTGCCCGCAGGCGTGAGATCGAAGTGATGAAGCTCGTCGGCGCGACAGACTGGTTCATTCGCTGGCCGTTTGTGATCGAGGGGACGATCGTCGGCGCGCTCGGTGCAGTCGGGGCGATCGTCGTGCTCGGGGTCACCAAGCTGGCCCTGCTTGATCCGCTCGCCAGCAACTGGACGCTGATCGCGGCGCCGCGCACCATCTCCTTCGTCTCGCTGGTGCTGGTGCTGGTGCTCTCCGGCGTGTGCGTCTCGGCCCTCGGGTCGGGTATGTCGCTCCGGCGCTTCCTGCGAGTCTGAGTCCACGCGCCCGCCGGTACCCCCGGGTACCCTCAAACTGATGTCGAAGACGTCCATACCGAAGCTGCGGCGCGCTGTCGTCGTCGTGCTGCTGATCGCGGTCGGCCTCTGGTTCGGTGGCCACCCGAGCTGGCTGCCATCACCGCTGCGCCGCGTATTCGTCTCCCAGAGCTCGAACCAGCAGCTCACGAGCCAGGTGATGGGCCTGATCGGCAAGGACTACTTCCGCAAGCTCGACGTCAAGACGCTTGAGAACACCGCGACCCAGCAGGGTCTCGAGGCCGCTGTTTCAAGCCTCGACGACCCGTACTCGCATTACTACCCGCCGGCGCTGTACCAGTCGTTTCAGAATGCGCTGACGCCGCAGGTGATCGGTATCGGCGTTGCGGTCGCGGCTGAGCCGGTTCACGGTGGCACCGAGATCGAGGAGGTCTTCCAGGGGTCGCCGGCCGCGAAGGCAGGCTTGCAGCACGGGGACGTCATCACCGCCGTAAACGGCAAGTCCCTTGCCGGTAAGAACATCGACCAGAGCAGCAAGTTGATCCGCGGCACCGCCGGCACCAGCGTGGGGCTGGCGATCACTCGTGCCAAGCGTGAGTTCAAGGTGACGATCAAGCGCGCCAACGTCGTGGTGCCGGTCGCCTCCTCCAAGCTCTTGAGCTACAAGGGCAAGCGGATCGGATACCTCGCGTTCACTCAGTTCGCGCAGGACTCGGCCGCTGAGTTGCGCTCTCAGGTGCGCGCCATGCTCGGCAAGGGCGCCCAGGCGCTGATCCTCGACCTTCGCGACAACCCCGGCGGTTACGTGACCCAGGCGATCGGCGTGGCGAGCACCTTCATCAAGAGCGGGACGATCGTCACCACCAGAGGCCGCAACCAGCCGACGACGGTCTACACGGCGCTTGGCGACGCAATCGCCCCGACGATCCCGATGGCCGTGCTGGTAGACCGCGGCACGGCCTCGTCGGCGGAGATCGTGACCGGGGCGCTGAAGGACCATCACCGCGCGACGGTGATCGGAACGAACACTTACGGCAAGGGCGTCTTCCAGGAGGTCCAGCAGGTCGACGGCGGCGGCGCGCTCGACATCACGGTCGGTGAGTACTTCACGCCGAGCGGCCAGAATCTCGCCGCCGGCGGGGTCAAGGGCGGGGTCAAAGAGGGCAAGGGCATCACGCCCAACATCTTCGTGCACGACAACCCACAAGACCCGGGCCGCCAGGCGCTCGATGTCGCCGAGCAGACCCTCGCAAAGCAGATCAAGTAAGGCTCGTCAGCCCGCTCGCGCGGCGCCGGCGCGTCCGGTCGGAGGGGAGGACACGCCGACGACAGCCCGGGTGGCCGTCGTCGAGAAGCGCGGGAAGTTCCTTGTGGCGGAACCGTTCTTCGGGCCGGGGCCACGTCTCGCCATCAGCCGCGATAGTCGCTATGACGTCGGCGATCTGGTCCTGGTCTCACCGCAGATCTCGGGGCGCAAGAACCAGGGTTCGCGCGTCAAGGTGACCCGGCGGCTGGGCAAACCGGACGTCGCGCGCGACGTGATCGAGGCGCTGATGCTCGACCGTGGGCTGACGCGTGGGTTTGAGCCGGCGGTCACGCGTGCCGCCAGCGCCAGCTCCGAGCTGCCGATCGCAGTCGGCCTCAGCGGCGGTCGCCGCGACCTGCGGCGGCTACCGACCTTCACGATCGACCCGAGCAGCGCCCGCGACTTTGACGATGCGATCTCAGCGAAGCAGGCCGACGGCGGCGGCTGGGCGATCTGGGTCCATATCGCCGACGTGAGCGCGTACGTGACGCCGCGCGATGCGATCGACCGCGAGGCTTACAAGCGAGCGACCTCCGTGTATGTGCCGGGCGCGGTCGAGCCGATGCTGCCGCAGGAGCTGTCGAACGGAGCCTGCTCACTCATGCCAGACCAGGACCGGCTCGCGGTCACTGTTGAGATGCTGATCCGGGGCAGTGAGGTCGTGAGCGCCTCCTTCTACCGGTCGCTGATCCGTTCGGACAAGCGCCTCTCCTATGAGCAGGTGGACCAGGTATTCGCGGGCGTGGAACGGGCGCCAGGCGAGTGGGGCAAGGGCCTGGCCAGCGCCCGTGCAGCGGCACGGGCGCTCGAGCAACGACGCTCAGCCGGAGCGGCGCTGATGCTCGAGTCTGCGGAGCCTGACTTCGAGTTCGATCGCAAGGGGAACGTGGTCGGGGTCGAGCGGGTCGCCCAGACCGAGTCGCACCGCTTGATCGAGCACCTGATGATCGCTGCCAATGAGCAGGTGGCGCGGTTCCTGGAGGCGCGGAAGATCCCGACCCTGTACCGGGTGCACGAGCGGCCGGAGGTGCAGTCAGTTGAGCGCATGATCGAACAGCTCGCTTCGCTGGGGGTGCCGACGCCGCCGGTGCCTGGAGGTGCTCTGACGACCCAGCAGGCGGCGGAGGTGGTGGGCGAGGCTTCGCGTTTACTCGCTGACTGGATCGCGGCGCGCGACGGGCGCGGCGCACGAGCGCTGAACCGGATCGTGTTGCGGTCGCTGAAGCAGGCGTACTACGACGACCGCAACCGTGGTCACTCCGGTCTGCAACTCACCAGCTACTGCCACTTCACCTCACCGATCAGGCGCTACCCGGACCTGATCTGTCACCGTGCGCTGCTGTCCGCGGTGTCCGGCGATGAGCGCGAGCCCGAATCGAGCTGGGTGACGCAGGCTGGGCCGCACACCTCGGCGCGCGAGCGGCAGGCGATGACGATCGAGCGTGACGCCGATGATGTGGCACGCTGCTTTCTCTTGGCGCGGCGGTTGGCCGAGGCGGGAGCGCAACGTCGCTCTGGCGACGGGGTGGCGGGCTTCAGCGGCACGCCCACCGTGTTTGAGGGCGAGATCGTCGGTGTGATCGGCGCGGGCGCGTTCATCGTCTTTGGCGAGGACGGTGAGTACGAGGGCATGATGCCGGTGCGCAGGATGCGCGACGATTGGTGGGAGCTGAACGAGCACGGCACCGCGCTGATCGGCACGCGCAGCGGCGGCGCTCTACGTTTGGGTGACAGTGTGATGGTGATGGTCGATGGGATCGACGCCCCGCGAGGCAGGGTCGATCTGGTGCCAGCGGATTTGTATTCGGACTCGGAGTAAGCGATGGCGAAGGGCAAGAAGAAGACGGCGCCGGGCGATGTGGCAACAAATCGCCGCGCGGCCTTCAAGTACAACCTCATAGAGCGGTACGAGTGCGGCATCGTGCTGACCGGCACCGAGGTCAAGTCGTTGCGCGACGGCAATGCTCAGCTCAAGGACTCGTACGCGACGATCAATGACGGTGAGATGTGGCTGATCGGTGCCTACATCGCGCCGTACCCGGGAGCGTCGCGTGAGAACCACGCCCCCGAGCGCACCCGCAAGCTGCTGCTGCACCGCGCCGAGATTGAGAAGCTCACCGGCCAGACCAAGGAACGCGGCTTCACGCTGGTGCCGACGCGGATCTACTTCACCGGCGAGCGCTCACGCGCCAAGGTCGAGATCGCGCTCGCGCGTGGCAAGGATCTCTACGACAAGCGCGAGACGATCAAGAGCCGTGACATTGCACGCGATGTTCAGCGGGAGTTGCGCGAAGTCGGCCGTTAGGGGAACGGGTCCGGCCAGAGTTTCGTGGCCCAGATGACCGGAGCCGGCCCCAGTTCGTCGGCGGGTGGCTAAGCTGGCGTAGGTATGGAACGCACGGCTCAGGTCGAAGCCTTGGTCCTGCAGGTGGTCGACGGCGATGACCCCGCAACTCGGTTACAGGCGCTGAGCGCCCTGCGGAGCGAGCTCGATTCGCTGGAGGCGGAGCTCGCCGCCCAGGCCCTGCGCGCCGGCATGTCGTGGCGCGAGATCGGCGGAGCGCTCGGAGTTACCAAGCAGGCTGCCCATCGACGTCACGCGTTGGCTGTGACCGCGATGGAAGATGCGGACGCCGGCCAGCCCGCCGGTGCGGAGGTGGGCGTGTCTGTAGCCGCGCGGCGCGCGGTTCGTCTCGCCCGCCAGGAGGCAGCAAGATTGGGTGTCAGAGAGGTCGGTACCGAACACCTGTTGCTCGGTTTGCTTCAGTGCGGCGACCGCAGTGCCGGCGAGTTGCTTGACCGGCTCGGCGTCACGCTCGCGGTGACGCGAGATGCGGTCGAGCCGACGACGGAGACGACGCTTGCGGCGCGGCAGGCACAGGCTGGTGGGGTTTCGGCCGCCATATCCCCGGTGGCGAAGCGCACGCTTGAGCGCGCCTTAACACGGGCGTCGGCGCGCGGCGCCAGCCGTTTGACCGCGCTGGACATCCTTTACTGCGTGCTGGCGCACAAGGACGCGGGTGCCTCGCGCACGCTTGAGCGTCTCGGCGTCGATGCCGGGAGCGCACGGGAGCAGATAGCTGAGCTCGAGGCCGCGGGTTAGCGATTGAGACGCGCGCGGCCTCGCTACTGCGAGGCGTGCTTGACGGCGTCTGCGAGCGTGTTCAGATCGGTGTTGATCGTGGGGCCGCGCTTGTCGGCGTTGCCGGCGGCCGCGGTCGCCTCGGCGGTCTTGGTGGCGTTGGGGTCGCGTGAGGTGGTGGGGGTGGCCGCGGCGCCGCCGCTCTCCGCAACCACCACGCCGATAGTGAGAACAACCGCCGCGAGCGCTACGGTGGCCGCCGCGCGCTGGCGCCATCGGTCGGTCAGGCGGCGTGGCGCCCGCAGTGGCAGCGTCGGGTCCTGGCGAGTCACGGCGTTGAGCTCGAGCGTCGGATCCTGGAGGGGCGCTGCGTCGAACTGGACTGTCGGTTGCTGCAGGGTCGCAGCGTCGAGCTGGATCGGTCGGGCAGTGAGCCTGCTGAGCGCGGTCTTAGCGTCATGTGGTCTGTCCCGAGGCTTCGGCTGCGTCAGCCAGTCGATCAGCTCCCGTAGCTCTGGGTCGATCAACCGCCCCTCGCCGGCCGTGCTCAGCGTTATGCCGAGCGCAAACAGGTCACTCTGTCGCGTCGGGGCCCCACCGGCCACAAGCTCCGGCGCCAGGAACCGCAAGGTGCCGACGACGTTCCCGGGGTGTGTGAGTCGCGTCGAATCATGCAGATGGGCGATCCCGAAGTCGGTCAGGCGAGCGCGACCGGCACCGTCGATCAGCACGTTGGCCGGCTTGATGTCGCGATGCAGCACGCCGTGGTCGTGCACGCATGCGATCGCTGACAAGAGGTCGCACGCGAGCGGAGTCAGCTCCGTCCCGGACAGGTCCCCGCTATCGACGCGCTGAGAGAGCGAGGCGCCGGCTATGTACTCCATGACCAGGTACGGCCGCGGTGCTGTGACGCTGTAGTCAAAGACGCGAACGAGGTTTGGATGGCTGATTTCTGAGTGCACGCGTATCTCGCGGGCGAAGCGGGTTACGGACGCGGCGTCAGCCGCCAGCGAGTCACTCATCACCTTGATCGCGACGGTGCGTTCGAGTCGTTCGTCGTGCGCGCGCCAGACCGTCGACATGCCGCCGGTTCCCGCGATCTCCTCGAGCCGGTATCGCGCATCGACTTCAACGCCGATGGCAAGCCGCTCTAGCCGGGACTCAGGAATTGCCGCCTCCGCCGGATCCCTGGCCGCCATGCCCGTAGTGGCGGTCACCGGATTGCCCGGGACCCGGCTGACCGTTGCCTGACCGCCGGTAGCCGTGGTGCCAGCCCGCGCCATTGTGGAGGCCGGCTGTCTCGGCTGCCCACCAGGCGTTGATGGCAGCGGCGACTGTCTGAGCCGCGGCCGGTTGGTTGACAGGGGGCGTGGCCGGTGGGTTGACAGGAGGCGCCGGTTTCGTGCCGGTAGGCCCGGCCGTGGTGGCTTGCGTCGCGGGGTTGTTCTGGGTTCCCTGCTGAGCAGGTGCGCTCGAGGTGACGGTGCGCGTGGCGTCACCTTCGGCCGTTGTCGACGTTGGACTGATCTGCAGTTGCGCGGCGGCCTGTGACTCGGTGATTCGTGCTCTCAGCAGCAGTTTCACTGCGGTTGCCCCGTCGATCGAGCCCGACGCTCGGAGCGATTGCACGTATGACGTGAAGTCGGAGAGCGTGCTGAAGACCGCTTTGGCCTTGTGGGCAGTCGCGTCAGCGCGCGCTTTCGCTACGAGAGCCAGCAGTCTCTGTGTCTGCGACGCGGTCAGTTCGTGGCGCCCGGTCGCTGGTTTGGCACTCGCTTGAGCGCCCGCCCAGCCGCCAAGGACCAGTGCAACGCTGGCCAAGGTCGCGAGCAACAGAACCGCTGGATGCCCCTTGCGGCGCGAAATGCCCATATACGGATAGAACGCAACGGCCCTGCCGGTGTACTCGGGCGTCAACTAAGGCTGACAGTCAGCCGTGCGGGCGGGCCTGACGCTCAGCCCACAGGCGGCCTTGGCCCCATGGCTACAATTGACTAAGACATACCCCCGGGGACGACAGGCTTCGACGTGGTCGGATCGTGGGGGTGGTTGCGAGTCGAGGGCCCCGGGAGGCCTCGTAAAAAACCTGGGAAACAATAAGTGCGGATTCGCACAGTTTTGATCTTGGCCTCGCTGTTTAATCTCAGCTAGCTAAGAATCATCTCGCCCTCCAATTGCCTGCGGTGGAGGATCCGGGATCAATAGCGGGCTTGCTCAGAGAGGATTTGTTCCCTCCGATCTGAGGACCACCCAGGGAGCTGGTTCTGCAGAACCCCGCCGGCGAGGCGACTGCGGAATGAGATTTGAGCGCCGGCTACGCTCGTAGACGCCATCTCTTACGCGACCGCGGACGCGGGTTCAATTCCCGCCGTCTCCATATTCGGGTCGTACTGGAGCGCCGCATTTTGCGGCGCTCCGTCGATCAGGCCGCGACCAGGACCGTGTCTACGGTCGGCGCCGGAATCGGCTCGCCGGCTTCCTTCAGGCCCTCTATGTGGAAGGCGATCGCGTCACGAACTTGAGCGATCGTTGCTTCCTTGGTGTCGGCCGTCGCGTACACGCTCAGATCGGGGCTCCATGCGCCCCAGCCGGTTCCGCTCGGTTCGAGAATGACCAGGTAATCGCTCATCGGATCTCCAGTCCGGTCTTGCGGCGGATGTCGGCGAGCTGCCCAGGGGTCATCTCGTCGCTTAACTTGCCGCTCACGGTTATCACGGAAGGGTTGTTGTGATGCCGGTACTGGCGGTGGCTGCCAGACTGGCGGACGAGAGTCCAGCCATTCTTCTCGAGTTCCTTCTCGACGGTCCGGACCTTCACCTACGCGAGAGTACTACGGGTGGTGGCCGTAGCAAAGCGGACGCACACCCACGTGTGTCGCCTCATCTCACGGTCACAGCCGGGTCGCAGGGCGGTCTGGAAATAACGCGTGAGCAGGTATTTTCGTACCCTTTGCGCCAGTCGTCTCCACTGGTTGCACTTCCTGCGAAGGGCTGCGAAAAGCGGCTCTGCGCGGGAAGTTCGGCTCCAAAAGGCTGCCGCGCTGCCCCGAACTTCGCGCGAAGGAAGTCCGTAGATTGCGGCAGCTCGTCAAGACCTACTCGACCGATGACAACGCCGGACTGGAGTACTTGCTCCTCACCGAGGGCGCCGCCAACACACTCTCATTCGGAGCATCAGGCCAGATGCTGGTCGACTACGTCCGCGTCTGGCAGCCGACCTAGCCGATTCTCGTAGCGCGGCCGACCGCCTAGGCGGGCTGCCAGCCACGGTTGCTGGGGGAAGAGTGGGTCGCGGTCAACGTAAGGCAATTCGCTCGGCAGACAATCGTGGCTGGGATTCCTAGCCGGTGCAACTGGTTGATGGAAGTTCAGGTGATCACCGGGATGTTGGGCGATGCTGGGGGTCCTGGGGTGGTCCGCTTCGTCTCGGTGTCTCCGATGCCAGCCCTGGCCTCGGAGACACCGAGACCAGGGCTGGCATCGCGTTGGGCGGCGGCTCCGGCCATCACGACGATGAGGATGCCAGCGATCTCGATGCTTGATGGCGTCTGGTGCAGGGCGACGAACCCGAGTAGCGCGGCTATCGCTGGTTCCAGGGCCATGAGCGTTCCGAAGGCGGTGGGTGTCATCCGTCGCAGTGCTTGCATCTCGAGCGTGAATGGCACGACGGGGTTGAGGACGGCGAGCCCGGCCGCCTCGGCGAGGATCCCTAGGGTGATGTGGCCTGCGGCTTCTGGTATCCCGATCGTCGCTGCGACCGCGGCCGCAATGGGGATCGTGAGTGACAGCGCGCTGGTTCCCGACAGGCGGTCGCCGATGTGGTGGGTCAGGAGGATGTAGCTGCCCCAACCGATTCCCGAGAGGACGGCAAAGGCGATGCCGGTCAGGTTGAGATGGCCGTGCCAGGGTTGGTTGAGCAGCACGACGCCGAGCAGGGCCATGACGAGCCATCCGGCTGCTCGCTTGTTGGGGCTCCGCAGAGCCGCAGCGGTCAGCGGCCCGAGAAACTCGATGGACACCGTGGTGCCGAGGGGGATGCGTGCGATGGCGGCGAGGAATGCGACGGTCAGGAGTCCGGTGGCTGCACCCAGTCCGAGAATCGCGGGCCAGTCACCGCGGCGTAACGTGCGCAGCGGTGGCCGTGTCAGCGCGACGAATATGAGGGCGCCGATGGTGAGCCTGAGCCAGGCGATACCGGCTGGACCGACCCGCGGGATCATGTGCACCGAAAGTGCAGAGCCGAGCTGGACCGTGAACATTGACATCAGGCCCAGCCCCCACGGAGGAACCGCCATCGACTTGTGACGGCCGGTGTTCATGGTCGGGTTCGGGGTGATCCCATCCCCACGCCAGGCTCGAAGACAGCCATTGAGAACCGCGCTGGAACCGCGCCTGCGTTGCTGTAAGAGTGCGGCACATCGCCGGCGAACGTGATCGCGTCACCCATCTCGAGTGCGATCAGCTGACCAGCGATCTCGATTGAAACGGTGCCGTCTTGGACTTGGATGAGTTCCCTGGTGCCTGGTGTGTGAGCAGCGGTCGCATGAGAATCACCGGGGCCAAGGGTCCAGTCCCACAACTCGAGTACATCCGGGGGTTGGGTCCCGGCCACCAAGACCCCGCGTCCGCCGTTCTCGCCAGTCCATAGAGCAGCGCCCTCACCGCGGCGGCTGACCTTGATCGACGCAGGATCAGGCGGTCCCACCAGAGACGGCAGCCCGATCCCGAGGGCATCGCTGATCCTCAAAAGGATCCCGACACTGGGATTGGTCGTCCCCTGCTCGACGTTGATCACCATCCGCCGACTCACGCCCGCAACCTCAGCGAGCTGCTCAAGCGTCAACTTTCTCGTATGGCGCTCCTGTCTGACGCGACTGCCGATCGCCGTGGCCAACGCCGAGGTGTCATCGTCCACTGGTGCAGCATAGTGCACTCAGAGTGCAGTACAAGCCTGGGCAGCGGATGACAAGGCCTGTTGATCGGTGTAGCCTACGTGCATGGATTCTGACCGCGCACGAGAGCTGCTGACTGCCGAGCGCGCCCGCATCGAGCAGGCGCTCGCAGGTCTCGAGGCCGGGGGTTCGCTCGAAGCCTCCGACCGCCTGGAGCCGGGGGATATGGATTCCGAGGATCTCTACCAAGATGAGTTCAACGAGGGTCGGGTCGACGATCTCCATACGCAGTTGGCAGCTGTCGAACGTGCGGACGTCAGGCTGGCAGCGGGCACATACGGCGTCTCGATCGAAAGCGGTGAGCCGATCCCGGATGCGCGGCTTGAGGCTGTACCGACTGCCGAGCGGACCATCGAAGAGCAGCGGCTCTACCGTCACTCCTAGGTCGGAGTTGCTGTCCTGCGGTGAAGGGTGAAGACATCTCAGCGCCGGCGACCGCCTGATCGTGCTCGAGGCTAACGCCAGCTGAGGCGACCAAGAGGCCCCAATTCGACTCTGGCGCAGCGGCCGATATGCTCCGGGTCATGGATCTCGGTGAGCCCGCGTCGTATTTGGTTCTGAATCACGGGACCCCCGTGTACAGCAGCGACGGTGAGGCGATCGGGAAGGTCACCCACGTCCTGGCCGCCGAAGATGAGGACGTATTCGATGGGATCGTCATCGGGGAACACATCTTCGGTCAGGAGCATCGCTTCGCCGACGCCGACGACGTTCAAGAGATCTTCGAGCACGGCGTAGTGCTGAAGCTCGACCGAGTAGCTTGCGAACAGCTGCCGAAGCCGACGGCCAACCCGGCAGTCATGCACGACGATCCGGCTGTATCAAATTCGGACTTCCGACATCAAAAGCTCGGGCGCGCTTGGAACTTGATTTCAGGCAAGTACTGATCCAAAGCAGTACGTGAGAAGTCGACGCTCACGAACGCAGAGCGCGCACAGCGTCGACGCCGCGAACGGCCGCTTCACGGCCGTTTCTAGTGATGAGCACGCGGTCATGCTCACGCTCGACACGGTCGACGACTTCGATGCAGCGCGCTCTTAGAACGCGTTCATGGTTGAGCTTGGAGTAGTCAGGTGTTTCGCCTTTTGGTTGCTGGCGAGCGGGGTGCAGCTCGCTGGGTGTGGTCCACAGGCTTGACAACGGCACCTCCGCCTGGTGTGGCGGCTGTCGCTAGACGCTAACCACTGCCGCCATCTCAGAGTCGGTTACGAACGCGGCTACCGCCGAGGTCTGCCAGGGCGGACCGCTGCTGCTCCTCGAATCAGAGGGGAAGCCGCCTTTCTCAAATGGCGAAGTGTCGATTTCACGTGTTACCGACAGCGTTGGCCGTGGCTGGCCGCCCCCACAAAAAAACCTTGCCCGACCTGGTGCGGTGTAGGGTGATGTGGCCGTCGCAGCGCTGCTTTACGTGCCCGCCCCATGCAAACGATGGCGCCGTGGCGGGTCGCTCGCGCAACCCGCCGTCCAGGTTTCTACAAGGAGAACTACAGTGGCTGTCCTGATTCGACACCGTGCGCCGATGAGCGCCGCGCAGTACGACGAGTCCGCGCCGACTCTAATCGAGCAGATAAAGAAGCAGCCGGGCTTCTTGGTCCATGTTGCATATGAAGATGCCGACGGCTTCGTTGTGGCCGAGGTGTGGGAGACCAAGGCGCAGCACGACACCTGGTTCGAGGCAAACGTTAAGCCAAACGTTCCGTTCGAGATTACCCAAGAGGTAATCGAGCTTCACAGCGCACACACCCTGTAACCGCTGCGGGAGGAGGTTGTGAGGGCACGCAACCTCCTCCGCCCGTGCGCGATTCAACAGGACCGCGACAATTCCGGAGCCCGTTCAGTTTGGTCACGACGACGGACTTGATCACGATCTGATGTTCGGCTTTCGAGCGGCCGCCACTCGCGGCGAACGCCGGAGCATTCAGGGCGCCAGAGCTGACCAGAGTCACGGCTGCCGCACAGACCAACACGCCGATGCGGTGCGCCCAGAAACGCCAAACGATGGGAGCCATGGTCCCTCCGATTGTTACGTGAGCTCCCGAACGTGACGCCCGACTGCGGTTCGCGTCTCGTAGTCGCAACGACTGCGGCTCCCAGTAGCTTGCCGTGCACTGCGGAGGCTATTGGGTTCCATCGTCACTTCGCGACCGTCGCGCTGGCGCAGAGCCGTAAGGTGAGGGCATGGACAAAACGCCGTCCATTCGGCATTCAGTACGGGTGCTTCTTCTCGATGAACGGGACGGTTGCTCCTGTTCCGGGCCGAGGACCCGGAGGCGGTGCGTTCTGGTTCCCGGCCGGCGGCGGTTACCAGCGCGAGCGTTGGTACGTGTCACGCGTACTCACGCGTCTTAACGGCTATCAGCCGTAGCGCGCTGCCGCGACGGCGTGTCGTTTGGCGGCCTCGATCTCGCGGTCCTTGGGCTGCGCTGTGGTCTGCAGCGATTCCAAGAGGCGAGTCGACGCGGCGCTTATCTC
>Ga0224557_1002622_pt1 | contig 15045 bp, 11 predicted proteins | sample 714S31014metaG_FD_180677 | JGI IMG/M metagenome (GOLD analysis project Ga0224557, IMG submission 180677) | Peat soil microbial communities from Stordalen Mire, Sweden - 717 S3 10-14 | ecosystem: Environmental > Terrestrial > Soil > Wetlands > Peat | place: Sweden: Norrbotten County, Stordalen...
CGGCGCCGCGCCCCACGCGGGCGGGCAGCCGCTGAGCGTCGCGATCATCGTGCCGGCGGCGGGGCGCGGCGAGAGAGCCGGGACCGACAAGGTCTGGGCCGACGCCGGAGGACGTCCTCTCATCGTCCACGTCCTCGAGCGGATCGCCGCCGTGGGCTCGGTCGACGCCGTCATCGTCGTCTGTCCCGAGGCTCGTCATGCCGCGATCCTTGACGCCGCCCGCGCTCTCGGCCTCTCCGGGGTTCGGTGCGTGCCCGGTGGCGCGCGCCGCCGTGACTCGGTGGCGGCCGGGCTGGCCGAGGTCGGCGACGCCGAGATCGTGGTGGTCCATGACGCCGCGCGGCCCCTGGTGTCGCCCGGACTGATCGAGGCGGTCATCGCCGCCGCCCGCGCCCACGGAGCCGCCACCGCGGCCATTCCCTGCGTCGACACCATCAAGAGAGTGGAGGCGGGGATGGTCGTCGAGACCCTGCCCCGCGCCGCGCTGGTTGCGGTCCAGACCCCGCAGGCCTTCGCGGCCCCCCTGCTGCGCCGGGCTCACGCCGTTCAGCCCGAGCTGGACGCCTCGGACGACTGCCTGCTGGTGGAGCGGCTGGGAGAGCCGGTGGCGGTCGTCCCGGGCGAGATCGGCAACCGCAAGATCACCCACCCCGAGGATCTCGTCTGGCTTCGCGGTGAGCTGCAGGGGAGTGGTGGTCGATGACTCTTCGCATTGGGCACGGGCTGGATTCCCACCGCTTGGAGCCGGGACGGCCGCTGATGCTCGGTTGCGTTCCGGTGCCGTCGGACCTGGGGCTCGCCGGTCACTCCGACGGCGACGCGGCCGCCCACGCCCTCGCCGACGCCTGCCTCGGTGCGGCGGGACTCGGGACCATGGGCGACCACTTCCCCTCCGACGCAGAGCGCTGGCGCGGGGTCAGTGGCCACGAGTTCCTGGAGCTGGTGGCCGCGAAGCTGGCGCAGGCGGGCGCCCGGGTGACGAGCGCGGAGGTGGCCCTGGTATGTGCCCGGCCGCGGCTCGCACCGTTTTTCGCAGCCATGGGGGAGGCGATGTCCGCGGCGCTCGCCACTCCGCCCGGTACCGTCACCGTCACCGCGACGAGCGGCGATGGGCTCGGGGCGGCCGGTCGCGGTGAGGGGATCCTGGCCTCCGCGGTCGCGCTTCTCGAGGTCGGCTGACCGATCGCGCGAGCCCGGCGGGCCCCTGATGAAGGCATCGGCGCCCAGAGCCGTGATCGCTAGTCGGGGGGCTCGGTGGTGACGACTGCCGAGGCATGCACCCCGCCGTCGCCGACCAGCCACAGCCGCAGGGTCTCGCCCTCCACCTCGGAGACCACCCTGACCTGATCGCCGAGGTCCATCGGGAGCCGGTGTTCGCACTCGGCCGCCACGGGGATGCGGCCGGGCAGGCAGCGGGCCAATTCGTCCTCGACGGCCTGCCAGTACGCCGCGTTGTTGACGTGGCCGACCACGTCGAGGTCGGTCGCACGGATGGCCCACGGCCGGCTCGCGACTCCGGCTGGAGGCGGGGGATGGAGGAGCCGTGCCGAGACCTGGCGGACGCCCTTGCCCCAGACCTGGTCGAAGCGTTCCGAGAGCAGCGCCAGGCGGCCGGTCGTCGCATCCACCGCGGCCCACAGCACCGCGGCCTCCAGGTGGCCGCCGGCCGCGCCCCGGCCCGACGTCCGCCGCTCCGCCCATCGGGGCCCGGCGCCGGTGCAGAAGGTGCGGTAGTCGATCCGTTCCAGGTACCGAGGCCAGCGCTCGATGGTGATCGCAGCCCGCCGCACCACCCAGATGAGCGGCTCCTCGCGCATGCCGGAGTCGTCGTTGTCGTCGGTGGCCACGTCCTGGAGGTGACGGGCCAGGGCGTCGAGGCGGAGCCGGCCGTGCTCGTTGGCGTCCCCCAGCCGGACCGGCCAGCTGGTCTCGAAGATGCGGCTGTGCGGTCCCGGGTCGAGGCTGGTGGAGCGGAGCACGCCTGCCGGATCGTCGACGCTCACGGGAGCCAACGTAGCGGATCAGCGCGGGCACCTGCTCGCACGGATATCCTTGATCGCCCGTGAGCCTTCGCCTCCACGACACCCTCACCCGCCGGCTCCAGACGGTCACACCCCTGGAGCCCGGCCACGTGCGCCTCTACACCTGCGGCCCGACGGTCTGGAACCGTGCCCACATCGGGAACTTCCGGACCTTCCTCTTCGAGGACGTGTTGCGCCGCTGGCTTGAGCGCAGCTTCCCGCGGGTCACCCACGTCATGAACCTGACCGACGTGGACGACCGGCTGATCCACAACGCCACCGAGCACCACCAGAGGCTGGCGGAGGAGACCGCCCCCTGGATCGAGGGGTTCTTCGCCGACCTCGACACCCTTGGCATCCGCCGGGCCCACCACTACCCGCGGGCCACCGGGTACATCGAGGAGATGGTGACCCTGATCGAGCGCCTGGAGGCAAAGGGGGTCACCTACCGCAGTGACGGGGGGATCTACTTCCGGATCGCCGGGTTCCCCCGCTACGGGCGCCTCTCGGGCATCCCCGCCGCCGGGCTGGTGGCCGGGAGGAGCGGCCGGGTGGATGCCGACGACTACACCAAGGAGGACGCTCGCGACTTCGCCCTCTGGAAGACGGTGGGGCCGGACGACATCGGCTGGGACACCCGCCTGGGACGGGGCCGCCCCGGCTGGCACATCGAGTGCTCGGCGATGAGCATGGCCCTGCTCGGCGAGAGCCTGGACATCCACTGCGGCGGGGTCGACAACATCTTCCCCCACCACGAGAACGAGATCGCCCAATCCGAGGCGGCCACCGGGAAGCCCTTTGTTCGGATCTGGTGCCATGGCGAGCACCTCACCATGAACAGGGAGAAGATGGCCAAGCGGCTCGGCAACTTCCGGACCCTTCCCGACCTGCTGGCGGCCGGCTACCGTCCCGCCGCGATCCGCTACCTCCTCATCACCGGCGCCCACTACCGCCGGACACTCGATTGGGACGAGGCGCCCCTCCGGGCGGCTGATGAGGCGGTGGGCCGGCTGACCGAGTTCCGCGACCGGGTGCGGAGCCTCGGGGCCGGCAGCGGCGGCGAGGAGATCGGGGCACGGGCCGCGGCCGCCGCTGACGCCTTCGCCCGGGCCATGGACGACGACCTCAACGTGCCCGAGGCGGTGGGCCATCTCTTCGGCGCGATCCGGGACCTCAACCGGCTGCTCGATGCCGTCACCCCGTCGGTGGCGGTGAGGCAGCAGCTGATCGCCCTCGTCGAGGAGGCGGATGCCGTCCTCGGGGTGCTCCCCCTCGTCGATCGGGAGCGTGCCGCGTCGGCCCTCAGTCCCGAGGATGAGGAGCTGCTTGCCCGGAGGGTCGCGGTGCGTGCCGCCCGGGACTTCGCCGAATCCGACAGGATTCGCGCGCAGCTTCTCGAGCGCGGCATCATGGTCGAGGACACCGCTCAGGGACAGCGCTGGAAGCGCGCCTGAGAGTCCTTTCCGAGGCGGCATTTCGCAGGTGGACATCCTCTACGGGCGCAACCCGGTGCGCGAGGCACTCCGGGCCGGGCGCGCCGCCCGCAAGCTGGTCGTCGCCGAGGGGCTCGGGGACGAACCCCGGCTCCGGGAGATCATGGAGCTGGCCGGCGGGCGGGGAATCCCCATCGAGATGGCCTCGCGCAGCCGGCTCGACGACATCGCCCACACCGAGCATCACCAGGGGGTGGCCGGCTACTTCCACGGACGGCCCCCGCAGCGGCTGGAGGACATCCTCGAGAGCTGCCGGCCGCCGGCGCTCTTGCTCCTCCTGGACGGGATCCAGGACCCGCAGAACGTCGGCGCCCTGATCCGGAGCGCCGAGGCCGTCGGCGCCGACGCCGTGATCGCGCCGGCGCACCGCGCCGCCGGGCTGACCCCCGCCGCCGTCAAGGCGTCGGCGGGGGCCAGCGAGCACCTCGCCTTCCTGAGCGTCCCCAACCTGGCCCAGGCCCTTGCCAAGATCGGGGAGGCGGGGATCTGGCGCGTCGGTCTGGCCGCCGAGGCCGACGAGCGCTACGACCTCGTCGACTACCGGGAGCCGACGGCGATCGTCATCGGCGGGGAGGGGGAGGGGCTGCGCCAGCTCACCCGCCGGAGCTGCGACCGCCTTGTCGCGCTGCCCATGGTGGGCCGGGTGGCCTCCCTCAACGCCGCGGCGGCGGGTGCGGCCATCCTCTACGAGGCATTCCGCCAGCGGGGCTTCGCGCCCCGGTGAGCCGGCTGGTCGTCGACGGGTACAACATCCTGCACGCCTGGCCGGACCTGGCCAGGGCGATGCGCACCGAGAGCCTGGAGGAGGCGCGCCGGCGCCTGGTCACCCGGCTCGCCGAGTACCGGGCGATCACCGGCAACGAGGTCCTGGTCGTCTTCGACGCCCGGCGGCGGGTGGTGGGCAGCGTCGACCGCGAGATCGTCGAGGGCGTCGAGGTCCGCTACGGCAACGCTCACGAGAGCGCCGACCACGTCATCGAGCGTCTGATGTACGAGGCCTCCCGCCGGGGAACCGTCCTGGAGATGATCCTCGCCACCGACGACCATCTCCAGCGCGACCTGGTCCGGGGGATGGGTGTCCCGACCATGGGCTCCCGGGCCCTCCAGGCCGAGGTGGAGCGGGCGGAGGGCGAGCGCTCCGGGGAGATCCGGCGCCGCGACGAGAAGGGGACGGTCTCCGATCGGCTGGAGAGCCGCATCGACCCCGAGGTCCGCCGCCAGCTCGAGGCGATCCGGCGTGGGGATGCCGGCGGCCCGAATACTCCTGCTCCCGGCGGCCGTCGACTAACCTAGATAGCCGTCCGCCCGGCCGACGTAGCTCAACGGTGGAGCAGCGGTTTTGTAAACCGTAGGTTGGGAGTTCGAATCTCCCCGTCGGCTCCGGACATCGGCTCCGGATTCTGAAACTGACATCGCATTTTGCAAGGTGACCGGCGGACGCGCGCGATCAGTCGCGGTCGACGAGCTCGAAGACCACCGTCATCGTCTCTGACATCTCCACCGGCTCGGGCGTGATCTCCATGACGGTGGGGGCCGACTCCTCCTGCGGTCCGCCCATCGGGGCGGCCATCTTCATTGCCCGCGCCGCAGCGAACCGGGGCCCTCCGCCTTCGGCGAGTGACGTGCCATTCCCGGAGCCGGTGAGAGCTGCCAGCGACTCGTCGCGGTCGGAGATGACCAGGGCTCGACCCAGTTTGCGCCCAGCCGCGTTGGCAAGCGCCGCGGCGCGGGCGCGAGCGTTCTCCACCGCCCTGGCACGCAGGTCGTCGCTGATCTCCTCGTCCCGCGAGATCCTGAACCACGGCCCGTTGCTCGACGAGACGTCTTGGGCGACCAGCAGCTGGGGCACCGCGCCGCTCACGTCGACGGCCACGTCCACCCCGAGTGCCGCCGTCGCCGCGAAGCAGCGCCGCCGCCGCCGTTGCTCGCCGATCTGCTCGCCGATCTGGGCGACAACCCTCTTGGGGAGCGTCGTCCGCTCGAGCTGTCGCGCCACTTCCTCGCGCAGCTCATTGCTGACCACCCAGTAGTACTCGATCTCCTCCGCGACCGCGATCCGCCCTGCACTCACGCAGTCCTTCTCGACCGCTTGGAGCCGCTGGACGAGGCCCTCCCGGGCTGTCGCGCAGCGATGGAACGCGGCCTCACGATCGTCGTCCTCGACCCGAACGGTCACCGTCCAGCAGGCCCGATCGGGGATGACCTTGGTCTCCGCGTGCCCACTGATGCGCAGGCGGTTCTCGACGTCCATGGGCAGCCCGGATGGTGACCTCAGGCGGGTCGCCCCGTCAAGCGGAGAGGCTCAGGCCTCCGGACCACACCAACCCGGTTGCCGGCCGGAGACGCCTCCCCGCGCGGCCCCGGCTGGGGCTGGTGGCGGCGGCCCACCTGGCGGAGAATGGGTGCAGGCGGGTCAGGCGCCTCGCCGTCACCGGTCATCGGGTACCATCTCCCGGTTCCGTGGCCCGGCCCAAGTGGCTCAGAGGTAGAGCAACGCCTTGGTAAGGCGTAGGTCGTGGGTTCGATTCCCACCTTGGGCTCCAGCCTCCTCCTGCCGAGTTGGTATCGAGTTGCAGCAAGGCAGTTTGTCCGCCGCTTATCGCCGACCCGACAATCCTCAAAGATGTCGGTCCTCGATGACCTCGAGGAGATCTGCCGCCTGGTCGGTGGTGAGCGGCCGCAGGGCAAGGTCGTCGAGGACGAGGACGAGGACATCGACCCCGGCCAGCGTCAGCAGGAGACGGGGCGAGCGGCCGTCGAGGCGGGCCAGGGCCAGGTCGAAGAGCAGCCGTGGCACCCGCTGGTAGAGGGCGGTGCGACTGGCGCTGATCGCCGCCTGAGCCATCGCGCAGGCGAGGAAGGACTTGCCACAGCCAGTCGGCCCCCCGATCAGGATGTTGTGATGCCCGGTCACCCGCTGGGCGGTGGCGAGGCTCAGGACCTGGGAGCGGTCCAGCCCGCGGGGGTGGCGGAAGTCGATGTCCTCGACGGCGCCGGCGCCCCGAGGGCCCGCTGGTCGCGGCCGTGAAGATCTACACTGGCGTGTCACTAGGGCATAGCGCTGGTGCTCTCGGCAGCGCCCTCAATGACCGCGCGATGGTGGAGTGCTCCCGTGGCGACCCGATCGTCTAGGCGACGTAGCCGCTGCCCCAGCAGCCGATGCCGTCCGGTGGGCTCCTGGGTGGCCTGCGTGCTGAAGAGGTGAAGAGCGCCGCCGACCCAGGTGATCTGGTGCCGCTGGTCCCTCGACACTTCTCCTCGCCCCACGATGCCGTTCCGCGGACCCACCTGCTTTCGAACGGACGGTATGCGGTCATGGTGACGGCCGCGGGATCCGGCTACAGTCGCTGGCGCGACCTGGCGGTGACCCGCTGGCGCGAGGACGTGACTCGCGACTTGTGCGGCAGCTATCTCTTCCTGCGCGACGTGTACAGCGGCGCGGTGTGGTCGGCAGGCCACCAGCCCAGCGGCACGGAAGCAGACAGCTACGAGGTCACCTACTCGGAGGATCACGCGGAGTTCTCCCGTCGCGACGGATCGATCGCGACCCGCATGACCGTCGTCGTGTCGGCTGAGCACGATGTGGAGGTCCGCCGCGTGTCACTGACCAATCTCGGCTCCCACGGTCGCGAGATCGAACTGACGTCATACGCGGAGATCGCTCTTGCAGCGCCGGCGGCCGATGCCGCTCACCCAGCATTCCAGAAGCTGTTCGTGCAGACCGAATTCGTCCCCGAGCTCGGCGCCCTCCTGGCGACCCGCCGTCCCCGCTCCAGCGACGAGCAGCCAATCTGGGCCACACATGTCGCGGCGGTCGAAGGGCAGACCGGCGAGGCCATCCAGTACGAAACGGATCGCGCCCGGTTCCTGGGTCGGGGCCGGTCGGTCCGCTCACCGGTCCTGGTCATCGAGGGACGCCCACTCTCCAACACGGTCGGCGCGGTGCTGGATCCGATCTTCAGCCTCCGGTACCGGATCACGATCGCCCCGGGCGCGACCGCCCACGCAGTTTTCTCGACGGTCGTCGCCGAGTCGCGGGAGCAGGTGTTGGACCTGGCGGACAGGTACCGTCAGCCGGGCACATTCGAACGAGTGGCGACCTCGGCCGCAACGCAGGCCCAGGTCCAGCTTCGGAACCTGGGGATCGAGGCCGACGAGGCCCACCTCTTCCAGCGCCTCGCCAACCGGGTCCTCTACTCCGATCCGTCGCTGCGCCCGCCGGCGGACGTGCTGGCCCGCAACGAGCGCGGAGCACCCGGCCTCTGGGCGCACGGCATCCTGGGTGACCTGCCCATCATCTTGGTGCGGGTCGCCGAAGCCCAGGACCTCGAGATCGTCCGGCAGCTGCTTCGCGCGCATGAGTACTGGCGGCTGAAGCTTCTCGACGTTGACCTTGTGATCCTCCAGGAGCATGGCGTCACCCCCAGTAAGGACCTCCACGATTTGCTCGAGACCCTCGTGCGGACGAGCGACTCGATCCCGGACCACGAGGGCCATCCGGACCACGGGAGGGTGTACATGCTGCGCGGGGACCGGCTCTCCACCGAAGAGCGCACCCTCCTCCAGACGGCCGCCCGGGCGGTGCTGCTGAGCCGCCGGGGCAGTCTTGCCGATCAGGTCAACCGCCTGGAGCGTCCCGGGAGGATCGCTCCACCCGCAACGCCCTCCGGTTCGAGACCATCAGGTAACCAGGTGGCCGCCCCGCTTCCGGATCTGGAGTTCTTCAACGGGCTCGGTGGCTTTGCCGATGGGGGGCGTGAGTACGTCACCATCCTCGGCCCAGGGCAATCCACCCCCGCGCCCTGGTTGAACGTGATCGCCAATGCGTCATTCGGGTTCCAGGTCTCCGAGTCTGGTTCGGGTTACACGTGGTCGGGGAACAGCCGAGAGAACCAGCTCACCCCATGGTCCAACGATCCCGTCAGCGACCCGGCGAGCGAGGCGATCTACGTCCGGGATGACGACAGCGGCGAGCTGTGGGGTCCGGCGGCCCAGCCGACCCGCTGCGAGGACTCGACGTACGTCGTCCGCCATGGGCCCGGATACAGCCGGTTCGAGCACCTGCACGACGGCATCGACCTCGACCTGGTTCAGTTGGTGCCGCTCGATGATCCTCTGAAGGTTTCGTTATTGACCATCGTGAACCGATCCGGGCGTTCCAGGCGCCTCTCCGTGACCGCCTATGCCGAATGGGCCCTGGGCACCTCGCGCGAGACCAGCGCCCCTTGGATCGTCACGGCACTGGAGCCTGAGACCCAGGCGCTCCTCGTGCGCAACCCGTGGAATAGCCAATTCGCCGGCCGGGTCGCCTTCCTCGACCTAGGCGGGCGGCAGACGGCGTGGACGGCTGACCGGACCGAATTCCTCGGGCGCAATGGCGGTCTGGAGCGACCCGCCGGCCTGGACCGCGGACACCGGCTGCAGGGTGCCGCAGGAGCCGGCATGGATCCTTGCGCGGCCTTGCAGACCAGCTTCGAGCTCGCCGACGGAGCGGGGACCCAGGTCCTCGTACTGCTCGGCGAGGCGGACGAGGCCTCCTCGGCGGCCGACCTCATCCGGCGTGGGCGAGCGGCCGACCCCGAGGCCATGCTGCGCGGCGTGGCGAGCTTCTGGGACGATGCCCAGGGCACCATCCAGGTACGGACACCCGACCGCTCGATGGACATCATGCTCAACCGCTGGCTCATCTACCAGACGCTCGCGTGCCGGCTGTGGGCGAGGACGGCGTTCTACCAGGCGGGCGGTGCCTTCGGGTTCCGCGACCAGCTCCAGGACGTCGTCGCTTTGGTGACCGCGAAGCGCGAGCTCGCCCGGGAACACCTCCTGAGGGCCGCGGCCCATCAGTTCGCCGAGGGAGACGTCCAACACTGGTGGCATCCGCCGTCGGGTCGAGGCCCCCGAACCCGGATCTCCGACGATCGCCTCTGGCTGCCCTACGCGGTCGATCGCTACCTCGCGGTCACGGCCGACACGGCGGTTCTCGACGAGACCATCCCATACCTCTCGGGACCGACACTGCAGCCCGACCAGACGGACGCCAACTTCCAGCCGGAACGCTCACCGGAGTCGGCTTCGCTGTTCGACCACTGTGCGGCGGCGCTCGATCGGAGCCTAGCGACCGGTGCTCACGGGCTGCCCCTCATCGGGTCGGGCGACTGGAACGACGGGATGAACCGAGTGGGTCCTCAGGGGCGGGGCGAGAGCGTCTGGCTGGGCTGGTTCCTGCACACGGTCCTGGCCGCCTTCGCTCCGATCGCCGAGGCTCGCGGTGAGCGTCCTCGCGCGGAGCGCTGGCGACTTCACATGAAGGCGCTGAGGCTGGCGCTCGAGCGCGACGGCTGGGACGGCGAATGGTACCGCCGAGCCTTCTTCGACGATGGCACCCCGATCGGCTCGGCCATCAACGCTGAGTGTCGGATCGACTCAATCGCCCAGTCGTGGAGCGTCCTGTCAGGAGTCGCCGATGCTCCCCGCGCGGGGCGGGCGATGGCCAAGATGGACGAGTACCTCGTTCGACGCGGTGACCGTCTGGTCCTGCTGTTCGCCCCGCCGTTCGACCATTCCGACGTCGATCCCGGCTACATCAAGGGGTATCTGCCGGGCATCCGGGAAAACGGTGGCCAGTACACCCACGGAGCCATCTGGTCGGTGCTCGCCTTCGCCGCGCTGGGCGACGGCGACAAGGCGGCCGAGCTGTTCTCCATACTGAACCCCATTACCCATTCCAGCACCCCGTCCCAGGTCGATCGCTACAAGGTGGAGCCGTACGTCATGGCGGCTGACGTCTACACCCAACCGCCGCACATCGGCCGCGGTGGATGGACCTGGTACACCGGGTCGGCAAGCTGGATGTACCAGGCCGGCGTCGAGTGGATCCTGTGATTCCGTTTGCGCGGGAAGACGCTCCTGATGGATCCCTGCATCCCCCACGAGTGGCCGGGCTATGAGATCGACTTCCGCTATCAGTCCGCCAGGTACGAGATCGTCGTGGAGAACCCACAGGGGGTCAGTCGCGGCGTGGCAGCGTCCCAGCTAGACGGGCAGGAGTTGCCGGACGGCATCGCCGCGATCCCGCTCGCCGACGACGGCATCACGCACCAAGTCCGGGTCGTCCTCGGCCAGGTGCCCTTTTCCCCCCCAAGGTGTTAGGGGCGCGGGTCACGGGCGGAAGGCCGCCCAGCGCGGCGTCGGCGGTGGGAGCCGCGGCATTGGTCCCGCCTGAGTCGTTCCCCCTTCCCCCGAACACAGGGCTTGACGGCACGGCTCGCAGGTACCTCACGGCATGACCGACAGTGGCGCCGCCGCGACCGGGTGGCTCATCGACCGCAGCCTGGAAGCGTTGGCCGCCGGGCAGCACCCGTCGGGCGCACTCATCGCTTCCCCGGACTTCCGCCCCTACCACTTCTGTTGGGTACGGGACGGCACATTCTGCGCCTATGCGCTCGACCGCTGGGGTCGCCACCAGGCAGCCGCCAGGTTCTATCGTTTTGTGGCCAAGGCGATCAACGATTTCATGCGCGGTCAAGGGCTCGAATCTGATGGGTCCACCAATAGCGCCTTTCCTCCGACTCGGTTCACGATGGAGGGCCAAGTCGCCGACGACGGGTGGCCAAACTTCCAGCTGGACGGGTATGGCACCTGGCTCTGGGGTCTCAGTGAGCATGCGCGCCTGAGCGGAAGCTCGCGACTCTGGGATGAGTTCGCGCAGCCGATCGAGTTCCTGTGCCGGCAGCTGGAGCATCTCTGGCCCCTGCCATGTTTCGATTGCTGGGAAGAGGATGGCGAGCGAGTCCACACGTCCACGCTGGCTTGTATCGCCACTGGCCTGCACTGCGCCGGGTCCGCTACCAACCGCCTCAGTGCGAGCAGGGCCGCTGAGGCTATTGACACCTTTGTGGCCGAGCATGCGGTCCTAGACGGACGCTTGGTCAAGTCGATCGGCCGCAGGAGCATCGATGCGAGCCTCCTTTGGCTGTCCATGCCCTTCCCTGTCGCCCCCGTCGAGGAGGCTGTTCGCGTCGAAACCGCCGAGGCCGTCCGTTCGGAGCTGGGATACCCCGGCATCTCTCGCTACCAGGGCGACCGTTACTACGGCGGCGGCTCGTGGCCCCTCCTTACGGCGTGGTACGGTTGGTGCTGTGTCAGCGCTGGCCAGTCGGATGACGCGCGCCAGTGTCTAGCATGGATCGAAGAGCAGGCTGGTCCGGACGGTAGTCTGCCCGAGCAGGTGGACGGCATTCACCGCGACCCGTTCGCATACCAGGAATGGGTCCGGCAGGGGGGCCGTCCTGCCCGACAGCTGCTGTGGTCGCATGCCATGTATCTCGTTCTAGCCGACGAGTTGGGGTGCCATGCTGGTCAGGCGGCCGTTCCCTGAGCCAGCCGCCGAAGGACAGTTGCACGAATGGGACTCCAGGGATGTGGGCATCTCGATCGGCGGGTGGTCAGCAAACGTCAGTTGACAGTTGAGTCCAGAGATGGCATAACTGCCGGTGTCGTCTCAGCCCGCTGCACACGCAGAGACATCACTCTTCGAGGCAGTCCCGGGTGCGGTGATCAATGATCGGCTGACCTTGCTGCGCAGCGATGGTCGCTCCGCGGTGATGTACGGTGGCATGCCGCTGCCTTCGGACTGCATGAGAACACGGTGCAGCGCTTGGTGCGCCAGGGGTTGGGCGCGGTGGTGCCGGCCAAGCCGGGGCCGAAACGGAAGCGAAGCTCACGCCAGCGGTGCTGGAGCGGATCGCAAGGGAGCGAGCACAGCTTGAGCAGCCGGCAGATCCAGAGCTGGCCCGCCGATCTCTACGAGCTGGTCATCGAGGGTCCCTCGTACCGGCAGCGCGAGAAGCCGCAGCTGCCCGGCCGCGAAGCCACCACGGCTCCTGAAGAAGCCGAGCGCCCAGATCCGGTCAGTCGTGTGCCGCCAGGAGCCCTGAGCGGCCCCGAAGGCGACCGGCATGACCTCCAGGACCTGGCCCGTGGGCATCCCTCATCCAGAAGCCGTTGACGTCCGCCTGGCCGTCACCGATGATGCCCACCCGACCGGCTCCGCAAGTCCCGCGTTGGTCCCTTCCTTGTGGCAACAAGGCGGTCCCTTCTGGGTGGCAAGCGACAGGTGGGCGCGCCCCGCACCACCGGGACACACCGCGCCGCGCGGGCTGGTTGAGGTCGGGCGTGCGGCCGAGCCCGCGGATCCACGGCACCCTCGCAGCTGGGGTCGTGGGTCGCCCAGAGGCTCACCGGCCGCTGCCCCGCCTGGCCACCGCGAGCAGGCCTCGCTCTGCAAGCCGGCGAGGATTTAGGAAGTTGACGAGCAGGGAAGCTCGGAGCATGCTACGTGCGGCTGCGAGCGCTTGTAGCCACTTCAAGAAGGATCTCGTCCGTGTCGCGGGTACTGGGGGAAGGCGGTGGTGGCCCCGGCCAAGCCCGAGCGGGTGCTGGCGGTAGTCAAGGCCGTCGGATACGCGCCCAACGGGATGGCCCGCGGGCTCGCCAGCAGGCTGCACGGGGTCATCGGGCTGATCTTTCCCGACCTCGACGATCCTAGTACCGAGTCTGGTCACGAGACCCTCCTGTATTCGGATGAGGTCATCCGGGGTGCGGAGCGGTCCGCCCGAGCCGCCGGATACGCCATTCTCATCGCGGCCGCTCACGGCGCGGGCGGCCGGGACCTCGCCCAGGCCGTTGGCCCTTGGGTGGAGTGCCGCGCGCGAGGGCGACGTGACAGAACGGTTGACCATCTACGAGGTGGCGCGCTGCGCCGGGACGTCGCGTTGGACGAGTTCGAGATCCGAGCGGACAGCGCCGAGCTGGAGGCGGAATTGCCGATGCCCGGGGTGGCTCGCCTGCGTCTCGAGCGCGAGGACGCCGAATCGGTCGCGCCGGAAGGGAGAGGACAGCCATGAGGACGAGCCGAGGCCTGTGACGAGAAGAGAGAGACCGTTCGGCTCGGAGAAGCTGAGGCGCTGGCCGGTGGCAGCGGCTCTCATCGCGCTGACGTTGGCGCCGTTGCAGGCGAGTGCCGCCGGCGGGGAGGGAAGCTCCGTCGAGAACTACGGCGGTCTCACCAGCGCGCAGCAGGCGAACCTGTTCAGCATCGCCCGGGCCACGTGGCACTTCTACAGCGTCGACGTTGATCCGAACACGCATCTGCCGATGGACAACGTCACCTTTGCCGGTGGTTCGTCCACACCCACCGCTCACGGCGACTACACCTCGGCAGCCGACATCGGCGTCTACCTCTGGGCCGTCGTCGCCGCCAACGACCTCGGTCTGATCCGCCGGCCCCAGGCGGACGCACTGCTGGAGTCGACGCTGACCGAGGTGCAGGCGCTGAAGCGCTACGATGGATTCCTCTACCAGTGGTATGAGACCACCAACGGTGACACCATCAGGAATCCCGGCGACATCGACTGTTCAGTGGAGACCACGCCGACCTTCGACAACTGCTACTTCGTCTCCAACGTTGACAACGGCTGGTACGCGTCGGGCTTGATTGTTGTCCGGGAGGCCATGCCCGAGCTGAAGCACCTGGTGGACAGCCTCCTCAGCCCGATGAACTTCGGCCTCTTCTACGACAATGGTCCGGAGACGCACTGCAACACCAATCCGAGCGTTCCTGGCAATCAGCCGACCGGTCAGATGTTCGGCGGCTACTACGTCGGGCTGCCGCCGAGTCAGGGTGACAACTGGGAACACTACTACCACAACGGAGCTCTCTACAGCGATCCCCGCATCTCCGCCTACATCGGTATGGGGCTGCGCCAGATGCCCGGGAATGTGTGGTGGCGCAGTTGGCGGGAACTTCCACCGCCGGCTCCGTACTCCGATTGCCAGGCCACGGACCCCGACTTCTCCTGGCAGGGGCAGTGGCCGATGGGCGGCCACTGGCAGACCTACACGGATCCGCAGTCGGGCCAGCAGTTTCTGGTGTGGGAGGGGCACTACACCTATCCCGGAAGCGATCTGACCTTCATCCCGACCTATTCGGGTGGCATGTTCGAGGCCCTCATGGCCAACGAGGTGGTGCCCGAGACCTCCTGGGGGCCAAACAGCTTCGGTCTCGCTGACCTGCGCAGCGCCGAGGTCCAGATCCAGTATGCGACCCAGAAGCTTGGCTACTCGGTCTGGGGGATGTCTCCATCCAGCACCGCCGACGACAGCGGTGGCTACGGCAGCTTCGGCGTCGAGGGCCTGACGCTTCCCTACTACGGCACCGGGGCCAACGCTGAACACCCGAACGAGGGACTGTCACAATGCCACGGGTGCGCCACCGAGGACGTCGTCACGCCGTACGCATCCTTCCTTGCCCTGGATGTGGCGCCGCGGCAGGCGTACGCCAACATCCAGAACCTGCGCAGCCTCTACCCCGGACTCTACGGTTCCGACGGCTTCTTCGATGCCGTCAGCCCAACGACCGGCGCCGTCGGCCACCGCTACCTGGTGCTCGATCAGTCTATGATCATGGCATCTCTGGACAACGCGCTCCAAAACCGTGCCATGCAGCGGCACTTCGCGGAAGATCCTGTGTC
>Ga0224557_1002623_pt1 | contig 15044 bp, 10 predicted proteins | sample 714S31014metaG_FD_180677 | JGI IMG/M metagenome (GOLD analysis project Ga0224557, IMG submission 180677) | Peat soil microbial communities from Stordalen Mire, Sweden - 717 S3 10-14 | ecosystem: Environmental > Terrestrial > Soil > Wetlands > Peat | place: Sweden: Norrbotten County, Stordalen...
AGAACCGTGCAGCAGATGCAGAAAATGCGCCGCGATGGAATCCTCAAATCGTTCCACCTCTATGCGGCGGCCATTGCGCGCGTAATGGTGCCAGTAAAGGAGCATGGAGGGTAGCGAGGCCAGCAGCGTGTCCGCGATGGAGCGTGCTCCCGCCTCGTTGTGGTCCGGGGCCTCGGGCAGTACGCAGCCCAGCACGGAAACGCCGGTGCGCAGCACGTCCATGGGGTGCGTTGAGGGCGGCAGAATTTCCAGCGCCTGCTTCACTGACGCGGGGATGCTGCGCATGGTGCGCAAAGCGGCTTTGTACGTCACCAGTTCGACAGCGTTGGGCAGCTTGCCGTGGACGAGCAGGTGGGCGACCTCTTCAAACTCGCAGTGCGCGGCAAGGTCGCAAATGTCGTATCCGCGATAGTGCAGGTCGTTGCCGCTGCGGCCCACGGTGCACAACGCGGTTTCTCCGGCGGGCGTGCCGGAGAGAGCCACGGACTTCTTGGGTTTGAAAGTGGCGGCGGGGGAGCCGGGCTTGCCTTCGGACATTTTGACCTCCGGAGAGCATCAAGCTAACTGATGAACGGCGGACGTGTCCAGAGCCTGTCAGGAACTCTGGTCGGGGTTCTTTTCTTTCGCGAACAGCTCATCCAGCTTCTTTTCGTATGCGTGATAGTTGAGGTACTTGTAGAGATCATCGCGCGACTGCATCAACGGGAGCGCGCTCTTCTGCGTGCCCTCTGTGCGGATGGTTTCGTACACTTTGAGCGCAGCGGCGTTCATAGCGCGGTAAGCGCCGCAGCAATACAGGATGATGTCCACGTTGGCCGCCGCAAGCTCGTCGCGGCTAAAGAGCGGTGTCTGGCCGAACTCGGTAATGTTGGCCAGGATGGGCACGCCGACGGCCGCGCGGAACTCCCTATACATGGCGAGCTCGGTAATGGCCTCAGCAAAAATCATGTCGGCGCCGGCGGCAACATACGCCTGCGCGCGGCTGATCGCGGCTGCGAGTCCCTCGTTGGCCAGGGCATCGGTGCGGGCCATGATGACGAATTGAGAATCGGTGCGTGCATCCACGGCGGCCTTGATGCGGTCGGCCATTTCTTCGGTGGCCACCAGTTCCTTGCCCGGCCTGTGGCCGCAGCGCTTGGCGCTCACCTGGTCCTCAATATGCACGGCAGCAGACCCGGCCTTGATCATGGAGCGGATGGTGCGGGCGATGTTGAACGCTCCGCCCCAGCCGGTGTCGATGTCGACCAGCAGCGGAAGGTCGACCACATCGGTAATCCGCCGAACATCCGTCAGCACATCTTCCATGGTGCTGATGCCGAGGTCGGGTATGCCGAGCGAGTTGGCTGCCACGCCTCCCCCGGACAAATACAAGGCGCGGAAGCCGGTAGCGTGGGCCAGGCGCGCCGTATAAGCATTGATGGCGCCGGCCACCTGCAGCGGCCGTTCTTGGGCCACGGCAAGTCGAAAACGGGCTCCGGGCGAGTTCGATTCAAAGGTGTCAGCCATGCATCTTCCTTGGGCCGCATCATAGCAGGCATCGCACTCGATGCGAGTCAGCCGCCGCGCCCATCTTCCCCGGTTCGCCAACCGGGCCGGATGGTGCGACAATCGTCCGGTTGGGTTCGCTTAAGTCAAGATGGGCTCAGCCCAAGGAGAACATCATCATGAACAGAAGAGCTTTTATCGCCGCGGCTCTCATCGCCGCCATGCCCCTGCTGGCGCAAACGGCTCCAAAGAAGCCCCGGCCAAGCCCGCCGGCAACTGCGACAGCCACCATCGGCGGCAAGTCTATCACCATCAACTACAGTTCGCCCGGCGTGAAGGGCCGCGAGGGCCAGATCTTCACTAAGGACGGGCTCATCAGCCACAACCCGCACTACCCGGTGTGGCGCGCCGGCGCCAATGAGGCCACCGCTCTGGTGACCACAGGCGACTTTACCCTGGGCGATCTGGCCGTGCCCGCAGGCAGCTATACGTTGTTTGTGGATATTTCCGATCCCGACAACTGGTCGCTGATTGTGAGCAAGGCAACCGGTGAATGGGGCTTGGCTTACGACGGAACCAAGGACTTGGGCCGGACCAAAATGACCATGACCAAGCCACCGGCAATGGTTGAGAACCTGGTGTACACCATTACTGATAACGGCAACGGCAGCGGTACCTTGACCCTGGCCTGGGAAGATCAAAGCGCCTCTTTGTCCATCAAGGCAAACTGAACGCAAACTGAATCAGGACGCGCTTGAACATCTGAAAAGGCAGAGGGCCGGCAGCCACCGCGAAGGCAAGCAGGCGGGGTCTGCCGGCCCCTCCTATTCCGCTCTCTTGCCGGCTGTCCGCAGCTTTTGCAGAGAATTTGCCCGTTCCCGGTACAATAGACACAGTGGTCGATGTCTTCCCGGAGAGGAAAGAACCTTGCCGTTGTATGCCTATCGCTGCACCCAGTGCGGCCATAAATTCGAGAAAATTCAAAACTTCAGCGCAGAACCCGAGCAGGAGTGTCCAAAGTGCCATGGTGTTCTTGAGCGGCCGTTGACTGCCCCGCGCCTCAACTTCAAGGGGGCCGGCTGGTACGTCAACGACTACGCGCCTAAGAGCAGCGGATCCTCTTCTGAGAGTTCAAATTCCGAAAGCAAGTCTGAAAGTTCGAAATCGGAAACCAAGTCAGAGACGAAGCCCGAGACGAAGACCGAAACAAAGACCTCGAGCGAAGCCGGCTCCAGCGCCCCCAGCCCCGCGCCTGCGAAGGCTGCCGCGTCGGGAACCTCGTCGAGCTGACCGGGAGGGAAATCCCGGCACGTCGCAATGGATGGCGGGCGCGGCGTACCATAATAGGACCTTGAAAAACAGGGCGCCTTCATGACGAGCGACGCACCGCAGAACGACTCCACACAACTCAAACAGAATTCGCTGTCGGCTCCCGCCGAAAGAAGTGGGTTTACGCGTGCGCTTGCTATTGCGGCGGCGGTCTTGCTTGTTTCGGGCACGCTGGTTGAATTGCTTCACGCAAGTGCAGTTGTCGGCCTCGCGTTGCGTTGCGGCGGCTTTGTCCTGTTCATTCCGTTTGCTGTGTGGCGCCGTTCGCTGCTCGTGTGGACCTTCTTTGCCATGCTGGCAGGCGCCGAACTGGGCGTGGACACGCCCCATTTTGCCGCGCAAACGCAGTTTCTTGCCGAATTTTTTCTGCGCCTCATCCGCATGATCGTCGCTCCTTTGATCTTTGGCGGCATCGTGACCGGAATCGCCGGCCATGGCGAACTGAAGGGCGTGGGCCGTGTCGCGCTCAAGGCAATCATCTTCTTTGAGGTGGTCACGACCGCAGGCCTCGTGATTGGGCTCATCGCCATCAACCTTTCGCAGGCGGGGGTTGGCGTTATCCTGCCTGCAATCGTCGGGGCTGCTGCGCCTGCCGTGCATCACAGCTGGCAGGATGTGCTGCTCAACATCTTTCCTGAGAACATTGCGCAGGCGGTGGCGCAGAATCAAATCCTTCAGGTCGCCGTGTTCGCCCTCTTGTTTGGTACGGCGCTCGCCACCATGGCGGAGGCCAAGCGCGCTCCGCTCGTTTCGGTATTGCAGTCGCTCACTGAGACCATGTTCCGGCTAACGCGCATCGTGATGTACATGGCGCCGGTGGCTGCGGGCGCCGCGCTGGCTTTTACTGTGGGAAGCATGGGGTTCGCGACGCTGCTGCCGCTCATGAAGCTGGTGGCCACTTATTACGCGGCCTTGATCGTCTTTGTCCTGCTGGTGCTTGTGCCGACGCTTCTCATCGCGCGTATTCCTTTGCGGCGCTTCTGGTTGGCGGTCGCTGAGCCCGCCGCCATCGGCTTTGCCACCACGACGTCAGAGGCGGCCCTGCCGCTGGCCATGGAGCGAATGGAAGAGTTCGGAGTGCCGCGCTGGATCGTCTCTTTTGTCATCCCCACCGGCTACAGCTTCAACCTGACCGGCTCCAGCCTTTATCTTTCAACTGCGGCGATTTTTGCGGCGCAGGCTGCGGGAGTTCACCTGGGCTGGGGCGAGCAGTTGGTGATGCTGGCTACGCTGCTGCTCACCAGCAAGGGCGTCGCCGGAGTTCCCCGCTCGTCCCTCGTCATCCTTTTGGCCACCGCGGGCGCCATGCATATTCCCATCGCCGCCGTGATGATGATTCTTGGCGTGGATACGCTTATGGACATGGGCCGCACGGCAATGAACGTGACCGGCAACTGCATGGCCGCGGCCGTGGTCGCCCGCTGGGAAGGCGAATTGCAAACCCAGGCGACATTGGCTCAGATTTAGCGGATCAGCTCTGGAGTCTGCAGCGCGCCAGTGCGCTTATCCAACACTGCGATAATAGGCCTGTATGCCATTGCTCGATCCCATTCCGTCTCCCGTGGTTGACGCGGACTTTGCCTCGCTCGAATGGGAGCCGCTGCTCGCGCTGGTTGCGGGTTTCTCGGCATCGCCCGTTGGCCGCCAGGCCATTCTCGACTTGCGCCCTTCGACGGATGCGAAATGGATCAGGCAGCAGCATGCGCTCACAGGTGAAGTGCGGCAGATTCTTGCCGAGCAGGCCTCTGTTCCGCTCGGCGGGTTGTTCGATCCCACGCAGCTTGCAGCCAAGGCGCAGATTGCGGGCGCAGCACTCGAAGCAACCGAGTTGCAGGCCGTGGCGCGGCTGGCAAACGATGTGGCCTCGTGGCAGTCGCTGCTGCAGTCGCCTCCGGCGCGGCTGGTTGGCAAGCTGCCCGGCCTGTCGGCGCTGTCAACGGCATTGGTGTCGAGCCTTCGGCCACTTGCAGAGACGATCGAGCGCACTATTCAGCCCGATGGATCGCTGGCCGACAATGCATCACCGGAGTTGGGCCGCATCCGTCGCGAGCAGGAGCGCCAGCAGCGGCAGATTGAAGAAAGCCTGCGAGCCACCTTGCGCAAGCTCGCGAGCGACGGCGCAACGCAGGAAGACCTGATCACCATTCGCGGCGAGCGCTTCGTGATTCCGGTGCGCAGCGAGCTCAAGCGGCGCATTCCGGGCGTCATTCACGGCGCCAGTTCCTCAGGCCAGACCGTCTACGTTGAGCCGCTTGAAACCATCGAGCAGAATAACGAGTTGGTGCGCCTGTTTGAAGAGGAGCAGGCTGAAATTCATCGCATCTTCGTTGCTCTTACGCGCCATGTGGGCGGCTATGCGCATGAACTGGTGGAAGGCGCGCGCGTGCTCGCGCTGGTTGACAGCCTGCAGGCTCGCGCGCGCTTTGCGCGCGACTACGACTGCGTGGCCCCCGCGATGACGCCTGACATGCTGCGGCTTGAGGGCGCGCGTCATCCATTGCTTGAAAAACGCTTGCGCGCAGGGAACGGCAAAATCGTTCCGCTGGCCCTCGAGCTCACCTCCGCCGAACGCCAGATCATCATCAGCGGGCCCAACACAGGCGGCAAGACGGTGACGCTCAAGACCACGGCGCTGTTGGCCATGATGGCGCAGGCCGGGTTGCCGGTGCCGGCTGCTGCGGCCAGCTTTCCGGTTTTCACGGCGTTTCTTGCCGACATCGGTGACGCGCAGTCCATTGAGGCCGCGCTCTCAACTTTCTCCGCGCACATCACCAATCTCGACCGCCTTTCGCGCCTCTCAGGGCCAAATTCGCTGGTGCTGCTGGATGAGCTCGGTTCGTCCACCGATCCTGAAGAAGGCTCGGCGCTCGCTGTTGCCGTCGCCGCTTTTTTTCTTGAGGCGGGCGCGTGGTCGCTCATCTCCACGCACCATACTTCACTCAAGGTCTACGCAGCCAACACGAGTGGCGTGATCAACGCGGCGGCGGGCGTGGACGAAGTGACGATGGCGCCCAACTACCAGTTGCGGCTGGGCGTGCCCGGCGCGTCGGCGGGCATTCAAACAGCGGAGCGGTTGGGACTCAACACCAGCATCATTGTTGCCGCGCGCCAGCGTCTCGGCTCGCAGCAGGTGGATATTGCGCGCTTCCTTGACCGGCTGCACAACGATCTTGCCAGGCTCGAAGAGGACCGCAAGGCAGCGCGCGAACAGCAATATGCGCTCAACCAGGAGCGTACACGGCTCGCCCGCGAAGGCGATGTGGAACTCCGCAACCGCACGCGCGAGCTTGAGGCCAAGCTTGCTTCGCTGCTGAAGGATTTCGAATTCCAGATGCGCGAGACGGTACGGGCCATTGAAGATCGCGCCGCGCAGCAAAAGTTGTCGAAGGAAGCAGAGCGGCGGATGACAAGGCTGCGCCGTGAGTTTCAGGAGAGCTTCAACCAGACGGTTGTCGCGCACCGCACCGGTGCCGATCAGGGCGATGCAAATGCGCAGCCACATCTTCTGAAGCACGTGGCGGAGGGCGACCGCGTGCTGATCAAGTCGATGGGCAAGGTGGCGGTGGTGCAGCGCGAAGTGGAGAAGGACGTTTTTGAAGTGGCGCTGGGGCCGATCAAGATGCGCGTCAAACGTGCTGATCTATCCGAGGTTTCGCGTTCTGAGGTGGAGGCAGCGCGTGGTGAGCGAGCCGATCCGCTTGCTGCCGCTCGCAGGCAGAAGGGCGTGCATGTTTCCGTGACGAGCGCGAACACCGACGATATGAAGATGGAGATTAACCTCATCGGCCGCACCGTCGATGAGGCTACCGGAGAATTGGAGAAATATCTCGATCGCGCCTTCATGGCCGGTCTGCCACGGGTGCGCGTGATTCACGGGCATGGTGCGGGAATCTTGCGGCGCGGGGTGCGCGAGTTTTTAAAGGGGCATCCGCATGTGGCGGGAATTGAAGAGGCGCCACAGAATGAGGGCGGGCAGGGAGCTACGCTGGTCGAGCTGAGGCAGTAGCCGGCGCCAATCCGCGGAACTCGCGCCGGCCCGTGGCCTTATCCTTTTACTGCCCGCCCATCGCTCCCGTGTCGTGACAGATGACTTGATTCGTCGCCGGCGAGCTCGGTCCCCTGGCTTCGCCGCCTGCTCCGCCTCGGTTTGCTTTCATCTCTTTCAGCAGTTTCACCAGCCGCGCAAAGCCCTGGTCGCGCGCTGTCTTGTTGCCGGGGACGGTGTTGCCCGGATCCTCTCCCGCGCGCATGAATCCGTGGCCTGCGCCGTCATACGTGACCGGTTCGTAGAACTTGCCCGCTGCCTTCATCGCATCGGTCGTCCCTGGAACGGTGGCGCCGATACGGGCGTCGTTGCCGGCATAAAATCCATACACTGGCGCGTTGATGGTGGAGACGTCGGCGGGACCGGGGCCGTAGAAGACGAAGGCCGCCGAGAGATCATGGCGGTGCGCGGCGAAGGCGAAGGACTTTCCGCCTCCCCAGCAGAAACCTACGACTGCGAGTTTGCCGTTGCCGGCAGGCAGCTTCTTGCCGTAGTCGGCGGCTGCGTCCAGGTCCGCCATCACGCCCGCCGCGTCCAGCCCCGAGACCGCCTTCACGGTTGCATCCTGGCTGGGAAACTCGCTTGACCCACCGCCATTGGGCCCGTAGCCCGACAGCAAGTCGGGAGCAATCACGATGAACCCCTCGCCGGCCAGTTCATCTGCCATCTCTTTGGCCCAATCGCTCAGGCCAAAGATTTCGTGAATCAGAATGACGACCGGTGCCTTGGTGCTTACCTCTGGATAGACCACAAGCGCCTGGACGGTGCGGTCGCCATGCTTCAGCGTCACATATTCACGATGGCGCGGTGACGCTTCGAGCCGGGGCTTGGCCCAGTCCTGGGCGGGAACGCAAACAGCCGCAGTGAGTAGAACCGCGGTCGCAATCAGTCGGGGGAAGAGAACTGCGCGTGACCTCATGCGCACAAGCGTATCGCGGCCTTCACGCCAATGTAAAGAGGAGTTTCCCGCTTTCCTTCCCGCAGAAAAGAGGCGGTGGAGCATTTCTGTTCCACCGCCCTCGCATGTTGCCGTCCCGGTGCCTGGTCCGGCGTTTTCGTTTACGCCATGGCCTCGCGGGTCATGGGTTCGAAGTGGAGCTGGTTCGACTTGCGATCCACGTCGATGCGCACGTGCGAGCCATGCAGGACTTCACCATTCAGAATCTTGATGGCGAGCGGGTCCTGCACCATTCGCTGCAGCGCGCGCTTGAGGGGACGCGCTCCGTAAGCAGCATCGGAACCTGCGGCCAGGATGAGTTGGCGCGCGGGCTCGGTGAGTTCGAGCGAGATGGCGCGGTCTTCCAGCAGCTTGCCGAGATCGTTGAGGCGCATGTCGAGGATCTGGCCCAACTGCGCATTGCCCAACGAGCGGAAGATCACCGTATCGTCGACGCGATTCAGGAACTCCGGACGGAAGTGCTCGCGCAGCACGCGCATTACGCTCTCGCGCGCCATGTCGTAGTCGTGCTCGGTTTTGAGCGCGTCGCCGATGAGCATGCTCGCGCCCAGGTTCGACGTCATGATGAGAATCGTGTTTTTGAAATCCACGGTCCGGCCCTTGGCGTCTGTCAATCGTCCATCGTCCATCACTTGCAGCAGTATGTTGAAAACGTCGGGGTGCGCCTTTTCGATTTCGTCGAAAAGGATGACTGCGTAGGGACGCCGCCGCACAGCCTCGGTCAGCTGGCCGCCTTCGTCGTAGCCAACGTAGCCCGGAGGCGCGCCTATGAGACGCGCGACGGCGTGCTTCTCCATGTACTCGCTCATGTCGATACGTACCATGGCCTGCTCGTCGTCGAACAGGAACTCGGCGAGGGCGCGGGCGGTTTCGGTTTTGCCCACACCGGTGGGTCCGAGGAAGATGAAGCTGCCGATGGGACGCTTTGGATCGCTGAGGCCGGCGCGTGAACGGCGGATGGCATTGGCGACAACGGTCAGCGCGGCATCCTGGCCAACGACGCGCTCGCGCAAGCGGTCTTCCATCTGGACGAGTTTTGTCACTTCGCCCTCCAACATGCGGGAGACGGGAATGCCGGTCCACTTGCTCACGATCTTGGCAATGTCTTCCTCGTCGACCTCTTCTTTCAGCATGCGGGCAACGCCGGCACTTTCCTTTCCTGCGTCGTCCTGCACGGCATTCAGCTTTTTCAGCTCCGCTTCGAGTTTGGGCAGTTCACCATACTGGATCTGCGCGGCGCGATCGAGCTGTCCCTTGCGGGTCTGCTCTTCGGCTTCAAAGCGCAGCGACTCGATTTTCTTCTTCAACTCGCCCACTCGGTTGATGGCTTCGCGCTCCCTGGTCCAGCGCGCACGCAGGGCAGTAATCTGCTCCTTCAAGGTCGCCAACTCGCGCTCCACTTCCTTCATGCGGTTGCGGCTGTTCGAGTCTGTTTCGCGCTTCAACGCCGCGCGCTCGATTTCGAGGGATGTGGCGTCGCGCTCCAACTGATCGATCTCCGTCGGCACTGAGCCGATCTGGATGGCCAGCGAAGCGGCAGCCTCGTCCACCAGGTCGATGGCCTTGTCCGGCAGAAAGCGGTCGCTGATGTAGCGATGCGAAAGTGTCGCCGCGGCAACAATGGCCGCGTCCTTGATGCGCACATTGTGGTGCGCCTCGTAACGCTCCTTCAGGCCGCGCAGAATCGCGATCGTGTCTTCCACGTTCGGTTCGCCCACGTACACAATCTGGAATCGCCGTTCGAGCGCCGCATCCTTCTCAATGTACTTGCGGTATTCGTTGAGCGTGGTGGCGCCAATGGCGCGCAGTTCTCCGCGGGCCAGGGCGGGCTTGAGCATGTTGCTGGCGTCAATGGCGCCCTCGGCCGCGCCCGCCCCGACAAGCGTGTGCAGTTCGTCGATGAACAGAATGATCTGGCCGTTGGCTTCGTCAATTTCTTTGAGCACGGCCTTCAGGCGATCTTCAAACTCGCCGCGGTATTTTGCGCCGGCCAGCATGGAGCCGAGGTCGAGCGAGATGACGCGCTTGTCTTTGAGGCTCTCCGGCACGTCGCCTGAGACGATGCGTCGGGCGAGGCCTTCGACGATGGCAGTTTTGCCCACGCCGGGTTCGCCAATGAGGACGGGATTGTTCTTTGTGCGGCGGCTGAGGACCTGGATCACGCGGCGAATTTCTTCGTCGCGGCCGATGACGGGGTCGAGCTTGCCGCGGCGCGCGAGTTCAGTGAGATCTTTGGCGTATTTTTCGAGGGCCTGGAATTTGCCTTCCGGATTCTGGTCGGTCACGCGTTGCGATCCGCGGACGGACGTGAGCGCCTGCAGGATTGCCTCGTGCGTTGCGCCCAGCGCCACCAGTGCTTCGCGCGCCGGGTCGCTCTTCAGGCTGGCGATGCCCAGAAGCAGGTGCTCGGTCGAAACGTACTCGTCCTTGAAGTTCGCAGCCTCTTTGAACGCCTGGTCCAGCGCCTTGTTGAGGGCGGAGCTCAGGCCCGGCTGCGCGACCGAACCGGAAACGCGAGGCAGTTTGTCCTCGATCCCGTGCAGATCGCTCTCCAGCCGCTCCGTAGGCACACCAATCTTCTCAAGCACCGAGGGAATTACGCCCTCGCGGTCCTCAAGCAGCGCCAGCAACAGGTGCACCGGCTGCATCTCGGGATTGCCGAGCTCCGCGGCGTGCTCCTGCGCCAGCTGAATCGCCTGCTGCGACTTCACCGTAAATTTGTCTCCGCGTATCGCCATGAATACCTCAGTGGTCAGTGGTCAGTGAACAGTGGTCAGTTAAGAACAAATGCACACCCACCATTTTTGATGTTAAGCACCTTGCGCTGCGAATTGCTTTTCAGTGTTTACGGATAAGGCCGGAGGGATCGTTTCTTCCCTCCGGCCCGTGGAAAACTGACCACTGTCCACTGTTCACTGCTCTTACGCAGCCACGTTGATCTTGATCTGCTTTGGCTGGGCCTCGGGCTTCTTGGCCAGCTCCAGCTTCAACACGCCTGCATTGTAGCTCGCCTGCACATGCTCGGTGTCCACCGTTGAAGGAAGCGTGAAGGCGCGGAAGAAGCTGCCGTAACGGCGCTCGATGCGATGGAAGTTCTCTTCCTTCTCCTCGCTCTCAAACTTGCGCTCGCCCTTCACGGTGAGCGTGTTGTTCTCGACGCTCACGTCAAGATCCTTCTGGTCGATGCCGGGCACTTCGAGCTTCAGCATCACTTTCTTCTCGTCCTCATACACATCGACGGCCGGCACAAAAGCAGCCGTCGTCAACGGGCTGTCGGTTTCGTTCATGTCGCGGAACAACGAGTTCACGCGATTCTGCAATGCTACGACTTCACGGAATGGGTCCCAACGAGTAATAGCCATGGAAATTGTCCTCCAGTGATGGATTCTTGATGGTCGGGCGGGCCGTTGGGCCAGCCACTCAACCAATCTGATGAAACTATAGCACATTGGATTCATAAAATATGAGTGTAAAACGCTAATATTTAGAAGAAGAAGTTATCTTATTATTTTTCAACAATATACTGCAACTTCAATAGTGGCTTCCCACCCTCAAGCAGGTGCGAAGCCGGGTGTGCTGAGCGCGGTGGACGCCCTCTGACCGGTTGCCAGTCGCGTGAGCGTGAGCACGGTAATGTCGTCGTCCTGGCCGAAGTCGACAGCGGCCTGCGTCGCCTGGTCCGCGTTGGGCCGCGACGAAAACAGTGCGTCGAGCCGCGCGAAACTGAAGATCTCTCCGCTCGGGCTGCGCGCTTCAAGGAGGCCGTCGGTATAAAGCGCGAAGTGGTCGCCCTCGCCCAGGTTGACGGTTGTCTCTTTGTACACAGCGTCAGCAACAACACCGAGTGGAAGCGCGCCGGGCAGGTCGAGCTCGTGCTGATTGAGGAAGGGCGCGGGGTGTCCGGCGCTGGCGATGGTGCAACGGCCATCGGGCGAAAGGCGCATTGCCAGGCAGGTGGTAAAGCCGAACTGCATGCGGCCGAATAAGCGTGTGTTGAGTTCAGAAAGCAGTTCGGCTGGATTGGGCGCAAACTTGGCAAGCGTGCGCGTTGCGCCGACGATCAGCGACACCGTCATGGCGGCCCTAAGGCCTTTGCCGCTGACGTCGCCAAGCAGAATCATCGTGGACCCCGCGCTCTCGCCCTCGAGGGGAATGATCTGGAAGAAGTCGCCGCCCACCTCCTGCGCCGGGCGATAGGCGCTGGTCACAGCGAAGCCCGGCAACTCCGGCAGCACATCTGGAATGAGAACCTGCTGAAGCTCGCGGGCGCTCTTGAACTCCTGTTCCAGTGCGCCCTGGCGGTGAATCGCATCGCGGACATAGCGGTAGGCAGCGTAGATGATTGCCAGCAGCAGCAGCGAGTTGGTGATCGTCTGTGGAATGAAGACGTTTCCGTTGATGGTAAACAGTGGTGCCGTCAACTTGTTCCCGATGGTCCAGTGGGTATAGCGGCTGCCTTGTTCAACCGCGATGCGGACCACGGAGAGCATTTCGGCGATGAAGGCTGCAATCGCAAGAAGCCATGTTGACAGGTCGAGCTTCTTGCGCAGCGCCATGCCCACCAGCAGTAACGGATAAGCCTCAAGCACCGTGAAGATCAAGGTGAGCGTGGCGTCTGCGATCTGCGCCCACATGGTGATGCGCGGATCGCTCCAGTCGTTCAGCGTGAGCAAGCCGTCAAGCGATGCGGAGACGATGCTGACAATGGCAATAATGCGCGTAAGTCGGTAGAGCCATCCGACCTCATTGAGCTTGAGGAGATAGAGGAGCAGGAACCAGAGACCAATATCCTGAATGGCCAGAACCGGCTGCAGCCAGCCAAGCGCAAAGTTGTAGGTAAAAGGAAGGCGCAGGCCTACAAGAAACGTGGAGGTTGGAGGCGCGGCGCAAAAGACCGCGAGCCACAGCAGTACGTTCTGCGAACGGTTGCGCAACCAGGCAAGCAGACCAAGCAACGCCACCAGGACATAGAGCGAAGTCAGTCCGAACGTATATTGGCGGCTGCGCAGCCATGAGTAGTCCGACTGCGCCTTGAGGGCCGTAATTGCACTGGGGCTGCCGATTACGGGCGCATAGTTGAGCCCGCCCAGCTGATCGGTGTCAAAGGAGTTCAGCGGCGCTTTCCACACGCGCAAAGCCAGTACACCGTCTCGGATCGGTCCCAGTCCAAATGTCTGCGGCGGCGGGGTCCACAGATACGATGAGTTGGGCGGCATGGTGCCGTAATGGCCTACCAGCTTGCCGTTCCAGTAAATCTCGTAGGCGTCGTCGATATGGCGGATGAGCATCGCGATGTCTGGCTCTGCGCCGGGCGATGTGGTCAGGTGGAGGTGCTTGCGGTACCAGCCATAGCCGGTGTAGGCGGGATGACCTTGGGCGCCCCAGGTCGCGTCCGGACTCAGCGCTTCCCATCCCTGCAGGCCGGTGGCGTCGGCCGTCTGGGGCAGGGCGAAGGACGCATCATCTCCCAGGTGGAACTGCCAGGGTCCGCCAAGCGGTGTCACGCCTTTGCCCAATCCATCGATGGCGAGCGCCGGGCTTTGGGCGGGTGCAGCTTGTGAGGGCGTGGCAGCGTGCAAAGCAAGAGGCGAGGCAGCGATGGCGAGAACAAGCCCTACAAGGTGCGGAAAACGGCGGGGAAGCCTTGGCATGTGAAGAGAATACTCGGTTGGTTCTGTTGAGGATAGAAGTTTTTTGGCGAGGTGCCGAACGCAATTGGGTGGCGCTTTGCGTGGGGTTCTCTGCGGCGGCCACTACAATAATCCGGATGGTCCTTTCCTCTCTTTTCCCCGCAACCATTGACTGGCACTTTGTCTGGCTGGTGGTGGCTGCGTTTCTGGCCGGAGTGCTCAACGCCATTGCGGGTGGCGGCTCATTCCTCTCGTTTCCTGCGCTGCTCGGTATGGGGATTCCGCCTGTGCAGGCGAACGCCACCAACACCGTCGCCATCTGGCCGGGGCAGCTAACTTCAGTTGCGGCCTACTGGGGCGATGTGCGGAAGAACATGCGCTCGGCGTGGCCGATGGGAGTGGCCGGACTGCTTGGCGGAACGGCGGGTGCGGTCGTGCTGCTGAATACGCCGCAGACGACCTTCCTGCACCTGGTGCCGTGGCTGCTGCTCGGCGCCGCCTCCATCTTTGCGGCCAGCGGACCGGTGACGCGCTGGCTTGAGCGGCGCAAGGGCAGGCTCGCGGGTCATGCGCAGCCCCGCCGCCTGCCACTTTTCTTTGCGACCATGGCGGTCAGCTTCTATGTGGGCTACTTTGGCGCGGGGGCGGGCTTCCTCTTCATGACACTCCTCGCCCTTTTCGGCTACACGGACATTCACGAGATCAACGCGCTCAAGGTGCTCACCAACCTGATGGCCAACGGCATCGCCTTTGTCATTTTCATCATCGACGGGCAAGTGGTGTGGCGGCTCTGCCTGGCTGCGATGGTTGCGGCCGCAGTCGGCGGATATAGCTCGGCGCGTTTCGCCAAGCTGGTTCCCCAAAAGGTGCTGCGCGGCATGGTCGTCGTCATCGGGCTCTCGATGGCGGCATGGTTCTTCTGGAGAAACGGATAAGAACAGGGAATAGGGATTAGAAAGCGCGGAACACCTGACCGAGGGCCTGACCACTGATCACTGTACCCTGTAAACTGTACTCATGAGCCACGAAGGCATTCGCTTTGCCACGAAGGAAGAGCAGGAGCGCGAGAACGCTGAGAACAAACCTCTGCCGCGCATTGCCATGACGCCGGAAAAGGTCCGCGTACTCCTTTCGGAGGGCAAAGGCCTTGAGATTGACTGGGCCGACGGCCACAAGAGTTCGTGGACCTTTGCGTGGCTGCGCGAAGCCTGTCCCTGCGCCACCTGCATCGATCAGCGCAAGCAGGAGGGCCGCAAGGCGGGGCAACCGAAGCCGAAGCCTGCTGCTGTGCTGCCTATGTATACGCCTCCCGCGAAGCCCAAAAGCGCGCAGCCCGTTGGCCGTTACGCTCTGCAGTTCAACTGGCAGGATGGCCACTCCGGTGGAATCTATTCATGGGAGTATCTGCGTCGCGCGTGCCAGTGCGGCGAGTGCACCTTTGACTCCGCCGAAACTGCCGGCACCCCGAACTGATTTCGGGCCCTTTAACCTTCCGAAAAGAACCGAATTTTGCGCGCGCATTCCCGTCGCGGGGGCGGAGCTTTGCGCAGCCTGCGCCTCGGCTCATAGAATTCAACCTTCCGGATCGGGACTAGAA
>Ga0224557_1002625_pt1 | contig 15022 bp, 11 predicted proteins | sample 714S31014metaG_FD_180677 | JGI IMG/M metagenome (GOLD analysis project Ga0224557, IMG submission 180677) | Peat soil microbial communities from Stordalen Mire, Sweden - 717 S3 10-14 | ecosystem: Environmental > Terrestrial > Soil > Wetlands > Peat | place: Sweden: Norrbotten County, Stordalen...
CGCTATCAGGAAACCCGGGTTACGTCCTTGAAAGCTCAGGCCAAGCAGCTTGGTTATCAGTTAATACCCAACGCTTGACGGTCACCCGCACCGGGGGAAGTCACAGGCTAGAAGACAGAAGACAGAATACAGGAGACAAAATCGCTGCAATGAGCGAATGCGGGCTTCTGACTTCTGACTTCTGTCTTCTACCTTCTTTTTCTTATTTACGGGCACTTATGGCTGACACCAGTGCGGCTCGCCCACCGCCACCCATTGCCCCCACTGGCTGCCATGGTCTTCGGCCACGATTCGCAGTTTATCGATGCCATGCAACTCGACCGCCCAGAACTGCCACCTACCGGTTGTCTCGGCGATGGGTATGGATTCCACGATTCTGCCGCTGGCGGGTTCCACCAGGCGGACAGACTGCCCGCCGGTCGAGGGACCGTGGGCCACCGGCAACGCAACGCAGCCGTGCCCGCCAGTGTCAAAAGGCGCGGAGGTCAAGACGCCCTGGTTGGCATCGTTGCCACTGTAACTGCCGTACAAGACTTCGCCGTTCAACGTGCCGACCGACGGATGAAAGCCGTTCGGGGTCCACGCCGGATCGGCCTTCGATTCGGAAATGGGGATGCGCGCGCCAACCCGGTTCGGCGCCAGGGTTCTGGCGCTGCGGGCCTGCCGCGGCGATCCCATGGGACAAGCCATGGCACCGCCGTGTACGATGGCGTTGGCCTGAATGATTCCGGAGGTTCCGGACATTCCGGACATTCCGGCCCGCGCAAAGCCTACCCAATCCCAATCCGAAGGCGGCCTGTGCGCTGGATCGTCACGCGGATAGCCGCCGGGTCTGGTTTCGCCGAATCCAACGATGACGCCCTCTGCGTTTGTCAGGACGATATCAGTGGGGGGGCGATCCGCTGCGCCATCCCATGCCCACCCCGCGGCGAAGTAACCGCCGGTAACCGGCGACAACGCCTCCAGCGCCCCGGAACATAGCTTAGGTGGACCTGGAACAAACACCCGGCTCAGTGGCTGGCCGATCCAATCCTGGCGGCCGGCGGCGAAGATCGAGAGCCGCCTCTGCCGGATGGCAGGCATGGTCCGCAGCACGAAGTCCGGGCTTGGGAAGATTACCCCGATGACATCCGGGTCCTCAATACCGGCCGCCAGGGCGATCCCGGATTGGTGCGCGCGCGCCTGTTGCGATGCGAAGATCCGCTCATAGGATTTCTGCCGGCTCACCACGGCAATCAGAACGACCAGCGCCAAGGCGGCGGCGCCCATATGCAGCGGGAGCAGCGGCGCGATCTGCCGGCCGCGGGGCAGTTGCACGATAAGCCAGCCAAGCACTACGGCCAAGTTGGCGCAGTAGGTTAGTGGCAGGCTGACGTAGCGCGCGGCGAGTGCCGCTCCGACTGCGGGGTCGGCGGGGTCCATGCGGCCGTAGGCGATCGTCAGCGCGCTCGCGGCGATGTAGAGGCAAACGCCCGCTGTGACCACCAGCGTTGGCCCTGGCGTACGGCGCTGGCGGACCGCGATGGCCACCGCGGACACCACCAGCAGAAGCCCGGCCAGTCCCGCCACACCGGCCAGGCGGGCGCTGAAATAGCTCACGGGAGTTCCCAGGAAGACGCCCATGAACCAGATCGCATAGAAGGGATGGGCCAGCAGAATGGCGCTTCGGCCCTGACTCACAAATGTGTAGCCCACGAAGTATGCCGCGATGCTCAACGTGCCGGCAATGGCCGCGCACGCGATACGCGGCTTGGGAAGACGCAGCAGCACCGCCATGGCCAGCAGCACGGGCCATAGGGCCATGCCATTGCCTGTGGAGTAAGTGGCGACCACGGCGGCGGCTATAGACATTGCCAGACCGGCCCATCGCCCGGTCCGCGCCGATCTGGCCAGGAACACAAACGCCAGAGCGGCCGCCAGTTGGCTCAGATACCACTGCAGCTCGAACGTGCCGAGAATGCCTTGCACCTGCATGGCGGAGGTCATTAAAAGGCTGCAGCCGAAGCCCAGAGTGAGTCGAAAGGGCAGCGGCAGGTCTTGCATCTGCCATAGAAGCCACCATAAAAGGGCTAGCTGGGCCACTTGGCATGCGATATTGCTCCAAATTGGAAGCAGTTGGCCGCCCTTGAAAAAGATGTAGTCGAGCGCGTACACCATCTCAGGGAAAACGATGCGGTGTTCGTTGTGCTGAACCCAGAAATGTCTCAGATCGAAGTGGAGTAACTGCGCTACAAATTGCACGCTTCGCCAGGAATCCCACATGGGTACGGGGGTGTAGTCGAGCCGAATGGCGCGGGCCGTGTAGAGGAGCGTGTAGAGCAGACATGGCAGCACCAAAAGGCATAGATATGGCCGATAGGGCGCGATTTTCGGGCTGGGTTTTGGCAAGCTTGCAGGTTAGCGCGGATGAGGGCGGGCAGGCGTCAAAAAGAGGCGGCCTGAGAGGCCGCCGCAGGCCGAGGGCCTGCCCCACGCGCTTCCACTTCGCGCATGACGCGCAGGGTGTTGCCGCCCAGAATCTTCAGAATGTCCTGGTCGGAATAGCCGCGCTCCATCAGGCCGCGCACCAGGTTGGGGATCTTCGAGATATCCTCCATGCCTTCTGGAAACAGATCGTCGGCGCCGTCGAAGTCCGATCCCAGGCCCACGTGGTCCACGCCCGCCACCTTGACGGCATGATCGAAATGATCGAGCAGGCGGATGAGCGGCACGCGCCCCAGTCTGGCGATGCGCTGCGCGTTGATGGCGCGCGTCGCGGGACCCAGTTTAGCGCGGTCGCCGAACTTGGGCGCCTCGGCTTCGCGCGCGTCCTGCTGGGCCTGGAAATCCTGGAGCCCGCCTAACCGGTCCGTGAAACCGCGGTCCAGAAAGCCTTCGAAGTAGTTGATGTGGACCACACCGCCGTTCTTGGCCAAGGCGCGCAGCATGTCATCGGTCATGTTGCGCGGCACATCGGCCAGCGCGCGACAGGAGGAATGCGAGGCGATCACCGGCGCGGCAGACGTCTCCACCGCGTCGTAGAAAGTCTTATCCGAAACGTGCGAAATGTCCACCATCATACCCAGGCGGTTCATCTCGCGCACCACCTGACGTCCGAAATCGGTAAGGCCGTTGTGGGCGGGCGGCTGACTGGAAGTATCGGCCCACGGCGTGTGCTCGGTATGAGTGAGCGTGAGGTAACGGACGCCTAAGTCGAAGTAAGTCCGGAGTACGGCCAGATCGGAATCGATCATGTGGCCGCCTTCCACGCCCATCAGGATGGCGATCTGCCCGCGCTTCCTGGCCGCCATCACTTGATCGGCGGTAGTGGCCAGCGCCATCTCGGCCGGATGGCGCGCGACCGCGCCCCGCACGGCGTCGATTTGCTCCAGCGCGCGGCGAATGGACTCGGGCGGCGTGTAGCGGACTGCGTCGGTCCATATTGAAAGAAAGACGCCCGCCGCGTGGCCTTGCCGCATGCGGGGCACGTCCACCTGGCCGAAGTCATGGTGCGTGGTGAGGTCGTAGCCTTCATCGACCATCATCTGGGTGGTGTCGTCGTGGAGGTCCAGCACTACGGCGCGCCGCAACAGGCGTTCGACGCGCGCGGGATCGATTTTGGTTTGGGCCGCGGCACAGCACGCCACGAGCAGGAGCGGAGCCAGCCGGGTCGCGCCCCGCACTCAAGCCTCTTTCTTTCGCAGCACCGCGCCCACCAAGTCCTTGCCGCGCTCATACGCCACCTGGTAAGCGTCGTGCCTTTGGGCCCGCGTGTAGCCGTAACCTACGCCGTGGAAGTGCTCGAGCCCTTTGCCCAGAACATAGGTGGCCGCGAAGGCGATGGCGCCTTTGGGAATCAGCCCGCCGCCCAGCGGGATGAACCCCACCAACTCGCGCGCCAGCGCGCGCCAGCCGAAGGCTCCCGCGGCGATCGATAGCAGCTCGGCCAACTGCTTGTCGTATCCCACCTGCTTGTCGCTGGCGGCCGCCACCAGGAAAGCCATGCGCACCTGATTCATGGTGATGAAAGCCGTGTCGGAAGCGAACTCCCCGATTGCAAACGGCAGTTCCAACACGCTCGGGATCACATTGGGCAGCGCGCTGGCTACGGCGAAAATGGCGTTCTCGCGCGCCACGGAAGTAACGATGCGGTCCACCACCGGCTTGCGGAACGGATAGAAGTTGCGGGCCAATGCCAGCCCCAGATCGTCGCGCGCCTTCACGATCTCCGCCACCGTGCGCCCGGGATCGTCGCGGAAAAAGGTGAACGCGGTAGCCGGGCATTCGAGACCCTGCTCATACAACACCAGGTCGTACTTCGCCGGAATGCCTGGATCGGAGGCGCGATACACGGACTGCATCGTCTGCATGCGCTGGTCGTGCGAGACCGCCGCAGGCGTCAGAAAGTCCTCCATATCGGCATAGGCGGCGCTTTCCGCCGCGACCAAGCCCACCACCAGAGGATGGTCTGCGCGCTGGCGCACTTCATCCGGGTTCAGCATCGACAGCGCGGATTTGGCTTGCTTGATGTATTGGAGCATGATCGATATCCAAAACACCGCTCCCTTACGGTCGCGGCTCAGTATCACGAGCAGGGGCGTTCGGCTCCGCTCAGGCGGAACATCACTTGCAACCCCTTACGCCATTCTACTCCGATGCCCACGCGCTCCACATCGATGGCCGGCGAGAAGAAGCCGAGCAAGGTCTCGGTGGTGGGATGAAACTCGAGCGCGGGCGATACCAGAAACAGGCGGGGCGGCTCCGGCCGCAACTGGATGCCGGGGAAATAGCCATTGAGCGAGAACTCGCCGCGGTCCAGGTGCCACTTGACGCGCAGCCAGTAATCCAGCGCCTGCAAAGGAAGCCGCAGATCGGCGGTGGCCTTGAGTTCCAGCACCGCCAGGCGCCCCGAGCGCTCCACGGCCAGCAGATCCAGGACGCCCCGGTCGCCGCCCGCAAAGGCAGGCACCTGGTCGTAAACCGGCGCGGGCGAGAGCGGCGCGTACACCCGCTCGATTTGCGCGCGGACCTGGGATTCGAGCCAGGCTTCCGGATTCCGCCGGTACAGCGGGTGCTCGCGATCCTGGGCCGCGGGCGAGCGCCACTGGGCGAGATCCCGCGCCAAGCGCTCCATCTCCGGCAAGTCGCGCGGGTGCGCCGGAGTCCGCTGGGCGAGGCCGAAGCGCGCGCCGCTCTCCGACGCCTGCGCGAATTCCACGCCGCGCACCCGCAGGCTGACCGAGCCATCATGATGCGCGATGCGCTCCACTTCCGGCGAGTCGAGCAGGCGCTCGAAGGCGCCCAGCGGCGCGGGCTGCCGGCAGACTTCCACGCGCGTGTCCACGTTGCCGAAATCGCGCGGATCGACGCGGGCGGCGAAATCGCGCTCGTCGTAGGCGAACAACTCGTAGCGCGCGGCTTCTTCGTTCAGCCAAGCGAGGCGCAGGCTGGTGGCGCGCTCCTGGCCGCGCGGCACGTACAGCGCGAGGCCCTCCACGGCCAGGCACTTCTCCCGGCGGCGCAAGTGATCCAGCCAGATCAGCCCGAAGGTGAGCAGGCCCGCGGGATCGCTTTCCGGCGGCGCGCCGATGGCCGCCCAGCCGTTTGGTCCACGGCGCAGGAACGCGCGCGGATAGCTGGGCGAAAGGCTGGCTTCCAGGTTGGGCTCGGCGCTGATCTCGGCCAGCGTCCAATCCGCGAACTGGCGCGTGAGGAACTGGCGGAATCGCTCGCGAAAGACCAGCCGCTCGCTGCGGCGCTCGAAATCCAGGCTGGACGGCCGCGCGAGGTCCACCAGGAACAGGCGGCCCTCTTTGCGGGCGAATTGCTCGACCACCAGTTCCAGCCGCCCGCGCGCCTCATGGGCCACGCCGGTCACGCGCCGCACCAAGTTGCGGGTCTGGTCCCATACCTGCAGCGTGAGCCGCGAGCTGCGCAGTTGGAGAGTGAAATTATCCGCCGCCAGCGGGAGGAGCGGCTCGCCGGGTTCGAGCAGGGCGGGCTGGCGCGACGATTTGAGGAAGCGCTCGATGGCGGCTTGCACGTCTGTCGGGATTGCAGCCAAGGCCACTAGTAGTGGTGGGTTTGGCGCGCCGGAGTTCTCGGAGGAAGTGGCGGGCGGATGGAAACCGAGATCGGAACGAGCCTTCAGGTTTTTAGCCGGAGATGCGTCAGCGGGAACGCCTTAGTCCGATTTTCGGCCCGGACAGCTTGGGATATCCGGAAACTGTTTTTTTCGCAGGCGAGCGATGGCATCCTCCGAATTTGACCAGTCCGGCGCGGTCGGCATCGTCGTCGATCAGCGCCACGCCTACTCCCAATTCGCCAGCAAGCGCAATAGCCTGGCTTGCTCCGAGGTCGAGTTTTGCGAGCGCGACGGTGTTGTTCGGGCTCATGACTTCGAACGTGCGCGTACAAGCGGGGCAGGATCCCGATCGGGTCAACGATGCAAGTGGCGGCCCTGCCAGGCGGCGGACTGGCGCATCACGGTCTAATCCGGCAACGTAAACAGATACGCGACCAACTCATCCGTCTCTCGCTCAGAGAACCGGTATGGCGGCATGAAACTGCCAGGCGAAAGGGCCTCCGGGTTGGCGAAGTGCCGCACGACCCACGTCTTGGTGCGGCGGCGCGCCAGGCCGTTCAAGGGAGGGCCAATCTTCATGCCCACGCCGTTGATCTGGTGGCAGCTTCCGCAATTCTTCGTCTGATACAGCAGCGCAGCCCCGACCGCAAAATCCGGCGCGCCGGCCAGCGCACCGGCGTTGCGCGGCGTCAGCTTGAGCAGGAATGCCGCCAGCGTGTTGAGTTGCGCATCGTTCAACTGAATGGCCGGCATGGAACTGCCGGGCACCATGGCGGCGGGGTGCTTAAAGTGCTCCATCATCCAGGCTGCCGATTTCTTGACGGGCACGTTCGCCAGATCGGGGCCGGGCCCAGAGGGCGCCTCCGGCTTGCCATCCAAGCTGTGGCAACTGGCGCAATGCTCTCCGCGGAAATATCCGATACCTGCCAGTTCCTGCGGCGAAAGCCCGATCCAATCGGTGGGCGCGCTGAAGTCGATGGCCACGGTATTGTCGGGCTTGGGCGTAGTGACGAGGGCGGCCACGGTCAGGCTGGTCCAACCCAACAGCGCCAGCGCCACAACGCCGATGGCGACGGTCCGTCGCGTAACGCGCAGCACTTGGCCGCGGTCGATGAACGGCACAAGCAGTAGCGCCAGCACCGCGAGCGAGGGCAGAATCACGCTGCCCACTACCGCCAGCGGGCCATCGAAAAACTTCAGGGTTTGAAAGAGAAACAGGAAGTACCAATCCGGCCGCGGGATGTAAGTGGCGTCGGTGGGATCGGCCAAACGATCCAGGGGCACGCGCACCGCCGCGGCCATCGCGAACAAGACCACGAATGCGGCGAAGATGGCGGCGGTGTCTTTGAACGCCTGCCCCGGATAGAACTTCTTCCTGGATTTGACTTCGTCGCCAGGCGCGGGGGCCACACCGTGCTTGCGCACCAGGTAGACGTGCGCGGCAATGAGCAGGCCGGTGGCGGGTGGCAGCAGCAGCACATGCAAGCCGTAGAAGCGCGCAAATGTCACCACCCCCACGGCATTGTCGCCGCCCAACAGGTGGCTCAGATAGGCTCCGACGAGCGGCATGTGGGAGGCGATCTGAGTGGCGACGACGGTGCCCCAGTACGCGCGGTTGTCCCACGGCAGCAGGTATCCAGTCAGTCCGTAGGCCATCGTCAGCAGCAGCAGGACTACGCCCACCATCCAGGTAGCTTCGCGCAGTTTCTTGTATGCGCCGTAGAGGAATACCTGGGTCATGTGGAGCACGACTACTACGATCAGCATGCTGGCGCCCCAATGATGCAGGCCGCGAATCAGGCGGCCGCCAGTGACTTCGGTGAGGATGTAGCGCAGGCTGTTATAGGCGTCGCCGGGCGTGGGCGCGTAGTTAAACGCCAGCAGCGCGCCGGTGAACGCCTGTACCAGAAACAGGAACACGGCGATGCTGCCGAAGACTTGATGCCAGCCGCTAGAGTCCGGAATCTCCTCATACAGAAAATTGCGGATGGCGGTCTCGATACCCGTGCGATGATCCAGCCAACTCACGCTTTTTCCTTCGACTGGTGGAGCTCGCCCAGCAGGAGCCTGCCATTCTCCAGTTTGATCTCATAGCGGTCGAGCGGGCGCGGCGCGGGACCCGAAACCACCGCGCCGTCGACGCTGAAGACGGAAGTGTGGCAAGGGCACAGAAAGTAGTTGCGGTCGTCGTCCCAACGATAGGCGCAGCCGAGGTGCGTACACTGCGGCCCGTAGGCGACCACTTGGGAATCGCCAAGCTTCACCACCCAAGCCGTGGTCTTTTCGCTCTGGATCTTCCACCCATCCACACGGTTTTGGCGAAAGACCATCTCGACCGGCGCGCGCGGCTCGAGTTTGGATACATCTCCCGCCTCGGCCCACTCCGGCAATCTGCGAAGCTTGGGTGGGATGAGAAGGTAAATCGCAGCGGGGATGGAGAGCGCTGACGCAATGAGGCTCCACAGGCCGTAGATCATGCCGACATAGAATCTTCTGCGGGCGACGGAGGCAGGTACGCCGCTTTGTTCCGTGACTGCCATGCTTTGACAATAAGACGGACAGGCGTGCTGGAATGTGGCCAATTTGTAAAGGTTTGGGAAACTTCAGTGCGGGCCTCCGATTTCACAAGTTATTTACGAATTCCCCACACGGTTGCGCCCGGTGAGCGAAACAATAAAAAGGGAATGCCAGGCCGCAAGCGCAACTCAAACCTATGGCTGCTGCTTAGCGCACTGGAACGCCTTGCCGCGCTGTGCCTGCTCGCGGCTCTGGCGCCCCTGATGCTGATCGTGGCGGTCGCGACCGCGGCGCTTTCCCGTACGTCTCCGCTGATCGCGCACCGCCGCTTGGGCCTCGGCGGCCGGCCGCTTTGGGTGCTGAAGTTCCGCACCATGTGGCGGCGGGGCGCACAGCCCGCGGGGCGTTTCGCGTTAGTGGAGTATATCGTGGACGAGAGCGGGCCGCTAGAAAAAGGCGTCCGGGACCACCGTATTTGCAGCCCCTTCGCGCGTTTCTGCCGGCGGCACTCGATAGATGAATTGCCGCAGTTGTTACACGTGGTTCGGGGCGAAATGTCGCTAGTGGGTCCGCGGCCGGTTACGGACTCCGAGTGGAAGCTGTACTATTGCCTGCACGCGGCGGAAGTGTTGGACGTAAAGCCGGGACTGTCGGGCCTGTGGCAGACCACGGGACGCGGCCGCCTTACTTACGAGCAGCGCCGCGACCTGGATCTGGCGTTGGCGCGCAACCGTTCGCTCAAGCTTTATTTTCAAATCCTACTGTGGACCCTCCCCGAGATCTGGAGTGGGCGGAACGCCTGGTGACCTCCACATAGCCTCACAGCTCAGGTTGAGGCCAAGCGGCGGCCATCACAGGAACCTATCTGATAAGCCGAGGCAAGACAAGGTGTGGAGCGCGCCGGACGCTTGAGATTCGCCTAATACGGTGACAGTTTCGTGTGACAAGCAAGTAATGTGGGGCGGGTGCCCCACAGAGCGGCGCGGCCGCAACCAAAGAGGCGGCCTGAGAGGCCGCCGCAGGCTGAGAGCCTGCCCCACTGACTACGGGGCAACCGCGATGGTGACCTGGTTCGACGTTGTTACAGTTACACCATTGATTACGATCTGTATCTGCAAGGAAACGGCATCCCCAGTAGGCGTGCCCGCGGCCGGCACCACTCCGATCTGGTACTCGCTCACGAATTGCGGCGAGAGCACGGAATAGATAGGCGTCGCGGCGACACCGCCGATCAGTACAGTCGGCTGCAGGACGGTGTTCCGGAAGGTGCCGTCCGACGCGGCCATGTAGTTGCCGATAGAGGGGGTCACCGCGCCGAGTCCGGTACACCAGACGATCAGCGCGTGTCCCGAGCTGATTGAGATGGGGTGGGTTGTCAAACCCGAGATCGAACCGGCGGGTGCGGCTATCGCGTTATCGTCATTGTCGGTGGCGATCGCCTGGCCAAGCCCGGTTGCGTTCGCGGTGAAAATGCCCGGCGCCGCTTGCACTATGGTCACACTCTGCGGGGCGGACGCTCCACTGCTGCGAGTGACCACTATCGGCACTGTGCCGCTGGTCTGGCCCGACGGCAGGACGTTAAACGGAAGCTGCGCATTAATCTGGCCTGCACTCACATAGTACAGGCCCGCGTCGACGTTGCCGAAGGTTACAGATGTCACGTCGCTCCACCCGGTGGATAGAGGGATGGTGTCTGGTTGGGGTATGGTGGTAGCCAGGTTCGTGCCAAAGATGGAGACAATGGAACCGGGTGCAACGCCTTGCGAGCTGTAGCTGCCCGAGTTCACCACACCTCCCGCGCCGACCGCCGGCTGCGCGTGCGCGAGACAGACACAGACTAACATCCCAAGAATCAACCAAACCGCTCGCATGATTCCCCTCCGTTTCGATTTTAGTCGATCTGTCACACCGGTACCAAGCGAAAGCGCAAGAGTTTACTTGTGCGCCGGTTCTATGGACGCGGCTCTAAGTGTGGCGCGAATGCGATCGAGTGTACCTGTAACTTCCGGGTGCTTGCCGCCATCCAGCTCCACGGCCAGGGCGGCCTCCATTTCCGCCTCTTTCAGCCGCGACGCGGCCTGCAGGACCTGAGCCAGCATCCAATGCGTCTTGAACCAGTTCGGCGCGAAGGAAATGGCGGCGCGCAGGCTCTCCTCGGTGTGCATGAAGTCGTTCTTACGCGCGTAGAACGCGGCCAGGTTGTAATAAGCGTTAAACGCGGCTTCCGTGGTTTGAGTGGCGCTCTGAGCGGCCGCACCAGCCTGCTGGAAAGCCTGCACCCGGACGAGCGGGTCGGCGTTGCTCCCGGCAATCTGCGCCAATCGCCGCGAATACCACAGGTCCGCGCTGGCGCCGGGCCAGCGCCAATGTTCGTATTTGGCATACTGGTTGGCAGCTTCGCCGACGAGGCCGGCATCCAAGTCGCGCCGTACCGCGGCGAGTGCGTTCTCAGCGATCCACAGGCGTATGCCGGAGATTACCCAAACGCCCGCGCAGATCAGCGCCACTGCCACGCGTGGCCAGCGCCGGCCAACCGGCCACGGTGGGAGAGCCGAGGGAACACCGAGCGATACCAGCAGCGCGATGACGGCATAGTAGGCCAGCGCGGTGGGTAGCGTGAAGCTGGTGAATTGCTCGCCGATGGTCATGGCTGCAAGCCCGGCGGCGAGTGCGCCCGCGGAAGGATTCGGACGTACACTGCGTCGGCTTACGATGGCGGCCGCGAATCCGCTGGCGGCCAGCGCCAGCAGCAGCACAGGTCCGGCCACACCTTGCGCCACCAGCGTATCGAGATAGATGTTGTGCGGCGACTCGTGATAGAAGTCCGGATAGGCGCGGCCGAGGTCGGCCGATTGATGGAGGGCGAAGCCGGCGATGAAGGTCTCCGGTCCGTAGCCCGCGGGCCAGCGCGCGCCCGCAATGCGCAGGGTATCGCGCCAGAGCAGAAGGCGCGCCCCGCCCGCAGGTTCCTCGAGCATCCAGTGAACGCGGGCGCGCAGTTTCTCGCCGGCTGGAGAGACATAGAAGACTGTAGATACTGCGGCGATTGCCAGAGACAGTGCCACATATTTGTGGCCGCCTGAAAGGCGGCTGCGGGCAGGATTGCCCGCCCTCCAGAGAAGCACGGCGCCGCTCGCGAGGCCGATCGTCGCCGCGCGCGTGCCACTCAAGACAATCGCAACAGCGCCGGCCGTCACGGCAATCCGCGCCAGCCACTTCCAAGGCGTCTGCTCTTCCGAGACAGCCAGGGCCGCCCCGGCAAACACCACGAAGAGCAGCCAATTGGCGGAGTAGTCCGCATGACCCAGTGTGGAAGGCGGGCGCATGATGGCCCAGATGCCTTCGCCGACGTGGTAACCGCGCGCATCCAGCAGCGGGTCCCATCCGAAGTATTGCGCGATTCCGTATGCCGCCACGATCAGCCCGCTGGCCGCGACCCCTCGCAACACTACGCGCAGCCGGCCCGGCTGTCCGGCGCAGCATGCGGCTACCAGGTACGCGAAGGCCAGCGCCGCGAGTTGCGTCAGCAGGCCCCAATAGCGCCAACTGCTTCCACCCAGCGACAACGCCGGATTTACGGAAGCCAGCGTAGAAACGGCCAACGATACGGCCATCCCGCACAGCGCCAGCACAAACCAGCGCGCCGCGCGCGAAGCTCGATAAAACCCCGCTGCGCGGCCCGCCGCCGTCCACCAGACGGCCGCCGCCGCGGTCCCCCACAGCAACAGCACGACCTTAGGTGTAACATCGAAGTAAAAAAGCCGTCCGGGAGCGATTGCCAAGGGAATTAACGCGATGACAGCGGCCAGGAGCAGCGCCATATAGGCTACACTATCTCACAGACATGCTCACGGGGACGCCGGAATCTGTAAACACTTATCGCTATCTGAGCTTCCTGGGAACGCGCTGGCGATTCATCGCGGCATCCTGCGCGATTGCGGTGTGCCTGGCGCTGGGTGTGACTCTGATGCTTCCCAAGCTGTATACGGCCACCTGCCGCATTCTGATCCAGCCACCCACGGGCACCGACATCGTCGGCACATTGGGAGTAAGTCCCATCTATTTGGAGTCGCTTAAGACTTATGAACATTTCGCGGCCAGCGACAGCCTGTTCGTGCACGCGCTGGATCAGTTTCAGTTGCGGCAGCGATTCCCGAACCGGCCCGTCGAATCGCTGAAGGTTGGAACCCTGAAAGTCGGCATGGTGCGCGATACCAAAATCCTGGAGATCAAGGTCACGCTGCCAGACCCGAAGACTGCGCAGGCTCTGGCGCTGTATCTGGGCGAGGAAACGGTCAAGCTCAGCCGTTCCGTCGACGGGGAAGGCGACCGGGAATTAACGCAAGCCATCGAGAAGCAGGAGGCGGATGCGCAGGCACGCCTGGATCGGAGCGAAGCCGCGTGGACCCGCGCAATCGCGCAGCAGCCCGTCGAGGGGCTGCAACAGGCGGCGCAGAGTGGCGGCGAGCTGAAGAGCAGCCTGGAACGCCAACTGCTGCGCGCCGAGGCGGATGCCTCCGAAGGCCCGGCGGAGGAAGCCACCGCCAGCCGTGCGCGCGCCGATACGCTGCGGAAACAACTTGCCCAAGTGGAGCGCGACCTGACCGCCCAGGAAGAACTGTTGGCGCGCCGCATGGCCGAACGCGACCGTGTGGCCACCGAGCGTACCGCGAGCGAAGAGGCTTATTCGGCTATCGAGACGCGTGTCAACCAGGTGCGCGGCGGTCTGGGGTATCGCAGCGAGCGGTTGAGGATCGTCGATCCGGGCATCGTGCCCGAGCAGCCGTCGGCCCCCAACCTCCCGCTCCGCGTGCTGGCGGCGCTGTTGCTGGGGCTGGTCGTGCCGGTCGTCTTTTTGACGCTGGAGTTGAGCTATCGGACCCAGCGCGCCTCTTCGAAATGGACCGCCGATGTTTGACCGCGCTTCGATTACCCGCTGGGGTCATCCGTGGCAAATCGCCGCGCCGGCGCTGGCGGGCACCTATGCGGCGGCCATCGCACTCGCGCCGAAACCGGCGGTGGCTGTCGCGCTGGCCGCACCGCTGGCCGCCGTACCTTTCGCGTACTGGGTGATTCTGAAGCGCGACCGTTGGCTGATGCTCTTCTTGGCCGCGGCGCTGCTGCTGCCGCCGCTGCCCTTGGGACTGGGCAATTCCGGGCCGCATCCCGCGGTGATTTTCGTCATATTCGGCTTGCTCGCGGGAGTGTTGAGCCCCGGCGAGTGGCGCGCGCCAGCGGTGCCGCTCCATCGCGCGTTCGGAATACTCTTGCTGATCCTGCTGGGCAGCGCGGCGCTGGCGATGCTTTATTCGGGCGCCGCCGTCGGGCTGGGCAGCCTGATGCGAGTGCTGTTGTTCGGCATCTCCGTGTACGTGTTCTTTTACGCCGCCTGCGGTCCTGGCTCCCGCGAGCCGCCAGACCCATTCGCCCAGACGCGCGCGCTTTACTGGATAGCCGTGGCTTCCGCCTTGTTCGCGTGCGTCGATTTCTACTTCCAGTTCCCCGCGCCCGCGGGCTTTGGCGCGCAGTATATCTGGCTGCGGTCCGGGGTCTACCGGCGGGCGCAAGGCTTGTTTTACGAAGCCAGCACGCTGGGGAACTTTTGCGCGTTCTTCCTGACGATGATCGCGGCAGCGCTGCTCGCGCCGCGCCGGCAAGCTCCGGTTTCGCGCCGCGGGCTGCTAGTTGGCGGAGCGGTCTTTGCCGCCGCCCTGGTGCTCTCCTATTCGCGCGGCTCTTTGCTCAATGCTCTGGCGGCCCTTGCGGTTCTGATCTATTTGAACCGGAGGCGCATCCGGTTGGGCAGATTCTTCGCGGCGCTAACAGGGGCGGCAGTGGCCGCGGCGCTGGCGGTACGCGTGCTGTTGCCGTCGTTCGCGGGCGCTTATTGGATGCGGGTCTCGACGTCCGTCCAATACCTTTTCTCCGAAACCGAAGGGCTGCTTTCGGGGCGCGTGGCGAGCTGGCGCGCCGTGCTCGGATTCCTGGCCCAGCACCCGTGGCACGCGCTGTTCGGCGTGGGATACAAGACGCTGCCCTATTCGGACTACCTGGGACGCACCGTGATCACGGACAATATGTACCTCAGCCTGCTGGCGGAGACCGGCATCGTGGGCTTGGGCGCCATGCTGTGGCTCAGCCTGCAGATCCTGAGGTCGGCGCGGCGCGCGGCTGGGTCGCCAGATCCGCGACGCCGCTTTTTCGGCAGTTGGATCTTAGCGTTTTGGGCCGGCCAGATGGTGCAGATGTTCACCGGCGACTTGCTGACTTACTGGCGTGTACTGCCGCTGTACTTCTGGGTGTTGGCCGTCGCGGTGCGCCATGAACATTCGTAACAGTTCAAGTACCCTGGTCGATTTTGCTGGACAAATGGTGCGGGATCGGCTACTGTATGGTGGATGAGTGCGCGGCATCGCGATCCGCAGGCGGGCGATCTGCAAC
>Ga0224557_1002629_pt1 | contig 15016 bp, 11 predicted proteins | sample 714S31014metaG_FD_180677 | JGI IMG/M metagenome (GOLD analysis project Ga0224557, IMG submission 180677) | Peat soil microbial communities from Stordalen Mire, Sweden - 717 S3 10-14 | ecosystem: Environmental > Terrestrial > Soil > Wetlands > Peat | place: Sweden: Norrbotten County, Stordalen...
AACATGGGGCTGGCCTCCAACGATGTGGCTCTGCTCGGGGTGAGCTTTGTCCACCCGAGCAACCCACGATGCTCGTTGCGCCGGCCCTTCTTCAGAACCGGCCGGCTTCCATGCTGACTAGAGATGCTCGTTTCCAGTAACTCAGACGTGCCGCTCGCTCCAGTGTCATTGAGAGACACTGGCCCACTTCTCCACCGAGTTGGTGGCGGCGCTGCAGGCGGGTCACGCTCGCGTCTTCCGTGAACTGGCACCGCACGTGCGGCCGCTGCCCAGGGCCATCGAGCCGCTCCCCGACCTCTCTCAGCGTGGTGTCCTCTGGGCGATCGCCACCAATGGCACCCGAGCGACCGCCGCCCCAAATCTCGCCAAGCTGGGAGTGCCGCCGTCGGTGCCGGTCGTCACCCGCGACGAGGTCCCCTTCGCCAAGCCCGATCCCGAGCCCTTCCTCGCCGCCGCCCAGCGGTCGGGGATCGCCATCACCAACTCCGTCATCGTGGTGGACAGCATCTGGGATCTGCTCGACGCCCGGTATGCGCGGCGCTGGGAGTGGGCCTGTCATAGGGCGGGTACGGCGGCCAGGAGCTCGAGGTGGCCGGCGCCTCTCGCGTGTACCATGACGAAGCCGCGCTCCGGCTCCACCTGGATGAGCTGGGGATTCGGAGGTGAAGTCCCGCTCACGGCAGGACGATGCCGAAAGGAGAAGCAACCGATGGCTAGCGAAGGGCTGCACGAGCCGCTTGAACTTCTCGACGAAGCGACAATCGACCAGCACCGGGCCAGGACGTCCCTGTGTGAGGAGTTCGAGGCGATCGACTGGTACGACCAGCGGGTGAAGGCGACCTCTGACGCAAGCCTCGCCGCGGTCCTCGCCCACAACCGAGACGAGGAGAAGGAACATGCCGCGATGCTCCTCGAGTGGCTGCGCCGGCACGATCCTGTCCTCGATAAGCACTTGCGCACCTTCCTGTTCACCTCCGAGCCGATCACCCGGGTCGAGGCCGAGACCATGGGCGCCGCACCGGGGCCGGACGAGACGCCTGGTACGAACGGGTCGGAATCCCTCGGCATTGGCAGCCTCAAGGGGGCGGAGCAATGAACCACCTGCACCGGGACCTGGCGCCCATCTCCGACGCGGCATGGACGGCGATCGATCAGGAGGCCAAGACACGGCTCGCCACCCACCTGGCGGCCCGAAAGCTGGTGGACTTTGGCGGACCGCACGGTTGGTCGCACTCCGCCACTCCCTTGGGTCGGCTCGTCTCGATCTCCGCACCGTCGGCGGGCGTTACGGCAGCGCAACGGCGCGTCTTGCCTTTGGTGGAGCTGCGGGCCGAATTCAAGGTCTCGCGCACCGAAGTGGACGACGCCGAGCGCGGAGCCACCGACCTCGATCTCGCCGGATTGGACGAGGCGGCGCGGCAGATCGCACTCGCGGAGAACGTGACCGTGTTCCACGGGCACCCGGCGGCCGGGATGCGGGGCATCACCGAGAGCACCTCGCACAAGCCGATCGTGCTCGGAAAGGACACGCCACGGTATCCGAATGGAGTCGCCCGCGCCGTCGACGTACTTCGTCAGGCTGGGATCGACGGGCCGTACGGGCTGGCCATCGGCCCGGAGATCTACACCGAGATCGTCGAGACCACCGAGCACGGTGGATACCTGCTCCTGGACCACCTCCGCCAGATCCTTGGTGGCCCGCTGGTGTGGGCACCCGGCGTGGAGGGAGGGATCGTGCTCAGTCTGCGAGGTGGAGATTTCCTGCTCGACTGCGGGCAGGACCTGTCCATCGGGTATGTCGACCATGACGCCGATCTCGTACGGCTGTACATCGAGGAGAGCTTCACCTTCAGGGTCCTGGAACCTGACGCCGCCGTGGCACTACGGGTGGGCACCTGACCAGGTGGTGCCCCTCCGGGCGTCCGGTCCACCTCGCGGTTAGCTCCTGGCTCAGTCCAACTGCCTGCGCCAGGCCGAGCCCGGAGTTCACGCGCGGGCGAGCAGCTGTCGCAGCGCCGGCTCGTACACCTCGGAGAAGCTGGGAAACGGGTGAACGACATCTGCCATGACCTCGAGTGGGAGCTCCGCCCGGATGGCCATCACCGCCTCGCCGATCCACTCGTCGGCGCGAGCGCCAATCGCCGCCGCCCCGAGGAGAACACCGCGCTGCCGGTCGGCGATGAGTGTGAGATGCCCGTCCAAGGCCGCTTCCGTCTGCGAACGGGCCGTGGCTGCCAGTTGAGCCGTCGCCACGATCACGTCCATCCCCTTGCGCTCAGCGGACCCCGTCGTCTCGCCGACGCACGCGATCGGCGGCTCTGTGAAGACGCACCGTGGCAGCGCCCGATGATCGGCTACGGTCCGCGTGCCGTTGAGATTGGCCGCGATCACCCGTCCGTGATACGAGGCGGTGTGCGTGAAGGGTGCGACGCCGGTCACGTCGCCACCGGCCCACACGTGCTCCTGGCCGCGGACGCGACAGGTCTCGTCGATCTCGATTCCGCGCGGGCCGGGCTCGACGCCGATGCACTCCAGCCCAACCTTCATACGGGGCTTGCGTCCCGCAGCGATGAGGACGCGATCCACCACCAGCGTGTCCCCACTGGACAGATTCAGCTCGACTCCATGCGCGGTCCGCGCCGCGGCCTCGATCCGCGTGGACACCCTGACTGCGATGCCGCGCTGCTGGAAGAGGCGCACCAACTCGTCGCCGATTGACTGCTCCTCCCGCGGCACCAGCCGGGGGGCCTGTTGCACGATGGTAACGCGCGAGTCGAAACTCGCGTAGACGTCGGCGAGCTCACAGCCCACCGGTCCCCCTCCGACGATGGCCAGGCGCGCGACACGATCGGCGGAGCTCAGCGCCTGGTCACTGGTCCATGCGTCGATCGATCCAAGGCCCGGGATCTCCGGAATCACGGGAGCGGAGCCCGTTGAGATGACCAGGTCTGTCCAGTCGATGCTGGTGCCGCCGACCGTCAGGGTGCCTGCGCCCGTGATGCGGCCACCGCCGCGCAGAATGGTGACGCCCTCCTCCTGGAGGCGTTTCGCGGTGGCTCGATCATCGCGGTGATCAGCAATCACGTCGCGGCGGGCGGTGGCGGCCGCATACGCAGCTCCGGCTGCCTTGGCATCGGTGCCGATACCCAGCCATCGGCCTCCGGCAGCCGCGCGACGCAGGTGGGCGGCATGGAGCATCGCCTTGCTCGGCATGCAGGAGACGTACGGGCACTCGCCACCGACACGGAGTACCTCCACGATCGCGACCGAGTGTCCGGCTCGTGCGACGGCTGGAGCGACGACTTCGCCGACCGATCCCCCACCGAGCACCACCACGTCGAAATGCCGAGAGCTCACCACCTGATCCTCCGAAGCGCGGCCCTGGTACCCGTCCCGACCCGGACGTCGGGGCCAGCGGACGCCCTGACTCAGTAGTAGTGGCGACGGCCGCCGACCGCGTGTCCGAGGCTGCCGAGGACCAAGAGCACCAACCCGATGACGAGCAGGATCACCCCGACCGTCCACAGGAATGGGATCCCTGCGACGAATCCGATGATCATCAGGATGATGCCAAATGTGATCACGTCGAACGCTCCCCGGGGCCGGCTCGCGCATCCCAGGGTTGGGTGCTCACGTCGAGATCGACCCGCTCCAGACGCTGCAGTTAGTATGTGCCACATCGACATCCAGCGTCTTGAGATGTCAGGGCATCGCCTCCGTGCGCTTGCCCTTCACGTGACTGTCCGGCCCCCCGAGGATTGGTTCACCGCGGATGTCGTGGTCACGAGTTGTGTTAGGGCTGAGTGGGGTCACTGACCACTTGGCCTCACCGCGTGCCATCCTTCGCCGCGTGGACGGCGCCCCTCTCAGCAGGACCTCGAGGCAGTGGCTCCCCGTGTCGGTCGCGGCCGGCCGGGCGGTCCACGGCCTCATCACGGTGGTGTTCCTCTCCTGCATCGCACAGATCTACGTCGACGCCGCTCGGCGCCGTGTGGACCGCCGGACCCTCACAGCGGTAGGCGCCCTGGCCGGCGAGGGAGCTGTGGTCGCGCTCAGCGGGGGTAACTGCCCACTGGGTCCGTTGTTCCGCCGGTGGGGCGATGACAAGCCGTTCTTCGAGCTGCTCCTGCCTCCGCGGGCGGCTCGCGCGGCCGTCCCCGTCTTCACACTGATCAGCGTGGCCGGCGTGATCGCCCTGATGGTCCGTTCCGAGCGACCGGGTCGCGAGAACTGAGGACTGGGCCAGGCGAGAGTGCTCTCACCTTTGCCGGAACGACCGGTTCACACAGACCAATCAGTCCGCGTTCGGTCCCGGCGATGTGTCGGAGACACGGACTTCGTGGTCCGTGAGCGAGCGGAGGATCACCAGGGCTTCCTCGCCACGGTCCAGCGGAACGAAGAGGTGATCGTGATGATATGCGGACACCACGTTGCAGCTGATGCCGCCACCGGCCAGGGCCGCTGAGACTACGGCGAGGAGGCCAACCGCCTCGAGTGACGAGTGCACCTCGAGGCTGACCCAGGCCCAGGAGGTGGAATAGCTCTTTCCGATGCGCCGAGCGTCGCTGCGCTGGACGACAAGCGTCGTCCCCTCGTCCTCCTGGAAGACGAGGAGTGGCGCCACGCCGGCGGGGATGACACGGTCGGGGAGCGTGCAGAACACGTACTCACCGGGGCGCAACACGGGCTCGAGGTGGGCCAGGAGGGCTCCGAGGTCTGCGCTTCCATCCACGTCCCCACGAAGGTAGCACTCAGCTCCGAGCTGATCGCGCCGACCCCAGACCCTGGACGAGGCGGCCCCCAGGGGAGTAACGTACACATGTTCGTCTCCGGACGCCAGAGCCCGCTCGCGGACGGGGTGGTGGCCGGACGACCGGTTCTGGGTACGCTAGGTAGCAAGTGCCACACGACACCATCGACATCCGAGGGGCGAGAGAGCACAACCTCAAGAACATCGATCTCAGCCTGCCTCGGGACAGCCTGATCGTTCTGACGGGGCTCTCCGGGAGCGGCAAGTCGTCGCTCGCCTTCGACACCATCTACGCCGAGGGACAGCGGCGCTATGTGGAGTCGCTCTCGGCCTACGCGCGCCAGTTCCTGGGCCAGATGGAAAAGCCGGATGTCGACCACATCGACGGCCTCTCCCCGGCCATCTCCATCGATCAGAAGGGGACCAGCAAGAACCCCCGCTCCACGGTCGGCACGGTCACGGAGATCTACGACTACCTCCGGCTGGTGTACGCCCGGATCGGCCACCCCCATTGCCCCCGCTGCGGCCGGGAGATCAGCAAGCAGACCATCGAGCAGATCGCCGACCAGGTCCTGGCCCTCCCTGAGGGTACCCGGCTGATGGTGGCGGCGCCGATGGTGCAGGGGCGCAAGGGTGAGCACCGCGAGATCTTCGCCGAGGCTCGCCGTAAGGGCTATGCCCGGGCGCGGGTGGACGGTGAGGTCCGCGACCTCGGCGACCCCATCGTCCTCGACAAGAAGTTCAAGCACGACATCGAGATCGTCGTCGACCGCGTCGTGATCGGTCCCGAGCTGCGCAGCCGGCTCAGCGACTCGCTGGAGCAGACGGCCAAGCTGAGCGACGGCCTGATCCTGCTGATCCCGGCCGACCAGCCCGGGAGCCGGGGAGAGGAGGGGACCGAGGGTGCCGCAGGAGCAGCCGCGCCCGAGGCCGAGCCCGGCTTGCCCGGGCCCGCGGCGGCCGGCACTGACGGCATAGGGGTCACGACCGCGGCTGTGACGGGCGACTCGGCGGCTGCGTCCGAGACCGTAGATGACGGGGCCCCCGAGGCGCCCGACGGCACCTCCCCCCGGACCGTGGCCGTCGGCGAGATGCTCTTTTCCCAGGACTACGCCTGCGTCTACTGCGGCATCTCCATGGAGGAGCCCGCTCCCCGCAACTTCTCCTTCAACAACCCGCACGGCGCCTGCCCCACCTGCACCGGGCTCGGGCTGCGCATGGAGGTCGACCGCGACGCGGTGGTGCGCGACCCGTCGCTCTCCATCGACGATGGGGCGCTCTCCGGCTGGACAAAGGGCCCGTCCCAGATGTGGCTCCTCGACGTCCTCCAGAACGTCTGCCGCCACTACAGGATCCCCACCGACGTCCCCTTCCGCGACCTTTCGGCCCGTGAACAGCGGGTCATCCTCTACGGCCTCCCCAAGGACGAGACCGTCCGGATGCGCTACGTCTCCCACACCGGTCGCACCCACGCCTACGACGCGTCTTACGAGGGCGTGATCCCCAACCTCGAGCGCCGCTACCGCGAGACCGAGTCGGAGTGGGTCAAGCAGGAGATCGAGCGGCTGATGATGCAGAAGCCCTGCCCCGCGTGCGGCGGCAAGCGGCTCAAGCCGGAGTTTCTCGCCGTCACCGTCGACGGGATGAGCATCATGGACTTCACCGCTCTCACGGTGGTGATGGCGCTTCGCCGCAGCGAGAACCTCAGGCTCACCGAGCGCGAGATGCAGATCGCGGGCAGGGCGTTCAAGGAGATCCGCGAGCGGCTCGGCTTCCTCCGCGACGTCGGGCTCGATTATCTGAGCCTCGACCGGGCCTCGGCGTCGCTCTCCGGCGGCGAGAGTCAGCGCATCCGGCTCGCGACCCAGATCGGAAGCAAGCTGATGGGCGTCCTCTACATCCTCGACGAGCCGTCCATCGGTCTCCATCAGCGGGACAATCACAAGCTGCTCGCCACCCTCACGACACTCCGTGATCTGGGCAACACCCTGATCGTCGTCGAGCACGACGAGGAGACCATCCGGAGTGCGGACTTCATCGTCGACATCGGTCCCGGAGCCGGGGAGCGCGGCGGGGAGGTGATCGTCGCCGGCACCCTCGCGGACGTGCTCGCGTCAGAACGCAGCGTCACCGGCCAGTACCTCCGCGGCGAGCTCCGCATCCCCATCCCGCCGCTGCGCCGCTCCACCGACGGCCGGGCTCTCACCGTCACCGGTGCCACCGAGAACAATCTCAAGTCGTTGACCGTGCAGTTCCCCCTCGGCCTCTTCATCTGCGTCACCGGAGTCAGTGGCAGCGGCAAGTCGACGCTCGTCAACGACATCCTCTACCGCCGCCTCGCTCAGGCCCTCTACCGGGCCAAGGAGCGCCCCGGCAAGCACGAGAAGGTCGAGGGCATCCAGCACATCGACAAGGTCATCGACGTCGACCAGTCGCCGATCGGCCGGACCCCGCGCAGCAACCCGGCCACCTACGTGGGCGTCTTCACCGACATCCGCGACCTCTTCGCCAAGCTGCCCGAGGCCAAGATACGCGGCTACAAGCCGGGTCGCTTCTCCTTCAACGTCTCCGGCGGGCGGTGCGAGGCCTGCTCGGGCGACGGGATGATCAAGATCGAGATGCACTTCCTGCCCGACATCTACGTCGCCTGCGACGTCTGCAAGGGACGTCGCTACACCCGCGAGGCGCTGGAGGTGAAGTTCCGCGGCCAGTCGATTGCCGACGTCCTGGAGATGACCGTCGACGATGCCGCCGAGCTCTTTGCCAACCAGCCCCGCATCGTCCGCCGCCTCCGCACCCTGCAGGATGTCGGGCTCGGCTACATCCGGCTGGGCCAGCCCGCCACCCAGCTCTCCGGCGGCGAGGCGCAGCGGGTCAAGCTCTCCACCGAGCTCTCGCGGCGCGACACCGGGCGCACCCTCTACATCCTCGACGAGCCCACCACCGGGTTGCACTTCGCGGACGTGGAGAAGCTCCTTACCGTCCTCCACCGCCTGGTCGACGCGGGCAACACCGTCATCGTCATCGAGCACAACCTGGACGTGGTCAAGACCGCCGACTGGATCATCGACCTGGGCCCGGACGGCGGGGACGCCGGGGGCGAGGTGGTCGCGGCCGGTACCCCGGAGATGATCGCGGGCGAGCCCCGGAGCGCCACGGGTGTCTATCTCCGCCCGATCATCGGCGCCGCCGGCAACGGGAGACCGTCCCACCGGCCGGAGCGGCCGGCCGCGGTCGTCGCCCCCCCGGCCGCCACCACCCTTCCCGGGTCCCGCGCGCGTCCCCGGCGGGCGGGGGCGCCCTTCCGCTGATCCCATCCGGCCTCAGCGCCGGCGGGGACGGGGAAGGCAGGGCGGAAGCGCCGGGAGGGGTCCGCGGAGCGGGGGGCAACCTCTCGACCTGGCGGGACTCCCTGTCGTGGTCGAATTGCGCTATTTTTCACCCATGATCGAGTTGCAGGGTGGTGAGGACCGTCGGCAACGGCTCCGTCGCCTTGACGACTGCCTGACCCTCCTGGAGCAGGCCCACGAGATGGAGATCACGGTCGTCACCGAGAGGATGGCCGACGCCCTGGCCGACCGGGTGCCGACCGTCCACGGTGGGATGCTGGTCGCCGACGCCATCGAGGAGGTCCTGCGCGAGCAGGAGCCCTACATGGTCCAGGTCCGCCCCGAGGTGTCGCGGCGGATCCGGCGGCGTCGCGACCCGTTCGACGTCCGTCTCCTGCTCCAGCGGCGCTAGCCGCCGGACGGCGACAGCTCACGACCGGGTCGACCGGGGAGGGGAGGCCCTGGCGCGACCGCCGGGGTCAAGTCGAGTACCATCGGCCGGGCGGTGAGCACCTTCAACTTCGACCCTGAGTTGCTGTTCCGGCGGCGCCGGCCCCGGGTGGTCCGGAGCCCTCGCTACACCCGGTTCCGGAAGATCGCGCTGATCGTCATCGCCGTGATCGTCGTCCTGGTGATCGTGGCCCTCGCGCTGGCGCAGCTCCGGGTCAACTACCTCTACCTCTCCAGCCTCGGCCACACCAACGTCTTCTGGACCCCGCTGATCGCCCAGGTCGTCCTCTTCCTGATCGGGCTCGTCATCACCGGCGGCCTGGTCGGGGCCAGCGTGCCGTTCTGGGCGCGCGCCGTCCGCGGCATCGATGCCCTGTCCGGACGGATCACCTTCTGGACCGGGATCGCCATCGCCGTCCTGGCCGGCATCGGCGGGGGTGCCCACCTCGCCGGCTCGTGGCAGGACGTCCTCCTCTTCATCCACGGCCACGCCTTCGGCGCCACCGACCCGGTCTTCCACATGGACTACGGCTTCTTCGTCTTCACCCTCCCGGTGATCGACTCCTTCTCGGCGCTGCTGTGGGGGGGCGCGGTCATCGGCCTCCTCGGCGCGATCGCGGTGGTCTGCGTCGCCCTGATGGTGATCCACGCCCCCGACGAGCTGGACGTCCAGCTCCACCCGGTCAAGGGGATGAGCGCCGACGACGCGCTCAGGATCGGCACACGGCACGCGGGGGTGGCGCTGATCGGCATCTTCATCATGGCCGGGCTGGGGGCGCACTTCGGCGTCTACCACCTGGCCACCGAGCAGAACTCCCAATACGCGTTCGTCGGTCCCAATGCCACCGACCTGAACGTGCTCATTCCTGTGCTCAGTGCCCTCCAGTGGATCGCGCTGGTCTTCGCGGTGGCGATCGGCGCCATCCTGGTTCGGCGGAGCCGGCGGCGGCCCACCTGGGGGACGGTCGCCTGGATGGGCGGGCTGCTCGGGGGCTGGCTGGTTGTGGCGGGAGCGCTCACCATCATTCCCGAGGCGGTCTACACGGCCACCGCCGTCAACCCCAACGCCGAGCAGGCTCAGGCTAAGTCGATCGACAACTACCTGACCTCGAGCCGCTACGCCTGGGGCCTGGAGACCACCGGCAGTCAGGCGTCCGTCGTCGACCAGCCCTTCAAGACGGTGGTCAGCCCGACCCTCACGGGCGATCTCGCTGCCGACCCCGGGACGCTGGCCAATATCCGCGTCCAGGATCCCACCCAGCTTCCGGCCGTCCTCAACCAGGTCGATCGCACCCGCAGCTATCAGACCTTCGACAACGTCACCATCGACCGCTACCCCAACGCCAGCGGGCAGGAGACCGAGGTGATGATCGGGGCCCGCGAGATCGCCGAGGGCGACATCCCCAACTCCAACTTCGTCAACGACACCTTCGTCTACACCCACGGCTATGGCATCACCGCGGTCTCCGTCAGCCAGGTCGGAGCCGAGGGCGAGCCCGACATCCTGGACGGCAAGGAGCCGCTCCAGCAGGTCGACTCCACCGCCCCTCCGGCACTGAGCTTCGGCGCCACCGGCGGCGCCACCGCCGGCAACCCGGAGATCTACTGCGGTGAGCAGACCACCCAGCCGGTGGTGGTCAACACCAACCAGCTCGAATTCAATTACCCGTCGACGCCGGACGCCTACATCCACGCCGGCACCGGCATGGCCGGCTTCACGATCAACAACCCGATCGACAAGCTGGCCACCTCGATCACCGAGTTCGGGGGCCTCAACCTCTTCCTGAGCACCCTCCCGAACAGCCAGAGCGTGGTCCTGATCAACCGGACCATCGACCAGAGGATCCAGAGCATCGCGCCGTTCCTGACCGTCGACTCCGACCCCTACATCGTGGCCGACCCGCAGACGGATGATCTGATGTGGATCGCCGACGCGTACGTCGAGACCGGCAGCTTCCCGGAGTCCGACAACGTCAGCGGGATCTCCTACCAGCGCAACGCCGTCAAGGCGGTGATCGACGCCCGCACCTGCGCCGTCACCCTCTACGCGGTCGACATGAACGAGCCCCTCACCGCCGCCTGGAGCGGCATCTACCCCGGGCTGCTCCACCCGATCAGTCAGATGCCCTCCGTCCTGGTCCAGCACCTGCGCTACCCGGAGAACCTCTTCAGCAACCAGGTCAAGGTCTACGCCCAGGTGCACGTGGATGACACGCTGCCGGTCAGCAACCCCCAGGTGGCGGCCGACTTCTTCGCCAAGAACGACTTCTACAGCCCGTCCCAGGGGCTCCAGCCCGACGGCACCGTGGTCACGACCACACCTCAGTACGTCGAGCTGACCCTGCCCGGCAACCCCACCCCCCAATTCGTCCTGATGCAGACGTTCAGCCCTTATCAGAGTGGGAGTGGCGGGCAGGCGAGCAACATGACCGCGTGGCTGGCGGCGGAGTCCGACTACACGACGACGGACCATCCGCCTCTGGTGGCCGTCCCCCTGGGCAACAACACCAACGTGCGCGGCCCCTACCAGTTCGACAACAACTCCAACACCGACCCGACCATCAGTGAGGAACGCACGCTGGTGGGGCAGTCGGGTTCCCAGGTCTACCTGGGCAACGTCATCGTGCTGCCCTTCAACGACGACTCGTTCCTCTTCGTGCGCCCCTTCTACGTGCTGCCCAACCAGGCGAGCGGGGTGAGCTTCCCGCAGCTCCGCTTCGTCATCGTCGGCACGCAGAACAGCGTCGCCATGGGGACGAGTCTGTCCAGCGCGATCGCGACCCTGTACAACGTCACCACCCTGCCGACAGGCCTGGCTCCTCCCGGAACGACCGCGGCCGCCTCACCCGAGGCGACGCCCGTGGCCTCGCCAGGTGCCTCGCCGACCCCGACGGCGAGCCCGTCGGTGTCCCCGCCTGCCGGCGGCTACACCTCCCAGGAGCTGGCGATCATCAGCGACCTGGTCACCCAGGAGGCCAACCTCAAGGCCGACTACGCGAGCGGCAACCTGAGCGCGGCCGGTCAGGCGCAGGCGGCGATCAACTCCGACATCAGCCAGCTCGAGCTGCTGCTCGCGGCCGGCGGGGTGAGCCTCCCGACGCCGTCGGGCACCCCCGCCGCGTCGCCGACGCCGTCACCCTAGCCCCTGCCAGGCGCAGCCGGGCCGGGGAGGTTCGCGGCAGGGGCCGCCATTGAGGGCGCCTCGAGGCGGGGTCGAGGCGCGCCGCGCGCGCGCAGGATGCGTAGGGTGGCGAATGGCCGCCCTCCGGTGGCGTACCCTGCGGGGTCGATGGAAGAGACCGCACCGGAATCCCCGCCCGTCCAGCCGCTGATCCGTCCCGGCCCCCGGGTGCGGGTGCTCGCGGCCGGGATTCTGGTCGCCCTCGTCGGGGCACTGTGTGGGGGAGCGGCCGCCTGGTCGATCTACCAGCACTACGGCCCGGTCCAGCGCATCGTCTACCAGCAGATCACCGGGTCGACGAGCACCCGGCCCCAGACCATCGGCCAGCTCGCCCAGGCGAACGCGGCGTCGGTGGTCACCATTGCCACGCAGCCGGTGACCGCCGCCGAGCTGGCGGACGGGACAGCCAGCCTCGTCGATGGCGTCGTGGTCAGGTCGGATGGATTGATCCTCACCAGCGCTCACGCCGTCGAGGGCGCCAGCCAGCTCCGGGTGGGGCTCGCCGACGGCCAGGGCTACGATGCCGTGGTCGCGGGCGTGGACGCCACCCACGGCCTGGTGGTGCTGAGCGTGACCGGTGCCACCAATCTCAATCTCGACGCGATCCCGCTCGCCGCCTCCGCTCCGGCGGTCGGCGATCAGGCGATCGCTCTCAGCCGCCCGGCCTCCGGGGGACTGGACGTGGGCGTGGGCGATGTGAGTGCGGTGGGGGTGACGGTGACCACCGCCACCGCCACCGGCCAGACGACCCTGCAGGGGGCGATCAGCATCGGTGCCATCAGCGAGCCCGGGGCCGACGGGGCGCCGGTGCTCAACGCCGCCGGGGACCTGATCGGCGTCGTCGACACGATCATCCAGGCTCCATCCCCGCCCGATGTCACCGCCCTCTCGCTGAGCGCGGCCGCGACCCTGATCGCGAGCGTCTCCGGGGGGGCGGTGCAGACCCCGGGCACCTTCGGGGTCGTCTCCAGCTACCTCGACCCGGCTCGCGCCGCCGCGGCCGGCACCATCCCCGGCGCCCTCATCAACTCCGTCGACGCCGGCGGCCCGGCTGCGGCTGCCGGGCTCCAGGCGGGCGACATCGTCACCTCGGTGAATGGGATCGCCATGGACGCCACCCATCCCTTCGATCCCGCCTCCCTCGGACTCAGCCCCGGCGACACCGCCGAGGTCACCGTGGTCAGGGGGACGACCACCCAGACCATCGCGGTCCAGGTGGGGGGCCCGGTCAGCTCGCCGTCGCCCGCGTCGTCCTGAGCAGGACCGCGATCGGCCGGCGGCCCACGCCCCCGGCCCCCCCGGCCGGCCCGTCCTGACCCCGATCCCGGCTAAGATCGCTCGGACCGTGGAGATCACCTATCTCGGACTTTCCTGCCTCCGCCTGCGCGGCCGCGACGTCGTGGTGCTCATCGACCCGCCCGCGACCACGCTGCCCGGCCTCGGCCGTTCGCAGCCCGACATCATCGTGCGCACCGACGGCGAGACCGTCCCTGACCGGCTGCGCTTGCGCGAGGGCCAGCCGCAGGAGGTGGCCGGGCCCGGGGAGTTCGAGGTTCGTGGCGTGACCATCCACGGGCTGGTCTCCGGCGAGACGACGATCATGCGCATCGAGGTCGACGAGGTCTGCGTCGTCACCCTGGGCAGGCTCGACCGCCAGCTCACCGAGGACGAGGTGGACGAGTTGGGCCGGGTGGATGTGCTCGCCGTCCCCGTCGGCGGCGTGGATGCGCTCGCCGCCGTGGCCGCCACCAAGGTCGTGAACGCCATCGCTCCGTCCATCGTTGTGCCGGTCCGCTACCGCAGCAGTGGAGTGGAGGGTAGTGGCGACTACGATCTCGTTGACAGGTTCGCCAAGGAGATGGGGCTCACCGAGGAGACCCTGCCGACCCAGCCCAAGCTCAGCCTCACCGGGGCGATGGGGACGGCGGAGGAGACCCGGGTGGTGATCCTCGAACCGCGGGGTGCCGGCTGAGCAGGCGGCGGGCGGCGCGGCCCAGCCGCTCCGATGCGGAGTGGAGGCTTCCAGTCGTCAACAGCGTGTCGCGCCCAATCAGTAACTGGTAACATCGGAAAAACCACGGCACCGGGAGGTCCTCCACGATGGCCAAGTTCGTGTTCGTGACCGGCGGTGTCGTCTCCTCGCTGGGCAAGGGCATCACCGCCGCCTCCATCGGCACGATCCTCAAGGCTCGGGGGCTTCATGTCGGGATGCAGAAGCTCGACCCGTACCTGAACGTCGATCCCGGCACCATGTCGCCGTATCAGCACGGCGAGGTCTTCGTCACCGACGATGGGGCTGAGACCGACCTCGACCTCGGCCATTACGAGCGCTTCGTCGATGTCGCCCTCTCCCAGGCGAGCAACGTCACCACCGGTCGCATCTACGCGAGTGTGATCGCCAAAGAACGGCGTGGCGATTACCTTGGGGGCACCGTCCAGGTCATTCCCCACATCACCAACGAGATCAAGCAGCGCGTTCTCCGGGTCGCCGAAAACGAGCTTCCTGAACCGGATGTCGTGATCGTCGAGGTCGGCGGGACCGTGGGCGACATCGAGTCGCTGCCCTTTCTGGAGGCGATCCGCCAGTTCAAGAACGACATCGGCCGCAGCAATGTCTGCTACGTGCACCTGACCCTCGTCCCCTACATCGCGGCCAGCGAGGAGTTCAAGAGCAAGCCGACCCAGCATTCGGTGAACGAGCTCCGTTCCATCGGCATCCAGCCGGACGTCATCGTCGCGCGCAGCGACCGTCTGATCGGTGAAGGGCAGAAGGAGAAGATCGCGCTCTTCGGCGATGTTCCTCTGCGGGCGGTCATCAATGTTCCCGACGCGCGCTCCATCTACGAGGTGCCGCTGATGCTCGAGGCGGCCGGGCTGGGCGATTACATCGTCGAGCTGCTGGGCATCTCGGCCGGGCCGCCTGATCTCGACGACTGGCGCCGGATGGTGGCCCGCATCCAGGCCCCCAAGCCGGCGGTGAGCGTCGCCCTGGTCGGCAAGTACGTGGCCATGCCCGACGCCTACATCAGCGTCGCCGAGGCGCTCCGCCACGCTGCGGTGCACTGCGGCGTCGACCTGCACCTGGAGTGGGTCAACGCCGAGGAGATGACCCCGGAGAGGTTGGAGGGTGTCGACGGCGTGGTGGTGCCCGGCGGATTCGGCCACCGGGGGATCGAGGGCAAGGTGCTCGCATCCCGATTCGCGCGCCGCCACCAGGTGCCCTATCTCGGCCTCTGTCTGGGCATGCAGTGCGCCACCATCGACATCGCGCGCGAGGCGCTGGGCACCGAGGACGCCAACTCCACC
>Ga0224557_1002630_pt1 | contig 15015 bp, 13 predicted proteins | sample 714S31014metaG_FD_180677 | JGI IMG/M metagenome (GOLD analysis project Ga0224557, IMG submission 180677) | Peat soil microbial communities from Stordalen Mire, Sweden - 717 S3 10-14 | ecosystem: Environmental > Terrestrial > Soil > Wetlands > Peat | place: Sweden: Norrbotten County, Stordalen...
CCACCAGCAACTCAATCAGCGTAAAACCACCGCGCTTGCGTCTGGTCAAAACGGTGCAGGGGTGGTGCATTGAATTTCACCCGGTTAAAATTTTGTCTTGATGCCGCACGCGCGGACGAGGCACCAACCGCGAATCGCCTCAAACAGGGCGAATAATCCCGCCGCCACGAAAATCAGTCCGATCCACCATTCCACATCGCCTGCAACAATAATGCCCGCGATGAGGCAGAGCGCCCCGATGACGCCGCGCGCCATGCGGCCGCGATAGTCGAGGTTGGGACGGAAAAAACGGCTCACGGCGAAAAAACTAGCATGGCCCGCCGCAAAAGCCAAGAGTGGTCACGTCTTGATTGCGTCCTGATTGCGCCTTCAATTGGTGCCGCCGCCGCACCGCCGTGTATTCAGCGCAATTGAAGCCAGGAGTTGCCGGCGGGAAATCCCGGGAGCATAGTAGCGTCATGGATCTGCTCAACGAACATTATTTATGGGCATCGTGCATCTGGGGCGCGGTCGCCAGCGGTTACATGATTTACGGCTGGCGGCAACGAGCGATCATCCCGTTTGTCGGCAGTCTGGTGATGAGCGCCGCTTGCTTTTTGAGCGCGTTGTGGATGTCGCTGGCCTGCATCGCCGTCATGTTCGCCGTCTGGTGGCTGCTCCGGCAGGGTTATTAAACAAAAGACCAGACACCCGCCGTCAGGCTTCCAGCGGTGAACTTATTTTCGTTTTTTAATCTTCATTTGCGCTTCGGGACAGTTAACCCGTTCCCCTTTTGCGCAATGGAGTGAACACTTAACATCGCCCGATCCGCGCCTGACGGACGGCAAAAAACGCTTTCACTTTGAAAATCGCCGCGCTAGTCTGGGCCCCGATCACACCGAACGACCGGCAATACAAGCACAACCAACCTCTTCAATATGCAACTCAAAATGTTTCAAAAGCGTTCTTTCACTGCGGCCATCCTTCCCGCGCTGATCGCCGGTTTCGCCATTTCGATTTTCCCATCTGTCGCGCGGGCGGCGGTGTCTGAAACCAACCAGCCAGCGAAGACCAGTTTCGCGTTTAGCTTCGGTCCGGGCAAGATTGCGCCGGGCTGCATGCAAGTTTTGCCGGACACGATTTATTCCGACGAGCGCGGCTTCGGCTTCGAGACCAACGCGGCGGTGACGGGTGTGGATCGCGGCGGTGACGACGCGTTGCGCAGCCATTTCATCACGAGCGACAAGCCGTTTTACTTCTCGGTGAAGGTGCCCGAGGAAGGAAATTATCGCGTGACCGCCACGCTGGGCGATTCCGCCGGCGAGACGACGACAACCATCAAGGCCGAGTTGCGCCGCCTCATGGTGGAAAAGCTCCACACGGCGGCCGGGCAGTTCGCGACGGTCAGTTTCATGGTTAACACGCGCACGCCGCAAATCCCCGCGGTCGGCAACATCCAAGCTGGCGAGGTCAGGTTGAAGCCGCGCGAAAAAGGTAATGAAGCCAGAGCCTGGGACGACAAGCTCACGCTCCAATTCCTCGACGCGCGTCCCTGCATCTGCGCCATCGAAATTCAGAAGGTGGACAACCTGCCCGTCATTTACGTCTGCGGCGACTCGACGGCCTGCGACCAGCCCGGGGAAAATAACGCAAGCTGGGGACAGATGCTCACCCGGTTCTTCAAGCCCGATGTCGTCGTTGCCAACCACGGAGAATCCGGCGAATCGCTGCGGGGCTTCCTGGGCGAAAAACGATGGGACAAGGTCATGAGCCTCATCAAGCCCGGCGACTACATGATTGTGCAGATGGGACACAATGACGAAAAGGAGCAAGGCCCGGGCGTCGGAGCATTGACGACCTACAAAACCGATTTGAAGCGATTTGTCGCCGACACGCGCGCCAAGGGCGCCACTCCGGTCATCGTCTCGCCGATGGAACGCCGCAATTTTGCCGGCGACAAAATCACGCCGTCCCACGGCGATTATCCCGAAGCCGTCCGCGAGGTGGCCAAGGAAGATCACGTTGCCTTTGTTGACCTGACCGCGTTGAGCGTCACATTTTATGAGACGCTTGGCCCGGACAAGGCCTACCGGGCATTCGCCGGCACCGGCACGCAACGCGACACCACCCACCATGACAACTACGGCGCCTACGAACTGGCCAAGTGCATCGTTCAGGGAATCAAAGACAACAAGCTGGACCTGGCAAAACACATCGTGGACGACTTCAAGGGATTTGATCCGGCGCACCCGGATTCGATTGACACCTTCGAAATGCCTCCCGCCACCAACCAGCGGCCGTAGGCTTCGCGCCAAAGTCATCGCTGGTTAAATAATTTCATGGCCAAAGCCGAAATCAGTTGGAGGCGCGTGACCGAAGACGGCCAGAAGCTGCAGGTTTATGCGCAGCACGTCGGGCGCGAATGGAAATTCTTCAAGCGCGAAAAGCGCTTTGATGTCTGGCAATCCGTTTCCGAACCGCCGTTGGAAGACTGGCTGGAACTGCTCGACGCCGTGCAGCGGCTCATCACCCGCCGCCGTTACCAGCCGGCGGACGAGGAGCGGTTGCGGCGAAAAATCCGTGAGCGGTTTCCCGAATCGGAAATCTAGCGCCTGTGCGGCGTGGCGTATTCAACCATGCCGGAAATGTCAATCGCCAGTCCGTCAAAACGGCGATGCGCCCGGAAACGTGATGGGAAAGGTGTTGATTTAAGCCACTCTGGAAGTTCGGCATTCATTTTAATTTCTTCACCAGCACCTTGGAATTTCTTCCGCTTTGCTCGTATTTTTCGCGGCGTGCGGGCGGCAAATCGTCGGGCGTGCCTTCGGCGAAGCCGCCCTTGGATTGAAAATAAGTGAACGCCTGCGTCGAGAGCGTGAGGAGTTCGTTCAAGCCCATTTCGCGCGCCTTGCTTTCGATGTATTGAATCAGCTTCCGCCCGATGCCGCGGTTTTCGTGCAGCGGATTGACGTAAAGGCACGCCAGCTCGCCCTTTTTTTGTTCGGGATAAACGTGCAACGCCACGCACGCGACCGGATTCTTGTCAATCTCAAAAATAAAATAATCGCCGAGGTTCTTTTCGATCACCGCCCGGCTGCGCTTGACCAGCTCCTCCGATTCGACGGCGGCTTTCGTCAGCAATTGGATCGCCCGCACGTCTTTCTTCATCGCGCGGCGGATTTGCTGGTAGTCGTTCGCGTAAATCAGCGTGCCGATGCCTTCATTGGAAAACACCTCGGCCAGCAATCCTTCGTCCACGCGGCCGTTGATGATGTGGATGCGCGGCACGCCGGCCTTGCAGGCCGCAACGGCGTGAAGCGCCTTGGAAAGCTGTTCCGGCGCGATGTCGTTTTTTTGCAGCGCGAGCACGGATTCAAGATCGGCGACCAGCATCTGGCGGATGAGCCGGCCTTGGACGAGGATGCCGTCCTGCGTCGTGATGAAAATCAACTTGATCGCCTTCAACGCCTCGGCCACGGCCACCGCGACGCCGTCGGAATTCACGCGATACGTCTTGCCGTCGCCATCGAAACCGAGCGGCGGGATGACCGGCACGACGCCCTGCGCGAGCAGCGATTGGAGCAGTTCGGTGTCCACGCGCTCAACCTTGCCGGTGAACAAATGATCCACGCCCTGGATGATGCCCATCGGATGCGCCGTAATGACGTTGGTGCTGGCGGCGCGGAGATCGTTGGCCGAAAGCCCTTCGAGAATCTCGTGCGTCAGCCGGTTCGCGGCGTGGAGCGCGAGCTTGAGCGTGGCCGCGTCCGTGATGCCGGAGCCGTCGAGGTCGGACGGCGTGATTTTTTGCTCATCGGCCAGCGCGCGGATTTGCGCCGACGCGCCGTGAACGAGCACGACGCGGATGTTCAGCGAGCGCAACACCGCCACGTCCAGCAGCAGCGTCGCGAAGTTTTCGTCCGTGACGATCGCGCCGTCCACCGCGAGGATGAACGTCTTCTCGCGGAATTGCGGAATGTATTGCAGGATGCCCCGCAGGTCGGTCGGTTTCATTTCAACCCGGAATAACTAACCGGTTTCGCGCGGGTTTCAAATACTTATTTCTTGCCGAGCGCGGATTTCAATGCGCCGAGACATCGCTCATTCTCCTTTGGCGTGCCGATGGAGATGCGGATCCACTCCGGCAATTGATAACCGCCCATCGGCCGCACAATCACACCCTGCTTTTGCATCGCCTCAAAAACGCGCTGGCCTTCGTCGACACGAGCCAGGATGAAATTGGCGTGCGACGGAACAAATTCGAGCTTCAAATCGCGGAACGCGCGCTCGAAAAAATCCAGCCCGGCGAAATTGTTCACTCGCGTTTTGCGGACGTGCTCCTTGTCGTCCAGCGCGGCAAGCGCGGCGGTCTGGGCGAGCAGATTGATGTTGAACGGCTGGCGGATTTTTTCCAGCGCCGCGATGAATTCAGGATTCCCAATGCCATAGCCGATGCGCAGGCCTGCGAGACCGTAAATTTTTGAAAACGTCCGCATCAAAATCAGATTCTTCCGCGCGCCAAGTCGAATGAGCGAAACCAAATCGAGCGGGTCGTCCAGAAATTCGATGTAAGCCTCATCCATCACCAGCAGCACGTCGTCTGGAACTGCGTTGACGAACTTGATGAGATCCTCGCGCGGCGCGAGCGTGCCGGTGGGATTGTTCGGGTTCGCCACGAAAACGATGCGGGTCTGCGGCGTGATGGCGCGGAGCATCGCGGGCAAATCATGTCCGTAGTTTTTTGCGGGGACGGTGATGAGATTCGCGCCGAACAATTTTGTGACAATGGGATAGACGGCGAAACAGAATTGCGAAACGACCGCGTTCGCTTCCGGCGCGAGCAGCGCATGCGCGACGAATTCGAGGATTTCGTTCGAGCCGTTGCCAAGAACCAGATTGGCCGGCTCGACGCCGAGCTTCGCGGCGAGCTTTTGTTTCAGGTAAAATGCGTTGCCGTCGGGATAAAGATTCACGCCGGCGAGCGCCGTTTGCATCGCGGCGACGGCAAGCGGCGACGGGCCGAACGGATTTTCGTTCGACGCGACCTTGATGATGGAGCCGGCGGGCAGGCCGAGTTCGCGCGCGACTTCTTCAATCGGACGGCCCGGCTGATACACCGGCAGACTTTTCAGAAATGGGCTGGTTTTCAAATTCATTTTTGGCGAATGGTAATTGTTTCCGGAATATGTTTGGGCGGATTAAGCGGAAAATCGAGCGGGAAAATGAAAAATCGTTTATTGCACTCCGCCGCGCTTGTTGCAAAATGGGCGCATGAATTTAGACGCACTTTATTCCGAACTGACACTCAAAACCAAAACCAAGCTCGTGCTCGTCGTCCTCGACGGCCTTGGCGACATCGCCACGGCGGAGCAAAATTATATGACCCCGCTCGAAGCCGCGACGACGCCGAATCTCGACAAAATCGCGAAGGATTCCGCGCAGGGCCGGATGATTCCCGCCGCGCCCGGCATCACGCCTGGCAGCGGACCCGGCCATCTCGGCCTGTTCGGCTATGACCCGCTGGAATTTCAGGTGGGTCGCGGCGTCATCGAGGCGCTCGGCCTTGGCGTGGAATTGAAACCAGGCGACGTCTGCGCGCGCGCGAATTTTGCCACGCTCGACCCGAAAGGCATCGTCACCGACCGCCGCGCCGGCCGCATCCCGACGGAAATGTGCGAGAAACTCTGCGCGCTGCTCGCCGCCAAAATCAAAAAAATCGGCGACACGGAAATCATCGTCAAGGCCGGCAAGGAACACCGCTTCGTCGTCATTTTCCGCGGCAAGGGGCTGGAAGGCCCGCTCACTGACGCCGACCCGAACCGCGAAGGTTTTCCGATTCCGACGGTTCATCCGCGCGACGAGAACAATGCCGGCCAGAAAAAAATGGCCGCGCTCATCGCTGATTTTTACAAGGCCGCGCTGCCGGTCATCGCGAAGGAAAAACCGGCGAACGGTTTTCTCATGCGCGGCATCGCGCATCAGCCGCACATCCCGCTGTTCGAGGAGCGCTACAAGCTCAAGCCCGCGTGCCTCGCAGTTTATCCGATGTATAAAGGCCTCGCGCAGCTCGTCGGCATGAAAAAAATCGAAGGCCCGGCGACCATCGCGGAGCAGTTCGAGCGTTACCTCGTCGAATACGACAATTTCGATTTCTTTTTCATTCACTACAAATACACGGACAAATACGGCGAGGACGGCAATTTTGTGGCGAAAATGAACGCGATCCAGGATTTCGACGCCGCGCTGCCGATTTTGCTGCGGAAGAAACCGGACGTGCTCGTTGTCACCGGCGACCACTCGACGCCGTGCGCGCTCAAGGGCCATTCGTGGCATCCGCAGCCGGTGCTCATCCACTCCGCGTGCAGCGGCTCGGACAAGCTCGAACGCTTCACCGAGACCGGCGCGAACCTCGGCTCGCTCGGCGTCTTCAAGGCGAAATTCCTCATCCGCCTGATGCAGGCCAACGCGAGAATGTTCGACAAATTTGGCGCATGAGCAAAAGGGATTGCCGGATGAATGGATTGGTGGATGAATGAATGACGAAGGAACAATACCGTCCCGCCAATCCATGAATCCACAAATCCATAAATCCCTTTTCCGATGAACCTGCCCAACAAGCTCACCGTCTCGCGTTTCGTGCTGACGGCGCTTTTCCTTTGGGCGCTGTTCTCGCCGCTCCGGTTCAACGACACGCTCGCGCTGGTTCTTTTCTCACTGGCCGGATTCACGGACTTTCTCGACGGACGTATCGCCCGCTCGCGCAAGCTCATCACCAATTTCGGCATCTTGATGGATCCGCTGGCGGACAAAATCCTGATTTGCTCGGCGTTCATCGCCTTTGTCGAAAGCACGCACTTGAATCCAAACGCGCCGGTCAGGGTCGCGGCGTGGATGGTCATCGTCATCGTGGCGCGCGAACTGACCATCACCGGGCTGCGGCTGCTGGCGGCATCGAAAAATATTGTGCTCGCGGCCGAAAACTTCGGCAAACACAAGGCAGTCTCGCAAATCGTCGCCATCAATGCGTTGCTGGTGTTGGACGCCTGCAACGAATGGCCGGCGGGGCTGCAAAAATTCTTCCTGTCCTGGGTCCCGCCGTTCGCGGAGTTCATGCTGTGGGTGGCGGTCGCTTTGACGGCGGCGTCGGGCGCGATTTACCTGTGGCGCAACCGCGCAATTTACATGAGCGAGACGTAATTCGGAGGGTCGAGTTATACGAGACCCAAACTTCGCCGCGGAAAATCAGGAAACCAGGGACTCGTGGAACTCGTCCCTCCGAAAGATTACTTTTTCGGCAGCGGCAGCGCGTCGCCGGAACTGGCCGGTTGATAAACCGCCGGCGGCAGGCTGGCGGGCGCGGTGCCTTTCTTGTGATACCGCCACGCCCAGCCGGCCAGCAGGATCACCAGGGCGATTGCCAGAATGCCGCCGCCGGCCAAAACGATTTTTGCGTTCACCTTCGACAGCAGGAACATCACGTGGTCGAGCGGCGATTTGGAGCCGGCGACCAGCGGCGGTGGCTCGCTGAATTTTTTCGACCCCTTCAACTCGGCTTCCAGCGCGGCCGTGAGTTGCGGCACGTCGAGCTTGAGCATCGTCGCGTAATTCTTCACCGAGCCGCGGATGTAAATCGGCGCAGAGAACGCGCTGAAATTTCCGTCTTCCAGCGCGCGGATGTAGTCGGTGCGGATTTTCGTCGCGTCGGCGACCTGCTGCACCGTGAGCTTTCCGGCCTCGCGCGCGGCGCGGAGTTGTTCGGCGACCGTTGGCATTCGCCTTATTTAGCGCAATTATCGCGGCATTGGCAATCTTGGAAATTTGAAATTCGATTGAACCTTTTCTCGCCTCGCGCATTCCACTGGATGAAAATGCCGGTCGTGGCTGAAAGCGAACAATTGCCCGTGCAAAAGGCCCGCGAGGGAAAACCGGAGGCTTGGGACGCGTTGTTTCGCCGCTACCAACTGCCGCTTTACGTTTATGTTTTTGAACTGGTCCATGACGAACAGGCGAGCCTCGACATCGTGCAGGAGACGTTCATCGCCGCCGCGCGGCACATCGGCGGCCTGCGCGACGATGAAAAATTCGGAAGCTGGCTCTTTGGCATCGCGCACCAAAAGGTTTTTCAATTCTGGCGCAAACACAATGGCAAAGAAGTTTTATTCGATGAAATTCCCGAATTGCCGGATGAATTTGAAAACAGCCCGGATGATTTCCTCATCCGCCGCGAACAGGAAGCCGAATTTATGAGTTTGCTGAATCAATTACCGCTGCCGCAACGCTCGGTGCTGCTGCTGCACTTCGTCGAGGATTTTTCGCTGGAAGAAATTGCGCGTGTCACCGAAACGCAACTTGGCACGGTAAAATCACGGATTCATTATGCCAAATGTGCCCTGCGCAAGCTGCTGGAGAAAAACAAATGAAAACGCCATTTGAAATCAAAATGGTCGGGCGCGCAGTCCTCTGCGCGCCAGAGCCTTGCTTGCGACCAGACGGCGCGCACGGAGTGACGCGCCCTACCAAAGCAAAATCATGAAAACGCCGCGTGAAATTATGTTCGAGCGACATCAAAATGCCGCGCCGAAGCTCGACGCCATCCGCCGCGAAGTCGTTTGGGAGGGACGGCGTGTCGCCGTCCCCAAATTCAGGGTCGCCGACACGGCGACCCTCCCAATGTTGATTTGGCGCGAATTGATCTGGCCGAGCCGCCGGATTTGGGCGGGGCTGGCGGCGGTTTGGATTTTGATTTTTGTTTTCAATTTCTCGCAGCGCGATCCGGCCGAACTCCTGGCGCGAAAATCTCTGCCTTCGCCGGAAATGATTCTGACGTTCCGGCAGCAGGAAAGATTGCTGGCCGAGCTGATTGGGCCGAACGAAACCCAGGCCGCCGAACCGGCGAAACCATTTTTGCCACAGCCACGAAGCGAAGAACGGATTGAAACATTGATGACGTAGCAGCGGACGTGAGTCCGGTCAAATTTCAAATAATGAGCCGCGCACGTCGGCTGCTACGAGAAAATATTTTATGAGCGAAACACCAAAAACCAAACGCGGCTGGCGGATTTTGCGCCGGATTTTGATTGCGCTGGCCGTTCTCGCCACGCTGATTGCGATTCTTTACGCCGAGGAGGACTGGCGCGGCAAACGCGCTTGGGAAAATTACAAGCGCGAGTGGGAAGCCAAGGGCGAGAAATTTGACTGGCAGGCATTTGTTCCGCTAGCGGTGCCGAACGACCAGAACTTTTTCACCGCGCCGATATTTGCCAACATCCAAAATCGCAAAATTGCGATGACGCCCTATGGCAACGACGGCGGACCTGATATGAGCCAAAGCGCGCGCAAGACTGGTTACGCCATTAATCGGATGTGGATGACCGATTTGCAAGCATGGCAAAATTATTACCGGAATCCGACGAATCTCCACACTGTCGTCGAAGAAATTTGGACCAATCGCGATTTCCTGACACAGACCAATTACCTCAACCATGCCGCCGATGAATTTCCCATCGCGCCGCAGCCGCAAACACCGGCGAAGGACGTGCTGCTGGCTTTGAGCAAATTCGATTCAGCCGTTGAAGACTTGCGCCAGGCCAGCCAGCGGCCTTACGCCAGCGTTCCGTTGAATTACGCGGATGGATTCCGTTCCGCCTCAACGTTGTTGCCGGTTTTGGCGGAATTGAAACGATGCACCCAACTGCTGCAATTGCGCGCCTCTGCTGAATTGGCTGACGGCCAAAATGAAAAAGCGTTGGATGACGTAAAGCTGTTGCTGTATTTGAACAATTCCCTCCGCAACTCGCCATTTCTGATTTCCCATCTCGTGCGAATTGCAATCGTGGCGATTAACGTCCAGCCGATTTGGGAAGGATTGGCGGAGCATAAATGGTCGGACGAACAACTCGTCGCACTCGATGCGGAACTGGCAAAGTTGGATTTTCTGGCCGATTACGAATTCACCATGCGCGGCGAACAGGCGTTTGCGATTGCATCATTTGAAAATCAACGGCGAACGCGAGAAGTCATTTCATCCAAGCCAGACGGTTTCGGTCTCATCACCAATAAACTTACTTTGATGCCCAGCGCGTATTTTTATCAAAACGAACTGGCCTATGCCCGAGTGATCCAGCAATGGGCTTTGCCGCTCGTGGATACAAATTCACGCGTCATCTCGCCTACGGCTTTGCAACGGACAGAGAACTTGGCTGATGCAGAACGGAAACATTATTCTCCTTATAAAATTCAGGCGTTGATGTTGTTTTCTGCACTTGGTGCCTATGCGAAGAAAACTTCCTCCATTCAGTCGCAGGTGGATTTGGCCCGTGTTGCCTGTGCGCTGGAACGCTACCGCCTCGCGCACGGCGAATATCCTGAAATGCTTGACACGCTCGTGCCGCAATTTATCGGCAAGTTGCCGCATGACATCATCAACGGCCAGCCGTTGCATTATCGCCGCACGGAAGATGGAAATTTCGTCCTCTACTCCGTCGGCTTGAACGAGACGGACGACGGCGGACAAATCGTTCTCACCAAAGGCGGTTCGGTTGACCTGGAAAAAGGCGATTGGGTCTGGCAGTATCCAATAAAATAAATTGGGAACATCCAACATCGAACAACCAACAACCAACATCCAATGTTCCACCACGCAGGCTTGATTGGATGTTCGGTGTTCGATGTTGGTCGTTGGATGTTTTTCCTTGTTTACACCGCCTCCTGCCCGCCGCCGTCCATTCCGGTGCCGTCCAGATCAATCAAAATGTCGCGCGGCTCGGCACCTTTGCCGGGGCCGACGATGCCGCGGCTTTCCAGTTCGTCCATGATGCGCGCGGCGCGGGTGTAGCCGAGGCGCAGCCGGCGCTGGAGCAGCGAGACGCTGGCCTTCTGTTCGCTGCGGATGACTTCGATACATTGCTGGATGAGGTCCTCGTCCTCGTCAATGCCGGTTTCGTTTTCAAAGCTGGCGGCGGGCTGGGAAAGCTGCCGGTGGATTTCCAGGTCGTAGTTCGGTTTGCCCTGCTTGGCGATGAACTCGACGATGCAATTGATTTCATGGTCGGTGATGAGCGCGCCCTGCGCCCGGATCAATTTCGCCGAACCGGGCGGCAGGTAAAGCATGTCGCCCTTGCCGAGCAATTTGTCCGCGCCCATCGCGTCGAGAATCGTCCGCGAATCCACGCGCGAAGCGCACTGGAACGCGATGCGCGCGGTGATGTTCGCCTTGATGACGCCGGTGATGACATCCACGCTCGGCCGCTGGGTGGCGACGATGCAATGGATGCCCGCCGCGCGCGCCATTTGCGTGATGCGCGCGATGGCCATTTCCACGTCGGCGGGCGCGACGAGCATCAGGTCGGCCAGCTCGTCAATGATGACGACGATGTAGGAAAGTTTTTCGGGAATGATGATGTCCTCTTCGCGCGGCACGACGATTTCCTCGTCCACTTCCACGGCAAAACCTTCCGCGCCCGGCTCGACTTTTTCCTTTTTCTGCGTGAGCGGCAATTCAGGCTCCTGCGGAACCAGTTTTTTATTGGGACGCGAATTGAACGAGGCGATGTTGCGGACGCCGACGCGCGCGAAAATCTGGTAACGTTTTTCCATTTCGTTGACGACCCAGCGCAACGCGAGAATGACCTTTTTGGGGTCGGTCACCACCGGCACGACAAGGTGCGGCAGGGCGTTGTATTGCTGCAATTCAACGACCTTCGGGTCAATCATCACGAACCGGAGCTGGTCGGGCGAAAATTTGTAGAGCAGCGACGTGATGATGCAGTTGATGCAGACGGACTTGCCGGAGCCGGTGCTGCCGGCAATGAGCACGTGCGGCATTTCAACGAGGTCGGCGATGATCGGATGGCCATAAACATCCTTGCCGAGCGCAATCGGGATTTTCGCCTTCGAATTGCGCCATTCGTCCGACTCAAACAGATCACGGACGATGACCTTGGTTTTGATGTGATTCGGCACCTCGACGCCGACGGAACTTTTGCCGGGCACGGGCGCGAGGATGTGGATACGTTCGGCCTTGAGCGCGGCGGCAATGTTGTTTGAGAGCGCGGTGATTTTTTCCAACTTCACGCCGGGCGCCGGATGCAATTCGTAGCGCGTGATGGTCGGGCCTTTGGTGATGTCACCGAGCGAGACCTCGATGTCGAATTGCGCGAGCGTCTGCTGCATGAGCCGCGCGTTAGCCATGAGTTCCTCCTTGGACTCGGTCGGCTTGATGGTCATATCCGCGTGCTGGAGAAAATCCATCGGCGGCAACTGGTAATTGCCGATGATGGGCGTTTGGGCCACGGTGAGCGGCTTCGGTTTTTTCGGCGGACGAGGTTTGCGCACGGAACCGTCGGCGATGTGAATGGCCGGCTCGGCCGGTTTGTCAGGAACTCTTTCCGGCTCGGCCACGGGCGTTTCGGCTTTGGCCTCAACTGGCTTTTCCGGTTCGGATTGTTTGCCGAGAATTTCTTCGGTGGTGGCGGCGGGAACTTCGCGCGGAGCGGCTTTTTCGTCTTCAGCGGCGGTGGCTGGAGCCAGCTCTTTGGGCGGTTCGGGGAGGGTGGTTTTGCGGTAGCGCGGGCCTTTGGATTGCGGCACGGACAAATCGCGCACGGTCGGTTCGGGCACGGGCTGCATATCCGCGCCGAGACCGGAGCGGGCGACTTGCTCCTGCAATTGTTTGGCCTGCTTCTCGAGTTCGCGGGCGCGGCGGTCCAGCGCCGCCTCCTCAATCGCTTCCGGCCCGATGGTGACGGATTTTTCCCCGGCAAAAAAGCCGCGAATCCAGCCGCCGAGCCGGAAATTGGTCAGGAAGAACAGGCTGATCAAACCCAGCGCCGCATAAACAATCGCCGCGCCAACCGGGCCGAGCAGGGAAAAGCCGTATTGAAGATTGTAATTCGAATGGGGTATTTCGCCGTAGGTCGCCCATCCGAGCAGGCCGCCGATGCTTTGCGCGCCGATGATTTCGTGGATTTTTCCGCGCCCGCCGCCATCGTCCGCGAGGTAGAGCAGGCCGGTAAGCGAGATTAATAAAATGACCGACCACAACACCGACCAGCGGGAATGCTCGCGCAGGTAGCCGGGAAAATTCAAAAGATAAGCCGCGCCAAATGCAGCGAACACAAATGGCAGTAGATAAGCGACGATTCCCAGCAGAAAAAAAGAACTCCACGCCAGATACGCGCCGGGCAGCTTGATCCAGTTGTGCGCCGAATGATTGACCCGCGTGGTCAGGAACGAAATGTCATTGTGGTCGAACGACCATTGCGCCACGAGCAGCAGGAGCGCGACCGCCAGCAGCGCGACGCCGATGACGTCGGCCAAACCATTTCCCGGACCCGATGCTATCCTTCGTGACATGGCGGCAGGTTAGCGGAATCGCGCGGCGGTTTCAAAGTTGAAATTGAAAACCAGCGGCAGACAAACAAATGCGCGCGGGTTTTGCACAAGCGCATTCCGGACGCGCAAAAAATATCATGGCCCAAAATATCGTAACTGAATCGTAACATTTCCGCCACATGGTTGTAACGATGTGGTTTCATATTGCCGCCGAAATTTGAAGCCGACAGCCATGAAAAAACTGAAGAAGCAAAATCACACCAAAATCGCCTTGTTTGCCGGTGCCACGGCGCTGATGGCCTTTTGTCCGCAAATTCGCGCGCAATCCACCGACGACGTGCTGATCAACAAGCTGGAGCAGAAGGGCATTCTCACAGTGGACGAGGCGAGGGAAATGCGGGCCGAAAGCGCGGCCGAGCAGACGAATCTGGTGAACAGCGCGTTGATGTCGTCAAAGTTCAAGATGCCTGATTCCATCAAGAACATGCAGTTTTATGGCGACTTGCGGTTGCGGTATGAATATCGCGGTGTGGACAATCCGCCGGCCAATGTTGCCGCCGGAGGACCTTCAACTTTTTATCGCGAGCGGATGCGTTATGCCCTGCGTTTGGGCATCCGGGGCGATCTTTTTGACGATTGGAGTTATGGAATCCGGCTGGAAACTTCCAACAATCCGCGTTCGCCCTGGGACACGTTCGGCAACAACACCACCAGCGGGTCGGATACGCCATCGGATAAGAATTCAAGCAGCATCTATCTCGGCCAGGCGTTTCTGAACTGGCACCCCGCCGCTTGGGTTGAGATGTCCGCGGGCCGGATGCCCATGCCGCTCTATACCACGCCGATGGTCTGGGACTCGGACATCAATCCCGAAGGCGCGTTTGAAAAATTCAAATACACGATTGGGAACGTGGATTTGTTCGCCGATTTTGGCCAGTTCGATTACCAAGACCCCAGTTCGGCCTCGGAAGTCCCCTCCAGCGATGTTTTTCTGCTGGCCTGGCAGGCGGGGGCCGTTGTGAGAATCAGCGACCACACGTCCGCCAAAATCGCGCCCGTGCTTTATACTTATACCGGCGTGGGACCCATTGTTGGCGCGAATTCTGTCGGCAATGGGCTGCATTCACCTTTCGTTGGGCAGGGAGCCAACGGATTTAATGTCGGCGTGCCGGGCGGGAGTGAAGTTTATGAATACAATGAGCAAGGAATCAATGATCTGCTTATTTTGGAAATACCAGCCGAGTATGATTTCAAACTCTGGAAAACCCCGGTGGGAACATTGCAGGCGCGTCTCTTTGGTGACTTTGCCTACAACTTCCAGGGCGCCGACCGGGCCATGGCCGCCTACAATACCAATCCCGGGGCGTTTCCCGGCTTGAACGGCGCGCAAACCGATCAGAACAAAGCCTATCAAATAGGTTTTGGCGTTGGCAGCGACGGCCCGGTTTATGGTCCAACTCAAGGCCTGGTCTATGGCTCGACTTCCAAGAAAAATACCTGGGAGGCGCGGGTTTACTGGCAGCACATCGAACAGTATGCCTTGGATGTGAACTTGATTGACTCCGACTTTTTTGAAGGCCGCGCCAACTTTCAGGGCATTTATTCGGCATTTTCCTACAGCTTCACGGACGCGATCATCGGCACGATCCGCTACGGCTACGCCCAGCAAATTGAGAGCAACCTGGGCACGGGTGGCAACAATCT
>Ga0224557_1002631_pt1 | contig 15013 bp, 19 predicted proteins | sample 714S31014metaG_FD_180677 | JGI IMG/M metagenome (GOLD analysis project Ga0224557, IMG submission 180677) | Peat soil microbial communities from Stordalen Mire, Sweden - 717 S3 10-14 | ecosystem: Environmental > Terrestrial > Soil > Wetlands > Peat | place: Sweden: Norrbotten County, Stordalen...
CATCCTCCTTGGTCGTCGGGTGTTGTTTCAACAGATACCCAGCAGACCGCAGAATTCACCCGACCCTCAAGATGCCACCTGCAACTCGGGCCTCCGGTGGGAACCCTTTGCGGATTCTCAACGGGCCCCGGAGGGCAGCCGTCTCGTGCGACCACTCGTAGTAATGGTTAAGGCGGTGTCGGGAGCGATGCAGGCACAGCGCGATCGGGGCGACGTGGAGTCACGACTGCGTCAGGACGCAGTCCGATCTCACAGCCGCCGCATCTCGCGGGCCATCCGAGCACCGGCGAGGTAGTCGGAATGCAGACGACCGGGATGCTGCGGGCACTGCGGGCGCCGATCACGCGAGGGTGTGGCCAGCAGCGCCAACATTGCGATCCAACTGCTCCTGCTCGGGGCCGCACCCTCTTGCATAGCGACCTCACCGTCGGACTCACTATCCAACGGCGCCGCGACACCTGTTGCGGCGGCCGTCCCAAGGGCAACCTCGTGTTCGCCGATAATGGCTGGCGGCGGTGAAACATCACCGGCGGTAGTAGCTTTCGCCCCCGGAACTTTCCCAGGGCAATAACGCCGGGGCTCAGCACTTGCGCTGGCATGTGTCGCTGAGTCAGAACTATCCGATGTAGATGGCATTGGGCACTCCATTCGGTCCGGTGGGACTGGCGTGGTTGTCCCACGAGGAAAATCGTGGCGGCGGAGACTGTTGGTGCGCACGAGTAGTGCACTACCTCATTTGCCGGCGAGCTGTTACGACTACGCCGAATATGGGCACGGCGCCAATAATTTAACGGAAGGGCAAATTCGGTTACATTTCGATAATGGCGGCTGTGTTGCCTAGTTTCGTTGAATCGCAACATCATTCATGCGAATATCGAAGCGGCAGCGGCGGGTTCGCAGCTCAGCCGCCGCGAGTCGACCGCGACCCGCGACGAAGGCGGCGACATGTGACCTCGAACACATCGGCTCGCCGGATACGGGCAATTAACGTGCACGACACCTCGAGCCGCAAAGGATGATCGCCAAAGCGTGGCTGACCGCGCCCTCGGCGGCGAGCGCACCGCCGCCGAAGCGCTCCATCACTCCGCGCGCCTCGGGGACCGCACCTTTGCCAAACCCCTGGCAGCCGCCGTCGCGCGCGTCGACGGCAGGTTCACCGGGCACGCGCGTGTGAGTGCTCAAGCCACCTGGGTAACGTCAGGACGATGAGCACCGTGAGCAGCAGCCCCCAGACGGTCGAGTATTCCGGCGTCGGCGGCATCACCCTGGTCGCCGATGAATGGAACCACGACTCGGCTGCGCCCACCCGGCCAGCGATCCTGATGCTGCACGGTGGCGGACAGAACCGGCACTCCTGGAAGAACACCGGTCAGATCCTGGCGGACGAGGGGTACCGCGTGGTGGCGCTGGATTCCCGGGGTCACGGCGACAGTGACCGCTCGCCCGACGCGGACTATGCGATCGAGACGCTGACCGCCGACGTGATGCGCGTCCTCGATGCCATCGGCCGACCGGTGGTGCTCATCGGCGCCAGCATGGGCGGGCTGACCGGCATCCTCGCGGCAAACCGAGCCGGCCCGGTAAAGGTGACCCGATTGGTTCTCGTCGACGTGGTGCCGCGATTCGAGAAGAACGGTAGCGCCCGGATTCGTGATTTCATGCTCAGCGGCCTGGACGGTTTTGAAACGCTGGATCACGCTGCCGACGCCGTCGCCGCCTACCTACCGCATCGGGCCAAGCCGCGTAGCCCCGAGGGGCTGAAGAAGAACCTGCGACTGCGCGACGGGCGCTGGCATTGGCATTGGGATCCGGCGTTCATGACCAAGCCCGGGGACGACCCCGAACTGCGCACCGAGACCTTCGAGCAAGCCGCCAAGAGCCTGACGATTCCGGTCCTGTTGGTTCGCGGGAAGCTTTCCGACGTGGTCAGCCCCGAAGGCGTCAAGCACTTCCTGGCCACGGTCCCCCGCGCGGAGTTCGTCGAACTGTCCAACGCGGGGCACACCGCGGCCGGCGACGACAACGACGCCTTCAGCGACGCTGTGGTGACGTTCGTCAAACGCTAGCCGTGACCAGCCGGTTTCTCCGCGTGCCCGCCGAACTGCTTACGCATCGCGGACAGCGCCTTGCTGGCGAAGTCATCGAGGCTCCGCGAGGCGAAGCGGGACTGCAGCGCGGTCGTCAGCACCGGAGCGGGAACTCCCTCGTCAATGGCAGCGATGGAGGTCCATCTGCCCTCCCCGGAGTCCGAGACCCTCCCGGAGAACTCCTTCAGGTCCGGCGACTCGTGCAACGCGATCGCCGTCAGATCCAGCAGCCAGGAGCCAATGACACTGCCCCGGCGCCAAAGCTCGGCGACCTCCGGGATGTCGAATTCGTATTGGTAACACTCGGGGTTTGACATCGGTGCGGTCTCGGCGTCGCCCGCTTGTACGCGCTTGCCGACGTCGGCATTCCGCAAGATGTTCAACCCCTCGGCAAGCGAGGCCATGATGCCGTACTCGATTCCGTTGTGCACCATCTTGACGAAGTGCCCGGCACCATTGGAGCCACAGTGCAAATAACCCTCCTCCGCCGGCATGATCTCGCCCTCGCGGCCCGGAGTGCGCTCCGCAGAGTCGAACCCCGGCGCAATGGTTTTGAAGATCGGCTCCGCGTGCTCGAAAGCGTAGTCATCGCCGCCGATCATCAGGCAGTAACCGCGCTCCAAGCCCCACACCCCGCCGCTGGTGCCGCAGTCCAATAGGTGAATTCCCTTCTTGGCCAACAGACTTGCGTGCTTGAGGTCTTCGCGGTAGTACGAGTTGCCGCCATCGATGATGATGTCCCCGGACTCGAGCGTCTCGGCCAGCTCCTCGATCACCGAAGAGGTGATGTTGCCCGCGGGCACCATCACCCACACGACGCGCGGGGCGTCGAGTTTGTCGCGTAACTCAGCCAGCGTGAACGCCCCGGTCGTGCGCTCCTCACCCTCCATCGCCTTGACCGCTTCCCGGTCGTGGTCGTAGACGACACAATCGTGGCCGTCCTTCGCTGCGCGGCGCGCGATGTTTGCGCCCATCCGGCCCAGGCCGATCATTCCTAGCTGCATCTCTGTTGTCTCCTTAGTTTTGTTCGTGCGGGTTAGGGGGCGGCAGCCACGGCTCTTGCCAACCGAAATGACCACGCAGCAGCGACTGCGCGGCCTCCGGCCCCCAAGAGCCGTAGTCGTATTGGTGGATCTCGCCGGGTTTGTCCAGCAGGGGCTGGACAATCCGCCAAGTCTGTTCGATGCCATCGATTCGGGCGAAAAGCTGGCGATCGCCGGTCAACCCGGCATGGAGCAGGCGCTCATAGGGCACTTCCGGTTCTCCGAGATCCACGGCGAACGAGGAGTCCAGGTGAATGTCATGCCACGAGTCGCCGAGCAGGCCGGACAACTGCAGCCGCATCCCCGGATCGGGGTCGATGCGCAAGACCATCTGGTTCGGTTCCGCCAGTCGGCGGTCGGGCAGAAAGGCCAAACTGGGCGTGCGGCGCAGAAACAACCGCACCTCGGTGACCCGCTCGGCGAGGGCCTTGCCGGCCCGCAGGAAGATCGGCACGCCGGCCCAGCGCCAGTTGTCGATCTCGGTCCGAAACGCGACATAGGTCTCGGTCTCGGAATCTTTTGCCACGCCGGCGATATCGGTATAGCCGCGGTACTGACCACGCACACAGCGCTGCGGATCGAGCGCGGGCATCGCGCGGAACACCTCGGACCTCTTGTCATCGAGATCGTCCGCGCTGGGGCCGACCGGAGGTTCCATCGCCACCACGGCCAGCACCTGCAGCAGATGGTTTTGCACGACGTCACGCAAGGTGCCCACGGCGTCGTAGAACTTGCCGCGATCGTCCACCCCGAAGTTCTCGGCCATGGTGATCTGGATCTCGGACACGCTGTCGCGGTCCCACAGTTTGGCCAGCCCCAGATTTGCGAACCGCAGGTACTCCAGCTCGACGACGGGCTGCTTGCCCAAGAAGTGGTCCACCCGCAGGATCTGGTCTTCCGCGAGGACCGCGCGCAGCCGAGCGTTGAGTTCAAGTGCCGAGTCAAAATCGTGGCCGAACGGCTTTTCCAACGCGACGCGCGCTCGTTCCAGCAGCCCGACTTTCGCGAGGTTCTCGACAATCGGCGCGAACAACGAAGGCGGCATTTCTAGATAGAAGAACGGACTATGGTCAGAACCAATCCGTTCGGCCAACGAACGGTAAAGGCTGGCATCGGTGACGTCGCCATGTAGATAGGACAACCGGCCGGCGAGGCGGTCGAACACCGCGTCGTCGATCTTTTCGCCGGAGTCCGCGATGGCCTGCCGCGCCCGCTCGACCAATTTGTCGATGGGCATGTCGTCACTGGCCACCCCCAAGATCGGGCAGTCCAGCAACTTGCGGTTCTCCAGGCGGTACAGCGCGCGGAACGTCATCTTGCGGGCCAAATCCCCGGTAATTCCGAAGATTACCAGCAGGTCTGACGAATCACCGCCGTCGTCGGCCAAGTCCGAACCTCCCAAAAGTTACCTAATCGGCTCACTTGGCGTGCGCTATCCGGGGCGATCGCACTCAACCCTAGACACTGCCGGTAGGCCCGACAACCGGAAGCGATCGGAGCCTTTGGAAGGATGGGTTAGGTGAGTGATGCGTTGCCCATCGCGCTCTACGTGCTTGCCGGCGTCGCCGTGATCGAAGGCGGCGCAGTCGCTATGTTGTGGAGACTGCTTACCCGTAGTCGCCGGGAGGCCGACGAGTTGCGACAGCGGGCCGACGCGCGCAACTGGTTACTGTCCGGGGGCCGCGAGGCCGTCAAGACCGTGTGGCAAACAGCGAGCATTGTCCGCAAGGAGGGCTTCGGCGCGGCTGTACGCAGCTCGATCGAGGACCTCGCCGACTGGGCCGAGGTCGAGCGTCCCGACTTGGCCCGGGTCACTCCAGATGGCCGGGTAGTGATTCTGTTCTCCGACATCGAAGAGTCCACCGCCCTTAACGAACGGATCGGCGACAAAGCCTGGGTCAAGCTGATCGGCTCGCACGACAGGCTGGTGCAGGGACTCGTGCAGCGGCGGTCCGGACACGTGGTGAAGAGCCAAGGTGACGGATTCATGATTGCCTTTGCCCGTGCCGAGCAGGCGGTGCGATGCGGGATTGACCTACAACATGCGCTGCACCAGGACGTAAAACATAAGCGGTACGGTGAGATTCGGGTGCGGATCGGCGTTCACCTGGGTCGGTCGGTGCGCCGCGGCGACGATCTGTTCGGGCGCAACGTGGCAATGGCGGCGCGGGTCGCCGCGCAGGCCGTCGGCGGTCAGATCCTGGTGAGCCAGCCGGTGCGGGACGCGCTGGACGACTGCAGTGACATCAGGGACATCTCCTTTGATGCAGGCCGCGACGTCGAACTGAAAGGCTTCTCCGGGAGCTACCGCTTGTTCGCGGTCGAAGCGGCGCCCGACGCCGATCTGGACTGAAAGCTGTCCTCGGCCGCCCTTTGATGCAGCCGGGACCGGACCTCGTCGGCGGTGTAGGCGCGTCGTGTCCGTTGATCCCGCGCTACCAGCGCGCCGCCGGCGAAAACCCCGGCGACACCGGCCAGGCCGATCCACTTCCAAATGCTGCGCATAGTTGACAGGCTATTACCGAGATGGACTCGCTACGCGACAAGGTCGCCGTCATCACCGGAGCGGCCAGCGGCATCGGCCGCGCCATCGCCTGTGCACTCGCCGACCGGGGCGCTCACATAATGGCGGCCGACGTCGACAACGACGGCCTGGCCGCCTTGGCCGCCGACCTGAGTAGCCGGGGAGCCACCGTATTGCCGCAGCGTGCCGACGTCTCGGATCCCGATGCGTTCGAAGGCATCCGCAGCGCGGCGCTGCGGCGGTTCGGCCGGGTGGATATCGTTGTCAACAATGTCGGCGTGCTGACCAACGGCTTGCCTCAAGACATTCCGGTAAGCGAGTGGGAACGCATCCTGGACATCAATCTGATGTCGCTGGTACGCAGCAACGCCGTCTTTCTGCCGCTGCTGCTCGATCAAGGCAGTGGGCATCTGGTCAATACCGCCTCGTTCGCCGGGCTTTTCACCTATTCCTACGATCGCTTGCCGTATGCGGCCAGCAAGGCCGCAATCGTGCAGATCAGCGAAGGGCTGGCAATCTATTTGCGGCCCAAAAACATCGGTGTCACACTGCTGTGCCCAGGGCCGGTGCTGACCAACATCGCGGCTGCCGTGCCGAGGTTCGGCGGTGGAGCGCCGCTGCGGATTCCAGGCGAACAGTTCGAGCTGCTCGACCCCGCGGCCGTCGGCGAGTTGGTCGCTGACGCGATCCTGCGCAACCGATTCTTCGTGCCCACTCACCCGCAGGTTGGTGAGGAGTTGCGCCGTCGCGTCGAAGACTGGGACGGTTATATCGACTATCAGATCTCGCGCGAGCCCCCACTCGAAACCAGCTAAGAAAGGCACACATCGATGGCTGATCCCCACACCGAGGGCCTCAACCTCTTCAAGGACATGATGCCCGGACTGATCCCGGACGGAGTCACTACTCTGCGGGGCGGCGGCTTCGCCGACGAACTCGGCGATCTGAGCGTCGATCATGTCTTCGGCGCATTGTGGACCCGGCCCGGCCTGGATCGTCGGTCCCGCAGCCTGGTGACCCTCGGCGCGCTGATCGCCCTGCGGGCCAACGACGAACTGAAGATCCACTTTCAAATCGCGTTGCGAAACGGCCTGACCGTCGAGGAAATCGAAGAGGTGGTCTATCACATGACCGGCTACGCCGGCTTCCCCGCGGCCGCCGCAGCGCGCAATATCGGCAGCCAAGTACTTACCCGTCCATGATTGCACCGGCTGCCGAGGAGACCCGAACATGCTGACCCTGGACCAGGCGGTGAGCGAAACCCGGACCGGCGATCTGTGGCTGTTCCGCGGCGGTTCACGACCCGACCGTGCCATCCAGACGTTGACGAATAGCCCGGTGAACCACGTCGGCATGACGGTGGCCATCGACGACTTGCCGCCGTTGATCTGGCACGCCGAACTGGGCGACAAGCTTGTCGACATGTGGACCGGAACCAACCACCGCGGCGTACAGCTCAACGACCTTCGGCAAGCCGTCCTGCAGTGGAACGAGCGCTACCACCAGCGGTGCTGGCTGCGGCAGTTGACGCCCCACGCCACCCACAAACAGGAGAATGAAGTGCTGCGGATGATCGCGCGGATGGACGGCACCGCATTCCCCACCACCATGCGACTCACCGGCCGGTGGCTGCGCGGCCGGCTGCCGAATCTCAGCGACTTAACACTAGGGATTCCGTTCGTGGACAAAAAGGTTCACGAGTCGACACAGCGACGCAAGGCACAAGAGCGCAAGATGGGCCTGCAAACGGCGTATTGCGCCGAGACCGTGGCGATCACCTATGAAGAGATGGGATTGATTGTGACGGATAAGGATTGGAACTGGTTCGACCCGGGCTCGTTCTGGAGCGGTGACGAGCTTCCGCTGGCGCCGGGCTATCAGCTGGGCGCGGAGATTGCCGTCGATATCGGCTAGGCGATCGTCACGCTCGTCGTCACCGGAGTGGCGTTTCGGGTCAAATCCAGTATCGGGCAGTGTGCGTCGACCGCTTCCTGCAGTTCGCGGTAGCGTTCCGGCGTCTCGGGCCCGGTCACGTTGACCACCAGCCGCACCTCCTTGAAGCCGGGGCGAACTGACTCCCCGGAGTCAGGATCGAAACCAAAGAAGCCCCGCACATCGAGGTCACCCTCGGCGTGCGCGGTTATCTCGTCGACCACAATGCCGAGCTTTTCGGCCCAGATGCGCCAGGCGACGACCTGGCAGGAGAGCAGCGAGGCCAAGTAATACTCGACCGGGTTGGGGGCTTTGCCTTCCCCACCAAGGGGTGGTGGCTCGTCGACCTCGACCCGATACGCGCCAAGTCTGACCGTGCTGGCGACCGCGTCGTGGGCGGTGGCCGAAGCACGGAAGACAACCTGGGCGTTGGCCGCGTCGGCCGCAACCGCGTCGCGGTTGGCAGTGACGACGCTGCCTAGATGACTAGGCGAGTGGCTCGGCGAGCCGGCAGTCGAAGTTGTCACGGCAGTGCTCCTTCTTTGCGCCCGATTGTCCCTTACGCTGCAGCAATCGTAGGGTGAACCCGGAACCTGCCGCCTCGGATCTACTCAGCGTGACGTGAATTCGCATCTCCGGAAAAACCAAGGTGACAATGTGCGCCAATCGGTTTTATAGCCACGCCCGCGATGATGTGATGTGCCCCACAAACCGTTTATGGGCGCGGGCGCGGCGGCAATAGCCGAGCCATTAAAAGTGATTCGAGCCGCAAAATTATTATTTGCAGGGAACCGTTAAGTATTTGCAGGTGGCGCCGGATCGCCAACAGGAGGAGGAGGCGGCGGAGCGGGTATTCCCGGAGGTGGCGGTGCGTCGGGTGCCGGTGGAGCGGGAGCCGTCGCGTCGACCAGTACGGGCGGTGCGTCGGGAGGAGGCGGAGCACCGTCCGACGGCATCGGCAGGAACATGTGGTGGGTGAAACCGGCCTGGTAGGCGCCTGCGCCACCGATGTGTACCCCGCCGCGTTCACCACTGGACACCGGGGTTCCGTCCGGCAAAGTCGCCGCCGTGTGACCGCCGTTCCACCCGACCACCAATGCATTGGGCGCCGTTCCATATTGAAAGCCGCGCTGCAATAAAGCGGATTCTTCGTTCCCAGTATTAAATCTACTTCCAAAAACCGGCCTATCGCTTGCGGCATTCGCGACCCACGAAACCAGCCCTGAACAATCGGTCCCAGCAGGAGAATCTCCACCCGGAATATATGGAGTCCCGGAGACCTGATTGATGAGCGACAACAACGTAGCTAGAGCAATCATGCGAAGGAACTTTACCAAAAGTAAACGTTCACCACACACAGGCGTAAGCTTTGTGGCGTGTGTCACGCCCTAATTTGACAATGGCTCGGATCACATATACCGGACCGTGAGACAGCGGACTTTGGCCTTCCCAGCAAATGTGGATAATTCTGTGGAGACCCGCAATTATGCTGTTGAGCTAGCCAGATAACAATTTGATCACGGAGCACGATCTTGGCAGCAACCACACGATTGCTGTTTCGCCGGTGCGCCGGGCCACGGGAAGCCGCAGCTCTACGCGGACCCGTCTCTCGACGGCAGAATGGGCGTGTCGCTTCGTGTCGGCGCCAGCGGCCAGCCGTGCCAACCGCGAGAGGTACGGTTCCGTTCGTGCCGCCGCTGACGTAATCCGGCTCGCCTCGAACTACGGGGGAAGCAAGCACCCGCAGTGGTGCTACAACCTGAAGGCCCATCCCGAATGCGAGTTCGGCGGGGCGAGTTTTTCGGCCTCCCAGGTCAACGATGCCGACGAATACGAGCGGCTGTACGAGCTGGCCGAGCGGATCTACGCCGGGTACGGCGATTACCGGGCCAAAACGGCCCCCATCGGCCGGGAGATTCCCATCTTCCGACTCCAGCCGCGTTAACTCCACGCGAACAACATCAAGTCTCACCGAACGACAAGACACCGGCTTCTTCGCATGCCGCCTTCAACCGCCTATCCCGTGTCCAGAGTCGCGCACCGCGCACCAGCAGCACCGATCCCAGCAGGTGGGCATCCACAGCGCCGAGGCCCCGGCCCCACAATCGCTTGCGATCAACGAGCTCCAGGACTTCATCGTGGGTCAACACAGGAAACTGGTAGAGGTTGGACAACAGGTCGAGCACTTCGTCTCGCTGCTTGATCGAGCCGAGTGCTAGTTCCTCGATGATCTGCGGATGACAACCAGCTTCGTCAGTTCTCAGCAGCTCGACGAGGTCGCCCTCGACAGAGTGCAGGTGGTCAATCCATATCGCGGTGTCAACCAGTATCACTGAGGCGCAGTCCGCTGCCGGGGCGCTGCGACGGCCCCCGGGTCCGTCCCGCCGAGTGCCGCCAACCGCCGGGCGCTCTCCACCCGGACAAGCGTCTGCAGGCCCTCGCGAAGCAGTGCCGACTTCTCTGTCGTCCCAGTCAGCTCCACGGCTTTGGCCAGCAACGCGTCGTCAATCGTGACAGTCGTCCTCATTTAGCCTTCTCCATTAACATACGCATCAAGTGATGCGTACCATGATGCCACTTCTTCCTTGCGCGCGGCTCCGCCACACGTCATAACCCGCGCCTACCAGCGGCGCCCCGCAGCGGCCAGGCCGCGCGCCGAATGCTGGCTAAAGTGGAATGGAACTCCGCCGTCGTCCCCAGGGCTGTCGCCGGACGCCACCGAATTCAATTAGGAGGATGTCATGGCGGTAAAGGCCGTAGCGTTGATCGTTCTCGCCGTAGGGTTGGCCGCGCCGGCCAATGCGGACTCCACTGACGACGCGTTCATCGCCAACCTCAGCACCTCCGGCATGAACTACGGCGCACCCGATAAGGCGATCCAGGTCGCGAAGACCGTCGTCTGCGGCACCCTCAGCAGCAACCCCAACACCAGCAACGCGGATCTGATCACCAAGGTCGTCAGCGCCACCAGCTGGCCGGCAGTTGATGCCGCATACTTCACCGGAGCTGCCATCCAGGCCTACTGCTCCCAGTACGGCTCTCTCGCTCCCCCTAGTGTCCCCGGTATGGCTCCGTCGCTACCCGCTAAGCCGTCGGTTCAACCAGCAGCGTCCCGCTAAACCGCTCTGACTCTTACGCGCCCGGCGTCCGTCGGCGCGCGACTTCCATCTGGGCGTACGTTGGTGAACGAGCGGGCGAGTCTATGCACGTTGGAACTGCACCGAGTCGCCTACCGATAAACGTCGCGGCGATGCGCGATGTGGACGATACGGACAAGCACCCGTTCGCCGAGAATCTGGTAGATCACGCGAAACTCGCCCCGCCGCGCCGAGTACCGCCCCTCTAATTGATCGCGAAGTGGTTTGCCGGCTCGGTAGGGATTCTCGGCGAGCGGGCCTCGAATGAACTCCCAACACGCGACGGCCACTGCCTCTGGTAAGAGATCGGTGAGCGCCTTCTTCGCAGCTTTCGTCAATTCGATTCGATAGGTCACTGCGAAAGACGCCCGGCGGCACGCATCTCCTCAGTCACCTCGTCGAGTGTGTAGAGCTGGCCGGCCTCTACCTCGGCCTCGGCCGATTGAAGCTCGCGCATCAGCCCCTGATCGCCGAGGATCGCCAGAGTCTCCATGATCGAGTCATAGTCGTCAGCACTGAGAATCACGACTGCCCGGCGACCTTGCCGAGTGACCTCGATTCGCTCATGAGTACGGACAGCCTCATCGACAAGCTTGGAAAGGTTGGCTCGGACCTCGGCCAGCGGAAGCGTCGTCATGTACAGAATTCTAGCGTGAATGGATAGAAGCCGGGCCGCGACATTGCCGTCCGACTCCATGCCGATAGTCAAACTCCGAACTTGGCGCGGGCATCGTCCGTAACAGGAGTGAACAGGTTGACGAGGTTTCCATCTGGATCGCGGAACAGCAGCGCGCGGTTACCCCAAGGCATGGTTGTCGGCTCCGTCACGAACTCGCCCACGTGTTCGCGGAGCCGCTCGTACTCGGCGTCCACGTCCTCGACGATGAACTCCAGGATCGCGCTCCGGTTGGCCGCCGGCTCGGCGGATCCGACTCCGAACAGCGGTACGGTCTTGTCGCTGCCGACGGCCAGCGTGCCAATCGGCGTCGGAATCTCAGCGAACAGCTCGTTCCCCCATACCGCGGAGGCTTTGGTGACCAGCTCATAGAACTCGACGAGTCGATTGACGTCGGCGGTGATGATGCGCGTCGAAATGAACTTCATGGAACCCTCTCTATGAGCAGAGGCGGTGCCGCCCGGCGTGCAGCATCCTGCTTAAGGCAGGGTAGGCACCCAGTCCGACAACCAAGACGGCAATGCAACCCGCTACTTCTTCTGCTGTCTAGACGTTGAATCGGAACTCGACCAGATTACGACGCCATGCAACAATATGGCAATGGGAACGACCCGGCGCGCCGCAACCTATCTGCAAATCTCGCTCGACCTGACCGGCGAGGGCCTCGCAGTCGCCCGCCAGCGCGACGAATGCGAACGCATCATCAGCCAGCGCGGCTGGACGGCCGGCCGTGAATTCGTCGACAACAGCATCTCCGCAAGCGATGCCCTCAAAAACCGCCCGGCATACGACGCACTGATCCACGCCTACAAAGCGGGCGAGTTCGACGCCCTGGTCTGCTACGACCTCGACCGGCTCACGCGCCAGCCGCGCCAGCTCGAGGACTGGATCGAAGCCGCAGAGAGCCGCGGACTAGCGCTAGTTACAGCCAACGGAGAAGCCGACCTCACGACCGACGGCGGCCGCATGTTCGCCCGCGTGAAGCTCGCCGTCGCCAGGGCCGAGTTCGACCGGAAATCACGCCGACAGCGCGACGCCGCCAGCCAACGCGCCAAGCTGGGCCGGCCGCCGCTCGGCGTCCGGCTGACCGGCTACACCGCGGCCGGCGAAACGGTGGCAGATGAAGCCGAGATCGTCCGGCGGATCTTCCAGCTGTTCCACATCGGCGAATCGCTGCGCTCGATCTGCCGCACGCTCGGCGACGAGGGAATTACCACCCGCCGCGGGAAGCCGTGGAATCCGTCGACCATCCGCACGATCCTTGTCAACCCGCGCTACGCAGGCCGGGCAATCTACCAAGGGCAACCGACCGGCGAACCCGGCAACTGGGAACCGCTGGTGACCGGCGAAGTGTTCGACCTCGTCCAAGCCCGGCTCACCGATCCACGCCGCGTGTCCAACCGCGAAGGCACCGACCGCAAGCACCTGGGCTCAGGCTTGTACTTGTGCGCCGTGTGCGAACAGCCGACGAGCGGGTGGTCGCAAGGCCGCTACCGATGCAAAGAGGCACACGTAAACCGCGCCCGCGGCCCCATCGATGATTGGGTCCGCACGGTGATTGCAACCCGCTTGCGCCGCGAGGATATGGCAGACCTGCTCGGGCCGGCCGAGGCGGAACTCGCGCCGCTACTCGCCGAGATCGACCGCCTGGACCAAAGACTCGCCAAGATCAACGCCGACTATGACGCCGACCTGATCGACGGGATTCGTTACGCCTCCGCGAAAGAGCGCGTACGAGTCGAGCGGGCCGCGGTGGATCGCCAGATGGCAGCGTGCAGCGGATCAGCTGCACTGGCCGAGGTGCTGCGAGCACCAGACCCCGGCGCGGCCTTTCTCGACGCCGGATTGATGGCGCAGCGCAGCATCATCGACGCACTCTGCGTGGTCAAGCTGAAGAAAGGCATCCGGCACTCGAAGGAATTCGACTCCGACACAGTGGATATCATCCCGAGGACTTTTGCCCGATGACCGACTGGATTGTGGTCGGCATCTATTGCGACGGACCCGGCGACGACGGTGACGCCAGAAGGCACCCGCCACAGGTGGTCGCAAACTTCCGTCGCCGCCTCGACGGCGATGGGGCCAGATATTGGGCAAAGCTCCATACCTCCAACGACAGCCCTGAACCGTTGAACGACAAACTGGTATGGCTCAACCCCGACAACGAAGTTGTCGAACAGGCTCCCGGCGGCGACCGCCGCAGCCACCGCGCCCTCGAAACGTTTACTTGCTCGGTTTGCGGCTTCAACCTTCCCCGCCGTTGGGAAGACGTCGAGAAGCTTCTCGACACGGCTTATGACCTGCCGCGCCCGCGAGTGCTACTGCGTGAATGGATGAACTGGATCCGCTAATCAGCGCGCCTCAATGCAGCGTGGCCCGAATGTTGCTAGCGTTTGATGCGGAGCCGATGGCTCTCAACCTCCTCAGGGAGAGGCAATTTGCCTTGCCCTCGTGGAGGTTTTTCAATGCCTTTATCCGCGCCCGTCGCATCACACCGTGGCCGCGTCGCAGCACTAGCGCGTGCTGTCCGAAACGGTGAAAGATCCCCAGAAGACCCCGAACTCAACAACGCACGCCAAGACCTCGCCTACGAACGGTTAGCCGAGCAAGCCGCCAAGGTGGTGGCCGACTGGCCGACACCGCCGCCTGAGGTGCTCAACCGGATCGCAGCGATCCTGCGGAGCGGCGGTGCTGTGTGAGTCCACCCGAAGGGGGCGGCGACTCCACCCCTGAAGCCGCCAGCCGCACCATCCACGCCAGCCCTGACCACCAAAACCGACAACATCAGCATAACGGCCTGGCGGCCTGGAAGCGCCGTCACGCAGCCGCGCAGCGCGTCCCGCCGTTGGACTGCGGCTGCCCAGATCCGTGGCCGTGCCGCTGTTCCGAGCCGCCGTTGTCCGAGAAGATGATCGACGCCGGTCGTGACGCTGCGCTACACATCCTCGCCCATGGCAATGTCCCGGTTCTCAAATTCGAGGTACTTAGGGCCTTATGGCGGCGCGGAGGCGCAGACCGCGTCCTTGCCGAACAGCTCCACGAGGCGTGCGGGTTAGAGCTCGGATGACTGATCCCGCTGACATTCTGACCGCGTACGAGGAAGCCTTTACTGGCGATCCCGGGCAGCCCGAACCCGAACCGGACGAACCACTGCCGCAGCGAAATGGTCACGACATAGCTGCCAACAACGGTGTCGATGGGAGCGACACCCCCGACACCCCCGACACCCCCGACACCCCGGCATACCTGCGCTATCCGACGCTGGACTGGCAACGGCTATTTGACGGTGCTCCCGACGATGTCGACTGGCTAGTACCCGATTTCATCGCCCGGGGTCAGTCTTATTCGCTGGTCTCACCGGCGAAGGCAGGCAAGTCATTGTTGATGCTCGACGTCGCCGCAGCTATTGCGGCCGGCCGCTCAGCGCTCGGTAACCCAGCACAACCACCGGTACGCGTGCTCTATGTCGACTTCGAAAACTCGCGAGACGATATCGCCGAGCGGCTGCGCGACATGGGTTACGGGCCCGACGATCTGAGCGCTCTGCGGTATCTGTCCTTCCCGACATTGCCGCCGCTCGATGGCGCGGTCGGCGGCCACGACGTTGTCGCGGT
>Ga0224557_1002634_pt1 | contig 14996 bp, 11 predicted proteins | sample 714S31014metaG_FD_180677 | JGI IMG/M metagenome (GOLD analysis project Ga0224557, IMG submission 180677) | Peat soil microbial communities from Stordalen Mire, Sweden - 717 S3 10-14 | ecosystem: Environmental > Terrestrial > Soil > Wetlands > Peat | place: Sweden: Norrbotten County, Stordalen...
ACATTAGTATTTTGTACCGTCTGTGATATATCGTTTGTTGCCTGCGCCGTGGGCGTGGAGGGTTGTGCTGTTGGTGTTATGTTGTCGGCGTATAAAAGTGATGTGCTACATAATAGTAACACTAACCATTTAATTATTTTCATGTTTTACCTCAATTATTGTATTTGTGTTCCGTTGACGTTCCCGACATTGGTCATATAAATTGGACCAGTACCAGTGTTACTTGTAAAATAAGGAAAAACAAACCGCATTTTGATAATATTGTTGTTCAAATCATCAACAAAATTTACATCAACATACGGCACAGGCTCCCACAATGATAATTGATTAGGTGGGCTTTCCGCGCTTTGATGATTTGGCCCTTGTCCTGTAATAGTAATAACAGAGCTTACCACGGACACCGTGCTTGTTAAAAATGCGGGCCCCGAACTTACACCATAACCAACTATTATAGGAGTAAGACTGCTCGGCACAAATGAACCTGTTATAAAAGGTGCAAAATTATAAAGTTCATAAGTTTCGCTGGTGTCCCATTCAGTTCCCGCGCCGCGCGAGGTCGTTGAGGTAAATGTTATTGATGTGTATGTAAAGGCAGATATGCTTGCCGTCCAGCTTTTGGTAACCGCTTGTGTTGGCGAGGTTAATGTAAATGCAGAACTTACTGCTTTAACCCAAATATTAAAATTTGTACCATAGTCAGTTTCAGCATCTTTAAAATAAAGTGTTATTGTTGCAACATCTCCGTTGTTTACAAGCGTACCTAATCCGTTGGTTGTGCTCACCGTATAACTGACAACTGCTGGTGATGATAATATATTGGAAGGGTCGGACAATACTGTGACCGTATATGTCATTGGAGCAGGTGCTGTTAAAACAGCCTGATAAATTAATTGATTTGCAATAATAGGTACATTGTTAGTGCCACTAACCAAATTTAAAGAAATTGAACCTCTTCCTCTGTTAATGGCGGTAAAAGTTGTTGATGTCGTGTCCACATTATAGTTTGCCTCTAAATAATTGTTACTTGCTCCGACATCTGCAAGCCAAATTCCCTTAGAATGTAAATTTTGGAAAGTAATTGCCCCGTTTGTGTCTGTAGTTGCATCAATTACTTGTGCTGGTACAACCTGGGTCGGAGAATGCATTATAATGTTTGTATTTGCTTGCGGTGTGCTTTGTGTATACAAATAGAACTGATAGCTGTATTCAGGTGTGGGCGTTCCGTCGTTTGCGTCCACCGGGCCGTTAGGACTTGACCTCTTTTTACAGCTTACAACGGACAGTAACGACAAAACTAAAACGATTGCAAAAATTAAAACTAAAATCTTTTTCATTTTGTTTCTCCCTTGAATTTATGGCCTATTATTTGTTCATCAATTTTTTTTAAAATTCATGGTATTTGAACCCCTTGTACAAGACCTGAATTATACCAATAAAAAGGCCCGTTTTGAGCGCAACCACAAGTCCATGTTGATGATGATGTTGTATATAATGGATTTGTAAAACGCATTTTAATTACATCACGCGATTGTTCGTCCGTAAACTGTACGTCCACATACGGAAGTGTATACATATGATTAATTTGCGTAGTGTTGCCCGATGAATAATTAAGTTGTTCGCTTTGCCAAACATCATCACTGTCATACGATGTTGTCATTCCTGTAATTTGATTGCCCGCAGGCCCAGATCCTATTACCTGTGGAAAAATTGCTGTTGGTATAACAGGGCCTGTTATATTGTACATAAAATTAGTAAATTGGCACGACTCTGCAACCGTTCCATTAAAATATAAAGTTTGTACAGCAACCGATCCGGTAAAAATCTCCGAATAGTATGTATAGCAGGCAATGTCACACGTCCAGTCTTTTACAATAGCCATTTTTGATGTTGCAATTGTATATTTATTATTACTTGCCGTAAGCCAAAAGTTAAATCCGGAGCCGTAGTCATTTTCCGCTGAAGTAAAAGATATCGTAATTGTCGCCACGTCGCCATTGTTTACAAGCGTACCCAGTCCATTGGTTGTACTTATTGTGTAACTTACCGGCAATGCTCCTGCCGCTGTAAATGTGCAATCGGATGACAGCGATATATTATAATTCATTGGCGCAACAGTAGACAGCGTTGCTGTATACACCAAGGTATTGGCTATGATCGGTATATTACTGGTTGTGTTTGATGAGCCTTTTAACGTAAATGTTATTGTGCCAGGCCCTCTATTAATAGCTGTAAACGTTGTTGTACTTGTATCGATACTATAATTGCCTTCCAAATATCCGTTGCTTGCGCCAACATCCATATTCCACACGCCGCGCGCATGCAAATCCGCAAAAATTCCCGAACCATCCGGATTAGTATACAAAGTAATTGATTGCGTTGGCACCGTTCCGGGTTGAGACGACATTGTAACAAGCGTATTTGCTTGCGGGGTTCCCTGTGCATACAGATATAAATTATAATTATAATCCGGCGTTGGTGTTGGTGAGGCTATGCCCGCGTCTATAGCACTCGGACCGCCTGGATTTACCCGTTTTTGACAACCCACTATAGATAACACTGACAAAACAAAGATAATTATAAAAACCGAAACAAAAAACTTTTTCATTTTGTTCCCCCTTGAAAATTTTTAATATTCATACCCAACATATCCATACCAGCATGGCGCTCCGCCGGGGTTTGCGCCATTGAATTGAATTCCTTCCGGCGCGTAAACGTTGCCTGATCCGAATGGCGGAACAAAGTTCGGGTTGTAAGAAACCAATGAATTAAATGTGTAGTCGTTGTTTGATGTTGTTGCGGCCAGACCATACCGGAATTTTCCAATCTTGTTCCTTACTGAAATAAACCACGGAAATTTTTGCGGATCAAATCCTGCTGCAGCACCCTGTATAAAGGGCATCTGGGTCTCAAAGATTATTTCATCAAAAGCAAAAATCCATCCCTTGAAATTATGTAATTCAATGCCACCTGCTATTACGGACGTATCATTAAATAGAGATGTATTTAGAACACCACCTGATAAATTTATTTTAAAATGATTTCCTAAATCTGTACTCAAAGAAATATCAATTGCCGGATTTGTTGACAGGATAGAATAGTTAAAATAATCAGATGTGCTTTTTCCAACATTTAGTATCAGTTGCGATGGGCATTTTGCAATCTCTGCGTTTGCCCTGACCTGGAAAAGGTAATATTCCTGACTGCCGTCGTATGATGTATGCAAGAAGTTGAACATAGTAGGAAAATAATATGCCGATAATGCCAACGGCGGCAAATCTATTTCTTCAAGCTCTGGTATGCCGGCTTTAAGATAAAAAGGAATTGTGAACCCAACAAAATCCAAATATCTCTGTCCTGCGGTACAAAACGGCCCAAAGAAATTAAGCGTTGATATTGTCTTTGTCAATTCCGCCCTTCCTGCCGTTATGTTAAAGTAATTATTCACGTACTGGAACTTTGCGGTTAAAACTTCCGTGGTAACAGGTAAATTTTCATTAGACATAGGTTTATCAAACCGAATATACGCTTCTGCCAAAAAATTATCAAAAAGTGTCTGTTTTGCTTTCAACGACAATTTATTTGAGATCACCTGCCCTGCGCTGTCTTCCTGATAGTCGGTTTTAATATCAATAGAGTATTTCGTGGCCGGTGCTGATGTTGATGATATAGATTGCACTGTAGCATCCGCCGGCGGCGTTTCAGTTACAATAGCCGTAGCCGTTGCTGTTACGGCTAAGGCTGTTGATGTAACTGCCGCTGGAATTGTTTTTGCAATTAAGCTCGTTACAAATAGTGAATTTAAAATAAACATAAGCGTAACAAATTTTTTCATTTTTAAACTCTCCTTAGTATGAAAAATCTGGTAGTTCTAGAGCAGTTAAAACCATATTAAATCCATCATCGTTAAAAAAACGAATTTTAAATCTTAAATCCGTCCAGTTTTCGTTAAATGATAATGTACCAATTGCATTAACCTCATATACAATGCCATTATATAAATCCATTGTGTTAGGTACATAAAAAAAATTATTTATTGGGCCAGTAAACCACGTTAGAGTTCTGCCCTGTTCGGATGGTATTACCCAATAAGTTCCGGAAGTTGTAGCCGCGCCAAAATTAATAGCTCCGGAAGTTACCGAACTTGTCAGAGAAGTCCATGCATTATTTTGGTAATATTGGACGTCTACTATTTGTATTTTTACAGGGATGCTGTCCGGAAAATTTGTATGATCAATTATCTGTGTGTCAGTCCCGATATTGCCACCCGTGCCAACTCCACCGGTTGCATTAAGACACAAAATAAAATGAAAATAATTGTTATATGATAAATCATAAGAGTATCTTATGGGAATTTCATTTCTGAAATTTTGATATTTAAGCCTAAAGTTCCATCCTTGATAAAGAGCATATCCGTTTATTGTATCTCCGACGGGATATTTGTAACCTAAAGTTATTCCCCAAGCAGTAAAAGTTAAAGGCGCATAATAATATCCTTGCTGATAATATTTAGGCGTTTGTATAGTTAAAGTTGACGTATCACCGTTGTTTGTTACACACGACGGTGTAAATTTCCAATTAAATGACGGTGGCAATCCATCAACCTCAAGACTTAGCGGGCGCTGTGTGGTTGTAATATATTTTACATGATAAGTAACTGTGTTTGGTATACATGTAAATACATTAACTGATTTTGGATCAAGCGTCATGTCCAATGAAAATACCCCGCGATCTATAACAACAGGCATCCAGTCTTTTGTAATATTAATGTTATACGTCAAAGGACTGGTAAAACCATTGGCTATGTCATCAGGCATTATAAGATGATGTATACCAAATCCATTAACCATTAGCATTAAATAACCATTACTATTGGTGGTTCCGCCGGCAGCGTCAATGGTCATATAGACAGGTGTTGCCACAGGTGTCCCACAATTAAGGAGTGTAATACCGACATGCACAGCGGGCGCCGGTGTAGGTGTTGCATCACACGGTCCTCCTGGCAGTCCTTTTCTTACACATGCGTTTGTTGATATAATTATAATCGTTAATAAAATAACAACTAAATATGCTTTTTTAGTCACATTAATCTCCTAATAATTTGTACCACAGTTTAAAATATAATTAAATCCGTCACTGTTTGAAAAGTTTAGTTGATATTGCATTGTATTTGCACTGACTCCATAAATACCAATACCTAAGAAACCTTGAATTAATCCACCATAAATATTTGTGAAATTTATTGTTGCATTTAAATTTTGTACCGTTGTTGTAATGCTTGTATAGGTCAAAATATTTGATATAAATTGAGGATTCGTTTGAATATATGAATTAGCTGTTGTATAAGTAATTCCGAGGTAATAATATGTTAACGAGCCTGGTACGATACTAATCTGCAACGGATACTGTGTTGGAAAATTACTTAAATTTTGACCCTGAAATTGTTTGCCAAAGTAACTATAAGACGTATATGCTGATGCCTGATCTATTATATTGGTTATTCTCACCGTGTCCGTGACACTAACACCCGATAAGTCAAAAGCCCAATTTTGATATAAAGCGTATCCACTTATAGTATCTCCCGCCGGAAACGTTGCTCCTAATCCATCGCCGTCATCTCCAAATGCAGTAAATGTTAAATATGAATAAAATTTACCAAGCCGCCAATATTTAGGCGTTGTAATTGTAAGCATTGATGTGTCTCCATCGTTTAGTACATACGGTGGTACAAATTGCCATGTAACAGTTGCAGGCAGGCCTTTAACAGACAGGGTATATTTTTTTTGTGTATCTGTTTTATAAAATATATCGTATTTAATATTATTTACCCCCGCTCCAAACGCATCAATGTTTAAGGGGTCAAGCGCTACGGATATCAACTGTGTCCCGCGGTCTATTGTTTTAATAGTCTGATCCGTTGTTGCATCAAGACTATAGTCTAACGGTGTAGTAAATCCGTGTGCAACATCATTTGGTATAACAATCCTATGGTTGCCATAACCATATAATGCAAGACCAACATATCCATTAGCGTTTGTTGTGCCGCTTGTGGTTATATTATTGTTTGACAACAGCTGGATCAGTACGCCACTTGCCGGTATACTATTATCTGTCAAAGTAATCTCTGCACTTAATTCCGGCAATGGTGTTGGCGTTGCATCATAAGGAGCTCCCGCCGGATTGGTTTTGTTACAGCCTGCCAAAACAACAAAAATTAGAACTGTTATAATGATTGATAACGTTTTTAATTTTTTAAACATATTAAACTCCCGGCACATAATATATTAAAATATTGTCAAGATATACTGTACCAAAAGTATACTCACTGTTTATATTTGTAAAGATGCCAAAAAATGTCGGATAAACAGTATCATTTGCATAAATGACCGTCCCGGTTAAAGTACACTCAACAGAGTTATAGCAAATAATATTTTGAGCAATCATCAAATCGTTAAAATATACATCATATGTATTTGTGCTTAAATTTATAACAAGTGAATATTTATTAAAAATATTAAAATTATATTGACCAGCAGTATAATAATTGGATTTGCTCGTGTATACATTAATTGCACCTGTCGTATTAAGATCAATTCTGGCCTTTTCAAGTTGATTTATATATAATGTAAATCCTTTGGTGCCTGTTCCGTCTTTTTGGACATAAAAGCTGGCATATATTATGCCCGATAAAGTATTCGGTATTGCATCCACAAAGGGGCCTTTTAATATTTCACGCGCCGCGTCGATTGTTATACCTTCAATCATTAATGATTTTTGATATGATACAAAAGCCGTGTTGGTTACAACATTATATACGCTGTTGGGCGCTGTTGCCATGCAACTTATACAACGTTGCCACGTGCCAGCCGAATTGGTTGGCGTTACACCTACAGCATAACTCTCAAAATTTTCATTCATTAGTATAGTTGCATTGGCTGGTATATCGCCAAAGTTCAATCCCGGCGTTCCTGTAGAACCGGGTGCGCCGCTGGGCCCAATATGTCCCTGTGGCCCTTTGCATGAGAGTACGGAAAGTGTAATTACAAACCCAATAATAATCACTAAAATCTTTTTCATTTTGTTCCCCCCTTGAATTTACGGCTTAAAGCCAATTTGTTTTTGTGTAATAGGTTCCTTTTTCTTTTCTGTCAATTGCTTCAATACGTTAAAAATTATTACAAAATTATCGTCGTGCTTTTTCAGTTTGTCCAATATTTGCTTATGCGTGCTCAAATACTCGCGCATTTTTATAAAAGCATTTACTACTGCAATACTCACCTGGGCGGCTTTTTTGCTTCTTAAAATGCTCGATAGCATTACAACGCCGTGTTCGGTAAATGCATAAGGTTGGTACTTAATGTTATGTCCTCTCTTCAAGGTCACAATTTGTGACCTTGAAGATTCATCTTCCTTTGAGGTTCCAATTTGCGACCTCAAAGAAGTGGCTTCTTCAATCGTAAGCTGAAACATGAAGGTTTCAGAAAAACGCTCTATGTTTCTTTTAACGGCCTGATTTAACACTTTTGTTTCAATTCCATAAAACACAGCAAGGTCGCTATCCAGCATGACTTTCTGACCTCTTATGAAATAAATCTTTTGTGCTATGTTTTCTATCGGTATTAAATCGTTCATTTTATTCTTACCCTTATTATCTGCTGATCAATTGCTTTTTTGAGTGCCATTGGATTATCTATGTAATTATGCAGGCTCGCCTTGTCCCCGCCGGTTCCTGCCGGGATAACTGAACCAAAACCCAGCAACCGGCCAATGAATGTTTGTTTAAGTTGAATACTCTCAACCCGGTTTATAAAGATTTCCCTGGCTGTGCGGCTAACGATTCCGACTTTAACGATAATTCTTTTGTTTGTTACCCCAAATTCCGATCCCATGTATTCAGAGAATGTTGATAGTGCAATGAAAAGTCCTACTGCTCCAATTGCATACCCCGCGTATCCGGCATATCTTGTATATATATGAAGGTACCTGGATAATATTACCCCCGCCAAAAGAACCAGCACCGGCGATAAAAAAATAATCCAGTGAAGCCTGGCAATGTAAAGCAAGCGTTCCCCTTCTATCAAATTCTTTTCCGTGTAGCCCACGCTTCCCCCTCGATATTTTTATTGATACGTTTAAACAGAAATATCACGCTGATCATAGATTGTAATTCATGCGTTTTTTAGTCGGTCAATATAATCAGTAAGCCTATTTACTCCATTAAATAGCCAGCTGTCTTTTGAGTCAATATCTCTATTAAGTTAGTCCGATTTAATCTAGAAAAGTTCTAACATTTTTAAATTATTTTTGCAAGGGTTATTTATATGTCCCATCCGTTATCCTTGTTTCATCGTTTAAAACCGTTGTTTCGGGCGGATTTAGTTTAAAAATCTGTTTGTCTGTCAAGAAATGTTCCATAGGGAACCTGGCGTCATCCGCTTCGCTTAGTTTATCACATCGTCGTCGCGGGCCTGTTTTATTACCGCGAATTTTATTTTCTTTACCTGTATTGTCCCGCTGTTCGATTTCGCCTCAAGGACTATTATATACAATCCGCTGGCAGCCGGGGTTCCCTGCGCTGATGAAACGTCCCATATAGCGCTGCCGGCCTCGAGCGCGGTCGTGATTACCTTTACCAGTTCTCCCGCAGTGTTGTATATCCTGATATTTATCGTCCCCACCGCGCCCGGCTGCCATGCTATAGTGGCATCGGGATTTGATGACGCCGTGGCCATGATAAATGGATTTGGATACGCCTTTTGGCCGCTGATGAGGTTGTTTGCGGAACCGTTTAATATGCTTACACTTTTCGAAACTGTTACGCTTTCGCTGTTTATAAAAAATGCCTGCACCTGTATCTCATATACACCGGACCCGACAAGCTCACCCTGCGCGTTTTTGCCGTCCCAGTAATATGTGTTCCCAGCTCCGTAGCTTATGGAGACAAGGTCCCCGGGCGTCCCTATGGAATAGATGTCATCAACGCTTAATTTAAGCATTCCTGAAGCGACCGGCGGCTGTTGTATCCTCTGTATAAGTTCACCGGCGCTGTTATAAATCGATATCAGGGTCATTTGCTGGGGTGTCATCACCTGCACTTCAATTACCTTTGTGTTCACGTGGCCGTATGTATCCACATCAGTTATTTTTACATAATAAATACCCGGCGGCACCTGCTGTCCTGAATCACTCATCCCGTTCCATGTAAATATTACCCGCCCCGCGGACGGCTGGCCCGGAGACGTCATATTTGCGAAATCAAAGGATATCCCCTGCCCGCCGGATGGAACCAGCATGGTAGACGGCGCCCCGTTTACAAATGTTGTTATATCTGCAATCACGCTTGAAACAGGCGACTCCCCTATTTCCTTTACTTTCTCTCCCGCTTCATTATACGCCGCAATTTCCAGAAGGTATGGATACGGCGCCGGCGTCGGCGTTATGGTCGGGGTCATTGTGTATGTAAAAGTCTGTGTGAATGTCGATGTCGCCGTGAATGTCGGCGTAAACGTGGCCGTGTATGTCGCGGTATATGTCGGCGTGGCGGTATTGCTCCGCGTGAATGTGGGCGTATCCGTATTAGTTATTGAATTTGTCGGTGTTGCAGTGTATGTGGCGGTTGACGTTGATGTGTTGCTCTGCGTAAAAGTCGGGGTATATGTGCATGTGTCGGTGTATGTCGGAGAATCCGTGAATGTCGGTGTATAGGTGGGCGTATCAGTGGGAGAATTAATTGGAGTATTCGTGAAAGTAAAGGTTGCCGTAAATGTCGGCGTGTCGGTTGATGTCGCGGTAAATGTTGCCGTCATTGTATATGTAGGCGTGTCCGTCGGCGTATCCGTATTTGTGTAAGTGTATGTTGACGTATCCGTGGAAGTAAATGTGGGCGTTACGGTAAAAGTCTGCGTGTATGTGGGCGTGTCCGTCGGTGTGTTGGATGAGACCGTGTCGGTCGGTGTGGATGTCAGCGTAAAAGTCGGAGTGTCCGTCGCGGTTGCGCTATATGTGGGTGTATCAGTAGCCGTATAAGTCGGAGAATCTGTAGCCGTGGCCGTATAAGTTGGCGTATCCGTGGACGTAAACGTACTTGTGAATGTTGACGTGAAGGTCGGCGTGTTTGTTTTTGTAAATGTTGATGTCGGCGTGAAGGTCTGCGTATATGTATTAGTAACGGAGCGCGTGAATGTCGGTGTAATTGTCCTTGTAAACGTCGGGTCAACTGTCGGGGATGGAGTTCCCGTGTACATTATATACGCCACATGGTTCGTAAAGCCAAAATCGCTCAGCCCCACATTCTGCACGCCGGTGGGCGTGACAGTCGGGGTGGCTGTATATGTCGGTGTCGGCGCCGTTACATTTATCAGCACACACATATTGCTATTAGTGCCCATTGATGGGTTTAAATAAATGTTCCAGTCCGCGACCGCGACAATTATCCAATATGTTCCTGTCGGGTAATTAATCGGGATGGTGATGGGAAGCTGGCCCCCTTCAATTCCAGAAATTTGATAACTTGTCCCGGCCGTGCACTGCGTCCCGCACCCAACTTGACGTCCGCCGCTTACCGAGCCTGCAGGAAGAAGTACGTTAACCCCGGCTTCGCTTACTATTATATCCTGGCCCGGTGTATTTCCAACCCTTAAGGCGCACTGTGTTGACAGCGCCACAAAATATCCAATCTGCCTGTTTGCTGTATCGCTGGCATATGTAAAATTAAGGTTGAGTGTCTGGCCAGCTATTATATTTATCGTGCTTGGCGTTATCACGGAAACCGTAAACGCGGCTGACAGAGGGGAAATAAACAGGAAAACTGCGGCTGCGGCAAATAAACCGCTTCTAAAAAGATTCATATGCGGCGGTTTTGTTTTTTCAATAATTTTCATTGCCGGAAACCCACTGTCTTTTGCCGGTAATTATATTGAACGCACCGCCTGCCATGGCAAAGAGATCCTCTGCGGGCCCTTCCGCTGGAAACCGGTTTGCCGCGACCCAGACGCATACCACCCCCGCGGCGTTTGACGCGACAGTTACCGGCCAGCTAACAACCACATTGCTGCCGTATGTTTGCGTGGTACACCCGCTGTCGCATCCCACAAAATCGGTAACCAAAGGGAGTGTGTCCCAGATGTTAAAATTTACTGTTGCCACGTCGTAATTATGATAGTCAAAACAGTAGGTTATAACCTGCCCCAGGCTTACGTTCGTGGTGCTGATAGTTTTTGTGATGCTCACCGGCGAACACGGAGTTGTAAAATACTGCCTCACAAGGTTTGAGTCCCCAGTATTTACCGCGCCGCATCCCGAATTATATGACATATACGGCACCCACCCGCCATATGTTGCGCCGTTAAAAACCGGGTCCGTTATGGAATCATCGATGTTCCCGTTTGCCTCGCAGGTATAAGCCGTCTCTGTCCATCCTGAATCATCGTAACCCAGCGTGTTCCAGCCGGGTGGAAAAACCTGTGGATTGGTTGCGGAAAATATATTTCCGTTGGAAGTCTGCCTTATGGTTGATGCATTTCCGTCGCTGTAAGCGACCACACTGTTGCCGTTGTCCATGGTTATCAACAGTTTATATGTAACCCTGCATACGCTTCCCTCGGTATCGTAATAATTTATGGCCAGCACATGGGGCCCGCATTTTGTAAGGCAGCCTGTCACGTCTTCTGTAAATGTTTCGTCCCACGGGCTGTTCGATGTAATCTTGCCCGTATCGTAAATAAGGCAACCGTCAATGTACGCGGCAAAACAGTCGTCCGCGGATATGAGAAGCGTGGCGGATGTGATGGCAAGAGGAAAAACAAAAAACGGCATAAAAAATAAAATAATCAGCAGGGGTAAAAAGAATCTTTTTCTGCCGTGGCTGCTTGCGCACATATTTTATAATGCCTCCATTAATCGGCGTCAGACAGCGCGATAAAATTTATTTCCCTTTAGGGCGGCGTTTCCCGGTCGCGTAATTTTCACGTTAAAAATTATTTGGTAATAAAATAAAACCGTGTTTCATTTTTGTCATGTTATAAAAATATATATCAGATTTAGCGGTTAGTCAATGTTTTAGTGGATTGACGGTATGGTTTTGCTTAATCGGTTAATCTTTATTTATTATAATTAAAATAACCGGAGTACTTACGATAATATAATTTTTTTACTCGCCCTTCCACTCGCGCGGCTTGTTGCCGTCGGCGGCAGATATGAGCCCCTTTTCCTCCATCATGTCAACCACCCTGGCGGCCCTTGAATATCCTATGCCTAGCTTTCTCTGGAGAAATGATGTGGATATCTTGCCCTTGTCTCGCGCCAGATCGCACGCGCGTTTGTACAAATCCGGGTCCATGTCGTCTTCGTCTGAAAATCCCGACCCTTTCGGCAGGTCGTCTTCCTTTATGTTAAACTCGTCGGAATAGACTGCTTTGCGCTGTTTTTTTATGAAGGAAACTATTTTGGGTATCTCGTCGCGCACAAAAGCCGCCTGTCCCCTGATTGGTTTTACCATGTTCGCGGGATTATACAGCATATCACCCTTTCCTAAAAGCGCCTCGGCCCCTTTTGTGTCCATTATTGTGCGTGAGTCTATCTGCGATTTTACCTTAAAAGCTATGCGGGATGGAAAATTGGCCTTTATTATACCTGTAATGACGTCCACGGACGGCCTCTGTGTGGCGAGTATTATGTGGATGCCCACGGCCCTTGCCAGCTGTGCCAGCCTCTGGAGCGATTCTTCCACGCTTGATTTTGCCATGGTCATCAGATCGGCAAGTTCGTCAATTATCAGCACGATAAAAGGCAGTGATTTTTTGTAATCCTCGGGCTGGACGTCCGGGTCCTTTCTTATGTCGTCGTTGAACTCCATTATCTTGCGGTTGTATATTTCTATGTTCTGCGCCCCCTCTTCGGAGAGCAGATCATACCTCGACTGCATTTCAGCCACCAGCCGCCTTAACACATAAGCCGCGTGTTTCGGGTCGGTGATTACCGGCGCGATGAGGTGCGGCATGTCGTTATACTGCGTGAGCTCGACTTTTTTCGGGTCAACCAGCAGGAGCTTTACCTCGTCAGGCGTGGCCTTGTAAAGGATGGACATTATAATGGAATTTATACACACTGATTTTCCCGAGCCTGTGGAGCCGGCAATAAGCATGTGGGGCATGTCCTCGAGCCTGGCGATGACGGGCTTTCCCGAAAGGTCCCTGCCTATGGCGAGCGTTAAAAGCGAAGGCGAGCCCGTGAAAAGTTCGTCCTCTATGAGTTCCTTTAAATATATGGTCTTCTTTTCAATCTTCGGCACCTCAATGCCCAGCAGCGATTTTCCCGGCACGGCGGCCACCCTTACCATTTCGACCTTCATGGCAAGCGCTATGTCCGCGGAAAGATTTTCAACGCGCGATACCTTCACTCCGGTGGCCAGCTCAAGGTCAAAACGGGATATAACAGGTCCGTCAACCACGTTGACTATCTCCGCCTCAATGCCGAAATCGGAAAGGGTCTTTTTAAGTTTTTCGGCGTCAGGGCCATAATCGTATTCCTTTTCACCGGCGGCGGCTTTTTCAGACTTTAAAAGGCTTGTGGGCGGCAGTGTATAGTCCCCTTTTATAATAAGAGCCTGTGTCGCACCCTGCTTTTTTTCCGTCTCGACCTGCCTTGTTATGGTAAGCTTCTCTTTTTTTCTTGGCTTTTCTTTTTCTTCTTCTTCATCCCCATCTTCTCCGGCTTCTTCTTTAACCTTTTCCGCGGAGCGCGGCTTTGCTTTTTCCCTCGCGTCCTCCTTTTTTTTGTCTTCCCTGCCGGCTTCCTCCTTGACCTTTTCCGCGGTTTCCTTTATGGATCCCGACATCACCGAGCCAAGATAAGCAAAAAATCCGGCGAATCCCTTGATGCCTTCCTTTCCAATCTGATAAACGGCTATCATCAGCTTTTCCTTGCCCAGCAGAACAAGCGCAACGGCGAAAAGTATGAAAGTGGCTATATAGGCCCCCACAATGTTGAACCACTGTGATAGAAATTTGGAGCCAAATTTTCCAAACACACCGCCTGTGTAAAAAATAAAATCCCTGTCAAATATTCTGTAAGGGGCCGGTGTTTTTTGCCAGAATGAAACAAGTTCCTTTGAACCGTAAAAAACATCAACTTTCGGCAGTTTAAAAGCCTGCGTATCCGGCCCCGAGAATATCAGCGCAAGAGCCAGCGATAGGGAGGCTGCAAGAAAAACAAAGCCGAGCATGATGCCCGCCTCATGGTGTTCCTGCTCCTTTTTGAGCATGTTAAGGCCGAAAAACCCCACAACAAACGGTATCAGGTAGGCAGCTTTGCCGATGACCAGGTACAACACCCTGGAAATAACCTCGCCGAATATTCCCAGAAGGTTCCTGTCGCTTACTATTATAAAGGAACAAAATATGATAGCAGCGCATAAAAGGTAGCCCAGCCCGGTGAATATCCCGCTGTCTTTGGATTTTTTTGCGCCGTTTTTAGGCGCTGCCTTTGATGATGATTTTTTTCCCAAAATTATTTTCTCCAGTTTTTCTCAACGGCTATTATACATTAAATATGATTTTTTAATTAATTATTTCAATAATAAAAACAACGTGGAACTCATTATAAGCTCCACGTTGTTTTTGGTGTTACCCCATTTGCGTTTTCCATGAGATTATTTATTTTTTTTTCTTTTTCGCTGCTTTTTTCTTTGCCATGTGTTAATCACCCCTTCCATTTTGAAGATTTTTTGTAATCCAAGCCTTTTTGCTCATATCTTGTGTTCCATTCATGCGTTGTATCCTACAGGTAGTATATATTATATGTCTTTTTTGTCAATACCATTTAATCTATTTATACCTGATTATGGTCGCTTTTAACGTTTTTTTGGAGTTTTCTTTTATTTTTTGCAATTTTTCACACTTTTTTGTTGACATTTTTTTCCACAGGTTATTCACAGTTAGTTAACATTAACATAGTTATTGTAGTAGTCTGCAAATACAACCGGATTTGGCAGGAAAATTATT